>VMBT01000076.1_pt1 | contig 62603 bp, 58 predicted proteins | sample 4404301 | NCBI WGS metagenome assembly VMBT01 (sample SAMN12238535, study PRJNA552566) | marine metagenome | isolation source: Coastal seawater | place: USA: coastal Georgia, Sapelo Island | collected 2008-08/2009-08 | reverse complement strand
TGCTGCCAGAGCATCTGGATCCTGCCCGGCCATACGTCAAGCTGCCCACAGGCCTGCCGAGGGCGCATTTATGAACCCAGAGACCGAATATCAATCTACTCGGAGAGATGGCGCTCGTGTGTTCTGTCACGCATAAAAACTAGACTGGCAACCCAGGCCAGAAAATACGCGAACATCGCGGGATTGATCACAAATAACTCACCCGACACCGGTGCACCGAGGTAAATCAGAGCCTCATCAGGAAAGCGCTCGTAGAAACTCGCGCTGACCCGGATCGAACGCTCAATATTTTGCAGTGACGTTGCAGAGGGTAAAAAGTAGAAAAAGCTGTACAAAATCGTCACCAGAGAAAGCTGCAGTCTCGACAGCTTCGGGCCCACGACGTAAATGGCAGTGATGTAGGCAAATAAAATGGCAACCACATTCATGGCATGAAAGCCAATCGAATCTCCGATAAGTTGAAGTAGCTCCATGTATTCCGCTGGGTTCATGAGACACAGTCCTCGTTGTTGGTGGCAGCTCAGCGTGTCCGATCTAATATCTCCCTTTGGCTCAAGGAAGATCTGATCTCAGGGGACGGATGACAGATAGCTGGAAGCGGGTCAGCTACCTGAACATGTCCTTGCTGGCATCAGATTCACGTAAGTCAAAGCCCCGAATATCTTCCCCCTGGAATATTTCATTTTCAAACCATTCGATGAATGCACCGTCACGGGTTGGCTTCCAGAGGTTCCACAACATTTTGCCTTGCGGCAACTTCATCATGCCTGTCCTGAGAAGATTCATTCTCATTTCCAGCTGAGAAGACTCAACCAGTCCTGCCGCAGATTTGTCGTAAGCGTCAAATATATCCACTAGTAATGCATTAATGTAAAAACCGGTCTGCCACCTCTGACTTGCGCTCAGTTCCTCGACCGCCCAGTCTTTAGACAACAGATCGCAGAACCTTGGGTCTGTAGCAGTTTGAAAAAACCGATCATAAAGCCTCTGGGTCAACGAAAAACCAAATTGGGCTTTGGTGATCTTGTTCTGCTGGTTGACCTGCACTCCCAAGTAGAAAACCGATACAACGACGCCGAAGGCAGCAATAACCTGTACTACTAAAAGAATTGTATTTTCCATCACTTTCGACTCCGCCTCCGCCCGGCTATTTGAATTTGCGGCGCCCCTGACTTTCAACGCCAGACAGTCAAGCTAGCATGTGTTCGATGCAGGAGGACAGGCCATCAGTCCGAAACGGAGAATTCCCCACGGGGTTGTCTGAGGTTTGCGCTGGGTTAACTGACTCACGCTGCAGGCTCGGAGTCGACCGAACTGGTCAACGGGAGAGCCAGAGACCAGAAATTGGAGGCTGCCCATGCAGCTCAGGGACGATGCCCGAGTGCTGGAGCATGTCGGATGATTGGTGCCGAAGGCCGGACTTGAACCGGCACGAGCGAAGCTCACTACCCCCTCAAGATAGCGTGTCTACCAATTCCACCACTTCGGCATAATTTTCGTGAATCTGCATGTCTGACACTTTCAACAGGACCCTACTTCGTGGCTACTGGCCCGGATCTGACGGCAGGCTGGGTACATCGCTCTGAGTGGAGACCGGCGCGATCTCCTCAGCTTCCAGCACCGGAACATCAGACTGCTGAGTCGTCACTTCTTCCAGAATGTTCTGATTCAGGACCGGGCTGTCCGAGGAGCTGCCAAGGCCGGACCGATTGCTGGCGAACACCGCCAGGAGCAGACTGGTAACAAAAAAGAGGGTGGCGGCTACCGTGGTGGCACGAACCAGAAAGTTGCCACTGCCGGAAGAACCGAACACCGTCTGGGAAGCCCCCGCGCCAAATGAGGCGCCCGCATCAGCGCCTTTACCCTGCTGCAGCAGGACGAGGCCGACGATTGCAATCGCGACGATGACATGAACAATAACGACAATAGTTTCCATGATCAGTTTTCCATACTCGCACAAATAGCGGCAAATTGTCCTGCCTCAAGCGAGGCACCACCCACCAGGCCTCCATCAATGTCCGGTTGGCTGAACAGCGCTCTGGCGTTGGTGTCTTTAACACTGCCGCCATAAAGGATGCGAAGCGCATCGGCGACAGCGGAGTCCCTCACTGCGATGTGCTCTCGCAGTATTCGGTGCACCTGCTGCGCCTGTTCAGGGGAGGCCGTTTTGCCCGTCCCGATCGCCCAGACCGGCTCATAGGCCAGCACGCTGTTGGCAAACGCTTCGACCCCGGCCGCTGCCAGGACGGTATCCAGCTGCGCCAGCACCGTTTGTTCAGTCTCTCCGCGCTCGCGCTGCTGAAGTGACTCACCCAGACACAGGACAGGCGTCAGCCCGTGCGCCTGAGCGGCGAGAAATTTCTCAGCCACTGTCTCACTCGATTCCGCAAAGAACCCGCGTCGCTCAGAATGCCCGACCAGCACATAGGCGGCGCCGAGTTCAGCAAGCATCGCGGCAGACACTTCCCCGGTGAACGCACCGTTGTCGTGTTGCGACACGTTTTGTGCGCCGACCCGAATAGACGAACTAGCGCGCAGCTCTGTCACCATCGGCAGAAAGACGAAAGGCGGACAAACACCGACTTCTACCCCGGAGAATGCCCCTTCTGCCTCAATCAACTCAGCCATCAGGGACCGGATTCCTCCGGCGTTGCCGTGCATCTTCCAGTTGCCAACCACCAGCGGTTGCCGCATGACATATCACCTATCTGACAGAAGGCCACTGGAGCCTGGCAAAACGGGCGCCAATACTAACCAAGTTGATGCAACGACGCAATAAGCTCGGCTATCCAGCATTCCGGCAGGCTTGATACACCTTGATCGCGTCAACTGTATCTGCCACGTCGTGGGTCCGGATGATATGCGCCCCTGCCTGCAAGGCCAGGCTGGTTGCGGCGATAGAGCCGGACAGACGACGGTCTACCGAGCGTCCCGTAACGGCGCCAATCATGGATTTTCGCGAGACACCCACCAATATCGGCGCGCCAAGCTCATGAAATTCAGCCAGACGGCGCAACAACTCGTAATTGTGCTCGACGGATTTACCGAAGCCAAACCCCGGATCGACCAAAACCCTTGATCGCTCAACGCCTGCCTGTTCAGTGTCCGCGAGACGCTGCTTTAGAAAACTGAACACTTCATCGACGACGCTGCCATAGGAGAAGGTTTCCTGCATGGATACTGGCTGGCCCTGCATGTGCATCAGGCAAACTGCCGGGGCCGCCTGCGCCTCAGCGACGACCTGCATGGCACCGGCACAAGTCAGTGCCCTGACATCATTTACCAGGCCGGCGCCGGCAGCGAGGGCTGCAGACATGACCTCTGGCGTACTGGTATCAATAGACAGCAGAACATCAAATTCGGCACGCAAGATTTCCAGAACAGGGATCGTCCTGTCCAGCTCCTCATCAACGGGCACCGGGCTGGCCCCTGGCCTAGTAGATTCCCCGCCAACATCCAGTATCAGAGCGCCATCCCGGACCATCTGCGCAGCCTTAAACAGCACCTTGTCGCGATCAAATCTGAACTCAGATCGATCAGAACGGGCCAGTTCAGCACCATCAGAGAAAGAGTCGGGGGTAATATTCAAAATGCCCATACAGACCGGAGAAGACAGTGTTAACTGTCGTTCTCCAGCCTGCAGGATGCTTGGTGTTGGCAAGAGCCGGAAGCTTGGCGAACTAGTGCTCGCCGGCAGGACCACCGATCGGTCCTGATTGGCCATCGGGGCTTGTCTCCGCGCGAGGCTTAGCGACTTCGTCCTCTACAGGCGTAGCGCCTGAACCGCCGTTATCAGAGTCACTCCAACCCATTGGGGGTCTCGGGGTTTTGCCCTGCATGATGTCATCAATCTGATCAGAGTCGATGGTTTCATATTCCATCAGCGCATCCTTCATGATCTCAAGCAGGTGGCGATTATCTTCCAGAATCTGTTCAGCTTTTCCGTAACACTCGTCGATTATTTTTCGGACTTCGCGATCGATCGCCATTGCCGTTTCACTGGACACCGATTTGGCCTGTGAAGCCGCCGAGCGTCCGAGAAAGACCTCACCTTCATCTTCAGAGTAAAGAAGGGGTCCCAGCTCTTCAGAAAGACCCCACTTGGTCACCATATTCCGGGCCATTTCTGTTGCCCGCTGGATATCGTTAGAGGCGCCAGTTGTCACTCCTTCTTTACCGAGCGTCATTTCTTCCGCGATTCGACCCCCGTAGAGGCTGCAGATCTGGCTGAGAATGTGCTGCTTGCTGTAGCTGTAGCGGTCTTCCTCTGGCAGGAACATCGTCACACCCAGCGCACGGCCGCGAGGAATGATGCTCACTTTGTAGACCGGATCATGCTCCGGCATCAGACGACCGACGATGGCATGACCTGATTCATGGTAAGCCGTGTTCAGACGCTCCTTCTCAGACATCACCATCGATTTGCGCTCGGCGCCCATCATGATCTTGTCTTTGGCCTTCTCGAATTCTTCCATGGTGACCAGGCGCTTGCTTGCCCGCGCCGCGAACAACGCAGCCTCGTTGACAAGGTTGGCCAAATCAGCGCCGGAGAAGCCGGGCGTCCCTCTGGCTATCACGCTGGCCTCAACACGATCGTCAATAGGAACCTTGCGCATGTGCACCTTGAGAATCTGCTCTCGGCCGCGAATGTCAGGAAGACCCACAACCACCTGCCGATCGAATCGTCCGGGACGCAACAGCGCCGGGTCGAGGACATCTGGCCGGTTGGTAGCCGCCATGACAATGACCCCATCATTAACCTCAAAGCCATCCATTTCGACCAGCAACTGGTTCAGAGTCTGCTCCCGTTCATCATGACCGCCACCGAGACCAGCGCCACGATGACGCCCGACCGCATCGATCTCGTCGATGAAGATAATGCAGGGTGACTGTTTTTTGGCCTGATCAAACATGTCGCGGACTCTCGAAGCTCCCACGCCCACAAACATTTCCACAAAGTCTGATCCGGAGATGGAAAAGAACGGCACCTTGGCCTCACCGGCGATGGCTTTTGCCAGCAGGGTCTTGCCGGTTCCCGGCTGGCCCACCATCAGAATACCCCGGGGAATCTTTCCGCCAAGACGCTGAAACTTATCCGGCTCGCGCAGAAACTCCACCAGTTCCTCGACGTCTTCTTTCGCTTCCTCTACACCGGCAACGTCAGCGAAGGTGACTTTGATCTGATCTTCGCCCAGCAGTTTGGCCTTGCTCTTGCCGAAGGACATCGGGCCACCCCGACCGCCGGCACCACCACCCTGCATCTGGCGCATGAAGAAGAAAAACAACGCAATAATGATCAGGATGGGAAAGCTGGCAACCAGCAGCTGAGTCCAGATGCTCTGCTGTTCTGGCTCGTTTGCAATGATCTCGACATTATTTTCGAACAGATCATTCATCAGCTGGTCATCACCGATAAGCGGCATGATGGTCCGAAACTGACTGTTGTCCGAGCGAATACCGGTAATGTTGATACCGGCCAGCTCTACCGCATCGACGCGACCAGAGCGCACTTCCCTGATGAACTGAGAATAGTTGATATTCTCTTCCCGGGTTTCCTGATTGATATTATTGAATACCGTCAGCAACACCCCGGCAATTATCATCCAGAGAATTAGATTTTTTGCCATGTCATTCAAGGACTTATCTCCTAATTGATCAGAGCCAATGGCACTGAGACTACACTGCCGCTCGGGCAGACTACGCAGATCATTCTAATGACTGCAGAAAATTTTGCACGCTCCTCACCGCAGTGCGCGCTGGCGGCTCAGGGCTGAAAACCTGAACCGAGCAGATAGACCTCGCGAGAACGGGCTCTGGAAGCCTTGGGCTTTCTGGTTTTGATGCTGTTAAAGCTGGACTGCATTTCCCGATGGTATTCGGGGTAACCTGCGCCCTGGAACAGCTTCACTAGGAAGTACGCCCCGGGTTTCAGTATGGTTTTCGCCAACTCAAGAGCCAGTTCTGCCAGTCCCAAACTGCGGGGCTGGTCAATTTCGCTCATACCGGTGATATTGGGGGCCATATCAGAAATTACAAGGTCTGCTCCGGGTTCACCAATGACCGACAGCAGGCGTTCATAAACCAGGTCGTCCGTGAAATCGCCCTGCACAAAGTCTACCCCTGCAATCGCGTCCATTGGCAGGATATCAGACGCTACGACTCTGCCTTCATCGCCCACCAGTTCTGCCGCTACCTGAGACCAGCCACCGGGAGCAGCACCGAGATCTACCACCGTCATGCCCGGTCTGATCAGCCTGTCTTTTTCCTGCATCTCCAGCAGCTTGTAGCTGGCCCGCGACCGGTAGCCCGCACCCTGGCTACGCCGCACATAGTCGTCATCGAAATGCTCTCGCAACCACTGTTTACTGCTCTTTGATCTTGCCATGTCCTGATAGTGAGCTGAAAACCCGGTATCCGAAGTGGAAGTGAGTTGCTAGAATCCGGTTCCCGCCGACCGACAAGGCAGACCGATGAGTCTTAGCAACGCAGAGAAAAAACGCTTCAGAGCGATAGGTCACGCACTCAAGCCCTTGGTCATAATTGCACAAAAAGGGCTGACCGAGAACGTCACCCAGGAAATTCATCGCGCTCTTGAAGCCCATGAGCTCATCAAGATCAAACTGCAGGTTCCTGACCGTGAAAAGCGCAGTGCCATGATCGAGGAGATCTGTGGCACCCATCACGCTGAGTCAGTGCAAAGCATCGGCCACGTTGTGCTGCTCTATCGTGCGGCCAAGCGACCCGACCCCAGGCTGTCCAATCTGATCAGAAAAGCACCCTAGCCCGGGACACAGACCCGGTACATCAGATGTGTACCACCGCTTCGATCTCGAACTCAAGATCACCCGCCGGTGCTTTCACCACAACTTCATCTCCCTCATGCTTGCCCATGATGGCCCTTGCAATCGGCGAAACCACCGAGATTTTACCTGCCGCCACGTCGGCCTCATCCTCACCAACAATCTGATAGGTCACTGACTCTTCGGTTTCCAGGTTGTACAGAGTCACGGTCGTGCCGAATATCACTCTGCCCGAGGGTTCAATCTTGCTGACATCAATAATCTCGGCATCGGCAAGTTTGCCCTCAATTTCCTTGATGCGACCCTCACAGAAGCTCTGCTGCTCACGCGCGGCATGATATTCCGCATTTTCTTTCAGATCGCCGTGCTCTCTTGCCTCGGCAATCGCTGCAGTTATCTTCGGCCTGGTCACGCTTTTAAGCTCATTGAGCTCATCACGCAGGGCTTCGGCACCCTTGACCGTCATGGGAACTTTCGTTATCGACATAGGAATGTGTCAGCGTTTTCTCAGTGGCACGATAAGGGCCGGTGATTAATGGAGGTCTGCATGCAGGTCCTGCAAGGTGTAAACCGACATGTTGTTGCCGAATTCCAGCGCATCACAGACTGCCAGCGCCCCTGCGATTGTGGTGGTGCAAAACACGCTGTGGCGCAGTGCGGTCCGTCTGATGGTAGACGAATCCGCGATCGCCTGTTTGCCTTCTGTCGTGTTGAACACCACCTGAATCTCATCATTTTTTAGCATATCGACTATATGGGGTCTACCTTCGGCAACCTTATTCACACCCTTGACCTTCAGGCCCGCGTCTGCGATCACCGCCGCAGTGCCGTGCGTTGCAACCAGTTCATACCCCAGCGCCAGAGCCCGCCTGGCAACCTCCACGACAAAAGGCTTGTCGCGGTCTCTCACGCTGATAAAGCAGGTTCCCGATTCTTCAATCACATCGCCTGCGCCCATCTGGGCCTTGGCGTAGGCCTCTGCAAAAGTCTCGCCCACGCCCATGACTTCTCCGGTCGATTTCATTTCCGGCCCGAGAATAGGATCAACACCCGGAAACTTACTGAAAGGAAAAACAGCTTCCTTAACTGCGAAAGTCTTTGGCACGACTTCCTCAGTGAAGCCCTGTTCCTCTAGCGTCTTGCCAATCATGCAGCGCGCCGCCACCTTGGCCAGCGAGGTGCCGATGCATTTGGAGACAAACGGCACCGTGCGTGACGCCCGTGGATTGACCTCGATGATATAGACCTCGCCATCCTGATAGGCGAGCTGAGTATTCATCAGACCCACCACGCCCAGCTCAAGCGCCAACGCGGTAACCTGCTCCCTGATCCTGTCCTGAACTTCATCTGTCAGGTTATAGGGCGGCAGCGAGCAGGCTGAATCGCCGGAATGAATGCCCGCCTGCTCAATGTGTTGCATGATCGCGCCCACCACAACCTGCTGCCCGTCACTGACCACATCGACATCAATCTCGATCGCCGAACTGAGAAAGTGATCGAGCAGTACCGGACTCTCATTGGATACCTTGACCGCGTCGTGCATATAGCGCTGCAGCTCGGCTTCGTTATAGACAATTTCCATCGCCCGACCGCCCAGTACATAGGAAGGTCTGACAACCAGCGGATAATCAATATCTGCTGCCTGTTCCAATCCCTCTTCAACCGAGCGAACCGTGCAGTTTGGTGGCTGTTTCAGATCGAGTTTTTCAATGAGCTGCTGAAAACGCTCGCGATCTTCGGCGCGATCGATTGCATCTGGGCTGGTACCGATTACCGGCACACCCGCGTCTTCGAGCTGCTTGACCAGATTGAGCGGTGTTTGCCCGCCGAACTGGACGATCACCCCGACAGGCCGTTCCAGCTTGACCACTTCGATGACATCCTCGAAGGTAAGCGGCTCAAAATACAGGCGGTCCGAAATATTGAAGTCAGTCGAAACCGTCTCAGGATTACAGTTCACCATGATGGTTTCGAAGCCATCTTCGCGCATAGCCAAAGCCGCCTGCACACAGCAATAATCGAACTCGATACCCTGCCCGACCCGGTTGGGGCCGCCTCCCAGCACCATGATTTTGTCGCGATCGCTTGGCAGGGCCTCACACTCTTCTTCATAGGTGGAATACATGTAGGCCGTGGTCGACACGAACTCAGCCGCGCAGGTGTCGACGCGCTTGTACACAGGGCGGACTCCCAGGGCATGGCGCGCCTGCAACACTTCTCCTTCCGAGACTCCCAGCAGCTGAGCCATGCGCTTGTCAGAAAACCCCTTACGTTTCAGTGAGCGCATGGCGCGCTGATCCAGCTCGGAAAGCTGCTGCGTCTGCAGCAATTCTTCGGACTTGATGAGGTCTTCAATCTGAATCAGGAACCACGGGTCGATACCACTGAGATCGAATACCGTCGCCACTGACCAGCCCAAGCGAAAGGCATCAGCAACGAACCAGATACGCTGAGCGCCGGGTTCAGTGAGCTCCCGGGTAAGGACCGCCTTGGCATTACTCAGGTCAGCTTGGAGAATCGGATCAAAACCACACATGCCCACTTCAAGGCCGCGCAGCGCCTTCTGCATTGACTCCTGAAACGTGCGCCCGATCGCCATAACCTCACCGACGGATTTCATCTGCGTCGTAATGCGATCATCAGCCTCCGGGAATTTCTCAAAAGTGAACCGTGGAATCTTGGTCACCACGTAGTCGATCGCCGGTTCAAACGATGCCGGTGTGACTCCACCGGTAATTTCATTTCGCAGTTCATCTAGCGTGAAGCCAATCGCCAGTTTTGCGGCCACTCTGGCGATCGGAAAACCTGTGGCTTTGGATGCCAGAGCAGACGAACGCGACACACGCGGGTTCATTTCAATAACAACCAGGCGACCATTATCAGGATTCACCGCAAACTGCACGTTAGAGCCGCCGGTCTCTACGCCAATCTCCCGCAACACCGCAATAGAGGCGTTGCGCATGATCTGATATTCCTTGTCAGTCAGAGTCTGTGCGGGCGCAACGGTAATTGAATCACCGGTGTGCACACCCATCGCATCAAAATTCTCAATGGCGCAGACAATGATGCAATTGTCGTTCTTGTCTCTGACCACCTCCATTTCATATTCCTTCCAGCCAATGAGTGACTCATCGATGAGCAGTTCATTGGTGGGAGAAAGCTCAAGGCCGCGAGCACAGATCTCCTCAAATTCCTCACGATTGTAGGCGATGCCGCCGCCACTGCCGCCCAGGGTAAAAGACGGCCTGATGATGCAGGGAAAGCCAATTGATTCGAGACCCGCGAAGGCGTCTTCCATACTGCGCGCCATGAAGTGACGCGGGGTTTCCAACCCAATCGCGACCATCGCGTTGTCGAACAGCTCCCGATCTTCTGCTTTATCGATGGCCTCACACTTCGCACCGATCAGCTCCACGCCATACTTTTCAAGGATGCCGTGACGATTCAGATCCAGAGCGCAGTTGAGCGCAGTCTGCCCGCCCATGGTCGGGAGAATCGCGTCCGGCCGCTCCTTAGCGATGATTTTTTCCACAATCTGCCACTTGACCGGCTCAATGTAGGTGGCGTCAGCCATCGCCGGGTCCGTCATGATGGTCGCGGGATTGGAGTTCACCAGGATCACACGAAACCCTTCTTCACGCAGCGCCTGACAGGCCTGTGCGCCGGAGTAGTCAAATTCGCAGGCTTGCCCGATGACAATAGGGCCTGCCCCCAGGATAAGAATGCTGTCGATATCAGTTCTGCGGGGCATCTTTAGCTTGCTTCCTTCCGGTCCAGTGGACGGTTGCTTGTGGAGTTCGCCATCAGCTCGATGAAGTGATCAAACAGCGGCGCGACATCATGAGGTCCGGGACTGGCTTCGGGGTGACCCTGAAAGCCGAATGCGGGTTTGTCACTGCGCTCAATTCCCTGCAGTGAGTCATCGAACAGTGATTTGTGAGTGGCTCTTACATTGTCGGGCAGACTCGCAGCATCGACGGCAAAACCGTGATTCTGGCTGGTAATCATCACCGTGCCATCTGCCAGATTCTGCACCGGGTGATTTGCGCCATGGTGACCGAGACGCATCTTGACGGTTGCAGCACCACAGGCCAGCGCGAGCAGCTGGCAACCGAGGCAAATACCGAACAGAGGCACGTCAGCCTCGAGGAATTCACTGATGGCAGCAATGGCGTAGTCACAGGGTTCAGGGTCTCCCGGACCATTCGATAAAAACACCCCGTCTGGCTGCATGGCCAGTACCTCACTGGCAGGCGTCTGTGCCGGAACGACAGTGATCTCGCAGCCGCGTGCTGCCAGCATCCTCAGGATGTTGCGCTTGACGCCAAAATCGTAAGCCACCACGCGAAAGCGAGTGTCAGAGCTGGCACCATAGCCTGAACCGAGTGACCACACGCTCTCATCCCAGCGGTAGGGATGCTTCGCGCTCACGACCCGGGCCAGGTCCATGCCTTTAAGCCCCGGAAATGCTTTGGCCAGACTGACCGCACCGTCCTCACCGATCGCCGCCAGTTCCTCACCGGACACAATGGCGCCATTCAACGGACCCTGATCGCGCAGCACTCTGGTGAGGCGACGGGTATCAATCTCCGCGATCGCCACCACGCCCCGCTCGGACAGAAAGTCCTCCAGGGACTGCTGCTTGCGCCAGTTGCTGGCCAACATCGGCAGATCGCGAATCACCAGACCGGAAGCCCACACCGAATCTGACTCATTGTCCTCATCGTTGGTACCGGTGTTACCGATATGGGGATATGTCAGCGTGACAATCTGCTGAGCATAGGAAGGGTCGGTCAGAATCTCCTGATAACCCGTCATCGAGGTATTAAATACCACCTCGCCGCTGGACTTGCCCTGCGCGCCGATCGCAATGCCTTTGAAAATACTGCCGTCTGCTAACGCCAGAACCGCTTCTCGAGTCACTTCATACCCTCTTCAGTTCGTCTTGCCTTTATCTGTGCTGGTATTTTCTGCAGGCGAAAAAAAGCGGAGAGAGGAAAACCTCGCTCCGCTTTTCAGTAAATTCGTCCGTTCTGTAAGATCTCAGCATTTGTCATACTGAGCCGAAATTGTATAAAAGCTTGGCCAGTTGTGTCTATCTGCTGAAGCCAGATTTTTCAGCTGAGCGCAGATTTATTCGCGAAACGACAGCTTGAGACGCTGTTGTGCCCGTTCTCAACAGCTTATCCACATACCGCTGTAGATAACCCTAGTCTGCACCCAGCTCCAGCACGTCCAGCATTGAATACACGCCATTGGGTTTGCCCGCCAGCCACCGGGCTGCCCGAACGGCACCGCGTGCAAACGTCATCCGGCTCGTGGCTTTATGGGTAATTTCAACGCGCTCACCGTCAGCGGCAAAGAGCACCGTGTGATCGCCGACAATGTCCCCTGCCCGAATGGTATTGAAGCCGATGGTTTTCGGGTCACGGGTATCACTGAAGCCCTCACGACCATACTCCGCCACCTCGTCCAGCTTGCGCCCCAGAGCCCCGGCAACAACCTCGCCCATCTGCAGTGCAGTCCCTGACGGCGCATCCTTCTTGAACCGGTGGTGCGCTTCGGTAATTTCTATATCGACCTCGTCACCTAATACGCGGGCAGCACGGGCCAGCAAATCCAGGCATAGGGTAACCCCGACACTCATATTCGGCGCGAAAACCAGTGGCAACTGCGTCTGAGCGATCCTGTCTTTTTCCGAGGCGCTGAAGCCGGTCGTTCCAAGCACCATTGACTTGCCATGGTGCTGGCACAGTTCGAGGTGAACCAGACTGGACGCTGGCGATGTAAAATCAATCAGCACGTCAAAATCGTCGATAACCGTCTCAAGATCAGCCACGGCCATGACGCCTGCGGGCTGACCCAGCGCGCTGATACCGATGTCCTGGGCCAGCACTGAATCACCCGCAAGGACCGATGCCGCTGTTATCTGCAGTTCAGGCTTCTGGGCGTCTACGGCTTGTACGAGGGCTTGACCCATACGGCCGGCAACTCCGGCAATGGCGACTCTGATCATTCGCGTGTCCTGTTGGTGAGGCTGACGATTATACAGAGTGAATGAATGCTAGCGAACTGCTGATACCGCTGGGGACCGCTGCGCGCCATGACTTTGCAGGGTGTTTCAGAATTCCTCAGCACTCATCGCCATAAGCGTCTGCGCACCGGCTTCGATTTCGTCTATCAGCGCCCGGGTTCTGGGCAGCAGCCGGGCAAAGAAGAATTCCGCTGTCTTGACCAGTCCGGAGAGGTGGGGCGTGTCGCCTGACCCGGCCTGAAGCTTTGGCAGAACCGCTGCCAGAATGCGCAGCCACATAAAGTTGTAGAGCGTCAGGCCAAGCAGTTCCATGTAGGCGTAAGAAGCCGCTCCGATCTCCTCCGGATTGTCGCTGGCGCGATCAATCACACTCCGGGTGACGCTGCGGATCATCTGCTGGTTGTTGAGCAAATGTGGCAGATATCGGTCCATGCCCGGAATATCCTGGGCATCTGCAACAAACTTATCCATTTCAGTCAGCAGCACTGCCAACAGTTCACCCCCGGCACGCACCGTTTTGCGCCCCATCAGATCCAGCGCCTGAATCCCATTGGCTCCCTCGTAAATCTGGGCGATGCGGGCATCACGCACATTCTGCTCCAGCCCCCATTCCGCGACGTAGCCATGACCGCCGAGCACCTGTTGTCCCATGACACACATTTCGAAGCCGCGGTCGGAGCAATACGCTTTGGCAACCGGAATCAGCAGCGCCACCAGCCTGTCTGCTTGCTGCCGCTGCTCCGGGTCCGGATGAAAACGGGAAATGTCGAGCTGCATCGCCGCATACATAGACAGCGCGCGACCGGCCATGATGTTCGCCCGCATCGTCAGCAACATCCGTCTCACATCAGGGTGAACCAGAATCGGATCAGCCGCACTTTCAGGCTGCTGAGGCCCGGTCGGCGACCGACCCTGAATGCGTTCCCGGGCATAGTCGGCAGCAGTCTGGTATGAACTGTCTGCCAGTCCGTTACTCTGCAAACCCATCGACAGCCGTTCATAATTCATCATGGTGAACATGTTGGACAACCCGTGGTTCAGCTCGCCAACCAGCCAGCCCTGAGCGCTATCAAAATTCATCACACAGGTCGCGGATCCCTTGATGCCCATCTTGTGTTCGACGGCCCCACAGGAAACACCGTTCAGCTCTCCGGTAAGGTCACCTTCATTGTCCACCGCGTTCCTCGGAACCACAAACAGGGAAATACCCTTCGGCCCGGCAGGCGCATCCGGGAGTTTGGCCAGCACCAGGTGAATGATATTTTCGGTCAGGTCGTGCTCACCGGCGGTGATGAAAATCTTCGTGCCGGTGATGCGATAGCTGCCATCGGCCTGGGGGACCGCCTTGGTTCTGATCATGCCGAGATCAGTCCCTGCATGCGGCTCGGTCAGACACATGGTGCCAGTCCAGCGACCTTCATACATCTTGGGAAGATAGCGCTGCTTCAGCTCTGCCGATGCGTGCTCACTGAGCGTGAGAGTCGCACCGGTGGTGAGGATGGTGTATAGCGCAAATGAGGAATTGGCGCCGAAGAACATCTCCTCAATTTGTGAAGACAGCAATTTCGGCATACCCTGCCCGCCAAAATCTATCTCGCCGGTCAGACCGGCCCAGCCACCGGCAACATACTCTTCATAGGCTTCTTTGAAACCCGCCGGCGTTGTGACCACTCCGTCAGTCCATTGGCACCCCTCATGGTCGCCGTTCCGGTTGATCGGCGACAGCAAGTTTTCCGCAATTTTAGCCGCCTCCTCAAGAATCGCGCTGATCAGATCAGGAGTCACTTCCGCCGTACCCGGCATGGCAGCAAACACCTCGTCGGCCCGGAAAACCTCCGACATCAGAAACTGCATGTCGCCGAGTGGCGCGCGATAGGCGTTCATATTATTGCTCCTGCTCAGGCCGGATGGTTCGTCGAGTCCGCTGGGCTGCCGATTTTGACAGACCGAACCGCATTGTTTCGATGCGATTATAGGCGAAGCTGCTTGCACCGACAGTGCAGACTCACCGGTTTTTCAGCATTTTTTGGCAACACTGTGTCAACCTTCTACGCTCAAAGACGTGAAGTGGCTGCGAACAGAAACACCGAAAGACTCGCTGACCCGCCTGGGCAGACTGATTCCGGCGGAGTGTCCGGTATGCGGGCTGGAAACCTGCAGTGATTCAGGGCTTTGTGCCGCCTGCTGTGAGCATTTACCCTGGATTTCAGTCAGCTGCCCGATCTGCGGCGAACCGCTGACGCAAGACGTTCGGGCCGGTCAGCGCTGTGGACGCTGCCTGCGCGCCCCCCCTGCATTTGACAGCACGCAAGCGCTGTTTCATTACGCGAAACCGGTCCGGCAGCTCATCAGCCTCTTCAAATTCCACGGTCGGCTGGAGATTGGCGCCAGCTTCGCGTATCTGCTCGCTCAGCGTTTTCAGCACACCGTCCGGCGTCTGCCGACCTCAGCGCGACCTCAGCTCCTGTTGCCGGTGCCGCTGCATCCGCGGCGGATGAACATGCGGGGATTTAATCAGTCTGAGGAGCTGGTCAGAGGATTGTCCAGCCTGGCTGGCATCCCCTCTTGCAGGAGCCTGGTCCGACGGGTCAGGCACACCCCCTCGCAAACCGAGATGACAGATGCCGCCTCAAGAAGACGAAACCTGCGTTCAGCCTTTACCGTGCAAGCCTGCGCGAAGTTAGGCACCATCAGACGGGTGGCGGTCGTCGACGACGTCATGACCACCGGTGCGACAGTTGACGCTCTGGCTCAGAGTCTTAAAGCGCACGGCGTGGCACAAGTCGATGTGTGGTGTCTGGCCAGAGCAGGCCTGTAACGGAACCGATCAGCACTTGGACGCACGCAATGCCGGCTTCAACGAGCCTTCACCGCGGGGGAAGCCTCGTGCGCTGCCGCTGCAGGGATGTCTCAGAATTGGTACTTGATGGAGCCGTAGGCAACGCGGCCGTTCTGGTCAAGCACACGCGTGGAGGAATTGAGTATCTGGGCAGTTTTTTCGTCGAAGATATTGCGAATCCCGAACGAGATAATTGCCCTGTTGTTGGAGCCGGTCTCAACACTGTACCCGTACTGAAGATCGATCGTGGTGATGTCGTCCACCAACGCGTTGATTTCATCAAGGTCAAGTTCGCTGAGATCCTTAAAGGAGTCGAAGTAGTTAGTGATCGCGCTCGCCGTATGATTACCCAGTTGCCAAGTCAGCATGAGACTGCTCTGGAGCTCCGGGCTGACTACGCGATCTTCCAGAGCCGCACTCTCACTGTTCAGCAAATCAAGCAGAGAACCGCGGTTCTCGGCGTCCTGCACATAAGTCGCTTTGGTGCTGAGAGTAAACTGCCCGAACCGGTTCGTGTCCCACATGTAGGAAGCGCCGAGATCGAACCCATTGCGCTCAAGCTGAGACCCTAACAGCGGTGACTGAATGTTGAATTCATTTATCGCAGACTCTTTTAGGTACAGATTTGGCATTGCCTTTTGCGCGCCCGTGTTGAGCGTCACGGCCGGCGCATCTGAAATCTCCTGACGCCACGCATCCGCCTGCAGATTCAGCCCGGCAACGGGCGTGATTTTGACCCCGAGATTAAAATTCAGCGCCTCTTCGACCAGAGCGCCTTCAAAATCCTGAGCCTCGACATTGCGGGACAACTCGATAACCGGCACGGCCGTACTCAACACCGAGGCCGGGTCCACGCGAAAACTGCTTAACTGGGCCTCGTTGACGTCCTGCGCGGCCGCCGACACAAACCCGCCCGCGCACAGGGCGAGGCAGAGTATTCGTGTCCGGATGTTTTTCAAGCAAGAATTCATGGTGCGTTCGATTCGGTTCCGCCGTTGTTATTTTAATGCGCTTTCGGGGGCGTCCAATCCAATCCCGACTCAGAGCTGCGCCGCACTCACTGCTTTGCAACCCTTATTTACTCTCGGCAATCAGCGAGGCAGGCATTCTGCAAGACTTCCGTAAGTTCCGCGGTCATTGGCCAACTGTTAATTCCGGCAATTCTGGCTGCCTGACCGGGCCCAACCGGCTGGCCAATTACACAGGCGCATTAACCGCATCGTCAGAATACCACTAAAGGTCCAACTTGCACATGAATTTGTGTCAGGAAATGTCGCTGAATTCTGGCAATTTCGCCATATTTCAGAGGCGCTGGCACGGCAGCCAGCTACTGATACGCCTCTGATGATCAAGACACCAGACGCTTGACTCCGACATCGCCACCAAGCGATGCCAACTGCTGAGCAACGGTTTGATCAAATCCGGGCAATCGGAAGTCGGCATCGATCTCTGCCATCGGCGCAAGGACAAAGGCGCGTTGGTGAGCACGGGGATGGGGAAGCTGCAATCCCGGCTGATCAAGTATCAGGCGCCCCCAGCAAATCAGATCAAGGTCGAGTGTACGGGCCGCGTTTCTGTTGCCGTCTCGGACGCGACCAAAGTGCTTTTCCATGGCCTGAAGGCTCTTGAGAAAATCCTCAGGGCGAATGCGTTCCTCCACATCTATCCGGACCACAGCGTTCACGAAATCAGGAGAGCCCGGCGGGCAGTCAACCGGCGTGCTGCAGAACAGAGATGACCTTGACAAGTCATGACCGCGTAGCGTGTCCAGCTCAGCGAGCGCGCGCCGGACAATCTCCTGCGGAGGGCCGAATTCAGATGCCAAATTACTTCCAAGGCCGACCCAGACATCCATAGCAGGGCTGACCGACTACTCAGCAGTGGAAAATTCGTGCACGGCCTGAACAAACACGGCCACATGCTCGGGGTCGACACCCGGAGTGATGCCGTGCCCGAGATTGAAGACATGCCCGGGGCCCGGCCCGTAGTCTCTGAGGATGCGCTGGACTTCTGCCCGGATTACCTCAGGCTGCGCATACAAAATGGAGGGATCCATGTTTCCCTGCAGCGCAACCTTGTCCCCGACTCGTGCCCGTGCCCCCTGAATGTCGGTGGTCCAGTCCAGACCCACAGCATGACAACCGGTGTCAGCAATGGCTTCAAGCCATTGCCCGCCATTCTTCGTAAACAAAATGACCGGCACAGAATCAGGTTTCCCTTCCTGCTTAAGGCCCTCGACAATACGCTGCATGTAATGCAGCGAATATTCCCGGTAGGCCGGAGGAGTCAGAATTCCGCCCCAGGTATCAAAAATTTGCACGGCCTGGGCGCCAGCCTCAATTTGTGCTGAAAGGTATTCGGTCACCGCATCGGCTAGCCGCCCGAGCAGCAGGTGCATTGCCTCCGGGTGATTGTAGAGAAATTGTTTGGCGATCCGAAAATCCTTGCTGCCGCCACCCTCAATCATATACGTGGCAAGAGTCCAGGGGCTGCCGGAAAACCCGATCAAGGGCACCTTACCGGCCAGCTCCTCCCTGATACGGGCAACAGCTGCATAGACATAAGACAGCTCGCGGGTCATGGACACCTCAGGCAGTGACTCCACATCCGCCGGCGTGCGAATCACCTTCCGGAATCTGGGCCCTTCACCCTCTTCAAAATACAGCCCCTGACCGAAGGCATCGGGGATTGTCAGAATATCGGAGAAGAGGATCGCCGCATCAAAGTCGTAGCGACGCAGCGGCTGCATCGTTACTTCACAGGCGAGTTCCGGGTTCTTGCAGAGATCCAGAAAACTGCCTGCCTGCTTGCGGGTGGCTCGATACTCAGGCAAATATCTGCCGGCCTGTCGCATCATCCATACCGGAGTGCGATCCACAGGCTGCTTCAGTAGGGCACGCAAAAAGCGATCGTTCATGGGGGACTGTCAAGCCAAAGTCAGTGCAAAGGAGTGCGATGATACACGAGCGATCATCAGACACCAACGCAGGCGGCAGCAGAGAGGGTTATCGCAGCCGCTTGATCAGGGAGGGTAATTGACTGGCCGGACGAGCCCAGGGTTGCAGCTCGCGGATTGCTGGAGACAAACTTGCCAGGCCCGCATTGGCTGCTTCGCGACTGCTGAAGCCGCCGGTAACCGCTACGAACCATGGCCCTCCCTGATAACGCGTTTCAAAATAGCCACTGGCGAATGGCAATTCTGCACCCTCCAGGAAATCAATCACGCCCTGTTCCGACCGGGACCCCATGAGCTGGATCGTGAAGTCCTCCGGTGCCAGACGCAGCGCTGCACTCGACACATCCGGACTCGACTCAGACAGCTCGGCGATCAGAGATTCCAGATCTCGCTCCGCCGCCTCAGGCGGCGGCGCAATCGGGTCATCAGGCGGGGCCGTGCGATTCGAGATTACCCCCTGCGCATCGACCGTGATGCTCGGGGCAGGCGCAGCTGCTGCCAGTGCCGGCGCTGAAGCCCGGAACTCTGCGCTCTGCCCAACACTGTCCTCTGCCGCGGTGGCCGGCGCAGACAGCGGCCGGGAGGCAACGGTAAGCTGCTGGCGAGACGACGCTCCGGTATTCGTCGCATCGCTCATCCGAAGATCACCGGCTTGCGGTGCAGGTTGGTCTCCGAACAACCAGACCAGCAGTACCACAACCGTCAGGCATCCTGCGGCCACCCAGTAGCGACTGCTGAGCCGGAGCGCCGCGCCCAGTGACGGCAAGGGCGTGCCGCCAGCCACTTCTTCCTCGATCAGGTCCGCCAGCGCGCCGGTCATGGCGCCGGGTATGCCGCCGGCCTGAACACCGATCCGGCTGAGCTTGGCCGCAGATACCGGCAGCTCTCCCTGGTAGCCTGCTGTCACCAGCTTGTGTTGGACGTAGTTGCTGAGATCCTCTGTGGTAAATGGCTCAAATTCAAACTGCCTGACCCCCGCAAGGTTTATCGTCCGGTCCAGAATGCCGAGCAGCTGTCTTTCGCCGAGAAAGCTGACATGGAAACTGTCTGGCCGGAGCTGTGTCATCATCTGCGCGATGAGTTCAAATACCTCCTTGGCCAGCTCATGGGCATCATCAATAACCAGAATCAGCCGTTGCGGGGCGATCTGGCGCTCTGCGTAGCGGACCAGATCAGTGACGATGTCAGCCACCGCCGGAGAAGAAGCACCGACCGGAACCTGCTCCAGCACCGCATCCAGAAATTGTGCCTGATTCATGAACAGCCCGGCCTGAACTACCAGAACAGTGGCTTCGTCCCGGAAATGGCGCTGCAGCTCGTGGCTCAACACGCTCTTGCCGCTCCCGAGAGGCCCGATGACAATCGAGGCAGAATCGCCGCGCCTGATGCATTCACTCAGCCCCTGCAGGAGCACGCCACGGCCAGCCCCGGAGAAATAGCCGGTCGGCTTTGACCGCAGCATGAACGGGTCAGATTTCAAACCCAGAATTTGCGGATACTGTCTGGTCATGCTCATGGCCTATCAAGCACTTAACGGCAAAGTGCGTCACCCGCTGTCAGAGTTTCTCTGAGCAGATCCGGAGGCACATCGCCTGTCAGAACGGCGCTGCCGAGGGCTTTCAGCAGAATAAATCGTATTTTTCCCTGCTCCGCTTTTTTATCGGAAGACATCAGCTCCAGATAGTCTTCGGCACTGATTTGCGCGGGGGGAATGACCGGCATGGAGAAGTCGTTCTCCAGTATGTCACGCACTCTCGCAGCCTGCTCAGCGCTGAGCAGACCAAGGCGTCGGGACAAGTCAGCTGCCATTACCATACCCATGGCAACAGTCTCGCCGTGTAACAGGTTTCCGTAGCCGCTCGCCGTCTCAATCGCATGACCAAACGTGTGGCCCAGATTCAGCAGCGCCCGCAGTCCGGCTTCCCTTTCGTCCGCGGCGACAATATCTGCTTTAGCCTGACAGCAAATCCGAATCGTCTCGGTCAGCTTTGCGTTATCCAGAGCCAGTATGTCCGCCGCATGGTTTGTCAGCCAGTTGAGAAAGTCTGGCTGATTAATCAACCCGTACTTGATTACCTCTGCCAGGCCGGCTTTGATCTCTCTTTCCGGCAGAGTCACCAGCACCTCAGTATCAATCAGGACGCATCCGGGCTGATAAAACGCCCCGATCATGTTTTTACCGAGCGGGTGGTTCACCCCGGTCTTACCACCAACCGATGAATCAACCTGAGCAAGCAATGTGGTCGGTATCTGGATGAAATTGATGCCACGCTGGTAGGTTGCCGCCGCGAAGCCCGTGATATCTCCGATCACACCGCCGCCCAGAGCAACCAGTGTGGTTTGCCGGTCTGCCTTGGCCTTCAGCAGCCAGTCATAAATTTGAGAGACAGTGCCAAGAGTTTTATGGGTCTCACCGTCCGGCAGAATGATTTCCCCGCCATAGCGCTCGCCCAGGGTTTGCTTCAGCTGATCAAGATAAAGCGGTGCGACAGTATCGTTACTGATTATCACTGCCCGCCCTTGTCCTAAATACGGACGAAGCCGGTCTGCTTCTTTCAACAGACCAGGCCCGATGAAGATCGGGTAGCTACGCTCACCCAAGTCGACGTTTAATGTTTCCACAGTGTCTTGAGCCTCTCGCCGGTCGACGGAAAAACCTTGCAGTCAATGTTACGGGCAGTCACAGAATCATGAACCTGAAGATTGCTGGTGGATTTTGATCTGCTTGATTATCTCATTGCTCACGCTTTTGGGGTTTCGTCGATTGGTGTCTACCACCACATCAGCAACCTCGAGATAAAGTGGCTCACGTACCACCATCAAATCCTTGATTGTCTGCTCGGGATTTCCATTTTGCAGCAGCGGTCGATGTCTGTCGCGCGCGGTCCGGTCAATCTGCTGTTTGATACTCGCGCGCAAATAAACCACCAATCCGCGTTTCTTCAGCCGTTTGCGATTTTTTTTGTCGAGGACAGCACCCCCGCCGGTCGCTAAAACAATGTTTTTACGCCCGGAGAGCAGGTTGATCATTTTGACTTCGCGTTGTCTGAACCCCTGTTCGCCTTCAACGTCAAAAATCCAGGGAATATCTGCGCCGGTGGCCGCTTCAATCTCCTGATCCGAATCGAAAAAGTCCAGTTTCATCCGCTCGGCCAGAGCGCGCCCGATGGTTGTTTTACCGACACCCATCGGGCCCACCAGAAATACGTTACCCGAGTAATCCATAGTCCAGCTCAGCGCCCCGGTGCTTCAGGTCGCCTCTCCCAATAAAACCTTACATGCTATGTTGCGGCAGAGCTCAGCGGGCGGCTGCGCCGACCCGGACATGAATCAGCGCAGTGCGATATCGGCAATGATTTTCGGCGTGATGAAAATCAACAGTTCGGTACGCCGGCTCTCCCGAGACGTACGCTTGAACAGGTTGCCGACGTAGGGAAGATCTCCCAGCCAGGGGGTTTTGGACTCAATGACTGTGTTCTCTTCCCTGAACACGCCGCCCAGGACAATGGTTTCGCCATTGTTCACCAGTGCCGTCGTAGAGACCGTGTTGGTGTTAATTGCCGGAATATCGCTTGAGCCTGCCGCGACCGAGTCCTGACGGATTTCCAGCTGCATGTTGATCCGGCCATCGGGCGTAATTTGCGGTGTCACCTGTAATGTCGACCTGAAACCCCGTCTTTTCCCCAGAATTATTCTTTTAAACAACAGCTTAGCACAGTTTTCGGCGAAATCATTAGACTCCCACTGTCACTATCGGCCGCAAATAACATTGCTAGAGTTTTCAATACATTATCAGATATCTGCCTCAGCACCCCACGGCTGGTTGTCAGGCGCAGCCTCCGGACCGGACGCGCCGGCCGGGCCGGGCTGGTCGATAACGCCCGACAGGTCGATCAAGCGCCACCGGACACACCGATTTTAACGGAATATTCGTGCCGCCGGTGTATACTCCGCGGGGCAGGCTACCGATTTTCTGTAGCCACGCTGACTGTTTTTTCCTGCTCTGAGGTGTCAGCCCCGTGCCCACCAGATACCGATCCGTTCTCTCATGGCTTGCCCTGCTGGCAGCCTCGGCCCTCAGTGGCGGAACGATGGTCGCCATGGCAGCCTATCTGTATCTGGCCCCGTTGCTCCCGGAAGCGGAAACCTACCGCTATGTGCAGCTCGAAACGCCTCTCAGAATTTATACTTCCGATGGTCAGTTAATAGACGAAATAGGCAATCGCCGCGACCCGGTCAACTACGAGGATATCCCCCAGCGCCTGATCGATGCGCTGATCGCCACGGAAGATGTGCGCTTTTACTCCCACCCCGGCGTCGATCTTCAGAGCCTGATGCGGGGATTCTACGGATTTATGACCGGTCAGGGTCTCGGGGGTGGCAGCACCATCACGATGCAGCTGGCCAATAACCTGTCTTTTGACAGCGACAATGTGTACCTGCGCAAATTCAAGGAAATACCCTTTGCTCTGCAAATTCAGCGCGAACTGAGCAAGGAAGAAATACTGACTCTCTATCTGAACACGATTTACTTCGGTGCCGGCGCCGACGGAATCGGAGCAGCCGCTTTCGTTTACTACGGCAAGGAAGTCAGTGAACTGACTCTGGCTGAAGCGGCAATGATGGTGGCCCTGTTGCCGTGCCCTTCCAGCTGCAATCCTCTGGCCAATCCAGAGCGTGCGATCAGCCGCCGGGAGACCCGGCTTGAAAACATGCTCAAGGAAAACATGATTACCCGGGCGGAATTTGATGAAGCCAATGCAGCCCCTGTCACCGCCATCCGGCGGAATCGGAATATCGAAGTTCCGGCACCCTACGTGGCCGAGATGGTCAGACAGACGCTGTTTGAACAATTTCAGGAGGAAACCTACACCCGCGGCTTTGAAGTCATCACCAGTATCGACGGGGACAAACAGCTCGCTGCCAATCGCGCGCTGGTCAATGGCCTCGAAAACTACTACGACAAACCCCATGGCTATCGCGGGCCCAATGCCAACTATCCGGCCGCCGCCGGCGATCCGACACCTAGATGGCTGGAGCACCTGGCGCCGGTCCCGGCTTATGGAAATCAACAGCCGGCCATTGTCACAAGTGTACGGGAAAGCGCCTTCTCCGCACTGTTGAAGGACGGCACGGAAATCGATGTGCCCTGGGACGGCATTCGCTGGGCGTATGCGTTCCGAAGCAGGAACGAAGCCTGGCCACCGCCACAGGTTGCCGGTGACGCCGTGCAGGTCGGCGATCTGATCAGGGTCAAGCGGGCCACTGACCACTGGGAGTTGGGGCAAGTGCCTGACATACAGGGTGCGCTGGTGTCAGTATCCCCCGAAAACGGCCGGATTCTGGCTCTGGTAGGTGGCTATGATTTCCGCTGGAATCAGGTGAATCGGGTGCTCACCCCGAGGCCACCGGGCTCCAATTTCAAGCCCTTTGTGTATGGGGCTGCGCTGGAAGCAGGGTTTTCCGCCTCCTCAACCATCAATGATGCCCCCTTCGCCCGCGGTGACTACCGGCCCAACAATTATGAGAACAACTTCCTCGGCCCGATCACCCTGCGTCATGCGCTGAAAGAATCCCGCAATATCCCCACTGTCCGGCTGTTCGACGAACTGGGCTCAGAGCCAGTGCTCAGCTTCGCCAACCGGTTGGGCATCCGGACCCGGGACTTTCCGCGCAATGACCTGACCGTAGCGCTGGGCAGCGCCGACGTCCAACCGCTTGAAATGGTGACGGCTTATGCGACCCTGGCAAACGGCGGATTCAAGGTCGACCCGTGGTTTATCGACCAGATCAGCACAGAAGCAGACGGCGTGCTCTACCGGGCGAGACCTGCGGTAGTCTGCCCGGACTGCGGGGAGCTGACTGCCGAAGCTGAACAGCCTGTCAATGCGGCACCGAGAGTGCTGGATGACCGGGTTGCGTTCATTATGAACTCCATGCTGCGCTCGGTGGTTGAAGAAGGCAGTGGCAACCGCGTGCAGCGGGAACTGCGCCGAAGCGACTTGATGGGGAAAACCGGCACAACCAATGGACCACAGGAACTCTGGTTTTCCGGATTCAACCGGGACATCGCCACAACCGTGTTCGTGGGCTTCGATCAGCCACAGCCGCTTGGCGAGCGAGAGCAGGGCGCGACGGTAGCGGTGCCGATCTGGATCGATTTCATGCGCGATGCCCTTGCCGGCACGCCTGAAGTCACCATGAATCGTCCTAACGGCATCGTCGACCGGCTGGTGGACAAGCAAACAGGGGCACCGGCCACACCGGGCGCGGTCAATTCAATATTTGAATATTTTCGGGAAGAGCTGGCGCCTCAGCCGGCAGCAGCAGGGCTGCCGGGCACAGACACCGACGGGGAGGACAGTGAGGAGGTCTCCACCGAAATCATCTTCTAGCGGAGGGCCGATACGGTGCGAGTAACCGTCAGACGCGACGATTACCGAAGCGCTTCTTGAACCGGTCAACACGACCGCCGCTGTCGAGGATCTTCTGTTTGCCGGTGTAAAACGGATGGCACTGCGAGCAGACGTCGATAAGGATATCTTTACCGAGCGTTGACTGAGTTTCGATCACATTGCCGCAGCTGCAGGTTGCCTTGATGGCACCGTAGCTTGGGTGAATATCTGCTTTCATGGGTTTAGCCTCGTAGTCTTGGGTGTCGCCACGCAGAGTCCGGACTCCGGCGCACCACACCTGCTTTTGCAAGCCCTCAAGGGCTCAAGCGGAGGCGCATTCTAACAGAGAAAGCGAAAGACGCAAGCCGTGGCCGCGCCCGGGTTTGCCAGATCTCTCTCAGTCTGCCTCAGTCGGGCTCAGTCGGCTGATTTCAGCGACTCGTGGTTTCTGACCACCTGCTGCATGATCTGCCGGAACAGGGCCGTAACCAGCTCCGGGTTCAGATTCCTCTGCTCACTGAGCTCAGCCAGACGGGCCAGCTTTTCGGCCTCCCGGGTGCCATCAAATGAAGTCAGATTCTGATCGGCCTTGAGCAGGCCAACCCGGTGGGTCAGCTCAAACCGCTCGGCCAGCAGGTCAAGCAGACGCTCGTCGGTCTCATCAATCTTGTCTCTTACCGCCAGCAATTCAGCTGGCACTTTTTCGTCGCTCATGTGATCCGGGCTTCTCAGGTTCAGCACGCCCTGTGACGCGCTGCCTGTCTTGTCTCTGCCAAGTTGCTTCTTTGAGTAAGTTGCTTCGAGTAAGTTGCTTCTTTGAGTAACTTGTCTCTCTCAGTTCTCTTAGGTGTCTCGTATCGGTTGTGTCCTGAGGACAATCGGTCCGGCGCTACGTTGTCAGCCTGAACCCCGCGCTCGACGTCAGTATAGACTAATGCCTCAGACTATGAATAGCAGCTAACCCCAATCGACAGACGCTCACTCAGCGGGCTGCCTATGACGCCCGGTGCGGCAAGCCGCTCACTCGTCCCTGTTGCAGCCCGTCCGGCTTGTGTATGCTCCTAGCCTTTCGGTTTTTGCTGACCTTTTCTTCAACCACTTTTCCACCGACACTCAGAGATTCGTCATCGCCAGTTCATCCCAGTTCCTCAGAGTTGCTGTGCCCACTCCGTTGCGACGGGTCTTTGACTATCTGCCAATAGTCGGAGCAGACGCACCGGTCGCAGGCACGCGGATTCGAGTGCCCTTCGGTCGGCGACAGGTAATCGGCATTCTGCTGGAGATTGCCGACAGCAGCAGCTGGCCGGAAAAACAGCTCAAGACCGCACTTGAATACCTGGACAGCGAACCGCTGTTCTCAGCTGAACTCTTTAAGACCCTGCTGTGGGCGAGCGACTACTACCAGTATCCGGTCGGCGACACACTTGCTACGGCCCTGCCGAAATTGATCCGATCCGGCAGCCCGATCGAGCCGCCGGCGGAGATCCGATACCGGGCACTGCCCCCTGATCAGGACCTCGAGTCTCAGCTGGCACGCGCGCCGCGTCAGCGAGAGCTGCTGGAGACTCTGACGCACAGCGGTCCTCTGTCCATGGCAGAAATTCGTCAGGCCGGATTTGACCGCGCCCTGATCAAACAGCTCGAAGACAAAGGCCTGACAGAAACAGTCCTTACCGATCGATCAGACGAAAAGCCCGGCCCCGACGTCATGGTTGCTGCCAGTCCAGTTCGTCCCAATGCTGAGCAGATCAGGGCGCTGACCGCTATTGCGCCTGAACTGGGATTTCAATGCTCGCTGCTCGATGGCGTCACCGGCTCAGGCAAAACTGAGGTCTACATGCAGGTCATGGCCAAGGTACTGGAAGCAGGCAGACAGTGCCTGCTGCTGGTTCCGGAAATTGGACTGACCCCGCAAAATCTCCGCCGCTTTGAGCAGCGGTTCAACTGCCCGGTAGTCGCCATGCATTCCGCAATGACCGATCGGGAAAGACTGCTGGCCTGGCGAGCCGCCCGCAGCGGCTGCGCACCGATTATCATCGGGACACGCTCGGCAGTTTTCCTGCCGCTGGCGAATCCCGGAATCATCATCATCGACGAAGAGCACGACGCCTCTTTCAAACAGCAGGAAGGCCTGCGCTATTCGGCCCGGGATTTCGCGGTCAAGCGGGCACAGCTGGAAAATATTCCCGTGGTGCTCGGCAGCGCGACGCCGAGCCTTGAAAGTCTGAACAACGCACTGGCTGGCAAATTTCAGCATCTGAAGCTGAGTCAAAGGGCCGGTTCCGCTTCCGCGCCAAAGATGAGCCTCATCGATGTGGCTTCCGATCCCGCAAGTGAGGGGATCTCTGAAGCGCTGTCGGTCAAAATTGATAAACACCTGCAGCAGGGGAATCAGGTACTGCTGTTCATCAACCGCAGAGGCTATGCGCCGGTCCTGCAGTGTGATCGCTGCGGGTGGCACTGCGAGTGTCATCACTGCAATGCAAGCATGACGGTACATGCCAGCCCTCCTTCGCTGCGCTGCCATCACTGTGAAGCACGCACGAACATTCCCTCGCAGTGCCCTAACTGTCAGTCCGATAACATCAGCACCCGGGGTGCAGGCACGCAGAAGCTCGAGCAGTTCCTCAACAAACAGTACCGGTCAGTCCCGGTGCTCAGAATTGACCGCGACTCGACGCGGGGTCGTGAGGCCTTCGCGCAGCTGACGGACAAAATCAATCAGGGGGAGCCCAGTATCCTGCTGGGCACACAGATGCTCGCCAAGGGTCACCATTTCCCGGATGTCACGCTGGTGGCTATTCTGGATGCCGACATTGGCCTGTTCAGCCCCGACTTTCGGGGCCAGGAACAGATGATCCAGACAATCGTGCAGGTCGCTGGCCGGGCCGGCCGCGCAGACAAAACGGGAGAGGTCGTCATCCAGACCCGGCACGCTGAGCATCCGGGGCTCAATCGCCTGATGACCCAAAGCTACGAGCAGTGCGCCAGGTCTCTGCTTCAGGAAAGACAACTGAGCCGCATGCCGCCGTTCACGCACCTCTGCCTGCTGCGGATTGAGTCTGCTGTCGCACAGCAGGGGGTCCGCTTCGCCAGGCAGTGCTACGAGACCGCCTTCCGTCTTCAGCAACAGGAACAGCAAATCGAACTGATCGGGCCGCTCCCGGCCCCGATGGAGAGAAAAGCAGGTCGCTTCCGTTTTCAGCTGCACATCAAAAGCGCCTCGCGCCCCAGGCTACAGCGCTTTCTACAGGCACTGGCCGTCACAATTGAGGCCGGCAAGACCCCTTCTCAGGTTCGCTGGTCACTGGATGTCGACGCGCAGGATCTGCTGTGAAGCGCCAAGCGTGAAGCCGGGTCAGACAATTTTCGCTTCAGGTCCTGCGGAGGTAACCGATAAACCAGTTGGCCGACCGGAGCATGGTCAATAAACATCAATAAAACAATACGTTAGAATAACAAAAAGCCATCAAGAACGTTATGACACAGGATTTTGCCAAAATCAGGCCTGAGCCACTGCTGGAGAAGAAACCGGCCAGCAACCCGCCTGCCTGGTCGCTGATGATCACCGGTGTGGTTCTGGGCATCACGATTGGCGTGTTCGCCTGTGTCCTGCTCTACTTATCCGGGCGGGTCCCTCCGCTGAGTCAACCCGCTGTGGCTACTGCGGAGCTGGCAAACCGCGCATCAGCTGACAGTGAGCCCGGCACGCCAGCGGAATCCGACCCGGCAGAGACGCCCCTGGAATACGAATTTTACCGTGAGCTGCAGGAGTACGAGGTGCTCGTTGATGCGACACCGGTGGACCTCAGCGCTCAGGACCCCAATCGAAGGCTGGAACGGGATTATCTGCTGCAAACCGGCGCATTCGAGCGACGGGAGCTTGCCGAGACAGAACAGCAACGCCAGGCTGCGCTCGGTCTGAATGTCTTCGTCAAAGACCCCGGCATTGTGGGCCGATCGCTGTTTCTCGTTCAGTCCGGCCCTTACCGCACACAGGGCGAGCTCGACAACGCTGAAACCGTATTGCGCCGCAACAGCATTCCTTTTCTGCGACTGACATCTCAGTCGGACTAGGCTGCCCTTTTCTTCTCTGTGACGCCCTGGCAGGCGCGCACTTCTCCCCTTGCACAGCAGGCTGACACTGTCTGCTCCGGCCGGGCAGCGAGCGCTGGTTTGTTGCTTCGCCTGCCGATCGCTGCTTGAAATTTGGTCTGCGCCCCCAATACTAAGCGTTTACAGAGCGCAACCCGATACAGCCCGGCATGCAGGCCGGGCGCACATGATCTGTCATAAGCTGAGGAGCACTGGATTGAAACAATTGGACGGCACAACCATCCTCTCTGTTCGAAGAGGCAGCAAGGTCGTGATTGGTGGCGACGGTCAGGTCTCGCAGGGCAACACAGTGCTCAAGGGCAATGCCCGCAAGGTACGCCGGCTCTATAAAGATCAGGTCCTTGCCGGATTCGCCGGAGGCACCGCTGATGCCTTCACTTTGTTCGAGCGCTTCGAAGAACAGCTGGAAAAACACCACGGCAAGCTGACCCGGGCCGCAGTGGAACTGGCCAAGCTCTGGCGCACAGAGCGGGCCTTGCGACGTCTGGAAGCGCTGCTGGTGGTTGCCGATCGGGAAACGTCCCTCATCGTAACCGGCAACGGGGATGTCATTGAACCTGAGGACGCCATTATGGCCATTGGGTCCGGTGGCTCCTATGCCCTCGCCGCCGCACGGGCGCTGCTTCACAATACCGAGCTGGACGCGCGTGAGATTGTGGAAAAAGGCCTCACGATCGCAGGCGATATCTGCGTCTACACCAATCAGCAGCAAACCATCGAAGAACTAGATTTTAGCTAAGCACTGAGCAACATCCGGCTGCGACTGCCGACAGGACCGTATTCATGTCAATGATGACTCCCAGAGAAATTACTTCCGAACTGGACAAACACATTGTGGGTCAGCAGTCCGCCAAGCGCGCTGTTGCCATTGCTCTGCGCAACCGCTGGCGCCGCATGCAGCTGGACGACAATCTGCGCAACGAGATAACACCGAAAAATATCCTGATGATCGGCCCGACCGGCGTCGGTAAAACCGAGATCGCGCGACGACTGGCCCGACTGGCCAACGCCCCCTTCATCAAAGTTGAAGCGACCAAGTTCACCGAAGTCGGCTATGTCGGACGCGACGTGGAGTCGATTGTCAGGGACCTGGCCGATGTTGCGGTCAAGATGATTCGCGAATCAGAGATGCAGAAAGTCGAGCACCTGGCGGAAGATCTGGCCGAAGAGCGTATTCTGGATGTGCTGTTGCCACAGGCGCGCAGTGATGAAACGCCTTCGGAAAATGATTCCCAGTCTACCGCCCGGCAGGTGTTCCGGAAAAAGCTCAGGCAGGGCGAGCTCGACGATAAGGAAATCGAAATCAAGGTCGCTGAGGCGCCCACCGGGGTTGAAATCATGGCGCCGCCCGGCCTCGAGGACATGACCAGCCAGCTGAAGAGCATGTTCTCCAACATGAACTCCGGGCGCAAACGCTCGCGGCGACTCACGGTTAAAGCCGCCCTGAAGACCGTCAAGGACGAAGAAGCCGCCAAGCTGATCGACGAGGAAGAGATCAAAAACCGGGCCGTTGAAGCTGCTGAGCAAACCGGCATCGTTTTTATCGACGAGATTGACAAAGTCACCAACAAGCACGACAGCGGCAGCGCCAGCGTCTCTCGCGAAGGGGTTCAGCGTGACCTGCTGCCGCTGATCGAAGGATCAACCGTATCGACGAAATACGGCAGCATCAAGACCGACCACATCTTATTTATTGCATCTGGCGCCTTTCATCTATCACGACCTTCAGATCTGATACCCGAGCTTCAGGGCCGGCTGCCCATACGGGTAGAACTGGACGCGCTGACCGCGAAGGACTTTGAACGCATACTGGAAGAGCCAAACGCCTCGCTGACTGAACAGTACCAGGCACTGCTCGGAACAGAAGACCTCAGGGTCAGCTTCAGTGCAGACGGTATCGCCAAGATTGCTGAAACCGCGTGGCAGGTGAATGAACGCACTGAAAACATCGGCGCCCGAAGGCTGCATACGGTTATGGAGCGGCTGCTGGAAGAAGTTTCCTATTCTGCCTCTGATCTGGCGGTTGGCGACAGTAAGGAACTGGTGATCGACCGGGCCTATGTCGAGAAACAGCTCGATGAACTCGCCGGCGATGAAGACCTGAGCCGCTATATTCTCTGATTAATGCACAAGCAAGAGGCCGCCTCTTTGGTTCCGACGGAAATCAAGCTGCATCGAAAATCAGCCACGCTGGAGCTGACCTATGCCGAGCGGGAGCCTGTCATTCTCAGTGCCGAATTTTTACGCGTGCATTCCCCCTCCGCTGAAGTGCGCGGTCACGGTCGGGGCCAGGAAGTGCTGCAAACCGGCAAAAGATATGTCGCAATCAAGCACATTGAGTCTGTGGGCAACTACGCCATCAAACTCAGCTTTGATGACGGTCACGACAGCGGCATTTACAGCTGGGACTATTTGCTTGAGCTGGGCGAGAATGAGGGTTCGCTCTGGCAGGACTACCTTGCTAAACTGCAGCAAGCCGGTCAGACGCGCGAGCCGCTTCCGGCTGACACCCAGGTAATCCAAATCAAGCCAGTTGCCGATTAGACTCATGACCGATTCAACAACTGACCCCAACGCCCCGCAAGACGAGACCACTCACTTCGGCTATCAGGAAGTGCCTGTCAACGAAAAGCACGAGCGAGTAGCGGAAGTTTTCCGGTCCGTCGCAACTCGCTACGACATCATGAATGACGTGATGTCCTTGGGGACTCACCGACTGATCAAGCGCTTTACCATTGAGCTCAGCGGACTACGCCAAGGCCACAGAGTGCTGGACCTGGCCGGCGGTACGGGTGATTTAAGCATGCGCTTTTCACCAATCGTGGGCAAAGAAGGACACGTGGTACTGGCCGATATCAACGCGGCGATGCTCGAAGTTGGCAGAGACCGGATTGTCGACCGGGGATTGCAATCCAATATCACCGTCGCACAGAGCGATGCCGAGTGTCTGCCCTTTGCTGACAACTGCTTTGATTGTGTATGCATCGCCTACGGGCTTCGCAACGTAACGCGCAAGGAAAAGGCGCTGGAATCCATTCTGCGGGTGCTCAAACCCGGCGGCAGGCTGCTGGTGCTGGAGTTTTCCAAGCCACAGAACCGCTTCATCTCGAAGGCATATGACGCCTTTTCAGAGCTTTGGCCTGTCGCTGGTAAAATGATCGTCGGTGACAGTGAAAGCTATCGCTATCTGGTGGAATCAATTCGTGTCCATCCGGATCAGGAAACCCTGCTCGCCATGCTGGACGACGCCGGCTTTGTGGACACCCGCTTCCACAATGTTCTCGACGGCATCAGTGCAATCCACGTCGGCGTCAAGCCCTGAAGTACCTGAATGGTCAATCCGCTTATTGGCACCCTCGCCCTGACTCCCGCAGAACAGGCCATCAATTTGCTGATACAGGACGATCCGCACCTGGCTGATTTGATTGAGCCATTCACCGGTAAACTACTCGAGGTAGAAACCCGTCAGCCTGCGGCCACATTCACGGTGCTGTTTGAATCAGGTCGAATTCGCCTGAGCAGTCTCGAGGGCGCCATGACGGGTGTCCATCCGGATGCCAAAGTCAGCGCACCTGCCTCTGTCCTGCTGTCCATGCTAACCGCCGATGCCGGCTCCAGAGGGCTGGTGAATCCGGAACTGGAGCTGTCCGGTGACGTTGAGTGGATTCAGGCCTTGCTGCGCGCGCTACACCGGGCCGATATCCAGTGGCGCGACTTGCTCGGCGCCATCCTGGGCGACAGCCTCTCCGGTCAACTTGTCAGCCTGGTTGAGGCAGGCTCTGAATGGGCCGGACAGTCCAATACCCGGCTCAGGCGCAACCTCGAAGATTATCTGAGAGAGGAAATCCGCATAGTACCCGGCCCCCATGAGGCAGACCGGTTCGCAGATCAGTTGCACGATTTGCGCCTGCAGCTGGATCGTCTTGCAGCCCGGGCGCAGGCGCTTGACGAGCGGCTGAGTAAGCGTATAAGCGACTGATAATCAAGAGATTATCGGAAATACTCGCTTGTGACTACGAGGCTCAGGTGCTATCTTTGCTGCCCCGTTAACCGGAGTCCGTCGCCACGTGTCCAACCTGCCGCGCCTGTTCAGGATACTGAGCATCACCGCCAAATTCCGCCTGTATGAATTTGCCGAAGGGCAGTCGGGCTATCTGCTGTTGCGGCTGCTTCTGCTGCCCTTCTCTTTACGACATCTGTTTTCCCGAAACATCAGCGGGGACAGGAATGTGCGCCTTCGCCTTGCCCTTGAGGCACTGGGCCCGATCTATATCAAATTGGGCCAGCTACTTTCCACCCGCCGGGATTTTCTGCCGCCTGCGCTGGCGGATGAACTGGCTGCGCTGCAGGACAGAGTGCCCCCCTTCAGCGAGCCAAAGGTAGCATCGCTGATCAGCGAACGACTCGGCCTGCCCGTTTCAGAGGTTTTCAGTCGGCTGGACGAGCAGCCGCTGGCATCCGCATCCATCGCCCAGGTGCACTGTGCGAGGCTGCTCAGCGGCGAGGACGTGGTGGTCAAACTCGTACGACCGGGTATCGAAGAAACCGTGCGGGCCGACATCAGACTGCTGAAACAGCTGGCCACTCTGCTGGCTGGCAGTTCCGCTCTGGGTCGCCGACTGCATCCGCAGGAGGTCATTGCTGACTATGAGGTGGTCATTCTCAATGAGCTTAACCTGCTCGCCGAAGCCGCGAATACTTCTCAACTCCGGCGCAATTTTGAGCATTCAGCTTCCCTTTATATTCCGAAGGTATACTGGGATTTCTGTCGCACCGACCTGATCGTTCTCGAGCGGATACACGGCATTCCGGTGAGCCACACCGAGACACTGATTGAGCACCAGATTGACCTGAAGAAACTGGCTGAAAGAGGCGTCGAGATTTTCTTTCAGCAGGTATTCGAACACAACTTTTTCCACGCCGATATGCACCCGGGGAACATCTTCGTTGCCTATGACAAGCCAGACTCACCGCAATATATCGCGATTGACTGCGCGATCATGGGCTCACTGAGCCAGGACGATCAGGAGTACATGGCAAAAAACCTGCTGGCGATTTTTCAGCGCGACTACCGCCGCGTTGCCGAACTGCATATCAGCTGCGGCTGGATACCTCCGCAGACGCCGGTGCATGAATTTGAATCAGCGATTCGCAGCGTGTGTGAACCGATTTTCGAAAAACCACTCGGTGAAATTTCATTCGGACAGATCCTCGTGCAGCTGTTCAATACGGCCAGCCGGTTCGACATGGAAGTACAGCCTTCACTGGTGCTGCTGCAGAAGACTCTGCTGAATATTGAGGGTCTCGGCCGGCAGCTGTATCCGGAGCTCGATCTCTGGCAAACGGCACTGCCCTATCTGCAGCGCTGGAACGCCAGACGCCTGAGTCCTCTGGCCTTGCTCAACCGCATGAAAGAGCAGTTTCCGGACTGGATAGACCAACTGCCCCAGCTGCCTGCGCTGATCGTTCAGGCAATCAGCCGGACTGACGAGCTCGCCTCCCTGACCGGCACCCTGGATATGCTTCGCCAGCAGCAGGAGCAGGCGCGTAAACAGCAGCGTGCGCGGAATCGTTTAGGAGGATACCTGGCGCTGGGGCTCAGCGCGCTGACGCTGGTGCCTGCGATCGGTGCCAGCCTCATCAGTGTGCCGGTTGCGACGTTAAGCCTGGCCGGACTTGGCCTCTATCTTTTGTTTTTTCGCTAGCGAGAGCGCATACTGCCATCATGATTTCTTACCTTGACCAGGTAGCCTGGAATGAACAGGGGCTCGCCCCCGCGATTGCGGTTGACGCGACGTCCGACAAACTGCTGATGCAGGCCTGGGTGAACCGGGAAGCGCTGGCCACTGCGGTGGCAGAAAAGCGCGCGGTATACTGGTCCCGCTCCCGGGGAAAACTGTGGCGCAAAGGTGAAGAGTCCGGGAACGTGCAGCAATTGATAGAGATCAGACTCGACTGCGACGGCGACGCGATCTGCTATCGGGTTGAGCAGATCGGCGGCATCGCCTGTCACACGGGCAGAGCACACTGCTTCTATCAGCGGCTGGAAAATGAGGCGTGGGTGACCACAGACGAGGTCCTTGTCGAGCCGGAGCAGCTCTACAGAACCTGATAGAAAAGCCGGATCTGCAGTGCCCCGGCGGATTCTGAAACCGTCCGACCGGAACCGCACCAATCTGAAACAGACCAACCTGAAATCAACCAATCCGAAACCAACATAGTAGCGACTGTCATGAGTGATGTACTGACCAAGCTGGCCCGGGTGCTGGAGCAGAGGAAATCTGCGGACACAGAGGATTCCTACGTAGCCGGCCTGTACGCCAAGGGCCTCAACAAAATACTTGAAAAAGTGGGTGAAGAAGCCACTGAGACCATCCTGGCCGCCAAGGACTGTCAGGGGCAGGAGGAGACGAAGCATCAGCTTATCCATGAAACCGCCGATCTCTGGTTTCACACTCTGGTGATGCTCAGTTACCTGGATTTGCAGCCCGAACAGGTGTTGGAGGAACTGGAAAAACGCTTTAACATATCGGGTCTTGCTGAGAAGGCATCACGACAGGATTAGTTCACAGCGGCCAAGCCCTGACAGGCTGCTGGTTTTGGAGGTTCAACATGGGTTTAGGTGGAATAGGCATTTGGCAGTTACTGATCATCCTACTGATCGTTTTCATGCTGTTTGGAACCAAGAAGCTCCGAAATCTCGGATCTGACCTCGGTGGTGCACTGAAAGGCTTCAAAACCGCGATGAAAGACGAGGATGCCCCGGCAGCGTCTGACGAGGCCGAAGAAGCCGGTGAAACAATCGAAGCCACGGCCGAGAAGGTCGAGACCAAATCCTGATTGCCCGCCACTGGGCCGGCGCTCATCAGACCGGCCCTTTCACTCTCCGACCGCTACCGTCGGCTCTGAATCATGTTCAATATCGGCTCATTTGAAGTTCTTCTGATCTGCGTGATCGCGCTTTTGGTGCTTGGCCCTGAACGGCTGCCCGGTGCAATCCGAACTGCCGGGCTGTGGATCGGGCGGTTTCGTCGCAGCTTCTACAAGGTCAAATCTGAGATCGAGCGGGAGCTGAATGCCGATGAGATACGCCGGCAGCTGCACAATGAAAGCATCATGGCAGAACTGGAAGCGGCTAAAGACACCGTCGAAGAGACCGCCAGGGACACTCAGGCTTCGGTAAACAAAATCGTCAGCAGCGACAATTTTGATCCGGGCGCCTCCCAGTACACCGAGGGACAAAAAGCCGCATCAGATGCCGAGAGTCAGGCGGTACAGCCAAAAACCCTGGTTGAAGAAATCGAATCGGTGGGCGAGGAGATCGAACAGGCAGGACAGGAGATCAAGGACAGTCTTTACGGTCTGGGCAAGAATCCCAAACTGGCAGGCGCAGACAATCCCGAGTCTACTGATCAGGCTGGCTCCGAGGATTCAGACAAGGCGGCGTCATGAGTTCAGCTGAAGAGGAACAGGAACTCACGCTGATTGATCATCTGATCGAACTGCGGGACCGCATTCTGAAATCAGTGGTCGCGGTCGTCGTGTTGTTCCTAGCGCTGTTTGCTTTCTCAAACGACATCTACACCTATGTCGCCACGCCGCTGCTCGACGCGCTGCCCGAAGGGTCAACCATGATCGCCATTGATCCGACCTCGCCATTCTTTGCGCCCTTCAAGCTCACCTTCTACGTAGCCTTTCTGATCGCCGCGCCTTATATCCTGTATCAGCTTTGGTCTTTCATCGCGCCGGGTCTCTATCAGAATGAGAAAGCGGTAGCGATCCCGCTGTTCATTTCCTCGGTCCTGCTGTTTTACGGTGGCGTGGCCTTTGCCCGCTATGTTCTGTTCGGATTTGTGTTCGCCTTTTTTGTCTCGGTGGCACCTGAAGGCATTTCAGTTGCGCCCGATATCAACAGCTTTCTGAGTTTCGCGCTCACCATTTTCCTGGCCTTCGGAATCGCCTTTGAAGTCCCGATCGCGGTATTCATCTTCATCTGGGCCGGCATCGCCGAACCGGAGTCCCTGGCAGAGAAACGGCCCTATGTCATTGTCGGCTGTTTTGTTGTGGGCATGCTGTTAACCCCGGCCGACCCTTTCACCCAGTCCATGCTGGCCATTCCGATGTGGATGCTGTTTGAAGTGGGGATTGTCGCCGGCAAGATGATCCGCAAAAAACAGGCTGAAGAAGAAGCAGATCAGCAGAATTCGCCCGCCGATTAGGCGCAGGCGCCCGGTCAGCTTCTGAGCAGAAAGGTCACCGGCCCGTTGTTTTCCAGGGCGATCTGCATGTCAGCGCCGAAGACACCACTTTGTACCGCAGCGTGATTCTGCTGCGCTTTCAAGACCAGTTCCTCGAACAGCTGTTCCGCCTGCTGCGGCGGTTTGGCTGAGGAGAATCCGGGCCTCAAGCCTTTGCTGGTGGACGCAGCGAGAGTGAACTGCGACACCAGCAGTAACTCACCGCCTGTGTCCTTCAGGCCGAGGTTCATCTTGCCTTCGTCGTCTGCAAACACCCTATAAGAGAGCAGTTTGTGAAGCAGCTTGTCTACGTCGCTGCTGCTATCTTCTTTTTCAATGCCAACCAGAGCCAGCAAACCGGGACCAATTTCCGCGTGCAGCTCACCATCAATGGTAAGACGTGACCAGTTAACGCGCTGAATGAGACCAATCATACTGAATCATTTCGCCGGGCAGTTGAGGAACAGATGCGGATCATTCCGGGTCAGCAAGCTGCTTGCCAATCTCTTCGGTAGCACGAATCAGCGCATCAACTGTGCCGGGCTCTGAGGCTGAGTGGCCGGCGTCACGGACGATGTGCAGCTCAGCAGCCGGCCACCGCCGATGCAGATCGAGCGCATTAGACAGCGGACAGACCATGTCATAGCGACCATGAATGATGCGCCCGGGAATGTCGGCGATTCTGTCCATATTGTCGAGGATCTGATTGTCTGCAAGAAAACCGCCATTCACAAAATAGTGGGTTTCGATCCGGGACAGCGCCAGCGCATTATGAGGCTTGGTGAATTTAGCCAGCGCTTCCGCGCTCGGCCGCAGCTTGGAACAGCTGCCCTCCCAGGCGGCCCATGACCGGGCTGCCGCCATGCGCGCAAGCTCATCCTCACCGGTCAGACGACGATGATAGGCACCCAGCATATCGCCACGCTCCGCCTCAGGAATGGGTTTGACAAACTCTTCCCAGTGATCCGGAAAGACCTGATTCGCCCCGAATCGGTACAGCCAGTCGAGATCCATCTGCCGGCACAGAAAGATGCCGCGCAGAATCAAGGCAGAGACATGATCAGGATAGGCCTGGGCATACAGCAGGGCCAGCGTCGACCCCCAGGAACCCCCGAACAGCACGAACTTCTCAACCTCGAGAGTCGTTCGGATGGTTTCAATGTCCTCAACAAGGTCCTGCGACCGGTTCTCTGTCAACGCGCCGTGAGGCGTCGAGCGACCGCAGCCTCGCTGATCGAAAGTGATGATCCGATAAACCGCCGGATCATAAAACCGCCGAGAGCTAGCGTTGCAGCCCGCCCCCGGGCCACCATGTATAAACAGGATTGGCACGCCGTGCGGATTGCCTGCCTGATCCACATACAGCTCGTGCTGATCGGACACTTTCAGCTGATGACGTTTGTAGGGCTTTATTTCCGGATAGAGAACATGCATGGCAGGCCTGACAGGTTGAAACGATGGCGACAATGGTAGGACAGAGCGCGACGGATTTACAGCGGCCAACCTGACCGCGTCATCAGCCGCGAGCCGCCGTTCCGCGACTCATGCGTTTGCGCTCGTTTTCTGTCAGATAGCGCTTACGCAGACGGATATTTTTCGGTGTGATCTCAATGAGCTCGTCGTCGGCTATAAATTCCATCGCCTGCTCAAGGCTGTGCAGTACCGGCGGCGTCAGGAGAATGTTCTCATCACTGCCTGAGGCGCGGATGTTGGTCAGCTGCTTTGCTTTGGTCGGATTGACCACCAGATCATTGTCCCGCGCATGCAGGCCGACAATCATTCCCTCGTAAACTTCCGTGTTCGGCTCAATAAAAAGCCGACCCCGGTCCTGCAGATTAAAAAGCGCATAAGCCAGCGTCTTGCCTTTGACCATAGACACAAGCACACCGTTATTGCGCTTGGCCAGCTCGCTCTCCTTGTAGTCGCCGTAGTGATCAAAGACATGAGTCATCAGCCCCGAGCCGGATGTCAGGCTGAGAAACAGCGAACGGAATCCGATCAGGCCACGAGTGGGCACCAGAAATTCCATGCGCACCCGCCCCTTGCCGTCCGGCATCAGATCACGCATCTCTGCGCGGCGATTTCCTAACTCTTCGATGATGGAACCCTGATGTTGCTCATCACAATCCACAACCAGCTGCTCATAGGGCTCCTGAGTGACGCCGTCCTGCTCATGCAAAATCACTTCCGGACGCGATACGGCGAGTTCATAGCCCTCACGGCGCATGGATTCGATCAGCACGGACAAATGCAGCTCGCCGCGACCGGAGACGGTGTACTTGTCCGGTGACTCACCTTGCTCAACCCGGAGCGCCACGTTATACAGCAGCTCGCGGTCCAGTCTTTCCTTGATGTGACGGGTGGTGAGAAATTTGCCTTCCAGCCCGGCGAATGGCGAGTCGTTCACCTGAAAAGTCATACTGATGGTGGGCTCATCGACGCTCAGCGCCGGCAGTGCCTGCGCATGTTCCGGATCACACAGGGTGTCGGAGATCTGCAGTTTATCGATGCCGGTAACGCAGACGATGTCCCCTGCCTGCGCCTGATCCACATCAACTCGCTCGAGCCCGAGATAAGACTTGACCTGCAGAATCCGGCCCTTTCGGGTATCACCGAAACGATCGACAATCACCACGTTCTGATTGGTTGCAGCCTTGCCCCGGGAGATCCGGCCCACCCCGATCACGCCAACGTAGCTGCTGTAGTCCAGAGCACTGATCTGCATCTGAAAAGGCTCGTCTACCGCCACTGACGGCGGCGGCACTTTCTCGATAATGGCATCAAAGAGGGGCCGCATGTCTTCACTCAGCTGATCGGCCTCCCAGCCCACTATGCCCTGCAGCGCAGAACAGTAGAGAATCGGGAAATCGAGCTGCTCGTCGCTGGCACCCAGTTTGTCAAACAGGTCGAATACCTCGTTGATCACCCAGTCAGGCCGCGCTCCCTCCCGATCAATCTTGTTCACCACCACAATCGGGTTCAGACCCTGATCGAAGGCTTTCTGCGTGACAAAGCGGGTTTGCGGCATCGGCCCTTCCACCGCATCCACCAGCAGCAGGACCGAGTCAACCATGGACAGGACCCGCTCGACCTCTCCACCGAAGTCGGCATGACCCGGCGTATCGACGATGTTGATGCGATACCCTTCCCAGTTGATGGCGGTGTTTTTCGCCAGAATCGTGATGCCCCGCTCACGCTCCTGATCGTTCGAGTCCATGACCCGCTCCACTTTTTCACCCCGCGACTGCAGCGTGCCGGATTGCTGGAGCAGTTTGTCCACCAGCGTGGTTTTCCCGTGATCGACGTGGGCAATAATGGCGATGTTGCGAAGTGATTCAGACATAAAAGGCTGGCCATCCAAAGATGGCGCGATGGCGAAGTCAGGTTAACAGTCAGGAGAAGGCGGTCTCGTCCGTCTCAAAGGCGCGGCGAGTATACACGAGAGCAGCGGCGAACCGCCAATCCTGATTGAGTGGCTGAGCAGTGGGTGGTGCGGGGCTAAGTGGCCGGGGTTCAGGCCGGTTCGAGTGACGGCTTTGGCTGGCGAGAGATTTCCGCGCGGGCATCCAGCACGCCGACGTTCGCAAATCCCTCATCGATGAGATGCCCCGCGTGCAGGCGACTCATCATGCCCTGGTCACAGTAAAGCAGGTAGTGTTTGCCGGAATCGAGATCAGCAAAGCTGGTCTTCAGCTTGAAAAAAGGGACCGACAGCACCGCATTGCTGAGGCCTTTTTTGTGGAACGGCTTCAGAGCGACTTCATCGGGATGACGGATGTCGATGATAATGTGATGCGGCAGCGGCGTCTTCACCGCGACCACCTCACCTGACCCGCGCTCGAGATCTTCAACGACCTCGGTGATCAGTTGAAAACGGGCACCGGCAATGGCTTCATCAAGCTTGCTCCAGTCGAACCGGCTCTCCTGTTCGGCCAGACGCTGCGCCTTGGCTTTGGTCGTCGGGGTGTCAGAGATCACCGCGCAGTACTCGGGGATGTGTTTGGAAAATTCTTCGGTGCCAATTTCCCGCGCTTTATTGATGATGGTCTGTTTGTCCGTCATGCACAGAGGCCGCAACACCATCAGCTCCGAAACCTCATCGATGACATTCAGATTGGCCAGCGTCTGGCTGGCTACCTGGGCCACGCTTTCCCCGGTTACCAGTGCATGAACGTTCAGCCTCTGCGCCACGCCGTCGGCGGCACGCAGCATGAGCCGCTTCAACACCACGCCCATCTGTGAGTCTTCTACCGATGCGAGAATCTCTTCAACCACGCCTTCGAAGGGAACCGTCACAAACTTGATACGGTGGGAGCTGTGGTATTTCATCCACAGGTACAGTGCCACTTCTTTCACTGCCAGCTCATGGGCTCTGCCTCCCATGTTGAAGAAACAGAAGTGGGTCAGCAGTCCGCGCTTGATGGTCATGTAACTCGAGACAGCCGAATCAAAGCCTCCGGATATCAGCGACAGCACCGCATCCTGACCACCGAGAGGATAACCCCCGAGACCTGCATGGGTCTGCTTGACGACAAACAGCTCCTGCTCCCGCACCTCCAGCGCAACAGTCACTTCCGGGTCTTTGAGTTTCACCCTGGCACTGTCATATTTCAGGTTCAGGCCGGCGCCGACTGCTTGCTCGACATCTACCGATTTGAAACTTTGCTTACCCATACGCTTGCAGCGCACCGCAAAGGTCTTGCCCGGCAAGCTGGGCCCATAGTAGCGATCAGCGATCTCAAGAATGCCTGCCATGGTGGGCAACGGAAAACGATCGACCTCCAAAAACTGGTCAACTCCCGGCGTGCTGGCGAGCGCTTCCAGCAACAGCATTTTTTGCACCGCATCAATGTCGCCGGTTTCTACCTCAAGACAGTCCCAGTGGCCATTCACCACGATGTTCTCATCAATGCGGCTCAGAACGATTTTCAGATTCTTCCGGCACAGACGTACCAGGCGTTTGCGCACCGGACGGCTTTTGACGGTAATTTCAGGAAAGAGTTTGACAAGAAACAACATGGCTCAAGGCAGTGAAGACGGCAGGAACAATTGCACCAACGTCTCGCGCATGAGCCCCTTTTCGGGGACAACCGCACAGCGACCCTGATAAATAGCACTATTATGGTGCATATTGACTTGTTTTTGCATTATTATGGTGCATTTTGCTTGCGCCTGTTTTTGCCGAGGCCCGTGATTCGCGGGCTGCAGCGGTGACCCTAGTGGCATATATATTGCAATTGTTCAGACGCAAATGGCAAGCCTGTCGGGGCCTCACAGTGAACGAACCCGAACCGGCCTGCGTTCGATGGAGTGCTCACCAACCCGCAGCAGCGGAGAGTGGTCAGCCACAGCCGCAGTTTTCCGCGAGCTGCGGCTTGCCCCGGGGCTCCGCCGGTCGCCAGGGCGCAACAACGGGCAGTCGTCACACACCACGATCGAATTCGATTAGGAACAAGGAGAACGAAAGACAATGAAATCAAAACTGGAATACATCTGGCTGGATGGCTACAAGCCGACCCAGAGCCTGCGCAGCAAAACCCGCGTAGAAACAGACTTTGGCGGCACGCTCGAAGAGTGCCCCATGTGGTCCTTCGACGGCAGTTCAACGCTGCAGGCCTCAGGCGATGATTCAGACTGCCTGCTCAAGCCAGTCGCGATTTTCCCGGATCCTGATCGCGCCAGTGCCTATCTCGTCATGACTGAGGTGCTTAACGCAGACGGCACGCCCCACGAGTCCAACGGCAGGGCAACCATCGACGACGACGATGAGGACTTCTGGTTCGGCTTCGAACAGGAATACTTCCTGTGGGATACCAAAACCAATCTGCCCCCCGGCTTTCCTGCCAACGGCTATCCCGGCCCCCAGGGTCCCTACTACTGCTCAGTTGGCGCGTCCAACGCGCACGGTCGCGATGTTGTCGAGGATCACCTTGACCTGTGCCTGGAGGCAGGCATCAACGTTGAGGGAATCAACGCCGAAGTGGCCGCCGGGCAGTGGGAATTTCAGGTGTTCGCCAAAGGCGCCAAGCGTGCCGGAGACGAAACCTGGGTCGCCCGTTATCTGCTCGAGCGTACCGCGGAGCGCTACGGCCTCGCCATCAACTGGGAACCGAAGCCACTGGGCAAAGAGCTCGACTGGAACGGTTCCGGCATGCACGCCAACTTCTCCAATGCCATCATGCGTGAATCTGGCGATGAAGCCGTGTTCACCAAGATCTGTGAGGAATTCGGTAAGAACATTGAACGCCACATCAGCGTCTACGGCGCCAACAACGATCAGCGCCTGACCGGCCTTCACGAGACCCAGTCCATCGACATGTTCAGCTATGGCGTGTCAGACCGCGGCGCGTCGATCCGCATCCCGGTCGGCACCGTCGAAGATGGCTGGAAGGGCCGTCTCGAGGACCGACGGACCGCGTCAAATGCCGATCCGTACAAGGTCGCCGCAGCGATCATCAAGACCACCAAGGAAGGTCTGGCTTAAGCCGACTGATCCGGTATCCACCGAAGCCCCGGCTGCACGCGCAGCCGGGGCTTTTTTATCTGCGCGCTCGACCGTAGTGAGTGCCGCACTGAATTCAGGCGCTTTTCAGTTCCGGGTCGACTCTTGATTGCGCTGTGCACTATTTTGGTGCATTATTGAGAAACGTGATGCAAAATGCGCCAAGCAATGGCATTGCCCCACCCAGACGCACCGAAAACAGCCGCCTCCACTGCCCCATCATGCAACATATCTTGGTCAGCTTATTGCATAGGTAAACGTACCGCCGCATGCCTCATAGAGATGCGGCGATCAGGTATTCCCAACGGATGGCGCTGCACAGGCTCGATCGTGACACTCGACAACATTCACAAGCTGCTGCTCGACAGCCTGAAAACCGGCGTGATGTTGCTGGATGGCGACCTGCGCCTCCGATACATCAACATGGAAGCCGAGCAGCTGCTGGCCATCAGCGATTCAAAAGCCAACAACCAGTTCATCGGTGAACTGCTGCTGGATGCCGAGGAAGAAATTCAGGAGATTCGCATGGCCCTCGAGAAAGGCATCAGCGTGACCCGCCGCATGGCGGAGCTCCATCTCAGGCACAAGCGCTCAATTCTGGTGGACTACACCATCAATCCCTACGAAGCCGGCGGCGAAGTTTCGGCCCTGATCGAGCTGAATTCGCTGGAACATGCACAGCGCATCAATCAGGAGGAAATTCTGAGCGGCGCACGGGCCACCACTCAGGAGCTGGTGCGGGGACTGGCCCATGAGATCAAGAATCCTCTGGGTGGCATCCGCGGCGCAGCGCAGCTGCTGGCCAGCGAAGTCACTGACAGCGAGCTGCATGACTACACGCAGGTGATCATCGATGAGGCGGATCGCCTGCACAACCTGGTAGACCGCCTGGTCGGCGCGAAACACCCGCTGGCATTTTCGGACACCAACATCCATGAGGTGCTGGAGCGCGTCAAGAGCCTGGCTGAAGCCGACGCCGCCAGCAACGACATCCGCATCGTTGCCGATTACGACCCCAGTATCCCCACTCTGCAGGGGGACGGGGAGCATCTGATTCAGGCGATGCTGAATCTGGTGCGCAACGCCATACAGTCCATCAATACAGCACAGCCCCCGGTAGCGAACAGCCAGATCCGGCTGCGAACCCGGGTGGCCCGAAATATCAGCATCAGTGAGGTTTTTCACCGCATCGCTCTGAAAGTCGACATCACAGACAATGGACCCGGTGTCCCTCCCCACATGTTGAGCACCATTTTCTATCCCATGATTTCCGGTCGAGCCGACGGCACTGGCCTCGGCTTGCCCATTACGCACTCCATCATCAACCAGCACGGCGGCATGATTGAGTGTAAGAGCAAACCCGGTGAAACCACTTTTTCTGTCGTGCTGCCGCTGACGGTCAGCCAGGCAGACGGCAAGTAACGAGAGGCACGCAATGCAAACAGCAAACGACAGTGCGGGAATGAATACCAACAGTTCAGTCTGGATTCTCGATGACGACCGCTCCATCCGCTGGGTACTGGAAAAATCCCTCGGCAAGAATGGTCTGGCGACCCAGAGTTTTGAAAGCGGGGGAGAATTACTCAACCGGCTCAGTCAGGAGACGCCGGATGCCATTATCAGCGACATCCGGATGCCGGGCATCGACGGACTGGAACTGCTCACCTCTATTCAACAAACTCACCCGGAGCTGCCGGTTATCATCATGACTGCGCATTCGGATCTCGAGAGCGCAGTCGCTTCCTACAGCCGCGGCGCCTTCGAGTATCTGCCAAAGCCCTTCGATATTGATGAAGCGGTTGCCATGACGCGCCGGGCGCTGGCCCATGCGAAAGACAAAACCGGGGAGGCGGCAGAGACTGTTGAGACGCCCTCGACCGAAATTATCGGGGAAGCACCCGCCATGCAGGAGGTGTTTCGCGCCATCGGGCGTCTGTCGAATTCCAACATCTCGGTGCTGATCAACGGAGAATCCGGCACCGGTAAAGAACTGGTCGCCCATGCCCTGCATCAGCACGGCCCGCGCCGGGAGCAGCCCTTTGTACCTCTGAACGTGGCCGCCATCCCGAAAGAGCTGATCGAATCTGAACTGTTCGGTCACGAGAAAGGCGCATTCACCGGCGCTACCCAGCAGCGTACCGGCCGCTTCGAGCAGGCCAACGGCGGCACCCTGTTTCTCGATGAAATCGGTGATATGCCGGCGGAAACCCAGACCCGCTTACTGCGCGTGCTCTCTGATGGCGAATTCTACCGCGTGGGCGGGCACACCTCGATCAAAGTCGATGTGCGCATCATTGCGGCCACTCATCAGAACCTCGAAAAGCTCGTCGAGCAGCACCTGTTCCGCGAGGATTTGTTCCATCGTCTGAACGTCATCCGGATTCACATCCCCAAACTGGCAGACCGCCGCGAAGACATCGCCAAGCTCTCCATACACTTTCTGGCCAAGGCGGCCGAAGAGCTGGACGTGGAACCGAAAATACTGCGCCCCGAGACCATTCAGTTTCTGGAGAATCTGGCCTGGCCGGGGAACGTACGGCAGCTGGAAAATTTCTGTCGCTGGATTACGGTGATGGCTTCCGGTCGAGAGGTACACCTGTCAGACCTGCCACCCGAATTCTCTGAGCAGGAGGCCAAGTCTGCCGCGCCCGGGAACTGGACGCAGAATCTGCAGGCCTGGGCGGATCAACAGCTCAGCATGGGCAATTCCGGCATTCTCAATGAAGCCACGCCCCTGTTTGAACGGACCCTGATCGACATTGCCCTGAAACACACCGGTGGCAGACGACGCGATGCAGCGGACCTGCTCGGCTGGGGACGCAACACCCTGACCCGCAAGATCAAGGAACTGGGCTCCTATTACACCAACGGCGCGGATGAGTAGCCGTTCAGAAAACCCAGGGAATGCCAATGCCCTCGCCAGATAGCGTTTGGAAGCTGCGACGGAGATTCATTCAGCCTTTGAGTTAGGGCTGGAGGCGTTGGTCGGCCGAAGTGCGCTTCTAGACCACTTTCGCAAAGTAGAACACGACTGCGGAGGCACTTGCTGCAATGCCTGCAAGCGCTATGTAAACAGGTCGATAGTTAGCCGAAGGCAATTCAACGCCTTCTATGGCACCAGCCGCAAGCCTGATGTGGTCGGACTGTACGACGTCCTCGCCCTTTTCAAAACAAATCACTAGCGCTTTGTGGCAGAGAATGTTTATGAGCCGCGGGATCCCATAGCTAGTGCGATAGAGATAATCAAGCGCCCGTTTAGAGAAAAGGCTCTGTCCATTGTAGCCGGCGGTATTAATACGGTGACTGACATATCGGGCCAAGCCATCGCGATCCAGCGCCTCGATTTTAAATGAAAAGGTAATCTGCTGGCGCAGCTTCTGGAGCGAAGGCTGTCCCAGAGCCACGTCTAGTTCAGGCTGCGCAAACAGTACGACCTGAAAGCGCTTAGCCGTTTCGGTCTCGATATCGGTTAATAAACGCAGAGCCTCTAGCGTCTGTTCTGGAATCGCATGCGCCTCATCGATGAACATTACCACCTGCTTGCCAATTGCGGAAAGTTCATTCAATCGTTCCGTAATGGCCTTGAGTAACCGATGATGGCCAACATCCTGATCGATCTTGATTTTCAGTTCTTCAGCGAATGCCAGGAACAATCCCTTAGGGCTGACCACCGGATCGGGTAAAACTACAGGACAGTAGTTTTCTTTGTCTTCCATAAGTGCTTTGATTACCTCGCGGCACAGCATTGTCTTTCCAATGCCTAGCTCACCGACAATTTTGATAAAGCCCTCCTTGTTCGCTAGCGACACCATCAGCATGTTGTATGCTTGCTGATAACTCGCTATGTTCAGGAAGAAATGAGTGTTTGGAGTCAGCGAGAAAGGTAACTCTCTGAGGCCAAAATGCTGCATATACATTAGTTGCCCAATGGAGAAAGTGAATTCATCTGCCCTTGCTGGTCGTCATTATCCTGATTTTATCTTTATTTCTCTGTTCCCGCGTCATGCCGCGGTATCGCGAGTCCGCATGTTCCACTTGCGGCTGACTCTCTGTTGTTCTCTTCGTCGCACTTCATTATTTCATTTTACCATGATGAACAACATTTCAATTCGCGACCGCTGCGCTAGTTGTTAGCGCAAGGGGCAGTGCTATGAGTGATATGCCTGAGTCACTGTTCGCTGTCCTCCAGAGTCGCTAGGTCAATGGCGCTGTCAGCAATTACTGGCTATAGTGGCGAGATAGACAAAAGTGTCACAGCCTGTTGCTGCTACATCTAGCCAACTGGCTCGCTAATATTACCTCTTAGGCCTTCATGACACTCTCGACGCCTAGGATGGGGGTGTACCAGCGCCACAGATCCACCGGCGATCCACTTTTGCTCTTCCAACGATGCTCATAATCGCATGCGCGTTCAGGGTGCCGTTTTGCTCTTTCGCGTGCGAGCAAACAGAACTTGAGGAACGCTATCGAGAAGTGCCGGTAAAGTTGTTGAAACCCCGGACAGCAAAAAATTCACTTTGGGCTAGACCGTAATTTTTGCTCTGAAAGTTGTTTTTGGAGGGTTAGTCCGGAGTTCCCTCGATGGTAATCGGGTCAATGGCCACAGTAAGATCGTCACAAAGGTGCCCAAAAAGCCGGTCTAAAACCGCTTTTGGGGACACCTTTACAGAACAAAATCTGACCCCTGCCTGAGCCCATAAATATGCAAAGATCCAACATATCACCCACGAGTTGCTTAAGTTTTGATCAATATCGTCCTTTTTGAGCCTGAAATACCCCCAAACACGGGAAATATCATCCGTTTAGCTGCAAATACAGGGTCACAGCTTCATTTGATCAAGCCCTTCGGATTCGCTCTGGAAGACAAGAAGATGCGTCGGGCGGGGCTGGATTACCATGAATATGCCGGCCTTTCGATTTATGAGAACTGGCAGGAATTCCGCGAGAAGCAGCCCGGCGTGCGCCTGTTCGGGCTGAGCACCAAAGGCAGCCGGTTTTACACGGAAGTGACGTTCGAGGATGGGGACTTTCTGGTTTTTGGCCCGGAAACCCGCGGTCTGCCGGAGTCGATTCGGGCAGAAATCGGACAGGATGGGGTATTACGCGTCCCCATGTTGCCAGAAAGCCGCAGCCTGAATCTCTCCAATGCGGCGGCTATTCTGGTGTATGAGGCCTGGCGGCAGCTGAACTTCACTGCCGGAATCTGAGCTTACTGCACGCTCTCCGGTGCCGCCTCGCCGCCGGCCGCCTGCTGCTCGGCCGCCTGCTTCTGCTGCGCGTAGAGCGCTTCGAAGTTGATCGGGGCAATCATCAGCGGAGGAAAACTGCCCTTGACCACCAGCGCGTCGAGCGACTCCCGTGAGTAGGGGAACAGAATGCTCGGACATACCGTGGCCAGCACCTGCTCAAGATCCGTTTCGCTGAACTCTTTGACGGTAAAGATACCGGCCTGATGGACCTCGACCACAAACGCGGTCTCCTCCTCCAGCTGGGCTTCCGCCGTCAGCACCAACACCACCTCATACACATCATCGGCAACCTTGGTGTTGCGCGTCTTGATGTCGAAGTTGATCTTGGGGCTCCACTGGGTCTGGAAGATCTGCGGGCTTTTCGGCGATTCAAAGGAAGTGTCCTTCAGATAAATCCGCTGCAGCGCAAACTGCGGGCCTGCCTGCTGAGCGCCGTCCGCGGCGGCCTCCGGGGCGTTGTTGCTTTCTTCTGCCATGGTAATTCCTGTCTATCTCATCAAAAGTAAAAAGTGATTTCGGTCTCAGCTTTGCACCAGCGGATAGGACTGCGCCTTCCACTCGGTGACACCACCGGAAAGCTTGCTCACTTCCTTGTGGCCGAGTTCTTCAAGGGTCTTGACCGCCTCTCCCGCATGCTGGCCCATCTTGCAGACAACCAGCACGGGCCGCTCCTTGAATTTCTTGAGCTCGGCGGGCGCCCGCTGCTTGAGTTTGGCCAGAGGAATGTGGATCGCGTCTACAATGTGGCCGGCTTCAAATTCTTTCTTGTCGCGAATGTCGACCACCACCGCATCCTGCCGGTTGATCAGCATGACCGCCTGCTGTGGACCGACCGAGGCCGCCGCCGTGCGCGCCTGATAAAAAATAATGGCCGCGGCGCTTGCCACCCACATGGAGGAGAGCACCAGATGGTTGCCTATAAATTCGAAAAACTGTTCCACGGCGCTGGTCTAAATTTTCTATATGCTTATCAACGGGTTAATTCCACTCAACCGGCGCTGAAACCACCGGTTTGCGAAGAGGCACGAAGTATACACGGGTAGCCCGGCCGAAAGAAGCGGCCCGGTGCGCCGCGCTCGCCAGAATCCGGGCTTTCGAGGATAATAGAGGTATCACATCAGCAGTGGCTGCTGCCCGTCGCCGGCAGCGCCAGAGGTACCCAAATCACCATGAGCAAGAAATCCACCGCCCTTCTTCTGATTCTTGATGGCTGGGGCCATCGGGAAGCCACCGACAGCAACGCCATCGCCAACGCGGCCACTCCGACCTGGGACAGCCTGTGGCAGCAGCGACCATCGACGCTGATCGATACGTCCGGGCAGTCCGTTGGTCTGCCGGCCGGACAGATGGGCAATTCCGAGGTCGGTCATATGAATCTGGGCGCCGGTCGGGTGGTCTATCAGAGCCTGACCCGCATTGACAAGGACATCGAAGACGGTGGTTTCTATGAAAATGCCGTGCTGGTTCAGGCCGCCGAGCTTGCCGCCAGCAGCGAAACTGCGCTGCATGTGCTGGGACTGATGTCACCGGGCGGCATCCACAGCCACGAAGACCAGATCATGGCGGCACTGGAACTGGCCCGACAGCGCGGTGTTCGGAAGCTTTATCTGCATGCCTTTCTGGACGGCCGGGACACCCCGCCCCGCAGCGCAATGCCCTCGCTGCAGCGGGCAGACGCCTTTTTCCAGCGCCACGGCATCGGTCGGGTCGCCTCCCTGTGCGGACGCTTCTATGCCATGGACCGCGACAACCGCTGGGATCGGGTCCAGAGTGCCTACCGACTGTTGACCGAAGCCAAAGCGCCTTTTACCAGCGCCAGCGCCAGCGCCGGGCTGGAAGCGGCCTATCAGCGGGACGAGGACGATGAATTTGTGCAGGCCACGGTGATACAGGGCGAGGGCGAAACGCCGGCCCTGATCGACGACGGTGACGTGGTGCTGTTCATGAATTTCCGTGCAGACCGGGCCAGGCAGCTGACCCGGACCCTGGTCGATGATGACTTCGAGGGTTTTGAGCGGAGCGTTCGGCCCCTGCTGGGTGATTTCGTGATGCTCACGGAATACGCTGCCGATATCGACACCGCCTGTGCCTATCCTCCTCAGGTACTGGACAATGTGCTCGGGCAGTATCTGGCCGACAACCAGCGCACCCAGCTGCGTATCGCCGAGACGGAAAAATACGCGCACGTCACTTTCTTTTTTAACGGGGGTCGCGAAGCGCCTTTCGCCGGCGAAGACCGCACCCTGATTCCTTCACCGCAGGTCAAGACCTATGACCTGAAACCGGAAATGTCGGCCGTTGAAGTCACCGATGATCTGGTCAAGGCCATCACCTCCGGCGACTACGACACCATCATCTGCAACTACGCCAATGGCGATATGGTCGGACACACCGGCAATTTCGAGGCTTCAATCAAGGCAGTTGAAACCGTCGATGCCTGCCTGAGCCGAATTGTCTCCGCCATCGAGGAGGTCAGAGGCCATCTGCTGATCACCGCCGATCACGGTAATGTGGAACAGATGCTGGACCCGGAAACCCATCAGCCCCTGACCTCGCATACCAGCGGGCCCGTGCCGCTGGTCTATGTCGGCGCGAGTGATCTGACCTTCACCGGCGAAGGCAGTCTGTGTGATATCGCGCCCACCCTGCTCTACCTGATGTCCATGCCGGCGCCCGATGAAATGACCGGCAAGGTGCTGCTGCAACCTCCGGAACCGGCGCAGGCGAGCGCCTGAGTGCCAGATGTCACAGTTAAGTTCCGGCATGGACTGCTGCTGAGTCTCGGCCTGTGGGCTTGCGCCGGCGTCGTCGCTGCCGCGCAGGAGCGCGAACAGGCTGAACGGGATTTATCCGAAGTCTCGGCAGCCATTGCTGACATTCAGGCCTGGCTGCAGCAAGCCGCGACTCGCGAAACCGAACAGGAAAGCGCACTCAGAGAAACCCAGCTGGCGCTTTCTGATGCGCAGCAGGCTCTGGCAGAGCAGACTCAGGCTCTGGCTGCCGCCCGCGCCGAGCAACAGAGCCTGCAGCAGCAGTCCCGCGAACTGCTGGCCAGCAAGCGCGAGCAGGAACAGGTTCTGGCCGCTCTGCTCCGGCACGCCTATATCAACCGCAAGGACAATGCGCTGAAAAGCCTGCTCAATGCCGAAAGCCTGTCCGAGGGTGCCCGGCAGCTGCAGTACACGCGCTATCTGTCGGAATTTCAGCTCGACCGGATTGAAAACTTCAACGCCACTCTGTCGGAACTGGCCGCTCTGGATGCCGAGGTCGCGCAAAACCTGAATCTGATGGACAGACAGCAGCAGCAAGCCATACGGCTTGAGGACGAACTGGCGCAGGCCCGTGAATCGCAGGCTGCAGCGCTGGCAGAACTCAGAAACAGCATCGCCAGTCGCAGCAGCGCCATGACACAGCTGCAGACGCAGCAGTCAGAGCTGCAGCAGCTGATCGAAGAAATCACCCGCGCGCTTGAAGGCGTGTCGTCCTTTGATCAGATTACGCCCCTGGCCGAGCGTCGCGGTAAGCTGCCGCCGCCGGTAGATGAGCCGGTGGCCCATGCGTTTGGCGCCATCTATGGCGGCGGCAGCCTGGTGCGAAAAGGGCTGTCGTTCGCACCGAAAGCGGGCAATCCGGTGCGGGCCGTACACGCCGGTCGGGTGGTTTTTGCTGACTGGCTGCGGGGTTCCGGACTGCTGATCGTGCTCGATCACGGGCAGGGCTACATGAGTCTTTACGGTCACAATGAAGCGCTGACCGTCAGCGGCGGCGACTGGGTAGATGCGGGCGAAGTGCTGGCACGGTCGGGCATCAACAGCAGCGACCGCACCGCCGGGCTGTATTTTGAGATCAGACGCAACGGGGAGCCACAGGACCCTACCGCCTGGCTGCGCTAGGCCGCACCCCCACATAGCCAGCAGTCAGGACAGGGAGGACCGTCCCGAGCCCGCCCGGCATATTGCCAATGCCGGCATAAACTGAAACTATTGACGAATTCGTATCACCCAGCAGAACCGCTTTTCAGGAAACCCCGATGATGACCTTTCGCCAACGCCTGTCGACCGCCCTTGCCCTTTGCGTGCTGAACTCCGCGCCGCTGTCCGGACAGGCCCAGCAGTCTGAGCTGCTGCCCCTGCCGCTTGATGAAGTGCGCATGTTCACCGAAGCGCTGGACCGCATCCGCATGGCCTACGTGGAAGAGATCGACGACAAAACTCTGCTGGAGAACGCAATCAGAGGCATGCTGTCAGGGCTGGATCCGCATTCGGCCTACATGGCCGGACAGGATTATGACGCCCTTCAGGAAACCACTTCTGGCGAATTCGGTGGGCTGGGCATCGAGGTGGGTCGGGAGAACGGCTACATCAAGGTGATCAGCCCCATTGATGATACGCCGGCAGACCGGGCTGGCATTGAGGCGGGTGATCTGATCATCCAGATCGACAATAAACCGCTGCGTGAACTGACTCCGGAAGAAGCGGCCAATATGATGCGGGGCGAACCGGGCACCGAAGTGACGGTCACCATTGCCCGCGAGGGCATGGAACCCTTTGAGCTGACGGTCGTACGCGAAGTTATCGCCATTACCAGCGTTCGAAGCCGTCTGCTCGAACCCGGATATGCCTATGTCCGGATTGCCCAGTTCCGGCTCAACACCGGCGAAGAGCTGGAAGACGAGCTGCGGGAACTGTACGAAGAGCACGGCGAGCTGAAAGGCGTGGTTCTGGATTTGCGCAATAACCCGGGCGGCGTGCTGCAGGCCTCCGTGCGCGTGGTGGATGCCTTTATTGAGGAAGGCTCAATTGTCTCGACCAAAGGCCGTCTGGAAGGAAACGACATGACCTTTTCGGCCAGCCTCGCCACTGTAGCGCCAGATGTCCCACTTGTGGTACTGGTGAATAACGGCTCCGCTTCCGCATCAGAGATTGTTGCCGGCGCACTTCAGGATCACGGCCGGGCCGTGGTGATGGGAACCCAGAGTTTTGGCAAAGGCTCGGTGCAAACGGTGCTCCAGCTGGATGACGCCCGCGCGATCAAGCTGACTACCTCACTGTACTACACGCCCAGCGGACGCTCGATCCAGGCGCAGGGTATCACCCCCGACATCATTGTTGACGATGCTTTTGTGACGCGGCGCTCGCGCAGCATTTCGCAATACAATGAAGCCGACCTGCCCGGCCGACTGGCCAACGGGAATGGTGAAGAGACGGTAGACAGCGATGAGGAGATGGCCGAAGCGCTGATCTCCGCCGAACAGGTTCTGGTCACCGACTATCCGCTCAACGAAGCGCTGAACGTGCTGAAGGGCGTCAATGCCTTCAGACCTGCCGCGCGCAGCACCACGGGCAGCTTTGCCCAGCGGGATGCCCTGTAGCCAGCGACCTGCCACCGAACGCAATCGACCTGACTGGCCTGATCAAATCCCTTGCAAAGCCGGTCGGCTTGAGCGGTTCAAGCGGCTGCGTCGTTTAATCCAGCCTGACCTCAATGCCCCGGGATGCCATGTGCGCTTTCGCCTCGCGGATGGTGTATTCACCGAAGTGGAAAATGCTCGCCGCGAGCACCGCATCTGCTGCGCCCAGCAGCACGCCATCGGCCAGATGGTCGAGATTGCCCACGCCGCCTGACGCGATGATGGGCACGTTGACGGCCTCGCTGACGGCCCTGTTGAGTTCAAGATCGAAGCCGATCTTGGTGCCATCGCGGTCCATGCTGGTCAGCAGAATTTCACCGGCGCCGTAACTCACCATCCGCCTGACCCATTCGATGACTTCAAGCCCGGTCGGCTTGCGCCCGCCGTGGGTGAAAATTTCCCAGCGCAGCGGCTCATCTTCAGCCGACACACGCTTGGCGTCTACCGCCACGACAATGCACTGAGAGCCGAAGCGTTCTGCCGCCTCTCGGACGAACTCGGGATTCTGAACAGCAGCGGTGTTGATGGAGACCTTGTCTGCACCTGCGTTCAGCATGGTGCGAATATCTTCCAGCGTGCGAATGCCCCCACCCACCGTGAGCGGAATGAAAACCTGTCCGGCGATCGCCCGGACCGTGTCCACCGTCGTGGCCCGATCTTCATGGCTGGCGGTAATGTCCAGAAACGTGATCTCATCGGCGCCGGCCTCGCCGTAGCGCCTGGAAACCTCGACCGGATCACCGGCATCGCGAATGTCGACAAATTGCACGCCTTTCACCACGCGGCCGCGGTCGCAGTCCAGACAGGGAATGATTCGCTTTGCTAGTGCCATAGGTCTGTCTGCGCTGTGCCGGTCATCGGAAAAAGCTCAGTCGTCTGAATCACAGTAGGCCTGCGCCTCCTGTAGATCCAGCTTACCTTCGTAAATCGCGCGGCCGGTGATGGCGCCGATAATGCCGGCGCCGCCTGCGGTTTTTGCCGCGGCTTTCAGATCGACAATGTCGGCCAGTTTCGCGATACCGCCGGAGGCAATGACCGGAATGCTGGAGCGCTCAGCCAGAGCCACAGTGGCCGCCACATTGGCCCCCTGCATCATGCCGTCCCGATCAATGTCTGTGTAAATCACCGCTGCCAACCCCAGTCCGTCGAAACGCTGCAGCGCTTCCTCGACCGCCAATTCAGAGACATCCGCCCATCCTTCTGTGGCGACTTTGCCGTTCACCGCATCAAGCCCGATGATGATCTTACCGGGGAATTCCGCGCTGGCTGCCCGGACAAAATCAGGGTCCTTTACCGCCTGAGTGCCAATAATAAGGTAGCTCACCCCGGCATCGATGTAGACCTGAGCCGTCTCGAGCGAGCGGATGCCGCCGCCGATCTGCACAGGAAGTTCCGGGTAAGCGCGGGTTATGGAAGTCACGATGTCCGCATTGACCGGCGACCCTTCGAACGCCCCGTTAAGATCCACAATGTGCAGGCGCCGCGCACCCTGCGCCAGCCACTGCCCGGCCTGCTCCACCGGATCATCAGAGAAAATCGTGCTCTCTTCCATCCGACCCTGCTTGAGGCGGACACACTGACCGTCTTTCAGATCGATTGCAGGTATCACTATCATGGCGTTTGCGGTGTCCCTCTTGTCAGATGCTCGTCTGGTTCTGATCGGCGCTCAGTCGCTGGCGCCGTTCCAGGTGAGAAAATTGCGCAGCAGGGTGAGCCCTGCGTTTTGACTTTTTTCCGGATGAAACTGCGTGGCAAAAATATTGCCCGCGGAGATAGCAGCCACAATTTCCCTGCCATACACGCTGCGGCCGGCCACCTGATCAGTCTCATCCATCGTCACATAATAGCTGTGGACGAAGTAGAACCGGCTGTTGTCCGGCACACCCCGCCAGAGCGGGTGATCTGAAGTCTGGGTAACCCGGTTCCACCCCATGTGCGGCACTTTCAGGCGGGCATCATTGTCGTCCCGCAGATCCTCACCAAAAAACTTCACGCGCCCCGACAGCAGGCCCAGACAGTCCACTCCACCGTTTTCTTCACTGTGCGCCATCAGCGCCTGCATACCGACGCAAATCGCCAGCACCGGTTTTGTCTTCATCGCACTTGCCACCATCGCGCCGACGTCGAGCCGGTTGATCTCGGCCATGCAGTCGCGAATCGCACCAACGCCGGGGAACACCACCCGATCCGCGGCCGCGATCTGCGCAGGATCTGACGTGATGGTGACCTTCGTAGCCTGCCCCGATTCGGCGGCCAGTTCTGCCCCCACATGCTCGATTGCTTTGGCGACCGAATGCAGGTTCCCCATGCCGTAGTCAATGACTGCAACCTGATTCATTGGCGGGTGGCCACTGCCGTATGCGCGTATGCTGTCATCACAGGTTCGTATTGATGGCCGAGTCAGTAGTTCGGGTTTACCGCATCAGCATTGAGGAAGCGGATACGAGGGAATCCAGCAAGGACGGGGCTGCGTGACCTCGGCAAAGCGCTGATGCCATGACGCCGGACCATCTGAAGAGGATCTTTCATGGGACACCGGTTGCGGGACACCGTCTACAGAACGCCTTTGGTAGAAGGAATATGGTCGGCTGCGCGGGGATCAATTTCCATCGCCATGCGCAGCGCCCGACCAAAAGCCTTAAAGATGGTTTCAATCTGGTGGTGCGCATTCTTGCCGCGAATGTTGTCGATGTGCAGCGTGACCATCGCGTGATTCACAAAGCCCTGAAAAAATTCATGGAACAGATCGACGTCAAAGTTGCCTACGGTACCCTTGACGAACTGCACGTGGTAATCGAGGCCCGGACGACCGGAAAAATCCAGCACCACCCGGGAAAGCGCCTCATCAAGAGGAACATACGCGTGGCCGTAGCGACGGATGCCGGTCTTGTCGAGCGCCTGATTCAGCGCCTGACCCAGCGTGATGCCGATGTCCTCAACCGTGTGATGGGCATCGATGTCCAGATCGCCGGACGCCCTGACCGTCAGGTCAATCAACCCGTGGCGCGCAATCTGATCGAGCATGTGATCAAGAAACGGCAGGCCGGTCTCAACGTCCAGCTGCCCTGAACCATCAAGCTTGAGCGTGACGGTGATTTGCGTTTCCTTGGTGTTGCGCTCGACCGTAGCCTGACGCGGAGAAGGGGGAGCCGAAGCGCTCATGAAAAGACCCGTTGGCGGAAAAGCCGCATTATAATGCTGCTCCCGCCGGAGTGAAAGTCAGGTTTCGTGCAGGGCCTTCAGGCATTCGGTAGACTAGGGGCCAAAGCCGGAACCGTTCCGGACGGGCTGAGCCAGATTCAGGAGCATTTCACGCCGTGTTACATCGCATCGACCGACCGAGCCAGCGGGACCACCGCCTCGCCCACGCCGTGAGGATTGAGTTAGGACCATGAAGTTTCTCCTCAGATTTCTGTTGGTGCTGGTTTTGCTGGTGGTGGCGAGCGGCTTCCTGCTCGTGGCAAGGATCAACACAGAATCCAACAAAGCGGCCATTTCGGAGACGGTGCTCGCTGCTACCGGCTTTGAACTGACCATTGGCGGCGACCTGTCCCTGAGCCTGTTCCCGGACCTCGGCCTTGCGCTAACTGATGTCCGGCTGAAAAACCCTGCCTTTCCTCAGGAACTGGCCTCCACCTCATCTGCGGTGTTAAGCGTTGAGCTGACGCCTTTGCTGAGAGGCCAGATCAAGATCAGGGAAATCTCCACTGCAGATTTACATGCCAACTATTTTATTGATGCGAACGGTACCAGCATCTGGTCCACCGGAGCCGCTGAACCGGGTGCAGCCAGCCGCAACCCGTCATCTCCGGGGGAACTGAGAGAACTGCCGGCCTTTTCGGTTGATCGACTGCGGATCGGCAATGCCAGCATCGACATTCAGGACGCCTCTAAGCAGGCCCGCTATCAGATCGACAACCTCAGCCTGGACAGTCGGGATACCAACCTGGAAGGTCGCCCCTTCTCAGTGGCACTTCAGTTTGATTACGAAAACAACGGCATGTCGGCAGCCATTCCCATGGCGCTGAGATCTGACGTGCAGGCCGAACTGAGCAACGGGTCGTTTCAGTTCAGCAACCTGCAGCTGAGCATCACGCCAATGTTGGTCACCGGCGCAATCACGGTTTCGGGATTTCCTGCAGATCCGATTTACGAAGGCTCGCTGGTCGCCGAAGATTTCGACGTAATCACCCTGCTGGAGTCACTGGATTTGAAAGAGCCGGGCCCGGCCACCGGCTTTGGTCTCGATGCGAATCGCATGCTGAGCTTCAGCGCCCGATTCAACGGCTCTGCGCAGCGGGCGACACTGAGCGACTTTGACCTCAGTTTTGCCGGCTCACTGATCGAAACCGATGCCGAGGTGCGCCTGGCCACCGATCTGGCTCCCCTGAATGTCAGTTACAACGTCAATGCCGGGGCGCTCGATCTGTCGCCCTTTTTTACCGAGCAGCTACCGGCGGCTGAAGAAACACCGACCGGGCTCACCGAAGCCGCGCAGTATCAGCCGCAGGCTGAACTGCCCGTCGAGCTGATCAGCTCCATCAGTCTGCTGGGAGGGATCTCTGTTGAATCGGTCACCATTAATGATATCCAGCTGCAGGACGTCAACGTATTTACCAACGTCGAGGATGGCGTGCTGGACATCGAAGTGCCGCCTGTCTCCCTGTTTGAAGGTTCGACACAAGGCACAATACGGCTGAGCACCCGGGGCAGCGAGCCCGAACTGGAAGTCAGCCAGACTATCAGCGATGTCAATCTGTCAGAGCTGACTCCTTTGGTTACTCGCTTCAACGCCGTCAATGGTTTTCTGCAGGCCGAATCCAGCTATACCGCAGCGGGCGACACGGTTGGGGCAATGCTGGACTCATTGTCCGGCAACAGCGCCTTCAGCATAACCGACAACTCAGTCGACATCGGCGTGATCAAACAGGTGTTTACCGCCATCGCGGCACTGAGCCCGAACGGGGAGGCCATTCAGCAGTGGCCAGACGTGATTCGTTTCAGTGACCTGAGTGGCTACCTGATACTCGAAGACGGTCTGACTTCGCAGCAGGAGGTCAGGCTGCGCATGGACAATTTCGACATCAGCGGCAGCGGCCAGATTGACCTCGACGCACAGAGCTTCGATTACGACCTGCTGTTTACCGTGCTGGGTGCGCCCTATACCCAGACGATCCCGATCGATGAGCTCTACCACAATGTGTCCTGGCCCGTGGACTGCAGCGCCGCCTTTGCCGATGACATCAGCCGATACTGCCGACCGGACTTTACCCGTGTGCGGGACATTTTCAGTCAGATTGGCGCCAATGCGCTGCGCAATGAACTGCAGGACATCATTACCGATCAGGTGCCTGAACAATTGCGCGACTCAGCCAGAGGGCTGCTCAGAAGCCTGCTGAATTGAGCATGGAACCCCTGCTGCTGCGGCAATCCAGCCTTCCTGCCCTGCCCTGCCCGTTAAAGCGCCGGCAGCGCGGTTGATCGCGCGCTATGGGAAGCCAGCACACATTTGCAGAGCAGGTTATGGACTGGTTCGTCACGCACGGCCGGCACGATTTGCCCTGGCAGCAAGACCCCACGCCTTACCGGGTCTGGGTGTCAGAGATCATGCTGCAGCAGACCCAGGTGGCCACGGTCATTCCCTATTATCAGCGGTTCATGGCGCGCTTTCCCGACGTGCACGCACTGGCGGCAGCGCCGGTGGATCAGGTGCTGCACCTGTGGACAGGGCTCGGCTATTACGCCAGGGCACGCAATCTTCACAAAGCCGCGCAGCAAGTCTGCGCAGAGCATCAGGGGCACTTTCCGGACAGCGTTGAGGAACTCGAATCCCTGCCTGGCATCGGGCGGTCTACGGCCGGCGCGATAGCCGCGCTTGCCATGCACATCAGAGCCCCGATTCTCGATGGCAACGTCAAACGCGTGTTGACGCGTTATTTTGCCATTGCCGGCTATCCGGAAAGCAGTGCTGTCAAAACCCGGCTGTGGGAACTGGCGGAATCGCTGCTGCCGGAGTCCGGCATCGCCGCTTACACGCAGGCCATGATGGATCTCGGCGCTACCTTGTGCACGCGAAGCCAGCCCGACTGCGGCCGGTGTCCACTGGCCGATCGCTGCCAGGCGCTGGCCGCTGATGCGATTGCGACGTATCCGGGCAAGAAACCCAGACAGGACAAACCGGTAAAAGCCGTGCAGATGATTATCCTGCGCAATGGACAGGGGGCAGTGTTGCTGGAGAAGCGCGCGGACACCGGCATCTGGGGCGGGCTCTACTCCTTGCCGGAGCGGCCTTTGTCAAAGCCCACCGGACAAGATGAACCGGCGGCGCAGTGCTCGACCGAATTCAACGGACTGCCCTGCGACCTGACTGCCGCGATCAGGCTGCCACAAGTTCGGCACAGCTTCACCCACTACCATCTGGACATCTTCCCGTTATTGATTGAAGCCGAACCCAACACAAACGAAGCAGCAGGTGCAGCTGATTCTGACCGCTGGCTCTGGTACCCTCTTAATCATTCGCTTGAGGTCGGGCTGGCCGCGCCGGTGAAAAAGCTGCTCTCCGAACTGGCCAAAGACCCGCACCCTGTTTCACGCTAAGGAGTTTCCATGAGCCGCACGGTTCAGTGTCGAAAATACCAGAGAGAACTGCCGGGACTGGCGGTTCCGCCCTATCCCGGACCGAAGGGGCAGGAAGTTTATGAAACTGTGTCTCAGCAGGCCTGGCAAGAGTGGCAGGCACAGCAAACCATGCTTATCAACGAGAAGCAGCTGAACCTGATGGATCCGGAAACGCGCAGCTACCTGCAGCAGGAAATGGAAAAATTCCTCAGTAACGAGGACTACGATCGCGCCGAAGGGTTTGTGCCACCCGACAAGTAGGCGTCTCACGCCTGCACTGTGTTCCCTAAAGCCACTCGAAAGCAGGTCTGAGTGCCGCAAATCGTCGGCCATGCTTGCGGATTTTGCTTTGCCAGGCCTGGCCTTATCGGGCGCTGAGCCACGCGCATATGCCTTGACTCAGGCAGTCAGACACTATTTAATACGCGGCTCGCGAAGCAGGGCAAAAGCCGGTCAGTTCATCGGCCCTAGCCCCCGGGATGGATCAGTCTCAGGCAGCACGCTCCGCAAGTGTCAGCGCGACCAGCAGAGCCGAACTCGCTGGCATGACAATCAAGCACATCACAGTGCACCCCAACGCCCAGGTAGCTCAGTCGGTAGAGCAGAGGACTGAAAATCCTCGTGTCGGTGGTTCGATTCCGCCCCTGGGCACCATACATAAAAAAGCCCCGCAAAGCGGGGCTTTTTTATGTATGGGGTTTAGTCGCCGGATGAGACCCATCGATGTCGTTCGACCAACTGCGAAGCAGTTAGCTACGAGCGCGTCAGCGCGAAGCCCGCAGGGGACAAACAGCCCAAAGGCTGTTTGGATTATTCCGACCCAACTCCCCTATACTTACAGCCACCGAGAGTGACGAGTAGACAGTTTCGATACTTAAGAGCATCTCTTGCCAGACTCTATCGAAGGGAATCTTCTAAGTTAGCCTTTCCTCTAAACTACTGCATTTTTACGCAGACCCCTTTTATAAACAGCAATCACTTAATTCGAATAATTCCAACACTTCCTTCTATATCAATCTCGGTTCCCCACTCGTCTGAAAGCCGCTCTACTCGTTCAAGAATCTGTTGCGCATGTTGAACATCAGCCATACGTGGAATTCCTAAACGAGAATCAGGACCGTCAAAGCCTAACTCAGTTGGATAGAGTCGCACTTCAGTCAACTCTCCATCTTCATAATGACTAATGGCTACCAGGCTTTCCAATGATTGGGCCGAACCACCAAAGTTTCTGGCAAACTGCTGCACTCTTCGATTGGAATTTGCATCTGAATTGCCCAGCGCTACTTCCAGCTCCCACTGCGCTTCTCGAAAAAACTCACCCAGCCCATAAAAGATGGGCTTACCATTATAAATTTCTATGCCGCGTAAAGTTTGCACTCCAGTTCCAACAAAAGCATCGGCGCCAGCATCAATGGCTTTGCGCGCAAGCTCTTCATAGAACGCCGGT
>VMBT01000074.1_pt1 | contig 63108 bp, 63 predicted proteins | sample 4404301 | NCBI WGS metagenome assembly VMBT01 (sample SAMN12238535, study PRJNA552566) | marine metagenome | isolation source: Coastal seawater | place: USA: coastal Georgia, Sapelo Island | collected 2008-08/2009-08 | reverse complement strand
GATTTTGCTGGCGCGCCCACCAGGACTTGAACCTGGAACCTACTGATTAGAAGTCAGTTGCTCTATCCAGTTGAGCTATGGGCGCGAGAGAGGAAGGAGGTTAGCTGTTTTCGAAGCGTTTCAGGTCTTGGAGCACCTGGCGTTCTTCTTCTGCAGTGAGGGCATCCAATTCTTCTGGGGCTGGTTGATCCTTGGCTTTCCATTGACTGGATTTACTCCAGACGAACCAGAATCCACCGGCTAGCCCGAGAGCTGGTAGGATCCAGATCAACAGGTTGAAGCCTTGCGCTGGAGGAGTCCGTAAGATCCACTCGCCATAGCGAGCGACAAAGTAGGCCTCAATCTCTTCCCGACCCTGCCCCGCCATCAACATTTCCCGAACCTTGTTGCGAATCTGTACTGAAAAACCTGCTTCAGAATCATTGACCGAGAGCCCTTGACAAGTCGGGCAACGCAGGTTGTCGGCAATCTCGTGAACCAGATCCTCGTCAACAGCTTGAGCCTGCAGCGATAGGCAACCGGCCACCAGCAAAGGGAGCAACAGGGTTGAGAAGCGTTTCATGCTGCGTGAATCTCTCGGTGGGGCAAGTGCTGACGCAGGTATTCACGAATCATCGCCCGATTCGTCAGGTGTTTGCTTCCGGCTCCGGAGAGCCAACCCGCGAACTCAGAACCCCGGTGATAGCGGGCCAGAAAGCTCAGGTCCCGGTAGCGGGTCATCATCTCCTTGAATAAATCACGCGGCACATTGGCTGTCAAGAGCTCGTAGTAGACACCATTGTGCATCCACTCGAAGTTGGCCAGGGGCAACGCGTTCCAGTACTCTTGATGGAAGGCCTCCACCCGAGCATAGGTCACATCACCTCGTGGGGCACCCGCCCTGAGGCAGAGGACAGATAAATCGGTGTAAGTTTCAGTCTTCATGCCGGGGATTCTTCATCAAGAACGGGGTTACGGACCTCGCGCACAATATCTGCCAGGTGCTGCTGCAGCTCTTGCAGGCCGCTGCCATTCAGGGAGGAGATCGTGAAGACGGTCTCTCCTTCCGCTTCCAGTGATTCACGAATTTCTTCAGTTTCCTTCAGATCGTGGACACTGTCCAGCTTGGTCAACGCAATCGCCCGAGGTTTTTCTAACAGGGTCGGCTCGAAAGACTCCAACTCGTGCAGTAGGGTCGCATACTCTTCCAGCGGTGGCGCCTCGGAAAAACCAGAGACATCCAGCATCAACAGCAGAATCGCGGTGCGTTCAATGTGACGCAGGAAGCGGTCGCCCAGCCCCCGTCCCTCGTGCGCACCCTCGATCAGACCCGGGATGTCGGCAATCACGAAGGCTTCATACTCGTTGTGCTTGACCACACCAAGTTGAGGAACCAGCGTGGTGAAAGGGTAGTCTGCCACCTTGGGTCGAGCGTGGGAGAGCTTGCTGATCAGCGTGGATTTGCCAGCGTTGGGAAAGCCAACCAGCCCGACATCCGCCATCAACTTCAGCTCGAGACGGATCCAGAGCTCCTGCGAGGGCTCACCTGGTTGGTGATGTTCAGGGGCCCGATTCGTTGAGGTTTTGAAGCGTGCATTGCCCCGTCCACCTCGTCCACCCTTGAGGAACAGGTATTCTCGCTCTTCGAGAATCTCCAGCAGGACATCTCCATTTTCCTCGTCACAGACCACGGTTCCGAGCGGAACACGAACCAAGCAGTCCTTGCCGTTCCGCCCATGCTTGTTGCGTCCACCACCCGGCTGGCCATTTTCTGCGTGTTGGTGTTGTTGAAAGGAGAGGTCGAGCAAGGTGCTGCGAGCGTGATCTCCGACAAAGCGAATGCTTCCGCCCTCGCCACCGTCCCCACCATCGGGTCCTCCAAATTCGACAAACTTTTCACGACGAAAGGAGGTGCAGCCCGCTCCTCCCTTGCCGGAGCGGACATGGATCTTGACCGAATCAACGAATTTCATGGAAGAGGCCGTGCCTCAGACGCGGAAGAAGTTGAGGAACTCGTCCGGCAGCTCCATACGAACACGCCGGTTGAGGTGATGAACGAAGGGATGCATCGCCGCCTTGAGACAAGTGTGGTAGCTCTCCGGATCATCCTCACTTCTCAGCTCACGGTAGGACTGGTTGGCTTGACGCATCAAGATCTTGGCATGAACCGGCACCATCTCCTGGTTGCGTTCCAGCGCGTTCAACAGCTGGTCGTCAGGGAAGCCACAAAGTAGGTAGGTGAAGGAGTTCTCAAAGCGGAAGACAAAGAAGGGCGCATGCTCGGCAAAAGCGCTACGGGTAGCGGTCATGAAGCGCAGGAAGTAGTCCCGCATCTTCTCGTCTTTCCAGAAACCGAGTGTGATCGAATTGAGTTGCGAGTGAGTCGTTGCGTTGAAGGAACGGAAGAATTGATAGTTCTTGTAGCGCAGCACCTCCGGCTTCTCCTCAATTTTTGACATCTGCCCCTGCAGCGCCTTCAGCGTGCCTCCAAGCTCGGATTCACTGAGCGTCCGCGGATCGATTTGTCCTTGTTCCGCTTCCTGGGCCTTGATCCAATCGACGAGGAAACGATCCTTCGCTTGCAGGTAGTGCTGAAAGGAGGGCTTTTGGGTCAGCGCAACGATCTCTTGCTCTAGCTTGACCGCGTCCAGATCTGCTGGCAAAGCACGGAGCATCTGCTCAACTTCTTGCAGCATCGGTTCATCTGGGAAGGCCTTTGTCAATTCCTGTAGATTGCGAAGAGTGCGCTTAATCTTCAAACGGGTACGATGTAGGAAGACCTCTGGATTGCAGGACTGCTTCTCAAAATCCTGAAAGGTCTCACATGGAATCTCGCTCTGGTTGGCACCTTTGAGCGTGAGCGCCTCGGTCAGGTTGTCAGGAACTTGGCGCAGGCTGTAGAGTTGTTCGACCAGCATGCCCTGGAGCAATTCCAACACACGGTTCAGTCGACCGATTTGCAGAAAGCTGTTGCGCAGAGTGGAGAATCCCGACAAGGTCTTCTGCGCCAGTTGACGCATGTCGTTGTCCATGTCGAGGTAGAGCCCGGCGGTCACGTCTTGCTGACGGCCCGGATAAATCGTGATTTTGAGTTTGTCGTCGCTGATGCTCGCCATGTCGGATCTTGGGAGTGCAGTACAGGGAAGGCCAGAAACTGGGTGGCAATTGGTCGGTTGTTCGACCTGCAAGGGCAAGACCAGTCCTGGGCGCGTTAGACAATTCCTTTGCGATCTGTCGGCAGGTGGGTTACACCAAATAATTCCCTATTTGGAGTCTGCCATGAACCAAGAGATTACGCACGATATTGAGGTCGCTGTCCAGTCCTTCTATCTGGATAATGAATCTGACCCTGAAAAACCACTCTTTCTGTTCGCCTATCGAGTGCGGATTGAAAACCAGGGATACGAGACCGTACAGCTGCTGAAGCGACACTGGATCATCACCGATGGAGATGGTCAGATTCGCCATGTGGAAGGTGAGGGTGTAGTGGGTGAGCAGCCTGTCCTCAAGCCCGGAGAATCCTTTGAATACACAAGTGGTTGCCCCTTATCGACTCCCGTGGGTACAATGCGTGGTAGCTACCAGATGCAGACCGCCAACCGGGCTCTGCTCCAGGTCGAAATCCCTGAATTCACGCTGGCTGTTCCCAGCGCCATCAACTAACCCTCTCTGTTGAGACACACTATGAAGTCATTGCTGACCCTTGTTTCGATCTTGTTGGTAACCACGCTCTCGTACGCTGCTGACATTCGTGGGTACTACACCCCTGTGGGACCCGTCCCTTCAGCACACACCGTCAAGAAGGTTCGCTTCGAAGAACTTCTCAACTTTGGCTGCATCCATTGCAACAACTTACGCAAGGCTTCCCTGAAACTGCGGGAAGAATATGCCGACCAAGTTGACTTTATTGACATCCCAATCACCTTCCGTGGGCAGGATGATTCCCCTCTTCGGCTTTACTATGTCGCTGAACGGCTGGGTAAGGGCAAGATGGTCAAGGAGGAACTCTTCCGCACTCGTTTCGAGTATGAGGTGAATGTCTTCGATCCTGGGATCATTAACTACCTGGCCAAGAGCTTGGGGCTAGATCAGGAGTACCAGGCAGAATCTCGTAAGCCTTGGGTGGAAGCCAAGCTCGCTGAGGCAGAGCGCAAAACAGAACAGTACGGGTTGACTGGAACACCAACGGTCGTGATTGAAGGTAGTATGAAGATGGACATCGGGCGCTACGGTTCGATCGAGAAGTTCGTGGCTGACGTGCCACAGACTTTCGCAGATTTGCTCGCCAAACCGTAAACAAGTGGTACATGTCTTCCGGCTTCTGAACCATCAGCTCCGGAAGACAGTGATCTGGTAGGAATCAGTCGAGCAGGTCGTAGGCTTGAACCGTCAGGAATTCACGGAATTCTGGATCAGTTGCCAATACGTCCATTGTCTTGGCTGCCTTGGCAAAGCGCTCCTCACTGAAGCTCTCCCCACGCTCCGCCCGAATTTTCTCCAACTCTTCTTCCGCAAACTGTCGGTACATCTCAACCGTGATCTTGCGACCGTCTGATAATTTCCCTTCTGGGTGGCGAATCCACTGCCAGATCTGAGAACGTGAGATTTCTGCGGTAGCTGCATCTTCCATCAGATTGAAGATGGCCACTGCACCCATGCCGTTCAGCCAGGATTCAACGTACTGAATACCCACGCTGATGTTGTTGCGCAAGCCACCCTCGGTGATCTCTCCAGGAACCTCAAAGTTGATGAAACCATCCGGATTGGGAACCACATCTTCTCGAAGATTGTCCTTCTGGTTCACACGGTTGGGTCCGAACTTTTCTGTGAAAACTTCGTTGCAGATCGGTACCAAGTCAGGATGCGCAACCCAGGAACCATCGTAGCCGTCATTGGCATCGCGCTCCTTGTCTGCTCTGACTTTGCCGAGAGCAACCTTGTTCACTTCAGGATCCCGTCGGCTTGGGATGAAGGCAGCCATCCCACCGATAGCATGCGCTCCTCGCTTGTGACAGGCGCGGACCAGTGATTCTGTATAGGCTCGCATGAAGGGCACGGTCATGGTCACATGAATACGATCTGGCCAGAGGAAGTTTGGATCTGATCGGAATTTTTTGATGCAGCTGAACATGTAATCCCAGCGTCCAGCGTTCATGCCTGCCATGTGATCTTTCAGCACGTACAGCATCTCTTCGATTTCGAAGGGGGCGAGGATGTGCTCAATCAGGATCGTGGCCTTGATGCTACCGATTGGTTTGCCAACGTACTCTTGAGCCATCACGAAGACATCGTTCCAGAGCTTGGCTTCCTGATGATTCTCGAGCTTTGGTAGGTAGAGATAGATTCCAGAGTTGATCTTCTTGACCCGCTCGTGGTTGTGGAAGAAGTATAAACCGAAGTCGACTAGTGAACCTGATGCGATCTCACCATCGATCAAAATATGCTTCTCGTTGAGGTGCCAGCCACGTGGACGTACGATCAGGGTAGACACTTCGTCGTTCAGTTTGTATTCCTTGCCATTGGGATTGGTGAACTCAAGAGTACGGTCAATCGCTCGCTGCAGATTGATCTGTCCCTGGATCTGGTTGAACCAGTTGGGGCTGTTGGCATCTTCCAAGTCTGCCATGAAAACTCGGGCTCCGGAGTTCATCGCGTTGATCATCATCTTGGCTTCGACAGGACCGGTGATCTCGCAACGTCGATCTTGCAGGTCGTCTGGTAGTGGCGCGACTCTCCAGTCTCCTTCACGAATGGACCGAGTCTCTTCCGAATAGCTGGGTTTTTGTCCATTGAAGAGCGCCTGCTGTACTTCTTCACGACGCTTCAGCAATTCCTGGCGACGTCCGTTGAATTGTCGATGCAGCTGAACAATAAATTTTTGGGCCTCTTCCGAGAGGACTTCGGCAAAACCCTCGTGCATAGGGCCTTGGATCTGAATTCCATCAGGCATGGTTCTCCAATGGGGTCAAGGTTCTTCAATGAGACAAGTGGCCAGACCACCTTGCCACTTGCCAGTCAGAAAACTTACCATTCTACCAATGAATGAAATAGATTCCAGCCAAAGTTTGTTGCTGAAGGAGAAGAGTTGAATTTTAGGCATCATTCTTTCAGAAGGCTTAACTTTGGGGAGATTGACCATTCCTTGGCTCAATCTCCGCATTGCCAGAATATTCCGGATTGCAAGCGCCTGCTGGGCAGGATAGTCTCAGTTCGGAGTAATAGAGAAAATACTGCGAGACGAGGATTGCATGAGACGCACGATCTTAGTGTCGTTGCTCGTGGTCCTGTCTGCGCCGGTATTTGCTCAGGATGAGCTTCATCTTCGGAGAACTAATTCCCTCATTCAGCAAGTGATTCGCGGAGAACGAGGAGAGTATCCCCTTTCGGAGTACCGCCCACAGGAAGTGCAGCGCAGTGGAGAGATGGTCAACCAGTTGACCCAGGATCCTTTCGAGTACCGACGTACATACAGTAAAAAGTTCCGCCACAGGCAACGTTATATCGGTTTCAGTGGCCCGATTGTCGGAGAGGAACGCAGCGCTCCCTACTATGGGGCCAGTCTGCAAAAACAGGTGAATCCAGCGCCCATCGCACGGATCAACCGCGATACTGCTCGACGCATTCGTGAATCCAACTTAATGGTTCAACAACTCATTCGGGAACGGCAATGAGCCCAGTGCGGCAGTTCACAATGTTGTCGCTGTTGGCAAGTCTGGTGGCCTGTAGTGGATCCCCTCCACCAGGTCCGCCCTATCGTCAGGAAGTTTCGGCTCCGGCTTGTCTACAGGAGGAGACGTATGGCGAAACCATGCGTTGTGATGATAACGTCCAAGCCAAGATTCAAAAAGAAGCTAACCAGTCTCTTGGAAAAGTGGAACAATTAAACGTGCGCCGGCTTCATCAGAGCCGAACCAGTCAGTGGGGTTCACCAAGCGCTCAGGAGGTTCGGGATCAAATGAAGATTGGGCACGCCTTTGAAATTGAAACCGAACGAGCTGCGCAGGCCTTCACAGAGAACTGTGGTAGCTATCGCGTAGATCGGGGCTTGCTCGTCTGTATCCCGGCACCTCCCAACTGACATGCCCACTCCCACCGATGGTCTGCAACTGGCCTTGGTGGACCTCCTCCCCGGAGCATTCCCCCTTGGTCCTCTACAAGCTCGACGGACCCTCCCCTCAAGTTCCAGGATTGGCTCCCATCGAAGCCGCTTTCAGGGACGGGGGATGGAATTTGACGAGGTTCGACTCTATCAGGCAGGAGACGATGTCCGCCTGATCGACTGGCTGGTCACAGCACGAACTGGTCGACCGCATACCAAACTCTTCCGTGAAGAACGTGAGCAACCCAACTTTCTTTTGTTGGACTGTTCTCCCTCCATGTTTTTTGCCACTCAAGGACAACTCAAGGTTCGGCTGGCTGCTTGTCTAGCGGCACAACTTGCTTGGCGGGCTCTGAAAAATCAGGATCGGGTTGCGCTTTGGTTTGCTGGGGCAAGAACTCATCATGAGGTCGCACCGAAGGAACATCGTCCAGCACTGCTGCAGATGCTCGGCAAACTGGTGGAAGCCTATCAACAGGAGTTGCTGGGATTGCAGGAAGAGGGGTTTATTTCCGTTGATCCGTCACCACTACTGAAGCTCCTGGAACGCTTCAATCGTGTTCAGCGCCCAGGTAACGTAGTCTGGCTCTTCAGTGATTTTCAGCAATTTGGAGAAGAGGAGTGGAAACTTTGCCGGAGACTGGTTCGGCATTGTGAATTACGACCAGTTTGTCTTTTGGATCCCTTAGAGCAACAGATGCCCTGGCGGGGGGAGGTTCTTTTTCAGCAGGGCGCAACGCGCCTAACCCTGGATTGGGGTGAGTCAAGAGAAAAGGAGTTTCAAAGACAGTTCAAAGCGTGGCAGCAGGATCTTCAAGAGAAATTTCGCCAGTTGAACCGCCCCATCTACTGGATGCAAACAACTGACGAGAGAGCTAACTTTCAGACGTCGATATCATCCACTGCATCGTTGTAGCTCATCCTTCCCAGCAGCAGTCCGGCTCCAACCAAAGCGGTGGAGAGGATGCTTCCGTTGGTCACCACATAAGAAATCAAGATAAACCCTCCGAGTACGGAGTAGCGCACGAAGCGATTACTTTTCAATTGAAAGATGAATTCTTCCATCTGGATCTCTATGAGCTAAGGATTGGGTTAGATTTTACGGAAGATGACCGAAGCATTCGTCCCACCGAAGCCAAAGGCGTTCGACATGACGTGGGTTATCTGACGTTCACGAGCCACGTTTGGGGTGATGTCTAGATCACATTCCGGGTCCAGATTTTCGACATTGATCGTAGGAGGTACAAGGCCTTGTTCCATGGCTTTGATAGAGAACACTGCCTCGATTGCCGCCGCAGCTCCTAGGAGATGCCCAGTCATGGACTTCGTGGAACTGATGGAAATCTGCTTTGCGGTGTCTTCTCCAAGCGCCAGCTTAAGCGCTCGCAATTCGTTAAGATCTCCTGCGGGAGTCGAGGTGCCATGAGCGTTGACGTAGTCAAGATCCTCCGAGTTCAACTTGGCATCCTTGAGAGCTAGTTTCATCGCTCGAGCTGGACCTTCCATGGAAGGCGCAGTGATGTGATGGGCATCCGAACTAACCCCATACCCGATGATTTCACAGTAGATCCGGGCTCCTCTGGCTTTGGCAAATTCATAATCTTCGAGAATCAGCATTGCTCCTCCCTCCGAAAGCACAAAGCCATCTCGATCTTGATCGTAAGGACGACTCGCCCGTTCTGGGTCATCATTGCGTGTGCTGAGTGCTCTCATCGCCGCAAAACCTCCGACCCCCAGTGGAGTCACAGCCGATTCACTGCCTCCTGCCAACATGATTTTGGCATCTCCACGTTCAATGATGCGCGCTGCAGTACCAATCGCATGATTGGAGGACGTACAGGCCGAAACTGAACAAGCGTTATAGTTGCGAGCCTTGAAAACCATGGAGACCTGACCCGGAGCCAGGTTAACAAGAGTCATTGGGATGAAGAAGGGAGAAATCCGTTTTGGTCCTCCCTCTTCCACCAGCAGCGTATGCCGCTCGATATTGCCCAATCCCCCGATTCCCACTCCCATTGAGACACCAGTTTCCTCTTCTAACTCTTCAGTGATCTCCAAGTTAGCGTCTTGGAGAGCCTCCGCTGCAGCACCAACTGCATAGCGAATGAAGAGTTCCATCTTACGAGCTTCCTTGGGAGAGACAATGTCAGGAACTTGGTAGTTACGTACCTCCCCAGCAATTTGAGTTCGGAACTCCGAAGCATCAAAATGTGTGATTGGACCAATGCCTGACTTTCCAGAGGAACAGGCACTCCAAGCTTCTGCCACGCTGTTTCCAAGTGGACTGACGCAACCAAGACCGGTTACGACGATTCGACGACGATCGCTCATGAGAGTGTGATAGGAGAAGGGGAGAGGGGATCAGCCAGTAGCGGATCGGATGAAGTCAACAGCTGACTGGACGGTAGTGATTTTTTCGGAGGCATCATCCGGGATATCGATGCCGAATTCTTCTTCCAGCGCCATGACCAGTTCAACGGTGTCCAGTGAGTCTGCGTCTAGGTCGTCAATGAAGTGGGATTCTAAATTGATCTCAGACTCATCTTTGCCAAGTTGCTCGCTGATGATCTTCGTGACCTTTGATACGATTTCATCCATGTTGTGATCCTTTTCCAGTGTAAAACCAAAGATTAGGCGACCAGAGGCATTTCCTGCTTGGGAGGTCCTGCTAGCCACGGAGAATTCCCGCAACCAGTGCGAGTTTGTTTCCTCAAATTCAGCTTAAATGTCAATTTTTTTGCGGACGTCCTAGTAGAGTCCACCATTCACATGCAGTGTGCTGCCTGTGATGTAGGCCGCTTGATCAGACACCAAAAACCGTACCGCCCAAGCGACTTCCTGAGCACTTCCCATCCGTCCAAGAGGCACTTGACTGAGGATGGCTTCTTTTTGTTTTTCGTTCAACTCCTCCGTCATGTCTGTTTCAATGAATCCTGGAGAGATGGTATTGACTGTGATGTTGCGCCCTCCAAGCTCCTTGGCCAATGACTTTGTAAAACCGATCAATCCAGCCTTGGTTGTGCTGTAGTTTACCTGACCCGGATTACCTGTGGCACCAACCACCGAGCCAATATTGACGATACGACCAAAGCGCTGCTTGACCATGTGACGGATGAGACTACGGGTGATGTAGTAGACACCATTCAAATTGACTCCCAGTACCTGCTCCCACTCTTCTGGCTTCATCCGCATAAAGAGGTTGTCCTTGGTGATACCAGCATTGTTCACTAGGATATCGATTCCTCCTGTAAGTTTCAGAGCCTCTTCAGCTAGATTGTCAGCAGTTTCTCGATCCGCAACATCCCCTAGAAGACTCCAGCCTTCCCCATTGGCTTCCTTGATTTCTGTGAGAACAGCAGAGCCGCGTTCTGGATTTCGGTTGATGATGACGACACTTGCTCCAGCCCGGGCCAACTCCAGCGCGATTTCACGTCCAATTCCGCGTCCAGCACCGGTCACCAGCGCACGTTTGCCAGTCAAATCCGTCATTACCTTACCTTGAAATAGAGGATCAGTGTGATCACAAAAAGCCAGATCGAGCGCAAATGAAAATGCCAGACCACTCGACTATTGACTTCTTGAGGAGTGAGCAGCTTGTTGTCTTCTGGAACAGAGCGCACTCCAAGTTTTTCCAACATCATCAACCAGACTGACTTCACTTTTGGAGCTTCCGGATGATAGGTCCAAAGTTGCTGCAGATGATGATGATAGGGAGATTTCAGAAAGAAGCGATAAGTTTCCGCAAAATCCCGACCCCGCAAACGCAACATTGCTCGAAAAAAACCTCGCTGAATGATTGTTGAGAGAGCAGAGAAAACAAACAGTCCTCCTACAATTGGCAGGAACAACTCAGCTTTCACAAAGATGAACATTGCTGAAACAACACTTCCCAGCGCCAGAGCTCCGAGGTCACCCATATAGATTTGGGCTGGAGGTGCGTTGTACTTCAGAAAGGCAAAACCTGCGCTGATTATGGCAGCAGCAAGCACAGCCAATTCTTTGATATCATGAGAAAGATGAGGAATTTTTAGCTTTGTGGCAAAGTCTAAGTCTCCTCCAATATAGGCCACGGCTCCTACAAAGAGCGTACAGGTCATCAATGGCACAGTAGCCAGGGTGTCCATCCCATCGGTCAAGTTGACCGCATTCGCGCCACCCACGATGACCAGTAGCATGAAGGGAATGAACAGATACTTTGGGAGATACGGATACCATTCGTCGATAGGTACAAAAGGCACAACGAGATGTCCATCAATATCGACGTATAAGTAAAGCCCCAAGACAACTAGCAGAGCCACTGCAAATTCAGCAGCCAACCTGCCTTTCCCACTAATGCCATCGGCCTTGTCACTGTAGCTCTTGCGGGCTTCTTCCCCTCTCTCTATCCGCCGTTTGTGAAAGACCTTTGCCAGATCATCCAGCGCACCAATCAGCCCAAAGGAAAGCATGATCAGGAGCAAGGCGATGATGTACTGATTCAGGGTCGTCCAGAGTAATGAGGAAATCAGGATGCCTACGATCAACACCCCACCTCCCATAATCGGGGTCGCTCCAGTGTATGGTCCTGTCTGTCTGCTAGCAGCTGTGAAATCAGAGGTGATTCCATGACGCCGAAAAAGCTGTATCGTCATCGGCATCAGCCAAGTGATGATCAGATAAGCTGTCAAGAACGTCATCCCCCCACGGAAGAAGACGGACTTGAAAATCTGATAAGGCAACAAGGAATAGAGCAGGCTAGCGAGCAAAAGAGGATCCTAGGGAGGATTAGGGTATGACTCAGATGGTCATCAGTTCTTTTTCCTTGGCAGTCATTAATTCGCTCACTAGGTTGATGTGCTCATCCGTGAGCTTCTGGATATCTGCCTGGGCGCCCTTCTCTTCATCCTGAGAGATGAGCTTGTCTTTTTCCATCTTTTTCAAGGTGTCGTTGCCTTCCCGACGCACATTGCGTAAGGCTACTTTGACTTCTTCACCAATTTTCTTGGTCTGTTTGACTCGTTCCTTGCGTCGCTCTTCCGTGAAGGGAGGTAATAGTGCTCTGATGACGTTGCCATCATTGGACAAGCTGAAACCGAGGTTTGCTGCTTGAAGCGTTCGCTCGATCTCCTTGATCATGTTTTTTTCCCAAGGATTGATCATCAGCAGTTGAGGTTCCGGTGCAGAAACAGAGGCAACTTGTGTAATCGGAGTTGGAGATCCGTAGTAGTCCACCTTCTCGTTCTCAAGCATAGCTGGTGTAACCCGGCCTGCATGAATGTTGTTGAACTCCTGTCGCAGGTTGTTCAGCGTACTATCCATTTTTCGGCGAACGGTCTCTTGAACTTCTTCGATCGTCTCAGCTTGCATGATGTGTCTCTCAGCTAATCAGGGTGCCAACAGGTTCACCACAAACTGCCCTCAGGATGGAGTCAGGGGCATTGATATCGAGAACCATGATTGGCAAATCATTGTCTTTACAGAAGGCAATCGCTGTGGAGTCCATGACCTTTAGATTCCGTTTGAGGACCTCAGCGTAATCGAGCTGTTCATAACGGACAGCGTCGGCATAGAGCATTGGATCTTTGTCATAGACACCATCAGTCTTGGTGGCCTTGATCACAATCTCTGCACTGATTTCAGACGCCCGTAGCACTGCCGCTGTATCTGTTGTGAAGAACGGGTTCCCAGTTCCTGCTGCGAAGATAACCACCCGTGACTTCTCCAAGTGCCGGTCAGCCCGACGCTTGATGTAGGGCTCAGCTACAGCACGGATATCAATGGCCGACATTACCCGAGTGGTGACCCCACGTTGCTCTAAAACTTCTTGCAGGCAGATGCTGTTGATCACGGTGGCCATCATTCCCATGTGATCACCAGCCACTCGGCCAATGTGCCCCTCAGCAGAGCGGGCACCTCGAAAAATGTTTCCACCCCCAACCACGACTCCTACGGCAACTCCCAGATCGTGAACCTTGGAGATGTTCTCAGCGATGGTTTGAACCACTTCATAGTCGAAACCAAAGCCCTTGGTTCCTCCAAGAGTTTCCCCGCTGAGTTTGAGAAGAATTCGCTGATAGGAAGGTTGCAAACGTCCTCAGAAGTTGAATTTGGCAAAGCTGTCGAATCGAAGTTCCACTCCCAGTTCCTTGGCTTTGTCATCTACCAACTGCTGAACAGTACGCTGGGGATCTTTGACGAAGGGTTGGGAACTAACGCAGATCTCTTTCAGGAACTTCTGAATCCGACCACTGACCATTTTCTCAATGATGTTGTCTGGCTTACCAGATTCACGAGCTTGTGCCACGAAGACTTCCTTTTCCTTGTCCAGCACAGATTGGTCTACTTGCTCCGGAAGAACCGCTTCTGCAGGAGTTGCAGCAATGTGCATTGCGATATCTCTGGCCAAAGATGTCAACTGGTCTTTATCTGCTGCACCGCTGGTTGCGATTGGGACAAGCACTCCGATTTTTCCAGTCATGTGAATGTAGGAGCCGATCACACCTTCGTCTAGTTCGAAGCGCTTCGCTTCCGCAAACTGGATGTTTTCTCCGAGCTCAGCGACACTTTGGGTCAGCAGGTCCTGAATGGTTCCGGATCCATCAACTAAGGTTTGACCTGGGACCTCTACATCTCCTTGGGCAGCCACCTGACTACAGATGGTTTGCAGTAGATTTTGAAAACGTTCGTTCTTGGCAACAAAGTCTGTTTCACAGGATAGCTTGACGAGACTCGCAGTTCTTAGATCGTCACTGACATAAGCTGCGATGGCACCGTCATTGGTTTCTCTCGAAGATTTCTTGATCGCCTTGGCTTGCCCACGCTTACGCAGAAAATCTTTGGCAGCTTCCATGTCTCCGTTGGTTTCAACGAGAGCTTTTTTGCAATCCATCATTGGCACGCCAGTCAGTTCTCGCAGTTCCTTGACGGCGGCAGCAGTGATCTCAGCCATGATTCTTTTTCTCCTTCGCTGATTCGTTTATTCGGGGGTGGCAGGGGTGTCGGTCACTTCGTTGTCTGCAGAGTCACTTTCCATTTCAGGCTCACTCTCTGCTGGAGTTGGGGCAGCCTGGCTAATCTCAGCCGGGGTTCCACTGTCAGCGGTAGAAATACTCGCACGACTTGCCCGTCCTTCTAATATTCCAGTCGCGATCACGCTGGCGAAGAGTCGTACAGCTCTAGGAGAATCATCATTGCCCGGAATCGGAACAGTGACATCTTTTGGATCACTGTTGGTATCGGCAATTGCGATGATAGGAATCCCGAGTTTGTTGGCTTCCCGAATTGCCAGATGTTCTCTACGACAATCCACAACGAAGATTAGATCAGGAAGTCCACGCATGGTCTTCACACCACCCAGAGACTGATCCAGTTTCTCGCGCTTACGTTGGATACGGAGCGCTTCTTTTTTGATGATGCCTTCGTAAGTGTCGTCTTCTCCTGCCAACTCTTCAAATTCCTTCAATCGGCTAATCGACTGTTTGACGGTAGAGAAGTTGGTCAGCATCCCACCGAGCCAGCGGAAGTTGATATAATTTGCTCCGCAGCGGTCGGCTTCTTCTTGAATGATGTTTTGAATCTGGGGCTTGGTACCAACGAAGAGGAAGTTGCGACCCTCTGAAGCCGTGGTTTTGGCGTACTCGTAGGCCACTTTGAGTTGCTTGAGGCTTTGGCGCAGATCGATGATATGAATACCACTCTTGACTCCATAGATGTAGGGAGCCATGTTGGGGTTCCAGCGCTTGGTCTGGTGTCCGAAGTGAACGCCGGCTTCTAGAAATTGCCGCATTGAGATGACAGCCATGATGTCTCCGTGATTGATGATGGCTTGTTGTGCCGATACCTGCCTGAATCAGGTCAGGGAAAGAGGATCAAAATTCACCCCGACAAAGGGTGGAATGAAAAATAAAACCTTACTTTTTAAGGAAAATTAACCGTTTTTGCAAGTTCCTTTTCAGGCATTTCTTAGGAACTTTTGCTCTGCTTGTTTGGGTTCTGATAGGATTCGCCCTGACTTGGATAATCCAGACTGCGGACGTCATCAACCCATTCGTTCACTGCCGCCAAGGCAATCTGTCGAAGTTGGGCGTACTGACGAACAAATGAGGGCATCCTACCGTTGGTCATTCCGAGCAAATCGTGCAGCACCAGCACTTGAGCATCCACTCCTGGCCCTGAACCAATTCCAATTGTCAACATGTCCACAGATCGAGTAATTTGCTCAGCGACCTCATCCACTACGCACTCCAAAACAATCGCAAAGCAACCAGCGTCTTGTAGACGTTGCGCTTCCTCTAGAAGTCGCTGCTGATCGGGCAAGGTTTTACCGTCAATCTTATAGCCACTTAGGTGGACTGACTGGGGCTGAAAGCCGATGTGTCCACAGACAGGAACTCCCATCGGCGTCAGGTGTCGAATAGTAGTCAGAATCTCGGAAGTGGCGCCTTCCATCTTGAGCGCACCGGCTCCACTGTCCTTAAAGACCCGAATGGACTGCTCCACGTTGAGGGCTACATCCGCTTGCAGACTACCAAAGGGCATATCTGCAATCACCAGTTTGGTTGGTGCACAACGGGTCACGATCCTAGCGTGGTAGATGATCTCTTCCAAGGTCACAGGTAACGTTGAATCGTGCCCCTGTACCATCAATCCCAGTGTATCTCCAACGAGGATCATGTCGACTGGGGATTCATCCAGCAGAGTAGCGTGAAAAGCATCGTAGCCAGTTAGGCAGGTGAGCTTCTCCTGACCCTTACGACGCAGCAGTTTTGGAATCAAGATTTGTTTCATTATTCTCCTGAATTTGCTTCTCCCGGATGGTCTCGGAATTCTCCGAATAGATTTCCACCTTCCGGATCAACCTGCATGACCTCAATTCCAAGTTGGGTACCCTTGGGACGAGAACCCGGTAGCTGACAGACCAGACCTAGATCTTCCAACTCGATTTCGACCCGCTGATTCAACTCCCGGCGGACACGTGCCGCAAAAACTTGCCCCAGATGCTGTCCTACATAGCGCAATTTCCAGTAACGCTCAATTTCTCGTTCGGTTCGAGCATAGGAACGCTGGCGCAACTCAATTTCAGACGCCCAACCCATCAGTTGCTGCTCGCTAAAAAGTGCTTGCTGATGCTGCAGGGCGTGTCGGAGTTGCCATTGACAGAGGAGATCCACAAAGCGCCGAATTGGCGAGGTAACCTGCATGTATACTGAACAGCCCAGCCCCGAGTGAGCACCTGGATTGACTGCTAGACGGGCCCCTTCGATGTTAACATGGTCCATTGTCAGTTTTTCACCTTCTGCAGGCTCCTGAGTGATCTCGTAAGGAGCCTGAGTACGGAAGATACCGGGTAGGTGAGCTCGTTCAAGCTGCTCTCCAGCTAGTTGATTGACAAGAATTGCCAATTCCTGCACGAGACTGTTCGCTGGACTCTCCCTATCTCGTTCAAGCACACGAATATTTTCTGGGTCTGTAATGTCTAACTCAAACTCCTTACGCTCTATGTCCAAGGCTCCATTTGCGAGCCGCAGCTTGCGTTGAGCATCGCAACAGTTGAACAGCATTCCCCAGAAAGAATCCTGCTGCACGACAAACGAGTCAACTTCCTCATAAGTTAAATTCTGTTGTACAACGATTTGCTCATGCTCAATGCCATGAAGCAGGCAAGTGCCATCCAGAAACAGCTGCAAATGGAAGCTCATCACTGATTTGGGAGTGCCAGCTCGAAGAGAAAAATAATCATTAGCCAGGACCTCCGGAAACATCGGGTAAGTATCTTCAACGGTGTAGACTGAGGAGATTCTTTGTTCTGCCAGTGAAAACAGGGAGTCTTCCGGATCAATATGCTGGGTGAGATCAGCTATGTGAACACTGAGTTCGATGCTGCGTTCTGTCCAGCTTTTTACTGAGATCGCATCATCGTAGTCCTTGGTTTTGGCAGCATCGACAGTGAAGACAGGGCGTTCTTCCGGTAGGCTTGAATATTTGACCTGGGCTCGTTGTTGCAGTGTTTCAGCTGCCTGCAGCGCTTCCTCTGGAAAATCCAAAGTGACCTGAGCCTTGCGTAGTTGCAGTTCCCCCCAACGAACCGGTTGTCCCGCTTTCTGGAGCAAGCGACGAAGTTGTTGTTCATCAGCCTGCTCGTGGCTGGCACCCAAACCGATCCAGGGGGCCAACTCCTTCCAATATCCTGAATCCCTGCCGAAGAACAGTAGTGACCTCAACTGTTCCAGCCAATCTTGTTGATCCTGAGTTTGTGCTTCAGGACTTGGCCATTTACCCAATTCGAGTTCTTCAATCCAGTTACGAACATTTGCTTCTCGTTGCTGGCGGGCCAGCTCACGTTCTCGTCTTTGATGAAGTTGTTGCTGCTCTTCCTCAGTCAGTGGTGTGTAGGTGTTCTGGCGGTTGCGGCGAAACCAGTCTTCCGTATTCTGCAACGCCAGCAACAGAGCAATCTGATGTGCCAGCGCTGCTGGTTCCTCCAGAAAATCTTGAGCGATCGCATCTAGAGTCAGCTCAGCGCCAGGTTCCACCAAGGCATGAATAGTAGGCAGATCAATTTGTGTAGCCAGACCTTCTGCTTCCTCCAAGATACGGGTGAGTTGCTGAAGGGCTCCGCCCTCGGCTATCTGCTGACTAGGTTGGGACCAAAGAACTCGGTTTGTTGGCAGAAATTGTTCGCGACCCAAAACAGGCTGCACTACCAGTCTGTTTTTCTGAAGTGCTCGAACCCAACCAAATTCTAGTCGGCTGTCTCGGTGATAGGCGCAATAATGATGAATGAGACGATCAGGTTCCATGAAGAGGATTTTTGGGATCAGGCGATATTTGGCCCCTTGTCGGGCGAATGAGGAGCGTTTTGCTCAAGAAGGCGAATGGCACGGGTGTGCTCGGATGCAGGAACCATCACTTTGACAGTTTGACTTCCCAGGGGATGCACTAGAATACTGGCATTGTGTCTGTTCAGTAGGTTCACTGGGATGCCATGCTCTTCCAAGAGAGCTTTCACAAGGTCTGCTTGGGGTAAAAAATTAGTTTCCAGAACCAACTGAAGGCCAGGAACCACGTTTGGAGGCTCTTCCGCTTGTTGTTTGCGCTGCCGATATGAATTAAGGTCAACCACTTTGGAGTCAGGATGGTTGTGTGAATTAAAGAAAGTATGCTCCCAGGGTTTCCAAAGAGTTAAGGCACCGGCAAGTGCCCCAACGACAACCAGTAAACTCAGGAAATCCCGAAAAGGCATGATGATCAGCAGCAGCAGAAAAGCTCCCCCAATGCTGCCCCAGAGCTTGGCTGGGCTGTCAGGCCAATAGCGACTTGCCCTCAATGACTGAAGTTTTTTGGCGGTTGCACCGAAAAGCTTGCTTCCAAATTGGGAGAAGTTAGTTGAATGCATGGTTTGCGTTCATGGAATTAGAAAGTTCATACAATGCCCGACTACTCTGCCAAGCATGAGAGCTTTTCTGAGGAGGCCACCACATGATTCCCTGCTTCAAAATTGGTTTTGAACGACGAGAAATGTTTTGAATGCAAGCATATCAATCATCGGATTTTCGCTAATTTGCAGAATTTCTAGGAAGATTCATTGTTATTCGCCAATTATTTCTGCCAAAATTGATAACTCTTGTGCAACCTGACTTTGGAGCCTTCATGAAATTCCGTCTCCTGTTGATGCTGCCCTTCGTCTTGATTCCTAGTTTTGCGGTCTCGGAATCAGCCCCAAGTGAAGCACAGTTGGTGCTGCTAGGGGAAGAATACAATACAATGCGGCAGATGCGCTATCGCCTCAAGGAACTGCTGGAACAACAGGAATTTGCAGACAAATTAAATCAAGCAGATGATATTTTTGCAGATTTTCAGCAACTTGAACAGTGGCTCGCGCAGTTGGACGAAAATCCAGAATCCTTGTCAGAAGTGATGGAAATGCTGGAAGAATTTGAACAACGCCTAGCCGAACTCTTGGAGCAGCAGCAGGCTATGGCAGAATTCCTTCCCACTCCTCCGGAACAGTCCAATCAGCCAACTGAGGAAATGGAACTCTCGTCGTTGATGGAACAAGTGCGCCAACTCCTCCAAGAAAACAAGCGAGCAGAAGCGCAAGAACTACTCAACCAGATGCTCTCAGCATTTCAGCAGCAACAGGAACAGCTTCAGCAGAGTACCTCTCAGTACTATGATGAGAAATATTCGGAAATGATGGAACAGTTCAATCAACTACAGCAACAACTAGCTGAAGCCCTGCGTCAGGAGTCCAAGTTGAGGGAGCAATTGGAGAAGATGATGCGCCAGCAACAAAGCTCCCAGATGAGTCAAGGTCCTACCCCACAGGACTTACAGCAGCAACAGCAGCAGATTTCTGAAATGATTGAGCAAATGCAGAAAATGCTGGAGAAAATGGCGAATGGTCAACTCTCAATGGACGAATTGGCCCAGATGCTTGCGAATGCACAACAATCTTCCGAAGAAGCCTCTCAAATGCTAGGAGGTAATCAGCCCGGAGACCAGCCTGGTCAGCAACCCGGGGAGGGGTCTGGACAGCAACCCGGTCAGCAACCTGGAAAAGGACAGGGACAGGGGCCTGGTTTTGGTTCTGGAAGCGGACCCGGAATAGCGATGCCTCTCGTGCAACAGACCGAACAATATTTACAGCAAATGCAAGGACGTATGCAGCAGATGCAAGGACAGATGCAACAACTGGCGCGTTCTGGACAACGAATGGCAAACCGCTCTCAAGGTCAGCAGGAAGGACAGTATTGGAGTGAGAAAGGCATCAAGCCACTCAAGTTCGACTATGAATTTCAAGCTTCCCCAGAGTACCGCCAGGCCGTTCAATCAGCTAACCAACAGGAAGCATCACCCACCCCACGTCAGCAGGAATATCTTCGTGAATTGATCCGCTAGTCCGGCTTCTCCTCAATTTCTATAAGTCGTTCTCGAACAATTCCGAAGAATCTTGTCGGCTCTGTTGAACCATCGTAACGCCAGCCCATGTGGATTTGACAACCTGAGCAATACTGAACCGTCCAAGCATAGCCAGCAAACCAGGTGTCCTTCCATACTGAGGGGGAACCATCTCGTAGGTTCTGACACCAACTAAAGGTAAGAATCTCAAAGAGCAGTCCATCCGGATTCGCGAAGTAGTGATTGGGGCTGTCTCCCTGAATCACCAGCAGGCAACTCGCATCACTGACTGGAGTGTGGCAGTTGGCACAAACATAGCGCGAGGGGCTGGGCTTTTCTTGTTGCTTGTCTTCTGTTTTTTGAGTTTCTTCTGGCAGTAGGCCAGGTTGTACGAAGAGCATCGGGACTTGATTTACTTTGGGCGACCCTTCCAAAGTTGCTGTAGCAAGGTCATTCTGCTGTCATCCGTCTTGCTTTCGCCGATTCCTACCAATGGCTTGACGGAATTTGAAATCTGCTTTGCTACAGGTGAAGTTTCTGTCGACTCTGCAACGTGGAAGTGCACATCTCGTTGGGGAAATGGAATGACAATGCCTAACTCTCGGAACCGCTCATCGATCTGGAGCCGAATCTCGGTCTCGGATATCATCCCGAAATCCAAAGTCGTATGATAGTATAGCCGAAACATTAGAGCGCTGTCCCCAAAATCTACAAAATGTACGACGGGAGCTGGTACAGCGAGGACTTTTGGATGCTGTTGGGCCATCGCCAACATCTCTTTACGAATCAATTCGGGTTCAGTTCCATAGGCAACCCCGATATTGATGGTACGACGGACTCGTGGATCTTTGTAGGACCAATTTGTGACAGTCTGACTGATGAACTCTGAGTTTGGTATAATCAATGAGGCATTATCATAGGTCTGTACCAACGTTGAGCGAACGTTGATTTTTTTGACAACTCCCCAGATTCCATTGATCTCAACAACGTTTCCTACCTGAATCGGTCGTTCGAACAGCAGAATCAGCCCACTGACAAAGTTATTGAAGATATTCTGCAGGCCAAAGCCCAAGCCGATACCCACTGCTCCAAAGGCAACTGCCAGAGAGGCGCTGTTCACCCCCAAAGCTCCCAAGCCGAATAGCAGCCCAATCCCCCAGATGGCATAGGCTCCAATAGTGGCTACAGATTCTTGAGTGCCCTCTTCGATGTGGCTGTGTGCCATCAGCCGTTGCTTGAACAAGTAGCGCCAAAGGAGCACAAACACTCGGGTGATCAGCAAAATCAAGAAGGCGTAGACAAAGCCGATCAGGCTCAATTCCAGGCCACCAACCGTCAATGGTTGACGGATTGCCTCCCAAGTGTGCAGGAGCACTTCTTTTTCTGCACCCCAGGCCAACAGAAGTCCTAGACCAATCAATCCCGCTCCGAACAGCCAAGCGATTCTTCCAATCAGCCAATTGGTGGACTGCTGTCCCAGGGTTTGAACATCAACTTCCAGTATGTCGGTTTGGAGGGGTTGTGCATCCAAACGGGCATCCCATTCTTGAAGACACTTCCAGCAAAGGAAGCCCCAGAACAGGACAATCCCTGTCTTGCTCAGAGAAACTGACCAGTAGAGACTGAGGTAAGAATAGCCCGCTAGTTCTAAAAGTAACCCACCTCCAATAGTTAGTGTTGGGAGTGAACCCAGGACCAGGCTCAAGGTAGTCTGCCTGAGAGCAGGCCAGTGATCTTGAAGCTGCACCCAACGACGCAGTTGACGTCCTAGGTCAACACTCAAAACCAGCACTCCGATACCAAGCACTAATCTGCCAATAAGAAGCATCACACTGTTGCTACCCAGCAACTGTTGCAATAACAAATAGCTCAAACCAAGACTACGAACCCAGCGGAGGAGGCGATGTGCTGCCAAACGAACTGGCACAAAATTATTATCATCGAACCGCTCTAGTGCTCGTAGGCACCAGAATACGAAAATCCATAGCAGCAGCATATTGCGAAAGAGCGCCAGCAATGGATTGAGATTTGCCAGGATCATGCTCTGTTCACAAGCCCACAATAGACTGATTGCGCCGATTGGCATCAGTGACTGTAACAGTAAGTGTAAGGTCCAGTTTTGCCAGATGGGCAGATCAGTTTCTTTGAGCCAGTCTAGGAGGTTGTGCTTGGCTTTTCGCAAGAGGATCAGACCAATCACGAATAGGAATGGGAAGGTGACCAGCAAAAACCGATAGCTTTCCCACAATCCCAGGATTCCCGATTGAATTTCTGCAGGTTGGCTCCAGCGACCCACAAGTCGCAGGAAGCGTTCTAGCTCACTGGCGATTTCAGTCGGCCCAAGCTTGGCCAGTGAAATCTCCTGCTTTTCAAAGAGCATTTCTTGACGGCGCTCCTCCAGGCGCCTCTGAAGTTGTTCCAGTAATTCTTTGTTCTCATCCCGGGCAGCTTGTAGACGAGTAATTTCCTCTTTTTTGATCGTAAGTAGTTGATCGAGATTTTTTCGGTTGTTTTGTTGCGTCAGACTAATCTCGTCAACGAGTGTCAGGAGCGAGTTGGGAATACTGGCCTGAGGCAGGCTTTTCAACTCGTTAACCTGTTGTTGATAGACGTCTTGGCGAACTTGTGCACGCAGTTGGCGTTCTTCCAGAGGTTGTATGGACTGGTTCCCCTGAGAGACGGATGTTCCAAGCTCTTGAAGAGCCTGCTGTTGTCGAGCGATTCCCTGGTTCAACTCATCAATGGTCGTACTACTCACTAACAAAAGGTTACGCAGGGTAGAGGCCTGCAATCGATAAAGACTGAGCTGCTGTGCCAGTCTTTGAGTATCTATCTGCGATTGACTGAGTTCACCATTCAGCCGATTGGCAATGCCATCCTCTGTCATTTGAGTCTGCTGAAAAGACTCCTGAAGCCTTGATTGCTGCTGTAGATACCCTTCCGTTTCAGAGGTTTGTTGTGCTCTGATGAGTGCTGGTGCTATTGATAGGAAACCAATCAATAACCAAAGACATACCCATGTAGTGGGAAATGCCGACTGGCTAGTCGTTCGAGTAGTCATTTGTGATTTTGAGGATTTAGATTCAATCTTGGTGAGCTAGACCTGAGAATGTATGGGTCAGGAAGACATTCTGAGATTGAGGCAGAAGTAAGAAAATTACAACCAATTTTGCATTCTACGAAAACTTCCTGGGCTGGAGGATGGACTTTTGCAGCGACTGTGGGTATGAAACTGAGTGTTTTACCTTTTATCTATTTTTGATTTTGGAGAATTCATGCTGAACCCGACCCAAAAAGACATTCAGGATTTGCAGAAAGAATTTGAGGACGATGCTCGGGAACGAGCAAAGGAAATCACCCTGCGTGAGAAGCAAGACAGTGAACTGCTGAAAAAGCGAGAAGCTGGCGAGATTGGTGTCAGTCACGGAACTGACAATTATGTCAGCTTTTTGATGATTGGCCTTGCTCTATTTGTTTCGTTAATTCTGTTACTGACGACTTTTGGCACTCCCCACATCTGGTACTGATAGATCAAGCTGGCTAGAGATGCTTGGTCGACAGACGCTGCTCGTATTTCTTATCGTCCTGTTGTTGTCATCTTGCCATAGCGGACGATTCTACGATTGGTGCGTTAAGCGCGATTTCCCAAGAGTTTGTGAAAAGTATTTTTGAGTGATTTGAATGCGTATTGGGATCCTCTGCGCAATTCCTGAAGAGTTGCGACATTTCTCTCCGAGTTCACTGCCTGCGGCTCGATTAGGGGGGAGAGATTATTTTCAAGGGAAGCATGGTTCCCACGAACTGACTCTGGTTGAATCTGGTATTGGTAAGGTCAACGCCGCCGTGGCCTCGACCGTCCTGATTCAGCACTTCAATTGTGAACTACTGATCTTTTCTGGGGTTGCTGGTGGTTTGGATCCAAGCCTAAAGATTGGAGATCTGGTGATTGCGGAGGAATTATGGCAGCACGACTATGGAACCATCATTGACCAAGAGTTGATTGCGCATCGAGCTGGTACCCTGCCAATGGGACTTCCAAAGGAAAATCCGCCTTTCAGACTGGATGAGGAACTGAAGGCCAAGATCCAGCAAGCTCACCCTGATGCCTACTTTGGCAGGATCCTCTCTGGAGATACCTTCCTCAATTGTAAAGAAACCCGCCAACAACTCTTCCAAAAATTTCAAGCGCAGGCGATAGAAATGGAAGGCGCTGCTATTGCGCAGGTTGCCGAACAATTCGGTGTTCGATGTATGATTGTCCGAAGTTTGAGCGATCTTGCTGGCGAAGAAAGTATGGAAGACTTCCCCACCTTCCTGAAAGAGGCTGCTGCCAGGAGTTACCGTGTCGTGAACGCCATCCTCGGCGTTCTGTAAGCGCTCTCTCCCAAGTTACACACCAAGAGATTTACTCATGTCCTTACCGAATCATCTTGATTCGATTACTAGTTTTCTGGCGATGGAGGTCTTTGGGCGTGCCCAGGAACTGGAAAAACAAGGACACAGCATTCTTCATCTAGAATTTGGAGAGCCAGACGTTTCACCACCTCCAGTGGTTGGTCAGCGACTCCAACAGGTTGCTAATCAACACTTTGGTTACACCAACACCTGCGGTATTGCGGAGTTGCGGGAGGCAATCGCGCAGCGGCACACTCGGCTTTACCAAACCCCAGTACGAGCTGAGCAGGTATTGATCTCGAATGGAACCTCCCCACTACTGTTCCTCGCTCTCCGTCTGATTGCCCCTCCTGGTAGCGACATCTTGCTCACCGATCCTGGTTACGCTTGTTATGACAACCTGATCTTGATGGCAGGGCTAAACCCAGTGAGAGTACCCTTGCATCTTGAAGATGGATTCCAGCTGAAGGCAGATGTGGTCCAGCAGTGCCTCACGAAAAATACCAGGGCGATTTTACTGAACTCCCCCATGAATCCAACGGGAACAGTCCTAGACGAAGTTTCCATGCGTGCGATTGCAGAGCTTGGCTTGCCGGTTATCTCTGATGAAATCTACCTGGATCTATGTTACGATGCAGCACCACTTTCGTATTTACGATTCTCAGAGAATGCCTTGATCCTTCATGGTCTTTCAAAATCCTACGGGATGACAGGCTGGCGAATGGGATACTTGATTCTACCCGACGAATGGATGCCAACGGCGATCCGGATGCACCAAAACCTGATGATTTCAGCAAACACCTTGATGCAGGAGGTAGCACTGGCTGTACTGCAAGATGATGGAGGAGCACTAGAGAGAAATCAGCAGGAGTTCCGGCAGCGTCGAGATATGTTTCTGCAAACACTCCGCAACCATGGGCTGGATCCAGGCTATGATCCAAGCGGAGCATTTTACGTGTTTTTCCGCTATCGAAAGGCAATGCCGTCGCTAGAGATGGCAATGCAGATTCTGGAAAAAACGGGAGTTGCTTTAACTCCTGGCAGTGATTTTGGTCCTGGGGGTGAAGGATTTTTGCGCTTCAGCTATGCCAATGACCCCAGTGTGCTGTCTGAAGCTGTGAAACGCCTGGCTCAGAGCGGATTACTGAGCGCATAGCCTCAAGCTAAGAGGAAAGTACAGGATCCAAAATTCGTCAGTTCTGAATATCTCGAGTACGTGAAATCAAGCGGGGACAAGTTTCCCAGGGTTGAAGAGGTTCATTGGATCTAGAGCTTGCTTGATCTGTCGCATCATCTCTACAGATTCTCCGTGTTCGGCACGCATGTAGTGAATCTTACCTATCCCGACACCATGCTCACCAGTGCAAGTCCCTCCCATTTTCAAAGCCCGCTCAATCAAACGATCATTCAACTGCTGAAATTGCTTCAAATCTTCTGCCTCGTTGGCTGGATCGATCAAGAAGAGTAGATGAAAATTCCCGTCCCCCACATGACCAACAATGGGTACCGTGAGGTTTGATGCGTCGATGTCGGCCCGAGTTTCGAGAATACATTCTGCTAGTCGAGAAATGGGGACACAAACATCGGTAGGCCAACCCTTACAACCTGGTTTGAGAGCCATCGCTGCATAGTAGGCATCATGTCGAGCATCCCAGAGTTTCTCTCGTTCTGCTTCATCGGTGGCCCAACGGAAGCTTCCCCCGCCATTTTTACCAGCAAGTTCTCCGACCAATTGTGACTGTTCTTCCACCCAGCGTTGCGTTCCATTGAATTCAAAGAAAAGGGTGGGCTTTTTGGGATAGTCTAGGTTGGAATACTGATTCAGGGCATCCATCTGAACCTCATCCAGTAGCTCTACACGTGCGACGGGTAGCCCGGATTGCATCACAGTGATAACCGTGTTGACTGCCCCAGCAAGAGTTTCAAAAGAGCAGACAGCTGCAGAGATTGCTTCTGGAATTCCGTGCAGGCGTAGCTGAATCTCTGTAATGATGCCCAGTGTGCCTTCAGAGCCTACCAACAGGCGCGTCAGATCGTAGCCTGCGGAAGACTTTCGGGAACGTGTGCCGGTTTTCAGAATTCTTCCTTCAGCGTTGATCACCGTCAGACCCAGTACATTTTCGCGCATGGTTCCATAGCGGACCGCATTGGTACCTGAAGCCCGGGTTGCCGTCATTCCACCAATGGAAGCGTCCGCACCAGGATCAATTGGAAAGAACAGATTCGCTGATCGCAGGTGCTCGTTAAGTTGCTTTCGGGTTACTCCTGCTTGTACCCGACAGTCGAGATCATTTTCGTTGACTTCGAGTACTTGATTCATTCTTGAAAGATCGAGGCTAATCCCTCCATAAAGTGCTGCGATGTGTCCTTCCAAAGATGTTCCTGAACCAAAGGGGATGATTGGAATCCGATACCGTACGCAACACTTGACGATCTCAGCAACTTCCTCGTTACTCTTCACAAAAGCGACAGCATCAGGTGGATGAACCTCGTGGAAGGAGGCGTCTTTCCCATGTAACTGACGTACATCGCTTGCTGTAGAGAGGCGATCGTCCAGTAGCGCCCTTAATTCTGACAAACACTGCTCAAGGTCTGTGGCTTGCGGCTTTTGTTGCGGGAGACTCATGTGGGTTCTCCAGAATGGGTTTATTGCAGAAAGCTAGATTGTCCGTTTATTCACTTTTCTTCAGAGGCCACACCAATTCCTCGTAGTTTCCGTCTCGCCATGCTCTTAATCGTAGATACTCGCGGAAAACATCAGGTTTGTAAATCGACTTGCCTAGCAGCATCCGTACGCATTCCTGTATGCCTTCGATAATCGAAGGATGGGGGTGTATCAGTTCAGCTAATTCACCAATCCCTTTTTGCATGGAGATCAGTAAGGCTACAGCCTGGATAGCGCTGGAGGCATGTTCTCCAATGGCACGCATCCCAAGAATGCGCATCTCCTCGTCATCTGTTACTACAATCTTGAAAAAGCCCTCGCTGTGACGCATTGCGATTGCGCGTGGGATACAACGATAATCGAAGGAGGCCACTCGGAAGGGTGCCCCTGCTTTGCGAGCCTGTGCTTCGTTCATGCCTACTCCAGCGACCTCTGGAGCGAGGAACATAATGGTAGAGATGTTTTCGTAGATCAGAGGTCGACTGGGTTGACCAAAGATTTTTTCCACAGCATGTCTGCCTTCGAGTTCCCCTACGTTGACAAGGGCGATATCCGCAGTCATGTCTCCTACAGCGTAGATATTAGACAGGTTTGTGGAGGTATCTTCATCATCAATGCAACCAGCTCGATCCAGCCTCACTCCCAATTCACGGGCTCCCGTATTTTCAATGTTGGGTACTCGACCAATGGAGATCAATGCTCGTTCAACTTGATGGGTTTCTTCACCTTGTGGAGTTCCAATCACGTACTCAACTTCTCCACTAACAATCTTCATGGAAATCAAAGAGGATTGTCGATGGATCGTCACCCCGCTTTTTTCAAGATTACGCTCTATAATTTTAGTCAGGTCCTCATCCTCGAAGGGAAGAATACGGTCATCTCGGGCAATCAAGCGGACATCGGTGTTCCCAAAATTTGAGAAAATACTGGCGAACTCACAGCCGATCACCCCAGCTCCAACAATGATCAGACTCTTCGGGAAGGAACGCAGACCACTCATGCCGTCACTGGTCATGATGATGCGCTCGTCCACATCCACATTGGGTAGCATCCGAGGACGGCTTCCGGTAGCGATGATAGTGTAGTCGGATCTCACTACGTAGGGCTCAAACTCACCTCGCATTTCGATCTTGTTTGGCGTGAGTAAACGGCCACTTCCCTTGACGAATCGGAAGTTTTCTCCATCACGATGAACAATTTGTCGCAGGTGCTCTTCCAACTGAGCAGAGCGTTCGTAGACGGCATTATCAACCTCTTCCAAGATGCTGCCAAAGGGGATCTGTGGCATTTTCATTCCGTAGCTGTCCAACTTATGACGCATGGAGGCAATTTCCTTGGAGAGCTCCCAGAACGTCTTCGAAGAAAGCGCTCCGTTGTAGACCCCGGCCCCTCCCAATCGGCTTCTCTCCACGAGAATGACTTTCTTGCCGAAATCAACGGCACGCATTGCGGCAGCATAGCCCGAAGGTCCTCCTCCTAGTACGCACAAGTCGTAATTTTCCATCCAGTTCTCCTTTGCCGATATTGATCAGTCTGTGTTGACTTTACGAAGTGAATTAATCCAGTTCCTGTGTGGTGCGTAGCAGGTCTGTGTACCGTTCTGCTCGACGGATCAGCTGAGCTTGTCCATCTTTTACCAAAACTTCTGCTGGCCGTGGCCGAGAATTATATTGGGAACTCATGGAAAAACCGTAGGCTCCAGCATCTGCAATCACAAGGCAGTCTCCCACTGTGGTTTTTGGCAGATCACGTTGGATGTTGCCTTGATCGACACTGAAAAAGTCTCCCGTTTCACAGACATTCCCCACCACCGCTACTGTCTCGAGTTCATCTTCCATTCGGGAGGCATTCCAGATCCTGTGATAGGAACCATACATGGTTGGACGCACCAAGTGATGAAAACCAGAATCAGTGCCAACAAATTGATATTCGGGAGTGTGTTTACGGTTAGTGACGCTCAACAGCAGAAATCCAGCTGGTCCGACAAGATAACGCCCAGGCTCCAGCTTCATGGAGAGAGGACGACCATATTCCTTGCAGAATTTTTCAAATCTCTCCGTCATCTGTTGGCCTAGTGCATTTACATCCATTTCTTGTTGTTCAGGACGATAAGGAATGCCAAAGCCACCCCCAAAATCAATGAATTCCAGTTCGGTGAAACGTTCTGCGAGCGCAAGGATCATCTCCATCGCTTCTAGCATTGGCTCTGGTGCAAAAATACCAGTACCAATGTGGGACTGAATCCCGATGATGCGAAGGCTATGGCGCTGAGCCAGTTCTTGAGCCTGCTCCAGTTGATCATGGTAGATGCCAAACTTAGAGCGTGGCCCTCCTGTGATACAGTGAGCATGATGCCCAGCACCGACCCCTGGATTCACCCGTAATGAAATATTTTTTCCAGAATAGCGCTTACCGAAGTGTTCCAGCGTAAACAAAGATCCGATGTTGAGGGGAACTCCATTTTCTACGCAGAAATCCAATTCTTCTGGAGCAGTGTTGTTGCCTGTGAACAAAATCTGTTCTGGCCTGTAACCGCAGTCGAGTGCCAGTTGCACTTCATAAGGAGAGACGGCATCAATCCAAGCGCCTTCTTGTCGCAAAATCTTGAGGATTGAAGGGTTGGAGTTGGCCTTCATTGCAAAGTGTAACTGCAGTCTTTGCTGTTGATGTAATTCCTCAAAGCAGCTCAGCAGACGGCGGCACTGACTCCGAAGAGAGTCCTCTTCATAGACATAGAGAGGAGAGCCAAAGTTGATACGAAGGGCTTCCGCACTCAGTCCACCGAGGTGAAGTTGGTTGTTCTGAATCTCCATGTTTTCTAAGAGGGTACGAGGTGTCAGGATTTTTGATACAAAGTCGGAGGGGATACACTGATTTTATGAAGAACTCCAGCATCTTGTCGATGTAGATCTGGGATTAGAAATTTCTATGTTGATGGAAATCGAAACTCAGGGCAACTTCAAGTCGACCCAGACGAGACGATGATCAGAACTTGGTTTGAGCCAAGTTGCCTCTGTTTCATCGGGGTTGGGCCAGAAAACTCCGCTACGTAGAATTTCCAGTTCCCGAGCCGGGAGCACGTAATCGACTCGCAACCCCCAAGCAGCAGTATCTTCAGCAGGATCTCCACTGTGTGGAGGATTTCGGGGTTTCTGGAATTTTCCACCTTCACTGCGTGGGACACGATCATCGAGCCAGACGGCACGATGAATACGCTCATGCTCCAATAATTGGAGAATCGCTTGATTGTAACTGTCACCATCGACAGGATCTGCGTTCAGATCTCCTAGAACAACAAACAGATCTTCGGAATGCAGGCCACCAGATTTACCTACATCATCAATCAGATAATTCGAGCGCTCCCCGCCACTTAGGTAGTCACTCCAGAGACGAATCTCGTCATGATTTCGTCGACCATTACGGTTTTCTGGCCCATCAAAAACTGGTGGTGTTGGGTGCGACAGTAGTAGATGCAAGCGATGCCCATGAACCGACACAGGGACGTCCACATGGTTCTTGGAGGAGAGCCGCAGAATGTCCAACTCATCTTTTGAATACCAATCCCCTTGTCCCAGCCGGTCGGGGTGATCTGGCAACAAAGCGCCAGGAAGATCACGCCAGAGAAATTTCTGGAAAGTCCGAATTTTTTCTCTCTCAAGCTCGTACTGGGAGAGAAGCACAAAAGCATACTGACCGGGAAAGTTCCCAAATCCCAACGCATCCCCTGGACTATCTAGCTTTCCATCACGATCCAAGTCAAAACCACTTTGTATCCCTGTGTTGGAAGGAGCGACATAGACATGGGGATAGGAAATCGGCTTTAACTCATGTTGCGAACGCTGAAGATAGTTGCTTTGCAACAAGCCGACGGATTCACCAGACTCATCAAAGTCAAACTCGTTGAGCAGTACAATACTCGGGCGAACTTTCTGCAGAATCGCTGCAATATTTTGTAGTTGGAGATCTGAGGTGGAGCGTAACCGTTGCTTCAAACCGTTGGGTTGCTGAGCACTTAAAGCAACATTGAAGGTGGCAATTCGCAGAACCTTTTCAGATTTTTCTTCAGAATCAAAGCGCAAAGGAACCTGTAGTCCAATCTGGAAAGAACCCTGAAATCCATAGCTGGCAATCAGAAGTAGACAACCAAGGAAGCCAGCCCATCTCATGCTTCATCTTGAGCTTCTTGTTGCTGGGCGGATCGCCATTGTTGTAGCCGGGTTTGACGAAAAGCTGAGAAGTTGCCCGCTAAAATGGCATCTCGAGAATCGCGCATCAATTGCAGATAGAAGTGTAGATTGTGCAGTGTGTTCAAGCGCATGGCGAGAATCTCATTACACTGGTAAAGATGACGCAGGTAGGCTCGACTATAATACTGGCAGGTGTTGCAGTTACAATTTGGATCAAGCGGGCGTTCATCCTCACGATACTTCGCTTGCTTGATGGTGACCTTGCCCTCGGATGTAAAGAGATTGCCGTTTCTGGCATTGCGGGTCGGCATCACGCAGTCAAACATGTCGATCCCAGACTCGATTCCAGCCAAGAGATCTTCTGGCTCTCCAACCCCCATCAGGTAACGTGGAGTTGCTGCAGGCATCTCATGAGCAACGTGGTCCAGAACGTAGTACATTTCTTCTTTGGATTCTCCGACACTCAGACCACCCAGGGCATAACCGTCAAAGCCAATTTCAGTCATCTGTTCCAGACTTTGACGACGCAGATCCAGTTCGCCACCTCCCTGAACAATGCCAAAGAGTGCCTGGTCGGTTTTCCGCGCCTCTTTGCAGCGTCTCGCCCAGCGAGTCGTAAGTTCCAAAGACTCCTGCAATTTTTCACGACTAGCTGGCAGTTCGGGACATTCGTCAAACACCATCATGATGTCAGAGCCAAGATTTTCTTGAATGCCAATCGAAATCTCTGGGGTCAACCAGAAAGAGCTTCCGTCCAAATGACTTTGGAAACGAACCCCTTCCTCACTCCGCTTGTGTAGTTTGGCAAGGGAGAAGACCTGAAAGCCTCCACTGTCTGTCAGAATCGGTCGATCCCAGTTCATGAAGCGATGCAGGCCGCCAAGCTTGGCAATCAAAGAGTCACTGGGCCGTAAGTGCAAATGATAGGTATTTCCAAGGATGATCTCTGCTCCAATCTCCTTCAATTCTTCAGGGGTCATGGCCTTGACGGTACCAAGTGTTCCCACAGGCATAAAGATCGGGGTATGGATCGAACCCCTAGGGGTTTCTATCTTTCCGGCTCGTGCTTTGCCGTCCTGTGCCTGAAGGGCAAATGTAATCATGTTGCGTTCCCTAAATTGCGGGGAAAATGCTTGTTGTTTTGGGGCAATCTGTTCATTCTAAAGTATTTTTCACAGTCAAAGACTTCCGTCGCCTGACTTCCGTCCAACCTGCTTTCTCTTCCAAATGGAATCCGAAAACGCCTCCCCTCTGCTGGACTTCGTCGTCAACTATTTCACATTCTACTACGTCAGTCTGCTGCTTTTTTTGATTGCAGGAGTACTGATGCTATGGCGAGCTTTCCGGCGTCGAAAAAGAACTCCGGGCAATCGACCAAAAACCCACCTCAGTTTTCGTTATCTGAACGACCGCTTCGACTCTGACGTAGATTCTCTTCAACGAGAACTCCAGAAGCATCCATTTTTACCCAAGGCAGCGCTTAAATTACTTCGTAAAGCACAGAAAAAAGAAGGGAAGAGTGAAGAACAAGAGGCAAAGTCAGATTCCCAAACCACACTGGAAAAAATCAAGGAGCAACTGGACAGCGGACTGAGTACGGAAGAGGTGATCGGAAAACACTCCAATCGAGTTTATGTTCTTTCCTTCACCGGCAACATAATGGCTAGCGCTGTTGAGCAACTACGTGAAGAAATATCCTTTCTGCTGCAGATTGCCCTCCCTTCTGACGAAATTGTAGTTCGATTGACTAGTCCTGGTGGAGCGGTGGCCCAATATGGTTATGCCAGTTCGCAGTTATTACGATTGCGTCAAGCTGGCTTGAATTGCACAGTTTGCGTAGACACTGTTGCCGCTAGTGGTGGCTATATGATGGCAGCTGCGGCTCAAAAAATCATTGCAGCTCCCTTCGCTTTTCTTGGTTCAATCGGTGTGGTAGCAAGTGTGCCGAATTTTCATCGTGTTCTTCAGCGTAATGAAATCGACTACTACCTCTTCACAGCAGGCGAGTACAAGCGTACAGTGACCCCCTTCGCTGAAGTGACAGAGGAAGCACGAGAGAAATTCCAAGCGGATCTGTCTGCGATTCACCAAGCTTTCAAGGACCATGTTACACAATATCGAGAGGGCTTGGATATTGAGCAAGTAGCGACAGGCGAATATTGGTTGGCATCCAAAGCCTTGGAGCTGAAATTAGTGGATGAACTGATGACGAGTGACGACTATCTACACGGCAAGATGGAAGATGGCTTTGATGTGATCGAGATCCGTACTGTTGAAGAGCGTAAGCCACTAGAGCGATTACTACAGCAGGGCGCTCAGCTGTTTCAACGTGTTCTGCAGTCTCGCCTCCCCCTGCCGGATTCCCAGCCACTGGATGTTCGTGAATACTACCGCTGAGTTCATCGATGCGTCGAGTTGTTTATAATTGGAAGGGAGGGGTTGGTAAGTCCACTATTGCCTGCAATCTTGCAGCAATTGCCACCCAGGAAGGAAAGCGAGTTTTGCTGGTGGATCTGGATCCACAAGGCAACTCCACACACTACCTGCTGGGTCGACCTGGGAAGGAAATTTCTCCGAATGGCTTTGATTGCTTCAATGACTGGCTGCGCTTCACAAGTAGAGTAGGTGGACCGAGGGCGTGTATTCATCCTTCTCCATTTCCAGGTCTTGATGTTCTTCCCTCCCATCCAGAGTTGGAGGAACTACAAGCCAAGCTGGAGATGCGCTACAAGATGTTCAAATTGAGAGAACTCTTGTTGTCGTTATCGGAGTACGATGAAATTTTTCTGGACACCCCACCAGCGTGGAATTTCTACACTAGATCCGCTTTGATTGCATCAGAGCGTTGTTTGATTCCTTTCGATTGTGACGCTTTCTCGCGTCAGGCACTGTATACCCTGTTGCAACAAGTCCGTGAAATCAGCTCCGATCACAATCCTCAGCTAGAGGTGGACGGGATTGTGGCTAACCAGTTTCAGCCACGAGCCCGATTACCACGCCAATTACTGGAGGAAATGCTGGCTGAGGAACTACCAGTTCTTGAGACAAAACTCTCATCTTCCATCAAGATTCGTGAGTCCCATCAGCACTGCAAGCCACTGGTTTTTATGGATCCACAGCACAAGATGACACTGGAATTTCGGAACCTGTATCATGAACTGCAATCCAATTGAAAGAAGTCTAGTCTCGCAATTCATTCACTCAACCTGACTACCAAGAGAATATGGCGCTCAAGATTCCGCTTCGCTGGCTACGTGATTTTGTTGATTACACCGCAACTCCTGATCAATTGACGGAAACCCTGACGATTGCAGGCCTGGAGGTTGACGGGGCAGACGTGATTGGGGAATTCTGGAATCCCGAAACTCTCGTCGTTGCAGAAATTCAGCAAGTCGAACCACATCCTGATGCGGACTCTCTCTGCCTAGCAACGGTCAATTACGGAACAGATCAATCCCTGGTGGTGGTGACCGGTGCTCCTAATATTTTTGCAATGATTGGAAATGTTCCAACCCCCTGTCCAAAGATCCCCCTGGCTTTGGTTGGAGCACAGGTAATTGACGCCTACAGTGAAGAATACAAGCTTAAGAAGCTAAAACCTTCGAAGATTCGAGGGATTCCTTCTGAAGGAATGGCTTGTTCTGAAAAGGAACTTGGTCTGAGTGAAGAACATGAGGGAGTCTTGATTCTTCCAGAGGATGCACCTGTTGGTTCTCCTTTGAGTGAATATCTTGGAGAGACAGTTCTGCACTTCGATATCAAGGGAGGTTTTAGTCATCTTCTCTGTGTCCATGGCATTGCCCGCGAGGCTGCTGCGATTTATGGGTTACCTCTTAAGAATGAGTTCATTCACGATCTGCCAGAAGCCAAGAATATTGTGGAAGAATCGGGCTATGTAAATTTGCAGATCAATGACCCAGATCTTTGTGCACGCTACACTGCATTTCGGATCAAGGACGTCAAGATTGGGCCTTCTCCATTTTGGATGCAGCAGCGCTTAAGACAGAGCGGAATGCGCCCCATCAATAACATTGTTGACATTACCAACTATGTGATGTTGGAGCTTGGGCAACCCCTCCATGCCTTTGATTATGAAGCACTAGTCCAACGTAGTAGCGGCACTCCAACTATCTGTGTTCGTCGTGCCCAACCAGGGGAAGTGTTAGTAACTCTCGATGAGGTTGAGCGAAAGCTTGACCCAGAAATGTTGTTGATTACCGATGAGCAGGGAGCGATTGCCATCGCAGGTGTAATGGGTGGGGGCAATACCGAAGTGTCGGAAGCGACAACGGATATTCTGTTGGAAGCGGCTCATTTTGAGTTTCTGAACAATCGCCGCACCTCCCAACTACTGAAGCTCAAAACAGAAGCAGCAGAGCGGTTTGGCAAACGCCTAGACCCTGAATTGCCCCTGCTAGCAGGCTGGCGTGCAGCACGGCTGATTGCCGAATTAGCTGGTGGAACGCTGGAGCCTGTCGTTGGAGATCTCTACCCAAAAAGACCTGAACCAGTCAGCATTGAACTGCACTCTGACTATATTGAGCGTATCTTGGGAATCCAGCTGCCAGAGGCTGAGGTTGTGCGGATTCTTGAGGCACTGGAGTTCGAAGTTGCTATCAAGCAAGGAATCTATCAGGTTCAGGTGCCCGCTCATCGTCAGGATGTGCGGATTCCAGCAGATCTAGTAGAAGAACTTGTACGTATCCATGGTTACAATCGCCTTCCTCCCACAAGATTAGCCGATGAATTGCCACCGCAACGAGAAAATTTTAAGTTGAACGGTGTAGAGAAAGTCCGTGATCTGCTTGTGGGAGCAGGACTTGACGAGGTGATTACCTACTCGCTGAACAGTCCTCTCGATGAAGCCACGCTGCGCTTACAGACAGATGCCAGTGAAAGCACACAGATTGGCTTGCTGAATCCTCTCTCTCAGGAGCGTAGTCATCTTCGCCAGACTCTACTGGTGGGCTTGCTTCAGACAGCACGTGAAAACCTTCGACTATTGTCTCGGATTCAGATTTTTGAGGTGGGTGGTGTGTTCTTACCTCAAGAGGGAGAGACCCTCCCAGCTGAGCCTCGTCGGCTGGCTACATTGCTAACAGGTCCTCGCCAAGCCGATGCTTGGCAATCTGACCAAGCAACAACTGATTATGACTTTTACGATCTCAAGGGTCGTTTGGAGATTTTGTTGGAAGGCCTGCATTTGCAATCTGAAATTCGCTGGGAGCGAGCCGATGTTTTACCCTATCATCCAGGCCGCTGCGCCAGTCTTTATCTCGGTGGACAGATGCTGGGCTACATTGGAGAACTTCACCCGAAAATTCGTAGTGAGTTTTCTCTCCCAGAACAACCGTTTTGTATCGCAGAGTTGGACCTGGATCTACTATTGAACCAATGGCAGCAAGCACACCAGATGCAGGAAATTTCTGGCTTCACTCCAATCTACGAAGACTTGGCCGTTGTTGTAAATCAAGATCTTCCGGTAGCCCAGGTCCTTGGTGAGATGGAACAGGCAGGTCGTCCTTTGTTGAAACAGGTTACCTTGTTCGATGTGTATACAGGTGAACAAGTGGCTGCTGACAAAAAGAGTTTGGCTTTTGCTCTCACCTTTCAGGCAAATGACCGCACTCTGCAGGACAAGGATGTCCAGAAGGTCCGACAGAAAATTGTACGCCGACTCGAACAGACCTGTGATGCCCAGTTGAGATCTTGAAAACACCCCAAGTACAGAGTTTTATTAATGATTCTAGAGTTGGAAAATGTTGGAAAGTCCTTTCCTCATCCCAGCGGGAACGAAAATGTTGAGGTCCTGCGCAACTTACAGTTACAAGTCAATCAGGGGGAAACAGTTGCGGTGCTAGGGCAGTCAGGCAGTGGAAAATCGACTCTGCTTTCTTTGCTCGCAGGTCTTGATCAACCTACCAGCGGTGCCCTGCGGATTCGTGGAACCGATCTGGCCCAAATGAGTGAGGAAGAACTGACGCGATTCCGTGCGGAGAATATCGGGATCATTTTCCAGCAATTTCATTTGATGTCGCATCTGACAGCTTTGGAAAACGTCAGTTTACCACTAGAGATTTTTCAAAGGGCTGGACATGCCGAACGCTCTCGTAAAGCTTTGGAACAAGTGCGACTTGAACATCGTCATGACCACTTCCCATACCAGTTGAGTGGAGGGGAATGCCAACGGGTTGCAATCGCGCGTGCTGTGGTCGTGGAACCCGCAATTTTGTTAGCTGATGAGCCTACAGGAAATTTGGATGTGGAAACTGGTGAGCAGATTGCGAATCTACTTTTCGATTTGGTACGTGATACGCAGATGACTCTCTTAATGGTGACTCACAATAGGGATCTAGCGGAGCGTTGCCAACGGCAAGTCGTGCTTCAACAGGGGCAACTCGCTGAACTTTGAACCTACCTCATGCCGGGAATCAGGCATAGATTAAGGACAGAATGGAAATTCGACAGGATTTCGTTGACAGCATTGGCAACACACCGCTGATTCGCCTGCGGAAGGCTTCAGAATTGACTGGGTGTACAATCCTGGGAAAAGCAGAGTTTCTAAATCCGGGAGGATCTGTAAAGGACCGAGCTGCCCGGGCAATTATTTTGGATGCAGAGAAGAAAGGATTGCTTCAACCAGGTGGCTTGATTGTCGAAGGAACCGCTGGGAATACTGGAATTGGACTCGCCCTGGTTGGAAACGCCCGAGGCTACCGTACTCTTATCGTTATTCCTGAGACTCAGAGCGAAGAAAAAAAAGACATGCTGCGACTTTGTGGTGCTGTGGTTAAAGAAGTTCCAGCAGTGCCCTACAAAGATCCAAACAACTATATTCATCAGTCACGAAGAATTGCCGAAGAAACTGCTGCAACCGAATCCAATGGTGCCATTTGGGCCAATCAATTTGACAACACAGCAAATCGAATGGGGCACTATGAAACAACAGGACCAGAAATCTGGGAGCAGACCGATGGGACTGTGGATGCCTTTATCTGCTCGGTTGGGACTGGAGGAACCTTGGCGGGAACAGCCATGGCTCTGCGGGAGCGAAATCCTGATATTGTGATAGGGTTGGTTGATCCAATGGGGGCTGCGCTCTATTCCTACTACACCACAGGTGAATTACAATCTGTTGGAAGCTCAATTACCGAAGGAATTGGTCAGGGAAGAATCACCGCTAATTTGGAAGGACTCAAGGTAGACGCTGCATTTCGGGTCACAGATGATGAAATGTTGCCCATCTGCTTTGAACTATTGAGAGATGAAGCGCTTTGCTTGGGAGGCTCAGCAGCTCTGAATGTTGCCGGTGCAATCCGTTTGGCTAAGCAACTTGGACCAGGCAAAACCATTGTCACTGTGCTTTGTGACTCAGGCGTCCGCTACAAATCCAAGCTCTTCAATCCCGAGTTTCTTCGAAGCAAGGATTTGCCGGTGCCGATCTGGCTGGAGAATGGTGAATGAAGACTCGAGTTGCGATCCTCTGTGGTGGCTTGAGTGGGGAGCATCAGGTATCTTTGATCTCAGCTTTCAATATCGCCAGAGCCCTTCCAAGAGACAACTACGAGGCTCAGCTAATTGGTATCCGCAAAGATGGGAGTTGGTGCTGGAGACCTGAAGGGGACCTACTCTGCCAAACTCAGGATATCCGTGAGATCCATTTGCATCCAGCAGCAGAGACCCTTCTTCCCAGACAGTTGGGTCGGCTGCAAAATGAACAAGGTAAGTTACAGTGGCAGGCAGATATTTTCTTGCCAATTACCCATGGAAATTTTGGGGAAGACGGCTCCTTGCAAGGGATGCTGCGACTACTTCGAGTTCCCTTTGTTGGCTGTGATGTCTGGGGATCTGCGATCAGTATGGATAAGGATGTCACGAAGCGACTGCTTGTTCAGGCAGGCCTTCCGGTCACACCTTTTATCACGTTACGCAGGAACGAAACCCTCCTCTATTCTGAAGCAGTCGCCAGATTAGGATCACCATTCTTTGTGAAACCAACCCGTGAAGGCTCTTCTTTGGGAGTTGCCAAGGTTCGCAAAGAGGATGAATACCCACAAGCGTTGAAAGAGGCCTTCTCTCTGGACCACAAGATTTTGCTGGAACAGGCAATCATCGGTCGGGAAATTGAAGCTGCTGTCCTTGGAAATGATGCTCCTGAAGTGGCTGAGATTCTGGGTGAAATTATCCCCAATCATGAATTCTACTCTTACGATGCGAAGTACGTCGATCCGAATGGGGCGATCCTGAAAATCCCTGCTGAGATCGAAGCTAGTGTTGCGAGCCGGATTCGTGATCTGGCGGTGGAATCTTTTCGGGTTGTCGAAGGTCTGGGGATGGCACGAGTAGATTTCTTCCTAACTAAAGATAATCAGATTTACATTAACGAAATTAATACACTGCCTGGATTTACCAGCATTAGTATGTACCCAAAACTCTGGGAAGCATCGGGCTTGTCTTATTCAGAATTACTGCACCAATTGGTACAGTTGGGTCTTCAAAGAGCGGCTGTGTAACTGTGAGAATACACAACAATCCACTGTTGCAGGTGGTGTTGGTAGAACCACAGATTCCGCCAAATACTGGGAATATTGCGAGATTGTGTGCGGCGACGAAGTGTCACCTCATTTTGGCTGGTGAACTTGGTTTTGAACTTTCTGATCGCACCTTGAAGCGGGCTGGATTGGACTATTGGGATTGGGTCAGTTGGGAACATATCCTGGATTGGGAAGACTGGGTCAAGCAGTTAGACTTTACACGTTGTCACTTTCTCTCCACTCATGCGAAGACTCCTTACACCCAGATGCCGATTCAAGCGGGGGACTTTGTCTTTTTCGGCAAGGAAACGGCTGGTTTGCCAAAGTGGCTGTGGCAACCACATCCGGAAAGAAGCTTTACAATTCCCATGTGGGAATCTGAGGTGCGCAGTTTGAATCTTGCCTCTGCCGCCTCCATTGTGGTTTATGACGGACTCCGTCGCTTGGTTCCTTTCTAAACATTTGACATCCATAAATTCTTCCTTTCAGATTCACGACGCTGTGCTACAGTATGCCCTCCTTCATGGATGACTGAGAAACAAGAAACGACATACAGCATGGAACAACAAGCGAAACTTTGGGCTGTGGGTGGTGGCAAAGGAGGTGTGGGAAAGAGCTTCCTGACCACTAATATTGGGGTCTTGCTGGCCAAAGAAGGCAAGCGAGTGGTGCTTATGGATCTGGACCTAGGGGGGGCAAACCTTCACACTTGCCTCGGGGTCACCGATCTGGATCGAGGAGTGTCCGACTTCTTGATGAGGCGCTACGAAGAGTTGGAAGAAGCCTTGGTTCCAACCCAAGTACCAAATCTTTTCCTACTAAGTGGGGCACAGGATAGCCTAAATATCGCGAACCCAAAGTATGCGCAAAAAATTCGACTTCTCCGGGAACTGAAAAAGATTGAAGCGGACTACATTCTGATGGACTTGGGAGCTGGGACTTCCTTCAATACTCTAGATTTTTTCATTGCCGCAGACACTCAGTTACTGGTAGCGATTCCTGAGCCAACCTCTATCGAAAATGCCTACCGTTTTATTAAAAGTTCATTCTATCGGCAGATCCGACTATACAGTGAAACCCCAGAGTTGCGAGATTTGGTTGAAGAATCAATGGATCGTAACAATCGGCATGGTATCCGCACTCCGCGTGAATTATTGCTTCACCTGAGGGAGTTAGGGCCGGAAATGTCTGATTTCGCGGAACAACAAACAGAGAGATATCGTCCTAGTCTAATTCTGAATCAGGTTCGTTCCAACAACGATATCAAGGTCGGCCATGCGATGGAAACCGCCTGTCTGAAATACTTTGGACTATCTGTAGATTTTCGAGGATATGTGACGAACAACGATTTGGTGAGACGCTCAGTCTTACAGCGTAAACCCCTGATGATGCAGTCACCCGATTCAGAAATCGGGCAAGACCTGCAACGCCTGCTCGGTAACATTTTGCAGCGTCAAAAGGTGCCACCGTCATGAATGCGGAGTCGGAGATAAGCCGGGTTCTGTTCTCTTCTAAGAGTCGTGATCATTTATCTAGGATTGCTGTTACCAGCAACCTCCAGCATCCTACCCGATCGCCAGACGGGCCGCCTGATCACGATCCTATTTGGACTTGCAGCGGATGGGGTTTACCCTGCCAGGTCTGTCACCAGCCCCGCGGTGAGCTCTTACCTCCCCGTTTCACCCTTGCCTGTGCCGAAGCCATCGGCGGTCTATTCTCTGTGGCACTTTCCGTCGGCTCACGCCGCCTGGCCGTTAGCCAGCATCCTGCCCTGTGCTGCCCGGACTTTCCTCTCGCAGCTCGAGAATCATGATCGATCCCCTCGCCACCAGCGATCACGTATCTAACTCCGCAAGCTCACTACGCTATCAAGAAGTCTTTGTAATCGCTAACTATTTTTTCATCACTGGCCAGTCCGCCTTGAGGAGTACGTTCATTGGCGCTGCCTATGGTCCCTCGTTGAGTGGCCGTTCTCTCGAACTCTAGCTAACCGCACATGACCCTTCTAATCGTTTTTGTAGCAATGGCACTAGGAATCTCCTTTGTCTGCTCCATTGCCGAAGCCGTCTTACTCAGCATCACTCCGGCCTACGTTGCTCTTTTGCAGGAAAAAGGGAAGCGCTCCGGAGAAATGTTGTTTCAGCTGAAGGAAAATGTGGATCGGCCGCTCACCGCCATCCTGACCCTGAACACCATCGCCAACACGGTAGGAGCCGCTGGAGTTGGAGTTCAAGCAACTCAACTTTTCGGTGATGAGTACCTTGGCGTTGCCTCGGGAGCTTTGACACTGATGATTTTGATCTTCTCAGAAATCATTCCCAAAACGATGGGCGCTGCTTTCTGGCGGACCTTGGCCCCAACGGTCGGTTACTTCATCAAATATCTAGTTTTGATTCTCCTGCCCTTCGTCTGGCTCGCAGAGTTTCTGACACGCGGTATGAAGCAGCATCGTGAGTTGACTGGTTTCAGCCGAGAAGAGTTCGCCTCGATGGCGGAACTTGGTATCAAGGAAGGCCAGCTTGAAGAGAGTGAATCAAGGATTCTTCGTAATCTCTTCCGTTTCCGTTCCTCCTATGCGGAAGATATCATGACCCCCCGAACCGTGGTGTTCTCCTTGGAGGAAAATCTAACTGTAGACGAATATTTCACCCTGCATCCCCAAAATCCATTCTCACGGATTCCGATCTATCAGAAGCACCCTGACCAAGTGACCGGATATGTTCTTAAAAACGATATCATCATGGCCCAGGCGCAAGACAGGCCTCAGACTAGGCTCAGTGATTTCCGGCGGCAGGTGGTAGTGACACGCTACAACGCTACCATCGCCGAGGTTTTTGATCTGATGATCAGCAAGCGTGAACAACTCGCTTTGGTGGTTGATGACGACTGGGGAACAATGGTTGGAGTCGTGACTATGGAAGATGTCGTCGAGACCTTGCTAGGCTTGGAGATCGTTGATGAGGACGACAAAAACGAAGATATGCAGGTGCTTGCTCGCCGTCTATGGGAAAGACGTGCCCGAGCTATGGGATTGCAGTTGGATGACAAGGAAGATCAATCTTCTCGTCAAGAACCTCAGGGTGCTTCTTAGCATCGACGGACATCCTGTCTTCAGAGTGAACCAGCTGTTGCCCAACCCGCTCCCTCCGGTGTCATCCCCGAGGCAACATCAACCTTAACGGGCAATTACTAAATTTCAAGTAAGAAATATGTTAAAAGTTATTTTTTTTAGTTTTATAATTTAGATTATCCAAATCTAGTTAGTTTTTTTGAAGTTGTTCTGTTGCTGTAATATCCGTGGTGTTGCGACTTTGAACGTTTGAAGATGTGAATGACTGAAAGTAGACAGTACTGAAAATGAATAAAGAATCTAAAATCTATATTGCAGGTCATCGAGGATTAGTCGGCTCTGCCATTCAGCGAACACTGAGCCACCATGGGTACAGTAATTTGATTGTGAGAACACGAGCAGAACTTAACCTTCTGAATGCAGAGGCAGTAGAGGAGTTTTTCTCACAGGAGAATCCTGAGTATGTATTTTTAGCAGCAGCCCGAGTCGGTGGCATTCACGCCAATAACACTTATCCAGCTGATTTCCTGTATGAAAACTTACAGATTCAGAATCACGTTTTGCAGAATGCCTGGCGAGTTCAGGTGAAGAAGCTGTTGTTTCTAGGAAGTTCCTGCATCTATCCAAGAGACTGCCCACAACCAATTCAAGAGGATTATTTGTTGACAGGGCCGCTGGAGAGCACGAATAGAGCTTACGCCTTGGCCAAGATCGCTGGCATTGAACTTTGCCAGAGCTTCAATCGACAGCATGGAACCAAGTTTCTGAGCGTGATGCCCACGAATCTTTATGGTGTTCACGACAACTTTCATCCGGAAAATTCCCATGTACTGCCTGCACTGATCCGAAGAATTCATGAAGCCAAAGTGAAGTCCTTGCCAGAAGTAGTTGTCTGGGGTACGGGGACTCCAAGAAGAGAGTTTCTTCTTTCGGATGAATTGGCAGAGGCATGCTTACACTTGATGTTACATTACGACGACGGAGAGTTGGTGAACATTGGCTGGGGTGAGGACCAGACCATCAAAGAATTAGCAGAGACTATCTGTGAGGTGGTCGGGTATCGTGGAAAGCTACGTTTTGATCCAACACGGCCAGATGGTACTCCTCGCAAGGTTTTGGATGTAAGTCGACTTAAAGCACTGGGATGGGAACCCAAGATTACACTGCGTGAAGGCTTACAGCAGGTTTATCGCTGGTACTGTGAGGAATATGCAGCTGCCTGATGAATACTGGATGCAGCAAGCGATTCAACTTGGGGAAACGGTTCGAGGCAAGACAGGAGATAATCCCCACGTGGGGTGCGTCTTGGTTGAGAAGAACCAACTACTTGTCAAAGGCTGGACTCATCCTCCTGGGCAGCATCACGCTGAAGCCCATGCGATTCATCAAGCACAGGAGTTGGGTTTGGATTTTAGCAAGCTGACTCTCTACTGCACGTTGGAACCCTGTTCGTTCATAGGACGAACTCCTGCTTGTGCAGAAACGATCTCTGAGGTTGGCATCCGTCATGTGGTGGTCGGTATCAAAGATCCTCACCCAAGAGTCAACGGAGCAGGTATTTCGATTATGAGAAACGCTGGCGTTGAGGTGAAAGAAGGGCTTTGCGTTGATGAAATTCGCAAGAGTTTGGGAGATTGGCTGAGACGCTTTGAAGAATAAATTTGGCTTAAAAGGAGGGAGGACCTAGCAGACCGCTCAGATAACCCGCCACACCAGCTGCACAAATCCCACGGAAAGCAATGCATTTGGCTTTTCCAAGCTGTTTACCATTCGTGCTGTAAACATAGACCCAAAACGAAGTCCAATCGTAAAGAGCAACCAGTTCTCCTGCTTCATTGTACAATCTTCGATTCGTGGCTCGGCCAGTAATAGACTTCTCCTCATCCTCTTTGACCAGTAGCATTTCAAAAGAACCTTCTCGCATTGCGTAAGCGATCTTTCCCATTTTCCTTTTGCTGGGATCAAGCAACTCTACGTAATCGATGTAGATCAGTGCGGTGCCAACTTCTTCTTCACTAGGGCTGAGAATCGCAGTTTGCAGTGGTAGCGCAAATGCCCCTAGAGGAATCAATAGCAACCAGCAACTGAACAACAAGCGTCGCATACGCTATCCATGAAAAGCAGTTTGGGAGTGGATTTTTGGAAAACAAGGATTGTTCCAAAGCGAATTAGAAACAAGGAAGCTTTAAGAAAGAGCTAAAGTTCTGAATCAATCTGCCGATAGTAATTCTAGAAATAATTGTCTTTTTTGGAGAAAGGACACCTATGTCATTGCGCAAATTGATTAAGAAATCGCTACTTGTTCTGGGAACCGGAGTTGTACTGACGACGGTGGTACCTGTTGGAGGAATTGCTCAGGACAACATCAACACGCCAGGAAACATCTTCTCTCAGTGGGTAAAACTCTCGCTGATGGGTTACAATCAGTCTGAGATTGAAGCTACCCTCAATGTCTACCAGTCTGAAGAAATTCAGCTCGTCAAGCGACGCTTGCGCAGGAATGTACTCAATAATCTAGTGGGTGTGAACCTGAAGCAAGACATCTCCCTGAGTACGACAGAGCAGGAGTTGCGCTATATTCGTGATAAGATCCGTACTGAAATTCGCTTTGCAGGCTTAGAAAATGATCTTCTGGTTCGTCAGATGATCCGCCATCAATTTGGAATTGCAGTCCAGGATATTTGATCAGATTTCTCTTGCTATTCCTTGTGGATACGATAAAAAGGTAAGTTTTTGTGGCGGGGTGTAGCGCAGTCTGGTAGCGCGCTTGTTTTGGGAACAAGAGGTCGCTGGTTCGAACCCAGTCACCCCGACCATGAAATAAACTGCACAGTTTCCTCCCCAGTATTCCCCCTGCAACTTCTTTAACTGGCAAATCCATAACTTAGTCTGTTCAAAACTGAACATTCGCTCCAACTTCTGCTCATCCTGAAATCGGCCTAACAAAAATTTTGCTCTCCAAAGCAAAGATCCTCCTCCTATTTTTTCTTGCCATGAAATTTCTATTCGCTGGTTTGTTCTGGCTACTGACCACTAATCCATTGTGGCCCGCTGAACCTTTTTTCATTGATTCATGGAAAATACTGGGTCCCTTCATGGCGGCTCCAAGAGATGGTGGAACCGATCACTTGCTCAAATATGGAGGTGAGGAAAATATTATTCCCCATGATTCTCAAGTGTTTTATTCGGAGTATGCGGATCAAGGAATCCTGAAGTGGGAGGAGGTCTCTGTAGACTCTGATCGAGTTGAAATCAATTATGAGGAGATTGATTGGAATGCTTCTTATACCCGTTTGGGTGGGGTGGGCCTTTTGAATATGGGCTATGCGTATACGGAAATCCAAGCGGATTCAGATCAGGTCGCTCTGGTGAGTTCTCAGCAGGTTGGTGGATTTTATGTCAACGGCCGAGGATACCAAGGGGAACCTTACTATGCGAACTATCAGCGGACAGCCGTATCTTTGCATAAGGGCATTAACCGAATCCTTGTTAAGTTTGCGGGAAAGCATAAGAGATCTTTTCGCTTTCAGATCGAACCTACCGAACTGAAGGCTCTCTTTCTAGAGGATGTAACCCAACCCGATCTGTTGGATCTGGAGGAAAAGAGAGTCTTGTTGGCTGTACCCATCTTGAACACAACTAAGCGTTGGTTGCGAGACCTCACAATTGAACTGGATTCCAGCCCAGTTCTGAAAGAGAAAATCTATGACGTCCCACCAATTCCACCATTGGGTGTCATTAAGATTCCTTTGAAAATTGAATTATCTGGATTTTCTGAATCTTTCATTACAGTTGAGCTAACCCTCAGGGACAGCAAGCAAGAAGAGCTTTCACGAATTCCAATCAAATTGAATCGCAAGTCTCGTACTGAACCACTGAAACAAACGTTTCTTTCCAGCGTAGATGGTTCTGTTCAATACTACGGCATCCGTTATCCGGAACCCTATGATCCAAAGCAAGAATATGCAGTGATCTTTTCACTACACGGGGCGGGAGTGGAAGCAATCCATTTGGCGGATCAATATTCCAGCAAGGATTGGGCGTTTGTGATCACTCCCACAAACCGCAGGCCCTATGGTTTTGATTGGCAGGACTGGGGACGTCTCGACTTTGAAGAAGTGTTTGAAGAAGTGATGAAAGAATACCCTATCGACCCAGATCGTGTTTATTTAGCAGGTAGTTCAATGGGGGGGCAGGGAGTCTGGCACATTGGCCTGCACGATCCTTCACGTTTTGCAGCATTGGCACCCCAGGCTGGGTGGACGGGCTTTCAGCACTACTCCCCATTCACGATGCAGAAAAGCCAGATGTTTGCTGCTCCAGACTTGTTGAATGTTCGGAATCGCGTGATGCAGGATTCCAACAATTTGTACTTTCTGGAAAACCTCCAGCATCTGCCCGTGGTGATTACTCAAGGAGCAGAGGACCGTACAGTCCCCCCGTTGCATCCAAGAATGTTCCAGAAGTTCCTGAAGGAGCGAGAATTCGTGGTCAACTACCGAGAACTGCCAGAGCAGGGTCATTGGTGGGATGAACCACGTTCTTCGGGAGGTGGATCTGACGCCGTTGATAACAAGGAAATGCTGGACTTTCTGAAACAACAGGTTCGTAATCGATATCCTCAGCAATTCAATATTCGTCTTTTCGACCTCTCGATCAACGACACCTTTTATTGGATTCGTGTTCTTTCACAAAAAGAAGCACTGCAGCAGACGAAAATTTCTGTGGAAGTGATTGGAGAAGAAGTTTTGTTGAATACTGAGAATGTATCAGCAATAGAGGTTGACTGGGGTGCTCTCAATCTGCCGATTCAGCGGATTATTTGGAATCAGCAGCACTATCCGATCTCGGATGATTCCCCCATGCTATTGGGTCCAGAACCAGATTCAGCAGCGCAATTAGCCACAAAGTATCCTGCATTGAAGTCTGTTTTCTTCCGACCCTTTGTGTTGGTCTACGGAACACAGGGAGGAACGCATCAGCAGGAAATGTTGCTGCACCGAGCAAATCAGATTGCGATTCGATTCTGGCGCAGAGCCAATGGCTACGTGCGAGTGATGGCAGATACTGAAGTGACGGAGTCCATCGAATCAGAGTTCAACTTAGTGATGTTGGGCAATCCAGAATCCAATTTAATGATCAAGAAGCTATTGCCTCACACTCCCCTTGAGTTCACGGAAAACGGACTGCGCCTGGAGGGTAAAGAGTATGTTGGGGAATTGGCAGCTTCCATCATGTACCCTCATCCTCAATTCCCAGAGCGGATGCTGGCATTCTTTACAGGTACCACCACTGAAGCGGAGAAAACTAGCCTCCATTTCCTGCCAATCTACTCAGGGTCAGGGACTCCACACTACGTCGTTTTTGATAAAACAGTTCGTCAATACGGTTGGGGTGGTGTGCACAGTGCTGGTTTCTTTGATTTCACGAACCGACTTCCGTGAAGTTGAGTTTTCTATCTTTTCTTTCTTGAGTTCTTCCACTTGTTCACACAATCAACATCTGCGAATCCTCTCGTTCCCCGCAAGGTAGCCACTTGGTTGCTGGTTGTCACCATGGGTTGTGGTACAGCTGGAATCACGATCATTTCACCGGCACTCAGCTCAATCACCAAATACTTCAGTGTAGATGAAGCTGCTGCGCAGTCTCTGCTCTCGGGCTATTTCATTGCGATGGCAGTCTCTCAATTGATCTACGGACCACTCTCCGATCGTTATGGGCGTCGTCGCCCACTGCTGGTTGGCCTAGCTGGATTTGCCCTTGGGGGGCTGTTAGCTGCTTCGGCAGAGTCTTTTGAGGTACTCGTGATCGCCCGCGTACTGCAGGGTCTTGGTGCTGCTTCGATAGCTTCGATCATACGAGCGATCATCAACGATTCATATGGTCGATTGGAAGCGGCCGGAGCCTTTGCCACAATCAGTGGGATCATGGTGATTGTGCCAATCTTCAGTTTTGCCTTTGGCGGTTTGATCAGTGATCTGATTGGCTGGAAGGGGATCATGTTTGGGATCTTCTTCGCAGGCTTAATTCCGCTGGCATTGAATTTCATCTTTTTACCAGAAACCAACCTGCGGCCGATTCCACAAATTCGATTGGGCAGCCTGGCACATGACCACCTTTCTTTGATGACCAATCGAGTATTTCTGACCTTCATGATTGCGTCTTCTTGCAGCGCTGGGATCTTCTTCTCCATGATTGGCTTTGTACCATTCGAGTATGTGCGTATTGGCGTGGATACTTCTGAAGTTGGCTTATGGTTCATGCTGATCCCGTTTGGCTACACCTTCGGGAATTTCCTTACCAAACGCTTTGTTCACCGCATTGGCATTGAAAGGATGTCTCAGATTGGCGGGCTGATCTCAATGCTGGCAATGAGTGCTTTGTTACTACCTAGCCTACTGGGCTGGAAACATCCCATCATGATTGCAGTTCCTTGCTTCTTCTTTGGGTTCTCATCCGGCTTTGTGATTGCTAATGCCACGATGGGTGCCATTGCGTCAGCAGGCAAACTGGGAGGTAGTGCCTCTGGAATCGTGGGGGCAGTACAGATGGGTTTTGGAGTGCTTGGTGGTTCGTTAGTTGTCAGTGTGGGAGGCTATGAGCATTTCGAGAGCGGAGTGCTGATTCTCATCTGCTTAGCTGCCCTTTCCACACTATCTTCTACATTGGCCCAGCACTTTAGCAAAACCCTTCCACTGGTAGAGCCTGTCGAACAGGAAGCGTCCTGAGATACGCAGCAGATAAATATGCAAAGAGGTCTTCAGCAGTAAACGGAGAGTGTGGAGAGATCCCCTCAAGCAGAAAACCATTTCCTGGAAGGACACACTCCAAATCCTAGGCTGGTGTGGATCGGCTGGAATCTGGATGCGATGCGACCGATTCAGCTTGGGCATTGCCGTGTTGCAGTATCACTTGGGCTTCACTGAAATCAACAAAATCGTTTAGCTGTCAGCTAAAATTTGTTTTTCCAAGTTAGGATAGCACATCCCCAAGGTTACACCACGGGCGATCAGGGATATCAGCAAGGCTGTCCACAACCCGAACAAGTCGAAGATCGGTACCAAGCAGATTAAAGCGATTCCATAGACCAGTAGGCTGATAGCCATCATGTTGCGCATGTCTCTGGTTTGTGTCGCACCAATGAAGATCCCATCCAGCATCCAAGATCCCACCCCGAAAATTGGCATGAGCAAGAGAAACGGAAGGTACTTGACTGCGGTCTGCCTTACTTCCTCAGACTTGCTGAGCAATTCGATCGTCCAATGCCCAAACAAGGCAATCGCTAGTGTCAGTAATAATGCGACTCCTACGGCCCAGTAACTTGACATCAACACACTCTGACGTAACCCCAACCGACTGCGTGCACCAATCGCCTGGCCAACCAAGGTCTCGGCAGCAAAGGCAAACCCGTCCAAGGCAAAAGCTGTAACCATCAGGAACTGCTCCAGCACATGGGTGGCAGCCAACTCAACCTCGCCAAAATCAGCAGCAACAAACAGGAAAGAGACAAAGATGCACTGCAGCATCAAGGTTCGAAGCAGGATATCCCGATTGACATTCACCATGCGCAGCACTAGGTGTCGATCAAACACCCTTGACCAATTGCACCAGTCCCTTCCCCGCCAGATGTCTCGACAAAGCAGCAACCCTAGTAGTAACCCACTGATCTCGGCGAGAAAACTGGCCCAGGCAACCCCTTGCACTCCCCAGCCTAGGCCCATCACAAACCAAAGATCCAACAAGATGTTGAGCCCATTCATCCAGAGTTGAAGCAACAACACCGAGCGCGTGCGTTCCTGGGCAATCAACCAGCCGTTCAGTCCATAGAGAGCTATTGCCGCAGGAGCACTGAGTACCCGAATCTGCATGTACAATCGTGCCTGGGACTCCACTGCCTCTGTTGCAGGAGAGACCTGGAAAGCAAGCCAGAACAGAGGAATCTGCAAAGCAATGATCACTAACCCACCGGCTCCACCAAGCAACAGTACTCTGGTCAGAATCGCAGTCACCTCGGCACTGTCTCGGGCGCCAAAGGCTTGGGAAGCCAGGCCCGTGGTGCCCATTCTCAAAAAACCAAAAAACCAGTAGGTTGTACTCAGAATCAAGCCTCCCATCCCCACCGCTGCAATTGGGATGGGAGAGTCGATTTGTCCGACTACTCCCGTATCTACCAAGCTCAGTAAAGGTACGGTGATATTGGCTAGAACGATGGGAATGGCGATGTTGAGAATCCGCCGATGAGTAATTTGCATCCGTGCTTGCTAAAGGATCTCTAAAAGGAGCGACATTGAATCAAATCTTTCTCTAATTACAGCGATCACTGGACTTGCAGCAAAAATCCTACAAAATTGTTGGACTGCTCTTGTTGAAATTGTTTTACGCTCTGGAGAATTGAGATGATCGTCGATACTACTTGGCTGCAACAAAGAAAATTTGTCTCATCCTGTCCATCTGGCTTCAAACTGGAAATGGATGCCACAGAGAAGTACGGTGGTCGTGGAGAAGGTCTCACCCCAATGGAGTTACTGCTGGCAGGTGTTGCAGGATGTATTGGGATCGACGTGACGATGATTCTCAACCGTTACCTCGATCAGATCAAGAAACTGCACATCCGTACTGAGGGAGTACGTTGCGAGGAATTACCCACCAAGTTCACCCAAATCCAGGTAACCTTTGATGTTGAAGGAGAGATTGACGCTCCTCGAGTCTGGCGAGCCATTCGTTTGGGCCACCAAAAATACTGTGCGGTGTCTGCTTCACTAAATGCCGAAATGCAACATTTTCTGATCCTAAACGGGGAGACTATCCCTGAGCCTCTGGAAGAGCACAATTCCTGAGCAAGGCAGCCTGACCCGAATCATAGATTGCTTGATGGAAAATGTGCCTTTCATCCAACTAACCCAAGGGAAAGCATGGCCAATGCAGAAGATCTGAAAAAACTCACTAAATCCACAGCGTGTCCCAATGGGGATTTGACTCATGCCAACCTACGTGGAGTTGATTTGAAGGGTGCTCAGCTTGGTGGCGCTAACTTGATGCGAGCTGACTTGGCTGAGAGCATTTTGGCGGAAGCAGACCTACGCGGAGCCAATCTCGCAGGGGCCAATCTTCGAGGAACTAATCTCGAGTGGGCTGACCTAAGAGGTTCAGATCTTGACGGAGCAGACTTCACTGATGCCAATTTGCGCGGAACCTTTCTGGGAGGAGCCCGCATCTGCAATACTACGATGCCCGATGGGCGTATTAAGTTCACTGGGTGCTCAAAGCGGCCCTTCCTCGAAGAGGATACAACAGAGTGAGCAACGCTCGCTCTCCAGCAATACTGATGCACCGGTGCTACAAGCAACTTCAGCCAGGACGTCATCTGATTTTGCTGGTGGGAGTACTACTGCTGGTACTACCGATCTGGTTAGTATTCACAACCTCCACCCATTCTTCCAGAACCCTCGCCGAAGAAGGAATCCAGTGGTGGATTGGTGAGCAGTTTCTGGAGAACTATGCTGCCTTGTGGTGGCAGGAGAGCGGCTTTCGTCGACAGGTAACTGTGCCAGGAATGCTGCTCAATAGCTCTATTCTCGGGCTGGGTTTCATGGTTGGCTCGCTGGTCATCTCGATGACTGCTGCCTATGCAATTGTCTTCTTTCGGTTTCCCTTCGGTAGTTTCTGCTTTTGGATGATTTTCATCACTTTGCTCTTTCCCTTGGAAGCTCGAATCATTCCATCCTATCAGGTTGTGGCTCGCCTAAATATGTTGGATTCCTACAGTGGCCTGATTCTCCCCATGATCTCTTCAGCTACGGGAACATTCTTTTTTCGTCAATTCTATCGGTCTATTCCGGATGAGCTGCTGGAAGCTGCCAAGCTCGATGGTTCTGGCCCCTGGCGTTTCTTTGTTGATATCCTGTTACCCCTGTCCAAGACGATGATTGCAGCTCTAGCGCTGATTTTGTTTGTGGTGGGTTGGAATCAGTACCTTTGGCCCCTGATGATCACAACCAGTGAAAACTTCACTACCCTGATGCTCGGTATTCGGACGGCACGTGGGTACCAGGGATTTGCCATCGCGATTCTGGCGCTTCTTCCACCTTTGCTAGTAGTCATCTTCTTTCAAAGACGATTTGTCAAAGGATTGCTCGAGGTCTATAAGTGACGAAAAATTTGGTTAAAGCGAGGTCGGTCAAAAATTTGTCACATGATATTTACAAATAATTGCATTCTGAGTATATTTGGGAGCATTTTTGATCACGCCTACTGTAGGTAAGGAATGTCTGACTCACCCAATCCCCTAGAATCTGCGGAAAATTCTGACCCAGAAAAGCGTAGCGGGAATAATCGACGACAATTGTCCGACCGGCGCAGCCAACAACAGGATCGCAGAGCAGAAGAGCGCCGAGTTGGTCCCCGAAGAGAGAATGACCATAGTTCTGAATCTGAGACAGAAGAGACGTTCACAGGACCCGATTGGATGAAGGAGGCCCTTCAGGAAGCAGAAAAACGTCAGGCAGAAATGCCGGCGATGGCTCCTCCTCCAGTGGAGATTCCAAAAGAGGGAGAATCCCGTAAGGACATCATGACGGTTGAGGATGATGAAACCTTTCGCCGTCGCAACCTGATCCTGATTGCCATCATTCTGGTCCTGATTGTTGCGTTGCTTTCTGTGATTTTTTACTGATTGATGAAGGGATGGATTCAGGTTTTGTAGTTAAAAGACGAATCCAAGATTTCTTTGCCACTGGCTTTTCAAATTGGCAATGCTTCCTGATTGTTCTCTGAGCATAGTAATCTGACAGCAGAAGCACGGTTATTTACCCCCATAATTCGGTAGAGGTTTTTTAGGTGATACTTTACAGTATTTATAGAGATCCCCATAGTTTTCGCGATCTCATGATTGCTGAAACCTTGCTCAAGCAACTCAAGACAACATTGCTGCTGAGACTTAGAAGTTTTGTGTAACGGCAGATTGATCCTTGAAGAACTGTGACCTAATGCAGGTTCTCCTCGTGACCAGTTGAAACTCAACTCTTGAAGACGCTTTCGAGTCACCCTACTAAATTGGAGAGTTTCTGAGGTTTCTTGAAGGATGAAACTGACAAGACTTTGTGCGGTTTCTCCCTCATCCAGTACAAACCTTCTGAAAGGCTGTTCTCCAAGTAAAGCCAACCCTTGAATCATTGCAGATTTAGCCTGTTTTTGTTCTCCTAACTGCCAGTGTGCTAGTGCCTTAAGTACTCTTAATTTTGCGACTATTAGTAGCTTCCCACTGACAACGAGGATGCCCTCTAATTGTTTGATCACACTTAGAGCTCTGCGTTCTCTCCCCCGACGAATCCAAAACCGTAAAAGAATCACAATTCCCAAGCATTGAATCGAATCGAACTGATCATTTGTGTCATCAAAAATTTCAAGTGCGTATTGATCAATTTTTTGCACTTCTGATTCGGCCGCATTGAGTTCATTCCCTAGGGTCAGTGCACGAATTTTTTCTAATTGCATGATACGTTGCAAGCGGGGCATGCCTCGCAACTCTGCGATACCATTAGCATGTACAATCTGTGAAAGCGCTGCAGGCAGACCGCCTTCAAGAAATGCCAAGCGCACTTTAACTTTGTAGGCAGCTACAAGCACATCTATCCACGCATCATGAGCTTCTACGATAGGGAGGGACTGTTGCAGCAACTGCGAACTGCCCCGCAAATTGTTCATTTCGTAGGCGACCTCTGCTCGGAGAGCACGTCCGATCGCCTGTAGGTAGCATTCGCTGGCTGTACCGGTTGAATTTGCTGACTCTTCCATGAAGAGATATTGTTTTGCAGCCCCGTTCAGGTCTCCTCTCAACATATGGATCTGACCCAGATGAGCATACATATGCAGGGATCCATATTCTGCAGAACCCTGCCTGTAGAGTTGAATTGCTCGTTGTGCGTACTTCTGGCTTTTGTCGATTTCCCCAGCATGAAGAGCAAATGTACTGAGGTGGTTGGCTACCAGCGCCTGGCCAATGAGATCACTGCTCGCCTGACTCTGCAGAACGTCTAACAAAGCCACCAATTCAGCTTCTTGCAGTTCCTTATCTTCGTAGACACATGTATGTGCGTCTACCAAAGCCAGATCCATTGCAATTGTTATTGGGTGCTTCTGGGTTTCCCAAATGCTTTTAAATTTATCAAGATAGTTGCGAGCGTTTTGGGTTTGTCCCCATTTCGCCAGCAGAAAAGCCTTAGCAAGCGCGGTGTGAGGATAGTTGCGAATGAAGCTAACATCAACAGGCTGATGAATAGAGTTAGACCAGTCTAACTGGTTTTGCATAACTAAGCGCCAACCACCCTGATGTTCGATTTGAGTGTCGATCATTGGCTTCACCTACTAGGAAAATGGGTTCGCTTCGTACTTCTAGAAAATTTGATCCCAAACAGACGATTAATTTTCATTTACTTGATTGGCAGAGCCACAGTGTAGGCCTGTTTTTCTGAATTGCAACCAGATTGGAGATGGTTTGATTCAAGGTGTCAGTTGGGTTTCCAAAGCCTGTGCTCTGTTCTTTTGATTTTGATGAGAATTTGACTTTTTGACGAATCTACCCGGATGGGTAGTAGAGAAGGCTCAAAATCTTTGGCAGTCTAATGTGATGAAATTTAACTTGTGAGAATTATTATGGATCCTGTTCGTCTACGCATTATCACACCAATCACTACCAGTGATTTTCGAGACACTACGTTTCTCAAGACGCTGTCGTGTGAATCTGCTGAACTCTCCAGCGTTTATCTCAGACAAGGGCCAGTTTCAGTTGAGTCTGCACTCGACGAGATGATAGCAGCACCCGGAATTGTAGAGCGGGCTTTGGAAGCAGAGGAAGAGGGATGGCAGGCGGTTGTTGTTGACTGCATGTTGGATCCTGCATTGTCTGCAACACGAGAAGCAGTCGATATCCAGGTAATTGGTTGTGGAGAAAGCTCGATGAGAGCTGCCAGTAACTTGGGCCGTTTTGCCATTGTGACTGTGCTGGATCGACAAAAATATGCTTTTGAGCAATTGGCTGGCAGCTATGGGTTACTGGATTCACTGACTGCAGTGAGGGCAATTAATGTCCCTGTTTTGGAACTCGAAAAAAATAAGGAACAAACCCTTAAGGTTACTACCCAAGCTTGCCAAAAAGTGGTGCAAGAAGAAGGCGTAGCTGCAATTGTTTTTGGCTGCACGGGGATGCTAGGTTTGGGAGCACTAGTCCAAATCGCTCTCTCTGAAAGAGGTTTGGATGTTCAGGTTTTTGATCCTCTCCCTTTCGCTGTGAAGCAAGCAATTCTTGCTGTCCAGCAGCAACAAAACACAAATCGTGCAGAGCATCCACTACCAGATCGCAAAGGCATTCTTGGTTTTGAGGACTGGCCGCGGCTGAGGGCTCGATTAGGCCCAGCCGAAATATGATTGCTCTTACTGAGAAAAAATCCGGTTTTCTCAATTTGCTGGCTTCCCGGCAGGTTCGACACGGAATACTGGTGGCTCCTCTTCTCCTCTTCTTTATTTTATTTTTTGTCATTCCTGTTGGTTTGATGTTTCTCTCTTCACTAAATACACCCGCTGTTGGGACAGTAGAACTCTCCTCAGAGCTAACTCTCAAAAACTACACAAGATTCTTCTCTCGCTCCAGTTACCTGATAGCAGCAGGACGTTCCCTTTTGCTGGCAAGTATCGTCTCTTTTTTGTCGTTGTTGATTGCGTATCCAACTGCATTCCTAATTGCTAGAACAGAGCACCCAGGTCGAGTGACATTTTTGACACTGCTTGTGCTCATTGCCATGCAGCTTGACATCGTAATTCGCCTCTACGGAATGATGGTGATTCTTGGGGACAATGGTCTGGTCAATCAAATGCTGTTGGGTTTAGAGATTATCAGTAAACCATTGCCCCTGATGTACAACTTTCTAGGTGTGGTATTTGGCTTGGTGCAGTTTGCACTACCGTTCATGATCTTGACATTGGTTGGAGTTCTTCGAGGCATTGATCCCAGTTTGGAAGAAGCAGCTAGAAGCTTAGGAGCAAATCGATTCCGATGCTTTTTCCGAGTTACTCTTCCGGCAAGTATGCCAGGAATTCTTGCAGGAACTCTGCTGGTATTTGCACTTTCTGTGAGTTCTTACATTGTGCCTGCACTGATGGGTGGATTTCGAGTAGGTGTACTGCCGATCCATATTTTTCAACAGGTTATGCAGATGGCTCAGTTCCAGTTTGGAGCTGCGGTAGGTGTGGTTTTGTTCCTGATTAGCTTGACCTCCATCGCAGTCTACTTACGGGTTGGCTCTTCCGCTCGGGGAGCTTAAGCTATGAAAAAACGTCGAATCCCTCTGCTCATTCTCGTTCTGGCAATCCTTGGATTTTCCTATCTGCTGGCACCCATTGTAATAGTGGTATTGGCAGGCTTGAATTCGGGTGATTTTCTTTCTTTTCCTCCCAAGGGCCTTTCCCTACGCTGGGTCATTGCTTTCTTACAATCAGAAAAATATCTCAGTTCCTTCTTTTTCTCTTTCCGATTGGCTTTGATGACGATGGTCATCTCCACGGTCCTTGGTACCATGGCAGCTCTTTATTTGTCCAGACAGACTAGAATCTGGCGAGGTGTTCTTCAGTCTTTTTTTCTCTCTCCAGTCGTCTTGCCTGGAGTGGTGGTTGGGTTTTCTATCTATGCTTTCTTCATCTCAACAGAATTCCCACTTGTTAGAACGATCTGGGGGCTCTGGGTGGGGCACATTCTTTATTCAACTCCTTATGTAATTGGGACTGTTGGTGCCGCCCTCGCTGCTTATGACCTCTCCTTAGAAGAGGCAGCTCGTTCTCTTGGTGCTTCTCCAGTAAGAGCTTTTTTCAAAGTAACTTTGCCCATTATTGCTCCTGCCATTCAGGCAGGTTCTGTATTCGCCTTCATTGTTAGCTTTGGTCAATTTGAGGTTTCTCTGTTTCTCTCTGCACCCAACAGTGAGCCACTGCCCATCGCGATGTACAATTCTTTGCGCTACAAGTTTGAGCCGGACGCGGCAGCAGCAGGCATCTTTGCGATATGCCTAGTGACTGCAGCAGTCCTGTTGACCAACCGACTCGTAAACTTGCGCAAATTACTCCACCGGGTTTAAACCCGGTGGAATTTTCCCCCTTGAGGTAGCCTTGATGCCTTTTCCACGGTTGTACCTCAAGGAATGAGGCCGCTTGTTTGGTCATGCGGTCTAATCACATGCTACGGAGGTACGTATGTCATCTCAGCAAAACTTTACAGCAGGCAAGCTAGGTCGACGTCAGGCTCTCAAATTAGGAGTAGGCCTTGCCGCAGGCTTGGCTGCTCCCAGTATCTTCAACATTAATCACGCCTTCTCCCAAGATGTCCGATACTCTGGTGAAGTGTTTGATGCGGGTGGTGCTGTGTTGAACATTGGGGAATGGGGTGGTGGATGGGAAGAATTTGTTAGGGCCAACCTGACAAACCAATTTGAAAAAGATTTCAATTGTAAAATCAATTGGGATTCTTCATTTCCATGGTTTCCTAAATTTGCGACCAGTGGAGCACGAAACCCAGTTTTCGATATCTGTAATTGGAATCTTCCCAACCTGACACAAACAAAGCAGGCAGGAGACTACTTCCTGAATGTTGATGAAATTCTAGCAAATGTCCCGAATGCCAATAAATGTTGGGACTTTGCCTTCAGTAGTGGGGCTGGTATCACCTGGGCCTATCAGCCTTACGTGTATGCTTACCGTACGGATAATGCCGACAAACCCACTTCTTTTCGTTCATTTTGGGATTCAAAGTATGCAAACCGGAGAGGCACCTATAATGCTGCCAATGGTCTATACCACTGCTGGTTTATGGCTTGTGCAAAGGAGTGGGGTAAGGATCAGTACGATCTGGAAGCAGCCTTCAAGGCGATCAAGGACGCGATGCCAATGAAGATTAGTGAATTCACCTTCAATATGCTTACCATGATGGAGCGCAACGAAGTGGATATGGCTGTACACATTCAAGGAGAAGCACTTTCGCTCAAACGCAAAGGGGTGCCTGTGGATGTTTGGGAATGGGATAGTCATCCCATTTTGACCCAAACCAAAACCATCAGCCGGTACTCAGATCCAATGCAAAAGCGCTTAGCCTTTGCCTTGCTCAACCGGACTTTGAATCCGAGTTTCCTAGAGGCCTTTGGGGACGAGTTTCTCTGGAGACCAACCAATCGTGAAGCAGGTATAACCGAGTATCTGGCTGCCAACGGCACTCGGAACAGTGCAGATGCTGCATCAAATTTTTGGGTACCAGACTGGGATTTCTTTGTTGCCAACAAGATGGAAATTACTGACAGAACCAACGAAATATTTGGTCTCTGAAACTCTACATTCTAAGTTTGTAATTACTCTTGATCCACTCTCTTAAAGAGAGATTTTGGCAGAGGAGTTTAGGCCTCCTCTGCTTTCAAACGATCCGATTCATGTCATTTGTAATCATTGAAGAACTGACCAAAACTTTTGAAAAAACAGTTGCCGTACAGCCTTTGAGTCTGGAGATTGGCCAAGGTGAATTCTTCGCACTACTTGGTCCTAGTGGATGTGGTAAGTCTACCACCCTTAGAATGCTCGCAGGATTTGTTGATCCTACAGCTGGTAGGATTCAAGTACAGGGTCAGGATATCACACACCTAGCGCCTGAAGCTCGTGATATTGGGATTGTCTTTCAAAATTATGCGATCTTTCCACACCTTTCGGTCTACGACAATATCGCTTTTGGCTTGGTGGAACGAAAATTATCTAAAGAGTTGATTCGAGAAAGGGTTCTCGCTGCTTTAGAGCAAGTCGGGTTGCGGGGATTTGAGAAGCGTTATGAAAGAGATCTCTCTGGGGGAGAAAAACAACGAGTAGCTCTGGCTCGAGTGTTGGTGATCGAGCCCAGAATTTTGCTATTGGATGAACCTTTGAGTGCTCTGGACAAGAAATTACGAGAGGAAATGAAACTGTGGATCAAGCAGATCCAGCAGGAGGTTGGCATCACTACAGTTTATGTGACACATGATCAGGGTGAGGCACTCACCATGGCAGATCGAATCGGAGTCATGAACCAAGGTCGTCTTTTGCAAGTGGGCACTCCACAAGAAATCTACGAATTTCCTCGCTCTCGCTTCATTGGTGAATTCATAGGTGAGTCAAATATTCTCCAAGCTAATGTTGTTGGAGTGAAAGCCAGTGAATGTATTCTGGAACTTCTTGGACAGCATACTCTAGCGAACCAGATCCCAGAATCAAATCTGCAGATCGGTCAAACTGTTGGATTGTTACTCCGCCCAGAGATGATTCGTCTGGAACCCCTTCAGCAAGAAGAATCTGTAAAATTGGAGGGCACCGTGATCGATATGGTGTACTTGGGGGCTCTAAAACGATACACCATCGATTTGGGAGGTCAGCAGCTGAATGTCGAACAGCCTAATAGGCCTGAGGTAGCCATGATAGATCTTGGTCAGCGAGTAAAACTCTATTGGGATCCCCAGAGTACAGTAGTGCTTCCTTGATAAGTATTAGCAATTACGGATACCCCAAACGATTTGAAAGAGCAGTAGATGAAAATAGGTGTAGATGTTGGTGGCACTAACACAGATGTTGTGATTCTGGGTAGTGAAGGGGTTTTGGGCTGGCATAAAACTCCAACAACTGAAGATGTCTTTACTGGGGTGGTAGAAGCTATTTCCAGTACTCTACAGAAATGTGGTTTGAAAACGACTCAGATTGATGGAGTCATGATTGGTACAACCCAGTTCACTAACGCAGTGATTCAGCGCAAGGGGTTGTTGCCTGTAGGAATAATTCGTTTGTGTTTGCCGGCAGCTACTGCAGTTCCTCCTCTCTGTGATTGGCCAGAAGATCTATCCGAATTGATGGGAGATCACCAGCACCTGATTGCGGGTGGATTCGAATTTGATGGTAGGCCGATCTCTCCTCTTGATAAAGATGCTCTTCGTCGGGCAGGTAGAATTCTGCATCAACAGGGGATACAGACCCTGGCTGTTACAAGTGTTTTTTCACCTATCAATGATGAAATGGAGCGACAGGCAGCTGCAATCCTGAGACAGGAGATGCCAGGAGTGAGTGTTTCTCTCTCCAGCGAGGTGGGTCAGTATGGTCTATTGACAAGAGAAAATTCGACGATCATTAATGCTTCTCTGGTTGAATTAGCTCAACGTGTCGTAGGCGCATTTCGTCAAGCTCTGCAGACTCTACGTTTGAAAGTGCCTTTCTTCATCAGTCAAAACGATGGAACCTTGATGCCGGCAGATGATGTGGCTCGTTTCCCGGTACTGACCTTTGCTTCAGGACCAACAAATTCGCTGAGAGGTGCTGCATACCTGGCCGGAGTTCAAGACGCAATGGTTGCTGACATTGGTGGAACTACAACGGATATCGGCATGTTACGCAATGGCTTTCCAAGACAATCAACACACTTGGTTGATGTGGGTGGTGTAAAAACCAATTTTCGCATGCCAGATGTGCTAGCTATTGGTCTTGGTGGAGGTTCACTGGTCACACAACACGGTCACTGCGTTGGTCCGGAATCAGTCGGTTACTTATTGACCGAACAAGCATTTTGTTTTGGTGGAGATCAATTGACAGCATCTGATATTGCAGTAGCTGGTGATTGGGCCAAACTGGGTGATAAGGAATTTCTGAGAGGACTACCTCAGGAAGTGATTAAACAAGCTCGGAAGACCATGCAGCATATGCTGGATCGCGCAGTGGAAAGAATGAAGACCGAGCCCAAAGATCTTCCATTGATCGTGGTGGGGGGAGGAGGTCTGCTGATTGATTGGCCAGTTCAAGCAGTATCTGAGGTGCTACAACCTCCTTATGCACAAGTAGCCAACGCAGTAGGGGCTGCAATTGCTCAGGTTTCGGGACAGATTGAGCAGATTGTCACTCTGACAGAGTCTAATCGCAGTGAGATTCTGGGGGAGGCTCAACAACTGGCAAAACAGCGGGCAATTGATGCAGGTGCAAATCCAGAAAGCTTGGAGATTGTTGAGGTCGACTTAGTTCCCATTAGTTACCTGCCCGACAATCCAACTCGAGTTCGAATCAAGGTGGTGGGTGATCTCCCTCTTTGAAGCAGATTCTCAACATCAGGTAAGGGCAATAAAAGATGGAACTTCAATTTAATCAGGTAGAAGATCTTTGTATGGGTGCGGCATTGCTTGGAGCTGGAGGAGGTGGCGATCCTTATCTCGGAGGATTAATGGTCAAACGTGAGCTTGCTGCTGGGCGTAAGATTAAAATCGTTGATCCTCAAGATGTACCCGATAATGCCCTTATTCTGCCAACAGCCATGATGGGAGCACCAACGGTTCTACTTGAAAAAATTCCCTCTGGCGAGGAGGTGCTGACAGCCTTTGGTCGATTGCAGGAATACTTGGAAGAACGGGCCTGGGGAACAATGCCAACGGAAGTAGGAGGTATCAACTCGACTATTCCACTGTTTGTGGGTGCGCGCTGTGGAGTACCAATTATTGATGCAGATGGGCAGGGGCGTGCTTTCCCAGAACTCCAGATGGAAACCTTTGCTATTGAAGGTGTAGCTGGAACACCCATGACAATTGCGAACGAGCAAGGGGATTTTGTAGTCATCTCCACTGACAGCCACTCTCGGATGGAAAACATTGCCAGGGTTATTACCATTCGCTTCGGAGGCACAGCCTATTTCTCAAATTACCCAATGCGAGGTCATGAGGTTCGCAGAGCATCTGTCCCCAATACACTCAGCTTGGCTCTAGCACTGGGGCATATCATTCACAATGCCAGAGTTCAACGCCAAGATCCTTTTGAAGAATTGCTTCGTCATCTTTTTGAAAAGAGTTCTTACAAGGGTGGTCGTGTGATTTTTTCTGGAAAAGTTGTGGATGTCCGGCGAGAAACCCGTGCTGGTTTTATGTGGGGTACGATTCGTATCGAAGGACTGAAGCCTCACCTAGGGGAATGCCAGTTGGAATTTCAGAACGAAAATTTGATAGCCAGTTGTGATGGTGAATTGTTAGCCATTGTTCCTGATATTATCGCAATTCTTGATGCAGAGACTTCTGTGCCGATCACGAATGAAACCCTGCGCTTTGGACAGCGTGTAAAAGTAATGGCAATTACAGTCCCTGATATCATGAGTAGCCCTAAAGCACTAAACCAGTTCGGTCCACAAGCCTTTGGGCTAAAGGAATCGTACCGGCCAGCTACTAATTGATCCATTTATGGCCACCAGCGTCTTTGATCTCTTCAAGATTGGAATTGGTCCCTCCAGTTCC
>VMBT01000073.1_pt1 | contig 63354 bp, 55 predicted proteins | sample 4404301 | NCBI WGS metagenome assembly VMBT01 (sample SAMN12238535, study PRJNA552566) | marine metagenome | isolation source: Coastal seawater | place: USA: coastal Georgia, Sapelo Island | collected 2008-08/2009-08 | reverse complement strand
GATTTCTAGATGGGGAATGATTGCATTCGCATCAAGCTTAGATCAGGCTGGCCCTTTAGCACATAATGCTAAAGATTGTGCAATTGCTCTGGACGCCATGACAGGTCATGATCAGAAAGATACTACCTCGCTAGCAATGGAAGCCACAAAAACAGTTGATTCTATAGATGATTTTTCTAGCACTAAAACTCTTGGCGTAGTTAAAGAGTTTTCAGGCAAACTCTCCCCTGATATGGAAAATGCTTTTCAGGAATCTATTAAAACTTATCAAAATTTGGGCTATAAAATTAAAGAAATCTCATTGCCTAATATTAAATACTCTGTGCCTACTTATTACGTTATTGCTCCGGCTGAATGCTCCTCGAATTTATCTAGATTTGATGGAGTCAGATTTGGGCACAGATCTGAAGAAGTTAAAAATCTCGAGGAGCTTTATATAAAGTCTCGATCAGAAGGTTTTGGAAATGAGGTAAAAAGAAGGATATTGATTGGAACCTATGTATTATCAGCAGGCTATTATGATGCTTACTATAAAAAAGCCCAACAAGTAAGAAGACTTATTACCGAAGACTTTAAGAATGCCTTTCAAGAGTGCGATTTAATTCTTACCCCTACTTCTCCCGGTACTACTTTTGCATTTGATTCAAAGGGATCAAAGGATCCAACTGAGTTATATTTAGAAGATCTATTTACCATTGCAGCGAACCTAGCTGGAATACCTGCTATCTCTATTCCGCAAACATTTGTAAACAATTTACCTACTGGACACCAACTCATTGCTCCCCATCTTAATGAGGAATTGATCTTGCAAACTGCCCATCATTTTCAACAAGATACCGACTGGCACCTTAAATCACCAAGCATGGAGGATTTTACATGACTTGGGAAGTAGTCATTGGACTTGAAACTCACGTTCAACTTTCAACCAAGACAAAGCTTTTTTCTAGGGCATCTACAAGTTTTGGTGCTGATCCAAATACTAATGTAAATCTTGTAGATTGCGGCTTACCTGGTGTTTTGCCAACAGTAAATAAAGAAGCTTTCTATAAAGCTATACGCTTTGGCCTTGCGATCAATGCAACCATAAATCAGACATCTCACTTTGATAGAAAAAATTATTTTTATCCTGACCTTCCCAAAGGCTATCAAATTACACAAATGGATAGACCGATTGTTGAAGGTGGCCAGGTAGAGATTGAGCTAGAAGGTGTACACAAGGTTATTAACGTAACCCGAGCACATCTAGAAGAAGATGCAGGCAAATCTATCCATGATGCTGATCCAACAAATAGTCTTATTGATCTAAACAGAGCAGGCACTCCACTACTTGAGATTGTAAGTGAGCCGGAAATTTCCTCAGCCAAGGAAGCTGTAGCATATATGAAAGCCTTACATCAACTCATTACCTTTCTGGATGTTTCAGATGGAAACATGTCCCAAGGCTCTATGAGATGCGATGCAAATGTTTCTATCAGAAAAAAAGGTGATAAAGAGCTTGGTACTAGGACAGAGATTAAAAATATAAACTCTTTTAGATTTATAGAAAAGGCAATTAATTTTGAGATTAAAAGACAGATTAAAGTGCTAGAAGGTGGTGAAAAAGTGATCCAAGAAACGCGTTTATATGATGCCAACAAGGATGAAACTAGACCCATGAGGACAAAGGAGTTTGCCAATGATTATAGGTATTTCCCTGAACCTGATTTACTACCAGTAGTTATAAATGATGATGAAATTGCAGAAATAAAAAATAATTTTCCAGAATTACCAAATGAAAAAAAATTACGCTATTTAAATGAGCTGAAATTAAGCGTTAATGATGCCGATATACTCTCATCTACCAAATCACTCTCCACGGTATTTGAGAAACTTATTGAGAATGGCAGCGATTCATCTCTGGCAGCAAAATGGTTAGTAGGAGATATCAGTGCTTTGCTTAACAAGGATCAAGTTGAACTTGAAAACTCTAAACTAACTACTGAACTAATTGGAGAATTATTAAATAATATTTCCGATAATACTATTTCTGGAAAAATTGCTAAGGAAGTCTTGGAGGAATGCTACGCTACTGGCGAATCACCAAATTCTATTATTGAATCTAAGGGTCTTAAGCAAATCACTGATGCCGCTGAATTGGAATCCATGCTTAAAAAGATTGTTGATGATAATCCTGAGCAAGTAACCCAATTTCAAGCTGGTAAAGACAAGCTTTTTGGATATTTTGTTGGCCAAGCAATGAAAGAAACAAAAGGCAAAGGAAATCCAGAAATTATCAACAAAATCTTACGGGAATTGTTGGCTAAGTAACCCAAAGACTCAAAGTCTCTGCAATAAAAGCAGGTTTTGCAACTCCCTCTATTTCCATAGTGACTTCATTTTTAACAAGGTATTGGCCTGGATTTTTTTCAGTAATATCCTTCACTAAAGTATGCAGCCTAACTTTTGAATTTACTGCAACTGGACTTAAAAATCTCACCTTATCTAAACCATAATTAAGTCCCATTTTAGCTCCCTCAACGATTAAAGCAGTTTCCTGCCCTAACCCTGCACACAGAGATAAAGAAAGAAAACCGTGTGCAATTGTAGAGCCAAAGATAGGTCCCGCTTGCTCTGGATCAACATGGATAAATTGATGGTCCATGGTAGCATCAGCAAAAGCATTGATTCTCTCCTGGTCTATTTCAAACCAATCGGTATAACCCAGGTCTCTTCCTATACATTCAAAGATTTCTTCTTTCTTTATTACAGTCATCGGCATATTAGTTCTCCATTAAGTGGTTCTTGTATTGTTCTCTGAGCTCAACTTTTAAAAGTTTTCCTGTTGCTCCATGTGGGAGTTCTTCAACTTTAATAATGTCGTCCGGTAGCCACCATTTAGCAACTCTTTGTTCAAGGAATTCATTGATAGAATTTTTGTCCAATTCACCTTTGCAAATTACTAGCAGCAAAGGACGCTCATCCCATTTAGGGTGAGGTACTCCCACCACACAAGCTTCTTCAATATCTGGATGCCCGACAGCAGCATTCTCTAAATCTATAGAGCTAATCCATTCTCCGCCACTTTTAATGACGTCTTTAGCCCTGTCCATGATTTGCATACAACCGTCCGGAAATATAGTAGCCACATCTCCAGTATCAAACCAACCTTCCTCGTCAACTGCTGGAGCTTCTGCTTTAAAGTAGCTTTCAATAATCCAAGGTCCCCTTACTTTTAATGCTCCCTGAGCCTTACCATCTCTGGGAAGGTCATTGTTTTCATCATCTACAATCTTTAGCTCAACACCAAATAAAGGATAACCCTGTTTAGTCTGAAGAGCATACCTCTCTTCATCCGGAAGTTGCATCATCTTTTTACTAGGCAAATTAAGAGTCCCCAGAGGACTCATTTCAGTCATACCCCAACCATGAACTAAAAAAGTATTATGTTTTTCATGAAATTCTTTGATCATAGCTAATGGAGCTGCAGATCCTCCCACCATCACTTTTTCTATACCTTCAAGGGTTAAATTGTTTTCAGACAAGTAATTTAATAACCCTAACCAAACAGTAGGAACACCCATAAGCACTGAGGCTTTTTCAGAGCTAATAAGCTCATATAAAGATGCTCCGTCAAGAGCATGACCAGGCAAAATTAACTTATGCCCATTCATGAGCGTTGTGTAAGGCGTACCCCAAGCATTTACATGAAACATAGGCACAACTGGAAGGACAGAGCTATTAGTATCAAAACGTAGCGCATTGCCTGCAGCCCATGAATGCAGCATGGTAGATCTATGCGCATATAAAACACCCTTTGGATTTCCAGTAGTACCTGAGGTATAGCACAGTGCAGCAGCATCCAATTCATCAACATCTACCCATGCATCTATTGGGTCTGCAGCAGATACCAGTTCATCATAAAAATGAAGATTTCTTATATCTAGCTCAATAGCTTTTTTTGGTCCCATCAGAATAATTTGAGGTGATATTTGTAAATGCTCCTGAACAGCTGCAATTAATGGTAAAAATGTCTCATCTACAAATACCACTTTATCTTCAGCATGATTGAGTATGTATATAAGTTGTTCTGGAAATAGCCTTGGATTGATAGTGTGCAGCACTCCACCCATGCCAGTAACTCCGAAATAAACCTCAAAATGACGAGAGTTATTCCAAGCAATAGTTGCAACCCTATCACCCTTCTCAACTTTAAAATCTTTAAGAATCTTTGCAACTTTCCTAGATTTAGATAAACAATCACCAACAGTAATTTTAGAAATCGAGTTATCTAACTCTCTGCTAATAATTTCTGCATCGTAAGAATATTTTTCAGCGTGATCAATAAGCTTAGGAACAGTTACATCCCAGTTGAGCATGTTACCTTTCATTATTATCTCCTCTTTTAAAATTAAATCGTTTTAGCAGGATATCGTCACCAGCATTATCCTGAGTTATTTTCTGCAAGAGCTGTCTTAGCTGATGTAAGTAAGTATACATTTCTATCTTTAAGGGGTCATTCCATCTCCATAGCAAGACTTCAAGGTGCTCCAAATCACTCTCAGGATCAAAGGTCACAATTTCAAAATCGAATAGATGTTGGATGTTGTAAAAAGCTTGGGGAAGATTTGTTTTCGACAATATTTCTTCTTTAGTATGTTTTTGATGAACTTTAGAAGCAAATAATTGTAAGTAAATCTGGTCTATTCTAAGAGACCCTGAGGCATTGATCATTATTCCATCAAGACAATCTTGCAATCCACTATCTAGATCGCAGAACTCAGATAGATGTATCTTGGGAGCACAATAATCATTTGCATAATAATTGTCCCAAATTATAAGTTCTCGTTGACCAAGATATTGCTTTAACTGATTGTAATATTCTAATGGGTAATCTTTTGAGACTACTCTTGGTCCTGTAAGGAAAATGCCTACCGTGGGATTTAAGCCTTCTAGAAAATCAGATAAATATGTATCAAGCAAGATATTCTTCTCAGGGCTTAATTGATCACAGTAAATTTGGGGGACAGTGTAAAGATTAAACTTTCCTAGATCATTCGCTAGCTGGTTAAGGATTTTTCTATGAGAGCTTCCTGTGTTGATTCCAAATAAATCATCAAACAGCAAGCAAAATGAATTAATACCTAAATCTGCAAACTTTCTATATTTTTTGAGCAAGATCTCATAATCCCTTTCAAAATCAAAATCATTGCCAGGGGATAGACCAAAAATAACCTCAATATTGTTAGAAATTGCGACTTTATTGAGCGCTGAGAAATGTGCTAGAAAATCTTGATCATAATCTTCTTTCCATTGCATTCTATGGTAAGGATCTTCTTTGGGACAATAGAAATAATGGGTCATTTTGAGATCTGCAAGAGAATGCATCAATCCTTCTCTCTCTTTAAAAGAAAGCTCCTTCCCGTAATAACCTTCTATGTAACCTGTTTTCATTTTTTAAAGCAGTTAGTGCAATTAGGGTCTTGATTTACGCTAATTTGCCTAACTCCATTATCTCCTAAATTAAAAACCGTTAAAAACTTAGGCTCAATTTTTCTTAAAGTATAATTCAACAAAATCATATTCATGTAAGACCCAACCATACCAAGCAATAAAGGAACAATACCTGCAGTTTGACATGAAATTTCTGATTCTTGGAAATCATCTCTTGGAAAAATACATTCATAGCATGGGCTGCTTGATTGGTTTGAGGTGAAGAAAACTTGTCCCTGATCTTTGCCGCCAAATCCCATGATTAGAGGGATTTTTAACTCTTTTGAAACATCACTAATTTGGTACCTAGTGAGAAAATTATCCGAACAATCAATAATAAAATCATGCTCTTGCGCTGCATCAAAAAGGAACTTTTCATCAGCTCTCATGCAAACAGCATCAATTTTAAGATTCGGGTAGGTTTGATTTAATCGCTGATTTAGAACATTAACTTTGTTTTTTCCTAGATCTGCTCTTGAAAATAAATATTGTCTGCTTAAGTTACTTTCTTCAATAACATCATTATCTACTATGGTGAACTCTTTAAAGCCCGATGAGCATGCATAAGTTATAAATGGGTGACATATACCTCCTGCTCCAATAATCAAAATTTTTTTTGAAGAAATTCTTAATAGCTCCTTTGTGGACAAGTACTGGCTGTTTAATAGAGCTTTATAGAGATCGTGATTCATTTCTTACAGATATGAATTCTATCAATATCTTGATAATCCTTAACATTTTTAATTAATTTAAAGCCAGTCTCATCTGAGATTTTATTTACTGCATTGGCTTGATTGTAACCATGCTCAAGAACCAAAAATCCATCTTTTTTTAGAACTTGGAAACTATTCTTAAAGATTGCTTTTATATGCGCCAAACCATTCTCATCGCTAACCAGGGCTGAAATAGGCTCATGAGTTAAGCGCTCTAGATGAGGATCATCTTTTGAAATATAAGGAGGGTTAGAAACAATTACATCTAATGACTCATTTTGGATGCATTCAAGAAAATTGGCCTGCACTGGAAAAACATTTTCAGCCTTATGATTATCAATATTAATTTTTGCAATTGAGAGAGCTTGCAAAGAATTATCTACTGCAAAGATTTTGGTCTGTTGAAAAATATGCGCTAATGAAATTGCAATACAGCCAGAACCGGTTCCAATATCAGCTATTGCTTTCAAACGCGGGCAACTTAAATCTCTGATAGCATCAATAATAAGCTCTGTTTCTGGCCGAGGAACTAGGACGCTAGGATCTACAAAAAATCTATGACCATAAAACTCAGCGTGATTAGTAATATACTCATAAGGGATACCTTGAAGGTAGGAAGTTAAGAAATTTTGAATTTTCTTCTTTTCAGATTTTGGCAACTTAATTTTTCTGTCAATAAAAAAATTAAGCTTTATAGACTCATACGAACAATAATCCTGAATATCTTTAAGTATGGTTGGAAAATCGCTTGCGTATCTGCGAAGGTGTTCTTCAAGCTCCTCGACGAGCTCTATATGCTCAAGATTCAAGATTTTCCAGTTGAGCTAATTGATTTTCAGAAATTAGCGCATCACAAATAGTAAAAATATCTCCATCCATTACTTGATCAAGATTATGCTGAGTTAATTTAATTCTATGGTCTGTCACCCTGCCTTGAGGAAAGTTATAAGTTCTTATCTTTTCACTCCTGTCTCCGGATCCAACAAGAATTTTTCTCTCTGATGCAATGGAAGCTTGTTGCTCCTCTAGCTCTTTTTCCTTTAATTTTGCTGCCAATAGTGCCAATGCCTTAGCTTTATTTTTATGCTGGGATCTATCATCTTGACATTCGACGACCATACCAGACGGCAGATGGGTAATCCTGATTGCTGAATCAGTTTTATTTACGTGTTGTCCTCCAGCGCCAGAAGCCCTAAAGGTATCAATTCTTAAATCAGATTTTTCAAGATCAATATCGCTGATTTCCTCTGCTTCAGGTAAGATCGCAACAGTAACAGTTGAAGTATGTATTCTTCCTTGAGATTCTGTTTCAGGTACTCTTTGCACTCTATGAACACCGCTTTCAAACTTCATGTACTTATAGACATTATTACCGTTTAGTTTTGCAATAACCTCCTTTACGCCTCCCTGTTCAGCAGGGCGTAAGTTTATTTCCTCTACCTTCCAATTCTGTCTTTCTGCAAAACGTGAATAAAGTCTGTATAAATCGGCAACAAAAATGGCAGCTTCCTCACCCCCTGCACCTGCTCTAATTTCCAGATAAGCTGCCCCTGCATCTGCTTCGTCTTTTGGGAGCAACAAAATCTTCAGTTTAGATTCAATTTCTTCCAGCTTGCTGTTGAGGGCTAATAATTCGTCTTCAGCTAAAGAAACTATTTCGGTATCTTCATTTTCTAACAAAGCCTTTGCTTCATCTTTTTGAACTGTTAGCTCATTCATTGCATCATAAGTTTCGACTATAGGCAAAATGTCAGACAGTTCTTTATTTAGCTTAGTAAATTTTTGAACATCTGAAGCAATGTCTTGCTGTATTAAAAGATCATTAATTTCTAGGCTTCTTTTCTTTAAATTTGCTAGCTTTTCTTCAATAGCCTTTAACATCAATTATTTCCTCTATGATTGAGTTAAGAACATGGAGCTCAATTTCTACATTTCGCTTTATTAATTCATCATGAAAACGTTTAATAATTATCTCATGCTTGGGATCATCCAGATTTTTGAGTTGCTCCATTTCATGCTCATCTAATGCCTGGTATAAATCAATAAGTACTTCTCTAGCTTGGATCGAAGTTTTCTTTGAATGATTTTTTAAAATAATTTTTTTTACGCTTTCAGTAATTAAGTCTTTTGCTATATTGGCAGACTGTAACCTTGTTTCTTGATTTTTTTGAGCAATGGATTCGATTTGATCAAGAGTGTATAGATATGCTCCATCTAATAGATTGATGGTTGGCTCAATATTTCTTGGAACTCCCAAATCAATTAAAACTAAAGGTTTTTTGCCCCGCGCACTTATCACCTCTTCTATAAGTCCTTTGCCAACAACAGGTGTTTGGCTTTTAGTGGAAGCAATAATTACATCAGCTTTTAAAATAGCTTTTTTGACTGCGTTGAAAGGCTTTGAAATAAATGTTTCCGATCCTAATTCAATAGATCGTTGAGATCTGTTTACAAAAGCTAGCCTAGAAATTCCATTAGCATGGAAATTTTCTAAGATAGAAACTGCAACCTCTCCTGCTCCGATCATCAAAATTTCTAAGTTGCTGGGACTTTCAAAAATTTCTCGAACAAGTTTATACACCAATGTGCTTACTGATATTGGGTTTCTACCTATTTCGCTTTCAGTTCTAGCGAATTTAGCTATTGAGATGATATCGTTTAATAAAGACTCAAAAGCACCTGAAACTAGATCAAGTTTCTTAGATGTCTCAATAGATTCTTTAAACTGCCCAAGAATCTCATGCTCACCGATTATTCTTGAATCGAGCCCAGTTGCAACCATGCATAAGTGCATGAGCGCTGCATCACTTTCTAGAAAGAAAAAATGTTTCTCTATATCAAGACTGCAACTTAGGTAGTCGCATATGGTTTCAGACAACTCTTTGGAATAGCATTTGGAGCTCTCATAAATAATTTCAGTTCTGTTACAAGTTGATAGATTTACGAGAGATGTAACTTGTCCAGAAAGTTTATTTTCTATAATTGGCTTTAAGTCTTTCAAAACGGCATTATTGATGACAAGCTGCTCTCTTTCTTCAAGTGAAGTGTTATGATGACTTATGCCAAATAAATACAAACCCATGATCTGGTTAGTTGTTTTTGGTGTGATAGCTGCATGCCAAAGCGTGCCCACCCAAGAGGGTTTTAATAAATATTTCGGTACTGTGTTGGTTAAAAATAATCAATCTCAATTAAAATCAAATGTTGTTGTATATGAGGATCCAACGGGAATAATTATACAACTTATCAAACCCATTGTAGGAAAGATTGGAGATATCAAGATTAGTTCAGAAGGCAGCAAAGTTACTTTCGTTAACACCGACATGGATTTTTTAAAAGATTTTGAGAGAAGTTTGTCTGAGGACAAAGGATTGATCAGAGAAACTTTAAGTAAATGCCTCTCAAAAGGTTCAATGCAGAGATCTTTCCAAGAAACATTTGTTATTTGTAGTAAAAATTCAGGCAATGATTTAGAAATAAAATTCAAAACCTATCACGGTTTCTCTGGTGAATTTAATCTGAAGCAAGAGGGATGAAAACTAAATTTTTATCTTGCGCTAAACTAAATTTAGATCTAAAAATCCTAGAAAAACAAAGCAATGGATTGCATGCAATTTCTTCCAGTATGCAATTTATTGATCTTTACGATGAAATAACAATTGAGCTTGAAAACAACATAACATATGAATTACAAGTTCAAGGTAATATAGATTGTTCATCAAGCTCAAATTTAGTCACTAAGGCACATAAAGCTCTTCAAGACGTCACAAACCAAAATCTCCCATGTAAGATCTACTTGAAGAAAAATATTCCTGTACAGAGCGGGCTTGGAGGTGGCAGCTCAAATGCAGCCACCACTTTATTAGCATTGAATAGTTTATTTAAACTCAAACTTAGTCGCAAAGAATTAGTGCAAATCGGACATATGCTAGGCTCAGATGTGCCTTTTTTTATAAGAAGTCAAAGCGGAATTATTTCCGGCACCGGTGAACTATTTACCCCAAAAGAATTTCCTTTGAAAGATTTCTCATTATTAGTTCCCAATATTAAATCATCCACTAAAGAGCTCTTTGATGAATTTGATAAAGAAAATAAATCCTCTCTGCCTGAGGAAAATGCTAACGACTTTAACAAAGTATTTTTTCGGAAATTTTCTAATGTTAAATCGAAATTAATTGAATTAAACATTCAAAATCTAATTCGCTTATCAGGAACAGGCTCAACTATCTTTTTTGAAGATAAAAACTTTAATACGCTGAGCAAAATTGCAGAAAAAATTCCTCCTAATTGGAGATCTTTTAAATGCAAAGCATTACAATATTCACCTATTTATGAACTATGGGGTGTAGCCAAGCGGTAAGGCAACGGGTTTTGATCCCGTGATGCGTTGGTTCGAATCCAACCACCCCAGCCAAGGACTATGTTGGGTAAACAAAAAGTAACATTATTCTCAGGATCGGCTTCAGCTAATCTTGCCAAGGAAGTGTCTAGATTGCTTGGAATTGAACTAGGTAAGATAGAGCTTGGACAATTTTCTGATGGAGAAACTAAGGTTGAAATTCTTGAAAATGTTAGGGGTCATGAAACTTACATAATTCAGTCAACTTCTTATCCTACCAATGATAATTTGATGGAATTGCTCTTGATTGCTGACGCTCTTAAAAGATCATCAGCCGCTAAAATTACTGCTGTTATTCCCTACTTTGGTTACGCCAGACAAGATAGAAGAGTTAGATCTGCAAGAGTTCCAATTAGTGCAAAAATTGTTGCAGATATGCTTAATATTGCCGGAATTAACAGAGTGCTAACAGTTGATTTGCATTCTGAAACTATTCAAGGCTTCTTTGATATTCCTGCAGATAATGTCTATGCAACAAAAATTATGCATGATGATATTCAAAATAATTTTAAGAAAAAATCATTAACGGTAGTCTCCCCAGATGTCGGCGGCGTAGTCCGAGCAAGAGCACTTGCAAAGTTTTTAAAAGATGCTGACTTAGCAATCATTGATAAAAGAAGGCAAAAAGCTAACCAATCTGAAGTTATGAATATCATTGGAGAAATTGAGGGCAAAATATGCATTCTGCCAGATGACATCATTGATACTGCGGGTACTATTTGTAATGCTGCAAAAGCACTGAAGGATGCGGGAGCAATGAGTGTTTATGCTTATATAACCCATCCGGTGCTTTCTGGTCCTGCTTTGGAAAGAATCAATGAATCACACATAGATGAGTTAGTGGTAACAAACTCAATTGAGCCTTCCCAAGAAGTGCAAAAATGCAGTAAAATACGCACCATTTCGCTGGCACCAACATTGGCGGAGTGCATACGAAGATTAAATAATGAAGAGTCGTTGAGCGCTCTATTTTTATAAAAGGAATTTCTAATGTCAGAACAAATTTTTCTAAACGCTGAATTGCGCCAAAGGCTTGGAACCAATAAAAACAGAGAAATTCGCAGAGAGGACAGTATGGTTCCTGCAGTTATTTATGGTAACGAACAAGAATCTAAAAATATTAAAGTCCCCCTTAATGAAATTGCTAAAGCCTCAATGGATGAAAATTTCTATACACAGGTTTTATTGATCAAGCTTGAAGGTAATGACGAAAAAGTAGTGCTTAAAGAGCTTCAAAGAGAGCCTGAAAAAGGTAAATTCTTACATGCAGATTTTCAAAGAGTATCCAGTAAAACTAAATTGAAAGTTGTATTGCCTATTAAAATTATTGGTGAAGATGAGTGTTTAGGCATTAAAGAAGGTGGAGTGTTGACTAGAAACATTGTTGAGATAGAAGTAGCTTGTTTAGCTGGCAATATTCCTGAATCATTAGAAGTTGATATTACTAATCTAGAACTGGATCAATCAGTCAGATTAACAGAAATTCCTTTACCTGAAGGAGTAGAAATACCTGGTCTCGATGAAGAACATGATCAACAGGTACTGAATGTTCAAATTCCTAAAATCATTGAAGAGCCTGAAGAAGATCTTGCTTCTGAGGCTGATGAAACAGAATCTGGAGAAGAAACCTCATCTGAAGCTTCTGATGAGGCTGGTTCAGAAGAAGGGGCAGAAGAAGCTAGCGAAGAGTCTTCTTAACCCGCCCTTCCTAGACTTATGCAAAAAATATGCATGATTGGCCTAGGTAATCCTGGTAAAAAATATATTAATACAAAGCATAATATTGGCAGCGATTGGATTATAAAAGCTATCGAAAATTATGGTCTAGAACTAAGCTATAGCTCAAAAGAAAAATCTCACTCTGCAGTGAGCCATGATCAAGTCATTGAATGGATTATTCCTGATTGTTATGTAAATGAATCAGGTGTGGCCATCAAAAAAATTCTAAAAAATAAAAACTATTCTTCCAATAATGTGTTTGTTATTCATGATGATCTGGATTTACCTGTTGGCCAAATTCGAATCAAAGATGGTGGCGGTCATGGGGGACACAATGGGTTGAGAGATATAATTAAACATTGCTCAGCAGATTTTATGCGTATTAGAGTTGGAATTAATCATCCAGGAAATAAAGATTTAGTTACTTCCTGGGTTCTAACAAAATTCTCTAAGCAAGATCAAGATGAATTGGATAATTCCTTTTATAGATTTTTGAGAGCAGTAGATATGCTATCGAATCATCATGTAGCAGATGCTCAGAAATTTCTTCATACTTCAGAGAAGTTATAGTGGCATTAAAATGTGGAATTGTTGGGCTTCCAAATGTTGGTAAATCCAGTCTATTTAATGCCCTAACGGAAGCAAGTATTCCTGCTGAAAATTTTCCATTTTGTACCATCGAGCCTAATATTGGGGTAGTCAATCTTCCAGATACAAGATTAGATAAAATTCATTCGATTACAAAATCAGCAACAAAAATACAAAATACCACTACTTTTGTTGATATTGCAGGCTTGGTGAAAGGTGCTGCTAATGGGGAAGGTTTAGGCAATGCTTTTTTGGCCAATATTAGAGAGGTAAATGCTATTTTGCATGTTGTTAGATGTTTTGATGACGAAAAGATTGTCCATGTTCATGGAGAAACCAATCCCAGCAATGATTTTGCTGTAATAAATCTTGAACTAGCATTGGCAGATATCTCAATGCTAGAAAATAGCATGCAAAAGATTGAAAAAAAATTAAGATCAGGGGAGAAGGCTTTACAAAAAGAATATGAGGTCTTGCAAGCTGCAAAAATTGCTATCGAAACGGAAGCAAATCTTGATACCTCAAGTTTCGATGACCATCAAATGAATTATCTTAGTTCATTAAACTTACTTACGTTTAAGCCAGTATTAGTGATTGCAAATGTAAGTGAGAATGCAGATTCTAATAATCTTGAAGAATTAAATCTAATTTGCAAAGAAAAAAATATTGAGGTTATTAATGCTGTTATAAAGAACGAGTTAGAAATTGCTCAATTGGATCCAAGCGAAAGAATGGAATACTTAGAAGTATTGGGAATGGAAAATACTGTATTGGAGAAAATTATACTTGCTTCATACAATCTGCTTAATATGGGGACCTTTTTTACTACAGGCCCAAATGAATCAAGAGCCTGGAGTTTTAAAATTGGATCTACAGCCCCACAGGCAGCTGGAACAATCCATACTGATTTCCAAAAAGGGTTTATAAAGGCTGAAGTGTTGTCTTACCATGATTTTATTGATTGCGCTGGATTACAAAATGCCAAGACCCAAGGCAAGGTTAGACTCGAGGGAAAAGAATATCTAATGATTGATGGTGATATAGTCCATTTTAAATTTAATGTTTGACAACAAGAAACAGAACTATATTATTGTTGAAAAATTTGGCTATGTAGCTCAGTCGGTTAGAGCACGGCACTCATAACGCCGGGGTCGGTGGTTCAATTCCACCCATAGCCACCACTCTTATTGAGGCAGCTAATTACTTCTTCAAATAAGCTAGAATAATAATTATTGAAATTAGTGCCAATAATCCATCTTGGCCGATCATCCCAATTATATTGCTTACATTTGTATAAATGTTTCCAATAAATGGGGCATTGGGTCCAAAAATTATTCCCAGCAGTAGTGAAACTACTATTACAGGAATTAGAACATTGGTGAGCTTTTCTAAGAAGTTTTTTATCGAGCCTAAAGAAATCTTAAACATTTTATCCTATAACGGGACACCTAGCAGGGCAAGCCCTGCTAGATGTTAAATGTACTTAAGTTATTACTTAAGAAGCCCGATGAGGATTGCAGCAGCTAAAAGACCTACTAATCCAGCATCACCAAGGTCTTGAATGAGCCCAACTAGATTACCTAGAACGTCTCCAAAGAACCATGATTCACCGAATACAACTCCAGCTACCACTCCAAGGCCAACAACAGCTACAAGAATACTTGTTAAGCTAGTCACAAGACCTTTAATCATCGCTAATGCATTATCCATAATTTCCCCCTATGTTTATTATGGTTAACTACCATATGAGATCATAAAATTTGAAAGGATACAAATTATTTAACAAATAAATAATTTGCTAATTTGACAAATATATTAGTTTTGATCTAAGGCTTTTTTTGACAGTTTGAGTTTACCTCTATCAAACCCTATTAGCTTAACGGATATTACGTCACCTTCGCTTAAGACAGAATTCACATCTTCAACTCTTTCTTGAGAAATTTCAGATATATGCAATAAACCATCTTTCCCAGGCAATATATTAACGAAGGCACCAAATTCAACTATTTTAACAACGGTTCCTTCATAAACTTTGTTCAATTCTGGTTCTTCTATGATCTTTTCAATTCTATCAAGCGCTGCCTGCATAGAGCTTTTGTTTTCAGCAAATACAGTTACCTCGCCATCATCATTAATATCAACACTTGCTTCAGTTTCCGCTTGTATAGCCTTGATAACAGCCCCGCCTTTGCCAATGATTTCCTTAATCTTATCTTGAGCAACAGTCATCTTTGTCATGCTTGGAGCAGATTCCGATAACTCTTTAGGCGAAGAAATAACTTGATTCATTCTATCTAGAATATGCATTCTTGCTGCTTTTGCTTTTACTAGTGCTGTTTCCATTATTTCTTCGTTGATACCTTCAATTTTTATATCCATTTGAAGTGCAGTTACTCCGTCAGCAGATCCAGCAACTTTGAAATCCATATCTCCTAAATGATCTTCATCCCCTAAGATGTCAGTTAGAACTGCAAACTTGTCTCCCTCTTTGATTAAACCCATGGCAACACCAGCTACTGGGCTTTTGAGAGGGACACCTGCATCCATAAGAGATAATGAAGTTCCGCAGACTGTAGCCATAGAACTAGATCCATTGGATTCGGTAATTTCTGACACGACCCTGAGGGTATAACCAAATTCGTCACTATTAGGGAGTACTGGTCTAATTGCTCTTTTTGCTAGATTTCCATGACCGATTTCTCTTCTCTTTGGTCCCATTGGCATACTAATTTCTCCAACGCTATAGCCTGGGAAATTGTAGTGAAGCATAAATGGATCTTGCTCCTCGCCATGAAGAGATTCAAGTCTTTGCATGTCTTTAACAGAGCCTAATGTTGCAGCAACTATTGCCTGAGTTTCACCTCTGGTGAATAATGCTGAGCCATGTGCTCTTGGAAGAAGCGAAGTTTCTATAGCCAGAGGCCTAACTGTATCTAAATCTCGGCCGTCTATTCTAGGTTGATTTGAGAGAATATTTTCTCTGACAATATTCTTTTCAGTATTTTTAAATGCAGTAAGGACCCTGCCCTTCTCAAGATCATCAACTTCTTCAAAATCAGCAAGTATCTTTTCTTTGATATCACCAATTGCATTACCTCTATCGGCTTTATCTCTGATGGTAAAAGCAGTTTTAATTGCCTCGCTATAGTTATTTACAATGTGTTCTTGGTAAGTGCTAATACTTGGAACATCTTCAACTTCCCAGGGCTCTGCTCCACAATTAGCTTTAAAAGTATTAATAGCATCTATCACAACTTGTTGTTCTTGATGCCCAAATAGTACTGCTCCCAGCATTAAGTCTTCATCTAATTCATGAGCTTCAGACTCAACCATTAACACTGCATCTTTCGTTCCAGCAACCACCATATCTAACATTGAATTAGCTAGCTGCTCTCTATTTGGGTTAAGGACAAAACTGTTATTAATAAAACCAACTTTGGCCGCTGCAATCGGTCCCTGAAATGGAATGCCGGATAATGCTAATGCAGCAGATGCACCAATCATTGCAGGAATATCAGCATCGCAACCTTTCTCTAGGGACATTACAGTTGTAATAATTTGTACCTCATTAGTAAAAGAACTTGGAAATAATGGTCTGATAGGCCTATCGATTAATCTTGAAGTTAGAGTTTCTTGTTCAGTTGGCCTAGCCTCTCTTTTAAAATATCCGCCAGGAATTTTTCCTGCGGCATAGAATTTTTCTTGATAAAACACTGCTAAAGGAAAGAAATCCTTAGCAGGATCAGATTCTTTTTTAGCAACTACTGTTGCAAGAACAACGGTGTCACCTGTTGTTACCATGACACTCGCAGTGGTTTGTCTGGCTACTTTATTTGCTTCTAACTTATAGTTTCTGTCTCCATATTGAAATTCGATAACATCTGCATTTAAATTTAATTCATTCACTTATTTTTCCTTTCTATCCTCTCAGGCCTAGCTCCTTGATTAAAGAAGCATATTTTTCTACATCTTTTCTTTTCAAATAGGCTAATAATTTTCTTCTTAGATTAACCATCCTTATCAGGCCTGTTCTTGAATGATGGTCTTTTTTATGCGACTTAAAGTGGCTTTGCAGTTTATTTATATTTTCTGTGAGAAGTGCTATTTGAACTTCCGGAGATCCTGTATCGTTTTCACCAGTTTGAAATTTCTCAATTATTTTTGACTTTTCTTCTTTTAAAAGTGCCATTTATTACTCCTTGGGTATACTTCATTTCTCTAATTCCACGTATACCTGAAGAATTAGAGCGTGTAGCTTATTATTAATTGAAAAATTAAACAAGGAATTCTTTAATTAATTCCCCGTTATCTATTCTGGCTAATCCTGCAATCTTATTGGCATGCTTTAAAATCACTAATCCTTTATTAGAATTATTAAATGAAGGTCTTCTGCCATGCTCAAGATCTTTTAGTTGAGATGAGGATATCTCAATACAGCTTGTCTCGGAGAATACTTTATCTAAATCTAAAATTTTTTGTTCATCTAAGTTTTCTAAAGTAGTTGCATTTACCAAATCAAAATCACCCTGTCCTGTTCTCACTAATTTTGTTAAGTGAGCTCCCACGCCTAACTTGCAACCAAGGTCTCGAGCAATAGATCTTATATAAGTCCCCTTAGAGACTTTTAACTTTATTTTAAGATTGGGGTATTCAAATTCTAAAACTTCAAGAAAATGAATAGTAACTTTTCTTGATTGAATGTCGATTTCCTGTCCCTTTCTTGCGTAATCATAAAGTTTTCTTCCTTGTATTTTAATCGCAGAATATTTTGGAGGAATTTGAGTCTGCTCTCCCCTAAATTGATCTAACGCCCCTAACAGGGTTTCAATACTTATTTGAGTATCATCAGCAGTAATTACTCTTCCTTCGCTATCATCTGTGTCTGTAGATATTCCGAGACGAATAGTGGCTTCATATTCTTTACAATCATTTAATAGAAATTTTGATAACTTGGTTCCACTGTTAATCCCAATAATCAAAAGGCCCTCTGCAAGCGGATCAAGAGTACCAAAGTGACCTGCCTTTGATACTTTAAGAATTTTTTTGGCTTTCTGAAGAGCTTGATTGGAAGATATACCCGAGGGCTTATTTAGCAATAAAATTCCACTAATCATTAACAGAATCTAACAAGCTTGAAATCCTAGCAAAGTTTTCAAGAGCTTGGTCCTCTTCAAGGATAAGTCTTGGAACTCTTCTAGTGGTGAGTGATTTGGCAAGTTTGGTTCGAAGCAAAGATGTAAATCTCTCTAAAGCTACCTCTGGAATAGGTTTATCAGGAGCTTGATTTGGCAGTTTATAATATATTTTGGCTGAACTTAGATCAGAGCTGCATCTAACTGCAGTAATATTAAAGGCTTTAAAGCGCTCATCATTGATTTCGTGAAGAATGATTGTAGAGATTTCCCTTCTGATGAAATCTTCTACTCTAGAAACTCGCTCACCTGACATGAATTAGAGGGTTTGTTGCTCTTCCTTTCTATCAAAGACTTCTATTACATCGCCTGGTTTTATATCTTTATAATTCTTGATGCCTATTCCGCATTCTGTACCTGATTTTACTTCACTAACATCATCTTTAAATCTTCTTAAGGAATCAAGCTCACCTTGATGTATAACAACATTGTCCCTTAATACCCTGACAGGCTTATTTCTTAAGACACTGCCTTCTATGACTTGGCAACCAGCAACTTGACCAAATTTTGGAGAATTAAATACCTCCAATACTTGCGCATTACCAACAATCTCTTCTTTTATAACTGGATCAAGAAGACCAGAAAGTCTTTGCTTAGCATCATCAATAAGTTCGTAGATAATGCTGTGGTAATCAAGAACCATTTCATTTTCTTCGATTAATTTCTTTGCAGCATTATCAGCTCTGACATTAAATCCAAAAATTATGGATTCAGTTGCAAGCGCTAGATTTACATCAGACTCTGATATACCTCCAACACCTGCTGCAACAACTTTTATATAGGCTTCATCATTTCCAACATCTTGCAATGCAGATGAAATAGCTTCACTAGTGCCAGCAACATCGGATTTTAAAACAATGTGAAGAGCTTTCTTTTGGCCGCCTCCCATGGAGTCAAACAGATTCCCTAGAGCTTCATCTTTATGCTTAAGTACTTTTTTGTTCTTAAGTTTAGTTTCTCGGTATTCAATAATTTCTTTTGCTTCTTTTTCAGATTGAACAACTTGGAATGGATCTCCAGCATTAGGAACGCTATTTAAACCTAAAACCTCAACAGCATCCGATGGACCTGCGGATTTTAATTTTTGGGTTTCGGCATCGCTTATGTTCTTTACTTTCCCAAAAGCAGTGCCGCAAACTATTATGTCTCCTTGAAAGAGGGTTCCATTTTGAATTAATAAAGTAGCGACAGCTCCTCTAAATTTATCTAGCTCTGATTCAATACAAACTCCTTGAGCTGAACCTTTTACATGAGCTTTTAGTTCAAGCATTTCTGACTCTAGGATTAGAGAATCTAATAGATTGTCAACACCTTCACCAGTATGTGCTGATACAGGAATAACTTGGATGCTTCCTCCCCAATCTTCCGGAATTAAATCCTTAGAAGCGAGATCACCCTTTACTTTATCGACATCTGCATCAGCAAGATCAATCTTATTAACGGCAACCACAATTGAAACACCAGCAGCCTTAGCATGGTTAATAGCCTCTTCAGTTTGGGGCATGACGCTATCATTTGCTGCTACAACTAGGATAACAATATCAGTTGTATTAGCTCCTCTTGCTCTCATAGCTGAAAAAGCAGCATGTCCAGGGGTATCTATAAATGTAATCAATGAATCCTTGGCTTTAACTTGATATGCTCCAATGTGCTGTGTAATACCTCCAGCCTCTCCATCGGCAACTTTTGACTTTCGAATAAAGTCTAATAGGGAAGTTTTGCCATGATCAACATGCCCCATTACAGTTACAACAGGATGTCTGCTTACAGGTTCATCTGTATAGTTAATGTTCCCTATGATCTGCTCTTCAACTGATTCCGTGGTAAGAGGGATTGGATTGTGACCAATTTCCTCAGTTACTAAGATTGCTGTCTCCTGGTCAATTGAATCATTTATTGTTGCCATTACACCAAGCGACATGAGTGATTTCACAACCTCACCACCCTTAAGAGACATAAGCTTTGCCAATTCACCAACAAAAATAGTTTCAGGAATCTCGATATCTTTTTTAATAAATTCTGTGGGTTTTGAAAATTGATGAGCTCCATCAGAATCAAAACCTTTTTCTTTTCTAGAATATTCCTTCGCAGCATTTGAAAGTTGTGTGCCAATGTCTATATTTGGCTTGTGTCTTGATGTAGGTGCATTCTTTTTAGCTTGCACAGCCTTAATTCTGGCTTCTTTTTCTTGCTCTTGTCTCTGCTTAATAGCCTCTTTTATCTGATCTTCCCTTTTTTGTTGGTGCTCTTTTAATTGCTCAGCTGCAGCCCTTCTCTTTGCCTCGATATTATCGGTAAATGATTGTTGCTGTACTTGTCTTTTAGGAGTAACTGAACCTTTGCTTTTAATTGTTACACCAGACTCAGAGGTTGAAACTGAAGAAGATTTTTTTTCTTTTAAAAATAAAAGTAATTTTTGTTTATCTTGGGGGGTTACCTCATCGGTATCCCTAGCATGGTCTAGACCGGCAGCTTTCATTCGCTCCAATAAAACAGAGGGATCTATCTTGAGGGCTTTTGAAAAATCTTTAACAGTTATAGTCATTATCTTTTATTAATTCTCAAACCATGAAGCTCTTGCCTTCATAATAATCTCCGATGCAATCTTGCTATCAATCTTTACAATCTCAAGCAGTTCATCAACAGCAAGTTCTGCCACATCATCAACCGTCTTAACTTTATTTTCAGCCAGTTGATTAATTTGGTCTTCTGAGAATCCTAGGTCTATTAAAGCAGAAAGGTTGTCCTCTTCTGCTGTTAGTTCTCCCATTGCTTCCATCAACGCAGCATCTGCTGAAAGTGTTTTAATATTTTCAACTTCTTCCTCAGACAATTCGGTGCAAGAAATTAGGTCTTGATTATCAGCATAAGTGATAGCATCAAAGGTGCTAAACCCATTATTCAATAATTTTTCAGCAGTCTCTTCAGAAATGCTTAATCCTTCCATAAGTTTTGCTTGAATTTCAGTCTCTAGTACAACTTCTTTGGCCTTTGCTTCATCACTAGAAATAATATTTAACTCCCATCCAACCAAACGGGATGCAAGTCTAATATTTTGTCCTCTTGAGCCAATGGCAAGAGCAAGATTATCTTCATTAACAGCAAGCTCCATTGATCTAGCATCTTCATCCATAGTTATTGATTCAACCTTCGCAGGGGATAAAGCATTTATCACCATTTGAGCTGGATTATCTTCGTAAACAATAATATCTATTCTCTCATTGCCTAATTCATTCGAAACTGCTTGCACTCTGGAACCACGCATTCCCACACATGCTCCAACTGGATCTATCCTACCGTCATTTGTCTTTACAGATATTTTTGAACGAGAACCAGCATCTCTAGCAATACCTCTAATTTCAATGACATCTTCATTAATCTCCGGAACTTCAATTCTAAAAAGCTCTGTTACCATTTCTGGGCATGATCTACTTAATAGCAATTGTGCTCCCCTGCCCTCAATTTCTTTAATTTGTAAGACTGCCCTGATTCGATCATTCAATTTATATATCTCACCTGGAAGGAGCTGGTCTCTTGGTAAGATCGCTTCAACATCATTATTGATTTCTACAATAATGTTATCTCTGGTTACTCTCTTAACCACGCCACTTAACAACGAGTTATTTTGAGATCTGTATGCAGAAACAATATTTTCCCTTTCTGCCTCTCTTACCTTTTGCATCATCACTTGACGGGCAGCTTGAGTTTCAATCCTGCCAAAAGCAACATTGTCTACCTCAGTTTTAAAAACTTCGCCGAGATCTAATCCTGCAGATTCAGGAGAAATATGGCTTTCAGGATGAAACTCTGGATCATCTTCATTAGTAACATTAAAAAATCTAAAAGTCTTGTATGTTCCCTCATTTCTATCAATCTCTACCTGTAGCTCGGCATCCTCATGAAAATGCCTTATAGAAGCGCTTGCAATTGCAGCTTCAATTGCCTCAAAAATCACTTCTTCTTCTAAGCCTTTTTCATTTGAAACGGATTCAACTACCGCTAAAATCTCAATGCTTTTCATTTTTTTCCCTCAATAGTGCCTGAAAATCAGGCGATAAATTACAGGTGTGGATATTGTTAAATGGCACAGTGTGATTATTGCCATCATCATCCTCAAGGACAATGTCACTTTCTACAACGTCAACAAGAGTTAATAGTTTCTTACCATGAAGTGTATGATTGCTCTCTTTAAATTTGATTAAGACATTCTCACCTAGATAGTTTTTCATCTGATTAGCAGAAAAGAATTTTCTTTCCAAGCCAGGAGTAGAAACTTCTAAGATATAGTCAAAATCAATGAAATCACTGTCAATTGGCAGTTCAAAATTAATATCATTGGAAACCTTCTCACAATCTTCAATGGTAGCGCCTCCAATAGCATCAATATATACGCGTACAATTGGTTTAGATTTTCCTCTAATCAAATCTATACCCCAAAGCTCGCAGCCATTTCCCTGAACTAAAGGTTCTACTATATTTGTTAAATTACTTTCAAACATTTCTCATATAAAAACGGGGCTTAAAGCCCCATCAAAACTTATGTCTACTGGTAGCGGGGGCTGGATTTGAACCAACGACCTTCGGGTTATGAGCCCGACGAGCTACCAGACTGCTCCACCCCGCATCGCAGAGGAAGAAGTTTATAGAATACATACCAATTTGGTCAAGTAAAATCATAAAACCAAAGATCGCATAATTCTTATCTATTGCTATAATTCTCCAACTGCCGAAGTGGTGGAATTGGTAGACACGCTATCTTGAGGGGGTAGTGAGCGAATGCTCGTGCGGGTTCAAGTCCCGCTTTCGGCACCATATGTGTTATGTTATAATATAACATTATGGTAAAAAAATTTGTCAGCCTTGATTACGCTGGTATTGCAATCGCAAGCACATGCTTTTTGCATTGTTTAGGTACTTTATTTTTTTTAGCAGGCTACTCAGCTTCTTCTTTTTTATATCTAAGCTTTCTCGATAATCCTCAAATTCATGCAATATTTATATTAGCTAGTGTTGCCCTAGGGATAATTTCTCTGATGTTTGCATATGCAGTTTTAAAAAAATCTACTCGAATAAGTGGGTTTATTAAGCTTATTTTGAGCATAGGTGTCTTTTGTTTGCTTAGCGGCCTATTGTTGGATAGCTTTTCGAGCTCAAATTTAGCAAACATCTTATTGCTAAGCGGTGCTGCTGCAATAGTAATGCTTCACATTCAACTTTTAAGAGTAAAGAAAAAAATTACTGATTAGGAAGTATTGGAACTTCTTCAGCTAACTCTTCTAAATCAAAGAGCTCCTGAGTGTTTTCTTGTTTTTGAATATAAGCATGTGCAAATGTTAGTATCAAAAAGGCTGCAGCAATAAAAGAAGTTAGTTTACCCAAAAAATCTGCTGGACCCACTGCTCCAAATATTGAATTAGATGAACCTCCACCAAAAGCCGAACCAAGATCTGAGCCCTTGCCTTGCTGTAAAATAATGAGCACAACCAAAAGGATAGCTAGTATTACAGTAAGAACCTTTATTGCAGTAATTAACATTTCTTAAACCTTATCAAATGAGGATGCGATTTTAGCAAAAGATTTACCATTTAGGGAAGCACCTCCTACAAGAACTCCATCAATCAATTCTGATTTAGATAGCTCCTGAGAATTTTCCTCAGATACACTTCCTCCATAAAAAATGCCCAAAAGTTTTATTTTTGCGCTTAAAGAAAGTGTTTCTTTGATAAAGCCATGCATGGATTCAATTTCTTGGGTTGAGGGAAGCTTACCAGATCCAATTGCCCAAATTGGTTCATAGGCAATATACAGTTTAATATTTGTATTTAGAGCTAATAACTCATTATCAAGTTGATTTTTGATTGCCTCCAAGGATTTACCAGAATCATATTCAGCAAGACTCTCGCCTATGCAATATATTGAAGTAAAAGTATGCCTAGCTACCTTATCTAACTTGTTTTTAATTGTCTCAGAGGTTTCCCCGAAAATATTGCGGCGTTCTGAGTGACCGATTATGGACATACTACAATTCATATCTGTAAGCATCTCAAGAGATATTTCACCTGTTCTAGCGGTCTCATTAGAAAAATCTAAATTTTGAGCACAAATATTTAAATTACTCTGCTTTAATTCATTACATAAAGGGATATAAATTGCTGGAGGCGCAATAGCAACTGCGGAGCGATCTCCATGGAAGTTTTCATTAAACTCATCAAACCAATCATGGCAAAAGCTAGCTGAACCATTGAGTTTCCAATTTGCAACTGCATTAATCATCTTAAAAAAGACTAGCTAGATCCTGGGCACACTTTTTTGCTGTGGATTCAGATTCAGCTTCAACCATTATCCTAATTTTTTGCTCTGTTCCTGAAGGTCTGACGAGAATTCTACCAATGGTTAAGTCGCTTCTTATTTCTTGGATCCGTGTTTGAATGCTGGCTTCATTGAGAACATCTTTATTGGCTACTTCTATTGAAAGTTCAACCTGAGGAACTTTGTTATAACCTTTTAAAGCTTCTTTAGCATCTTTTTCTAAAAGAAGAAGAGTAGATATAGTTTTAAGAGCTGCCACAGTTCCATCTCCGGTACTCACAAGGTCTCTACAAATAATATGACCTGAAGGCTCTCCCCCTAGATACCAACCTTTCTTTGTAAGAATTTCATTTACAAAAGTATCACCTACGTCGGATCTTTCAAACTCATAACCTAAATCCTTAATACCTAATTCCAAACCTAAGTTAGACAATACAGTTCCAACTATTCCAGACCAAGGGCCAATTCTATTTGTATTACCACTTGCTAAAATATATAAAATATCATCTCCATCAAGAATGTTTCCACTTGCATCAATTAATTTGACTCTATCCGCATCTCCATCAAGGGTAACTCCAAAATCTGCACGATGCTCAAGAACTGCTTTTCGCGCACTTTCTGGGTTGGTAGATCCACAACCTTCATTGATGTTGTAACCATTTGGGCTTGTTCCCAAGGTTATTACTTCTGCTCCAAGTTCTTCAAAAATAGCAGGAGATACTTTATAAGCAGCTCCGTTGGCACAATCTAAAACTATTCTTAGACCCTTAAAAGAAATATTTTGTGGAACTGTAGATTTACAAAACTCAACATATCTATCTCCCGATTCATCAAATCTTCTTGCTTTGCCAAGCTTATCGGCTGAAACAATCTGAAGTGAATTAGTATTGATGACCTTCTCAATCTTATGTTGAAGTTCTTTTGAAATCTTGACACCATTGGCATCAAAAATCTTTATCCCATTATCCAAATAGGTATTGTGAGAGGCACTAATCACTAAACCAAATTGCCCTCGAGAGGATTTTGTGAGATAAGCTACTCCAGGTGTTGGAAGTGGGCCAAGCAATCTTACATTTACACCTGCTGCAATGAATCCAGCCTCCAAAGCTGATTCAAGCATGTATCCTGATACCCTGGTATCCTTTCCTATTAAAACAGTATCCCAACCCTCTGCCTTCAGCACTTGACCGGCAGCTTGACCAATTCTTAAACAAAGATCAGGTGTTATAATGCTATCGACAGGTCCTCTAATACCATCTGTACCAAAAGAGACTTTCATGGAAACTATTATACTGATTAAGTTTCTTCAGCAGTACCTTTTATAGCTGGATCAGTTTTGGATGCTGTTTTACTTTCCTGGTCTTGATCCCAGTCCTTAGGGGCTCTTGGTTTAGCTCCAGCCATAATGTCATCTATTTGATCTGCATCAATGGTTTCATAATTTAACAAAGCTTCAGCCATCATATGCAACTTATCTAAATTGGTTTCAAGAAGGCGTTTTGCTTCGTTGTAGCAATTGTCAATGATTGCCTTAATTTCAAGATCAATCTTGTTAGAAGTGGCATCGCCAACTGTTTGATGTTGGATAGCTGCTGATCTTCCTAAGAAAGGATTGGTTTCATCTTCTCCAAATTTTAGCGGACCAAGAGAAGACATGCCCCATTTGGTTACCATATTGGTTGCAATGTTTGTGGCTACTTCGATATCATTTGAAGCTCCTGTTGTGATAGAGTCCTCGCCGTTGATTATTTCCTCTGCGAGTCTTCCTCCAAACAATGCAGAAATCCTTCCAAGGAGATAACGTTTGCTCTGCATGTATTTATCCTCTTCAGGTAGGAACATGGTAACTCCAAGCGCCCTGCCTCTTGGAATAATAGTTACTTTGTATACAGGATCATGCTCAGGCATTAATTTGCCAACAATAGCATGACCAGATTCATGATAGGCAGTGATTCTTTTTTGTTCATCTGTCATGATCATAGATTTTCTTTCAGGACCCATCATTACTTTGTCTCGGGCTAGATCAATATGCTCTTGTTCAACTTTTTTATCACCTTGTCTGGCAGCAAAGAGAGCGGCTTCGTTGACCAAGTTTGCAAGATCAGCACCAGAAAACCCTGGTGTGCCTCTAGCAATTATTTTTGGATCAACATCAGATGATAAAGGTACCTTTTTAAGATGAACTTTTAGAATTTTTTCTCTACCATTCAAATCAGGCAAATCAACTATAACTTGTCTATCGAATCTGCCCGGTCTTAAAAGCGCTGGATCCAAAACATCTGGTCTATTGGTTGCAGCAATAATGATAATTCCGTCATTTCCTTCAAATCCATCCATCTCAACAAGCAATTGATTTAATGTTTGTTCTCTTTCGTCGTGTCCGCCACCAAGACCAGCGCCCCTATGACGACCTACCGCATCAATTTCATCAATAAAGACAATACAAGGAGCATTCTTTTGAGCTTGTTCAAACATATCTCTAACTCTAGATGCACCTACACCAACAAACATTTCAACAAAATCAGAACCGGAGATTGAAAAAAATGGAACTTTTGCCTCGCCAGCTACCGCTCTAGCCAAAAGAGTTTTTCCTGTACCAGGAGGGCCAACCATTAATACTCCACGTGGAATCTTTCCTCCAAGTTTTTGAAATTTAGTAGGGTCTTGTAAGAAAGAGACTAGCTCAGCAACATCTTCTTTAGCCTCTTCACATCCTGCAACATCTTTAAAAGTGGTCTTAACTTTTCCTCCTTCCATAAGCTTTGCTTTGCTTCTTCCAAAAGACATAGGCCCGCCTTTTCCAGAAATACCGCCTTGCATTTGCCGCATAAAGAAGAAAAATATTGCAAGCAATAGAATGATTGGAAATGCACCCACTAGAAGTTGGGACCATAGTGATGGTTGTTCAACATTCTCATAGTTCACAACTACCCTATTAGACTCTAAAGCATTTTCTAAATCTTCATCACGCTTATATATAGGATGCAGTGTTTCAAATCTTGATCCATCTAAACGCTGACCATGAATGGTCATCTGATCACCCTTGTATGTTACTTCAGCAATATTATCGGAAAGAACATCCTGTCTAAATTCAGAATAACTAATTTGAGCTCTTCTTGAAGAATTAGCATCCTCGATTGAATTAAAAAGAAAAACCAAGCCGAAGCCAAGCATGGACCAAACAATTAAATTTCTTAAAAAATTATTCATATCAAATCTTCTCCTGACAAGTATATCTCACCTGAATTGCTTTTGGATGCTGCAGGCTTATGTGTAGCAATATTTCTAAAGCACAGTGATACATCATGTCTTAATTTTTTGAGATTGCTGTTCTGAAAAGTTTTAATAATAAATTTAGAATAGTTATTTCTTTTTAACAGCTTTACTGCTGCCTGAAGGGTTATTAAATTTAATTCGTAGATATTTTCTTCATCAACATCTCTTATACCTGTAATGTTGGGGGCTAAATCTGATATTACAAGATCAAAGGTTCCAATTTTTAGAGCGATTTCTTTTATCTTTTCAATATTTCTTACGTCTTCTTGAAAAAAATGTATGCCCTCGATTTTTTCTATTGGCAAAATATCAATTGCAAATATTTCGAGGTTTGGGAATTTTAGTTTTAAGTAATGCGACCAACCACCAGGAGCAGCACCAATATCAAATACAGAGTGTATTTTTTGGGTGGCAAAATTTCGAGTTTCTAAAATCTGCTGTAATTTGTAAACTGCCCTGGTCCGATACCCCTCCTTTTGAGCCTTTAAAGCCCACTTATCTTGAATATGCCTCACTTAGATGTGTTCTATTTCTAAGATTTCAAAGTTTTTGGTCCCTGCAGGAGTCTCTATAGCCACTTCATCTTCAAGCTCCTTTCCTAATAGACCTCTTGCGATTGGAGTATCTATTGAAATAAGGCCTTTATCAGGATTAGATTCAAGGTTCCCCACTATCTTAAACTGCAATTCTTTGGCTTCATCAATATCGTAGAGCCTGAGGGTTGAGCCAAAAACAACCTTACCAGAATAAGGAATGTCGTGAACATCAATTACTATGCAATTTGCCAAGGTAGATTCTATTGTAGAAATTTTCTTTTCTAGCAAGGCCTGTTGTTCTTTCGCAGCATGGTACTCAGCATTTTCTTTAAGATCGCCATGCGCCCTTGCCTCAGCAATGGCTTGAGAAATCTCTGGTCGAGCCTTGGTTTTGAGCGTATGTAATTCAGATTTTATAAACTCAAAGCCTTGCTTTGTAAGCGGAGGTTTTTCCATTAAATGATTATATCAATTAATGTTTGTAATTTGCTGAATGGGTTCCACCGTCCAACTTTCCAAGTTATTTTTAACGGCTTCCATGATTGCTAATCCGCCAAAGACTGTTGTGGTGCAAAATATTCTGCTTTCCAGGGCAGTTCTTCTAATAGATGCTGAATCTGAGATTGACTGTTTGCCTTCCGTAGTATTGATGACAAGCTGAACCTCTTTATTTAGAAGCTTATCAACAGTATGAGGCCTTCCCTCCATAACCTTATTAATCACAGCTACTTCATATCCTAGTGCTTTGATAGCTGCAGCGGTACCCTTGGTTGCAATAATAGAGAAATTATTTTCTACCAATAGAGGAAGCAGTTCATTGAGATATTTTTTATCTGAATCTTTCACACTAACAAAAGCTGTTCCTGAAAAATGTAAATTCTTCATTGCTCCTAATTGAGCTTTTGCATAGGCCTCACCAAAGGATTTTCCGATTCCCATCACTTCTCCGGTAGATTTCATTTCAGGGCCTAGTATGGGATCCACATTAGGGAACTTATCAAATGGGAGGACTGCTTCTTTAACAAAGAATCTATTAGGTAAAACAGGGTCAAAGTCTTGCTCTGCAAGGCTTACTCCTAACATAGATTTTGTGGCGGCTTTTACGAGAGATGATCCAATGGCTTTAGATATAAATGGAACGGTTCTTGAGGCCCTAGGATTAACCTCAATGATAAAAATTTCATTGTCCTTAACAGCATATTGGATGTTCATTAGCCCAATAATGTTGAGCTCCTTGGCAATAGCAATTGATTGCTTGGAAATAGTTTCTTGAATTACCTCTGAAAGAGAATATGGTGGCAAAGAACAGGCTGAATCACCTGAATGAATGCCAGCCTGCTCAATATGCTGAAGAATACCTCCAATTTTTATGGTCTTTCCATCCGAAATAACATCTACATCAACCTCTATTGCATCTTGTAAATAACTGTCCAGCAAAATAGGTTTTTGTTCAGAAACTTTTTCTGCCTCTACGAGATATCTAGTTAACTCTTCATGGTTGTTAACTAGCTCCATGGCTCTGCCGCCAAGCACATAAGAAGGTCTTACTACTATTGGATATCCAATAGAATTGGCAGCATCTATAGCTTCATTAGCTGAAACAATGGTTGTATTTTTAGGTTGCTTTAAATTTAATTTTTTTACTAATTCCTGAAAACGCTCCCTATCCTCAGATCTATCAACAGCATCAAAAGATGTTCCAAGAATTGGAATATCATTCTTGATAAGAGTTTCGGCTAGCTTTAAGGGAGTTTGTCCTCCAAATTGAATAATTACCCCTAGTGGATTTTCAATATCTACAATATCCAGTACTTTTTCATCAATGATGGGCTCAAAAAATAGACGGTTTGAGGTGTCATAATCTGTAGAAACAGTCTCAGGATTACAGTTAATCATGATGGATTCTATATCTAGCTCTTGCAGGGCTTGTGATGCATGCACGCAGCAATAATCAAATTCAATACCTTGGCCAATTCGATTAGGACCACTTCCCAACACAATTACTTTCTGATTCTGACTGGGACGAGACTCACATTCACCATCGTATGTTGAGTACATATAAGCTGTTTGGGTTTCAAATTCAGCAGCACATGTATCCACCCTCTTAAAACTAGGCACCAATCCAAAAGATTTTCTCTTGCTTCTTACCTCTTCTTCTTTGCTACCAGTTAAATCGGCTATTCTTCTGTCAGCAAATCCTTTTTGCTTTAGACACAGGAGCTCATTCTTAGATAAAATACTGACATCTTTTCCCTGCAATACGGCCTCTTCTTCCAGAAGATCATTTATTTGGCTAAGAAACCATTGATCAATACCGGTAATTGCATTTATTGATTCTATGCTTTGACCAGTCCTGAGCGCATCTGCTACATAAAAAATTCTTTTTGGCCCAGGAATGGACAACTCATGTTTAAGGATGTCTTGATAATCGTTTGAAGAGAAATCACAAATTGGTTCTAGGCCATATAATCCCTCTTCAAGGCTCATCAATGCTTTTTGGAATGATTCTTGGAAGGTCCTACCAATAGACATTACTTCTCCAACTGACTTCATTTGCGTAGAAAGCTTAGGTTCAGCTCCTGAGAATTTTTCAAAGGCAAACTTGGGAATTTTAGTAACAATATAATCTATGGTTGGCTCGAAAGATGCTGGTGTTGCTCCACCGGTAATCTCATTTTGCAATTCATCTAATGTAAAGCCCACCGACAATAGTGCTGCAATTTTTGCAATTGGAAAACCCGTTGCCTTTGAAGCTAATGCGGAGGATCTGCTAACTCTTGGATTCATCTCTATCACAACCACCCTGCCATCATCTGGGTTCACAGCAAACTGAACATTTGACCCTCCTGTATCCACACCAATTTCCCTTAAAATCTTAAAAGATTGATCTCTTAATATTTGGTACTCTTTGTCAGTAAGTGTTTGAGCAGGCGCTACAGTGATGGAATCTCCCGTATGCACGCCCATGGGATCAAGATTTTCAATAGAGCAGATAATAATGCAATTGTCAGCACTGTCTCTCACTACTTCAAGCTCAAACTCTTTCCAGCCTATTAAGGATTCATCTATAAGAAGCTCGTTCGTAGGAGATAGATCTAACCCCTTTTCACATATAGTTTTAAATTCTTTAATGTTATAGGCAATACCTCCACCAGATCCTCCTAGCGTAAATGAAGGACGGATGATGCATGGAAAGCCAATATCCTCAAGTACCTCAAGGGCATCTTTCATATTGTGTGCTATACCAGAGCGAGGAGTTTCTAGGCCAATAGATTTCATGGTTTTATCAAAAAGCTCTCTATCTTCTGCCTTATCAATGGCCTCTTTCTTTGCACCGATTAACTCGACTCCAAATTGCTCTAAGACTCCCTTAGATGCTAAGGTTAAAGCAGTATTTAATGCAGTTTGTCCACCCATGGTCGGAAGCAATGCATCAGGCTTCTCTTTTTCGATGATGGCAGCTACTACTTTCCAATTAATTGGTTCTATGTATGTTGCATCCGCAATTGAAGGATCAGTCATGATGGTTGCTGGATTAGAATTTACCAGGATGACTCTAAAGCCTTCCTTCTTGAGCGCTTTACAGGCCTGAACCCCTGAATAATCAAATTCACAAGCCTGACCTATGATAATAGGTCCTGCTCCAATTACTAAAATCGATTTAAGATCAGTTCTTTTTGGCATCTTTGATTAAGTTTCTAAATTGAGTAAATAACTCTAATAAGTCGTGAGGTCCTGGACTGGCTTCAGGATGACCTTGAAAGCTAAAGGCTGGATGATTCTTTAGAGCAATACCCTGAATGGTGCCGTCAAATAAAGATAGGTGTGTAATATCGATATTACTTGGTACAGATGAATCATCCACGGCAAAACCATGATTTTGACTTGTTATCATAACCGTGCCTTTTTGTAAGTCCTTAACTGGATGGTTACCGCCATGATGACCAAATTTCATTTTATAGGTCTTACATCCTGAGGCTAAGCCTAATAACTGATGCCCCAAACAAATTCCAAATACAGGCATGTTGTTTTCGATGAGGAGCTGTATAAGTTTGATGGCATACGTGCAAGGTTCTGGATCTCCAGGACCATTGGATAGAAAAACACCATCAGGATTGAGTTGCATTACTTCTTCAAAAGATGTTTCCGCATTTACTACCGTTACTAATCCTACATGAGTTCGTAACAATCTAAGGATATTCCGTTTGACCCCATAATCCATAACCACAATATGCAAGTCATTTGGCAATTTTTGACTCCAATTCCAAACCGGTTCATCCCATTCATAGGAAGATTGAGTTGAAACTTCTTTAGCAAGATCCAAACCAGCTAAACCAGAAAATTTTTTCAAGACTGTATCTACTTCATTTCCTGCTTTGAGGGAATCTGGAACAATGCATCCTCGAAGAGATCCATGCTCTCGAAGAATATTGGTAAGTTCTCTAGTATCAATGTTTGCTATGCCAATACAATCATTATCGGCACAGAATTGCTCCAAAGATTTTTGGCTTCTCCAGCTTGATGGGATCATAGATAGATTCTTGATAACCATCCCGCTTGCATAGATACCATTAGATTCACAGTCTTCATCATTCGTTCCTACGTTTCCTATGTGTGGATGAGTAAAAGTAATAATTTGCTTTGCATAAGAAGGGTCGGTAATAATTTCTTGATATCCAGTAATGGATGTATTGAAGACTACTTCTCCAATACCTATTTTCTCAAGTCCGAAACCTTTTCCCTTAAAAAATAAGCCATTCTCAAGGTATAATGTCGCGCCAAATGTCCTAAAATTAGATGACATCTCTTAAGGGACAAAAAGGGAATTTAGAAAGTTTTAATGAGCTAAAATCTGTAGCAGGCATTAAAATTGTACTTTATAGAAAAGAATACCAGCAGTCTATATAAAAATTAAAATAAATTGAAAATTTCGATAAAAAATTCTAACGATATTGCTCAAATGAGAGTGGCTGGAAGCTTGGCAGCTAAAGTTTTGGATATGATCACTGATTATGTCAAACCAGGAGTATCTACAGGTGAGCTTGACGATTTATGCCGAGAGTTCATCATTCACGAACTTAATGCAATTCCTGCCAATATCGGCTACAAAGGATTTCAACATACTATATGTGCTTCTTTAAATAATGTTATATGTCATGGGATCCCCTCCCACACAAAGGTGCTAAAAGAAGGTGACATTCTTAATATTGATGTGACAGTCATCAAAGATGGTTGGCATGGTGATACCTCTAAAATGTTTATTGTTGGCAAGACTCAGCCTCATAATGAAAGGCTCATTAAAATAACTCAAGAATGTATGTACTTAGGGATCAAAGAGGTAAAGCCTGGTGCCAGATTAGGAGACATAGGTGCTGCAATTCAAAATCATGCTGAAAAAAATTACTACTCAGTTGTAGAAGATTATTGCGGGCATGGTATTGGAAAAATTTATCATGAAGAGCCTCAAGTTCTTCACTTTGGAAAACAGGGTACTGGCTTAGAACTAAAAGAAGGAATGTGTTTTACCATTGAACCAATGATTAATCAGGGATCTAAATATACTAAATTGTTACGAGATGGGTGGACTGTAGAAACAAAAGATGGAAGAAACTCTGCCCAATGGGAGCATACTATTGCTGTAACCAATGATGGTTATGAGGTCCTAACAAAGCGAGAAGACGAAATTGGCATATGATCTTGAGTCTCTTGATCATGAGGTAAGGCTAAAAGCTAAGACAATCTTTGCAAATCCTAAATTAATTAATTCTTATCTAAAAAAAAGAACAAAGAAATTAGAAAAAAAGGTACTTCTAAAATTTAGACAGCTTAACCTAGACGATAACAATCTACTAATTGCAGTTGGAGGCTTTGGAAGGCAAGAAATATTTCCAAACTCTGATCATGATCTATCCATAATAAGAATTAATAAATCTAAAAAAGATAACGCTAACATTAAAGAATTCATTTCTTGGATGTGGGATGAGGGTCTAAAACCAGGCATTTCGGTAAGGACTTTCAAGGAAGCTTTAAGACTTAGCAAAAATGATCTTTCTGAGTATACAAATTATCTCTCCCAAAGACCTATTTCAGCTAACAGTGATCAGTTGAAGTTATTTGAGGAATTTAAAGGCAAGCAAAAAAAATTACTAAAGCCAAAATATTTTTTAAAGCAAAAATTTATAGAGCAACAACTCAGATATAAAAATTTTGACTCTACAGCCTTTAATCTTGAGCCAAATATTAAAGAATCTCCAGGAGGATTGAGAGACTTTCATATGCTTATATGGCTTGAAGATGTTTTTGGAAAAGAGAAATTATGGGGTTATCTCAACTTACATTTAACAAGAATGCAAAAGCAAGACGTTATTAAATCTTATGATAGATTAAAAATTTTAAGATATTTATTACATCAAGAAAGCAAACAAGAAAGGCTAAGTTTTGAAAATCAAATCAAGATACAAAAATTAATTTTCCCTGCAAAGAATGCTAATCAAGCAGTAGAAAAATTAATGCGCAGTTACTACTTAGATGCAAAAAATATTCAGGAAATAAATGAATTACTTTCTTGCATGCTCGATAAAATATCTCCTTTCCAAGTGAGTAGCAATAAAAGCTTGAGTCCTCAAGAAAAAGTTCTTGAAACGTTTATTACCCTTGGAAACAAAAAACAAAAAAAAGATTTCCGCTTGAGTCAATTTTCTACAATCAAAAAGATAGTTAGCTCCTTGCCAGCAAATAAATTTCAAACTAAAAAGATTGCATCTCTTTTTGTTACTTTTCTTAGATCCCCTTTCCAAGCATCTTCCTTGCTAAGAATAATGCGACAAATAGGACTCTTGCAGAAAATAGTTCCTGAATTTAATCACGTTATTGGCATGATGCAATTCGATCTATTTCACGTATACACAGTCGATGAACATACCTTTAAGGTTGTAAAAAATATGCGCCAAATGTTCATAGGCAAAGCTCCAGATGATCTTGCTTTGGAAATAGAGTTAGTTAGAAAACTGCCTAGTATTGAAATCCTCTATCTTGCAGGGCTTTTTCATGACATTAGTAAAGGTAAAAATGGGGATCACTCCGAATTAGGTTCAATGGCTGCATCCAATTTTGCTAAAAAGGCATCTTTGAGTAATACGGACGGGCAATTAATAGCATGGTTAGTAAAAGAACATCTAACCATGTCGTCTTGGTCACAGAAAATGGATGTTCATGATCAGCAAACTGTGATGGATTTTGCAAAAAAAATAGGATCACTGGTTAAATTAGATTACCTGTACCTACTCACCATCAATGATATGAGAGGCACTAATCCAACTTTATGGAATTCTTGGAAACATGGTCTCCTCAAAACGCTCTATTTGGAAACAAGAAAAGTTTTAAATCAAAACTTAGATAAAGAGAGCAAGCAAAATAAAGACTCTATACCATCTTCTATGCTTAAATTTTTTAGCCAGAACGAAAGACAAATATTGGAAGGCAATTGGAATGAATTACCTCTTAGTTACTTTGCAAGATATGCTCAAGAGACAATATTGCTAGATGCTCAAGCACTTAGCAATCATGCAACCCATGACTATAAGATTTATTTTGAAAAAATGGCTGACTATGTCCTGCTTACTCTATATGGCAAAGACAAGGTAGGCCTTTTCCATAGAATGGTAGAAATATTAGGCAACTTAAATTTAGAAGTTTTCGATGCAGATATTATGACTGCTTCAAGAAAAGGATTCGTGTTAAATAAGTTTGCTATTAGGCATAAAGTTTTGGGTAATAGCCTCAATAAAGATGATCTGAGAAAGATCATTCTTGCTTTTCAAAAAAACCTTGAAGACTTTGATCTAAAACTTGGGGTTCCTAAAACAATTATTCGATCTAAAGCAAGGGTATTTGCTTTGAAAAATAAGATCACTATCAATCCTGATAAGAATAAAACACGCAAAAGAATCACTATTGAAACTCTTGATTCGCAAGGATTATTAATAAAAATTTCTGAAATATTTCTCAATGAGAATATGCAAATTCATTCTGCAAGAATTACAACACTTGGAGAAAAGGTAGAAGATACCTTTTTAATTTCCCCTGTAAAGGAGGGAGAATTCCTAGATGATCCCAGGGTTAAAAAATTAACTGCATCACTCCAAAATCTGTAGAATACCACCACTATGAGCACAAATTCTATCTTTCCAATAGCAGCTATTGGGATTGCAACAATAGATAATGATGGAAACTTTTTAGATGCCTCATATACGGATATATATCATGAGGTATTGAAAGAGCATGCCTTTTTTAGTTTTCTTAATGAAGAGAAATTTGATGGTCAAAAAGCAATAGTTATTGATGGAAAAGTATTCAAAGAACTGCATCACAATAAGAACTATGATTCTGAGCTTGCATCAAATAAAAAATACATAGCTATTTATATAAAGAGTGATGAGGCCATCGAAACTACAGAGTGTGCCTACCTTAAATTACACCTTCTTTCAAAACTTATTTCAAAACCAAACTCGTTAAATTTAGAGGGCATATTTAGCGCATTACCTAATAATGCATGGACTAATCAAGGGCCTATTAAGGCCTCTGAAATAAACGAAAGACTTACATCCAGCATTGGTACCAATAACCCATTGATCGTTTTTTCAGTAGATAAGTTTCCCAAAATGACTGACTATGTTGTCCCCAATGATGTAAGGATTGCAGACGCCTCAAGGGTGAGGCTTGGAGCCCATCTTGCCCCAGGAACTACAATCATGCACGAAGGCTTCGTCAACTTTAATGCTGGCACTTTAGGGCCGTGTATGATTGAAGGCCGTATCTCTGCTGGAGTAACCATTGATGCTCATTCTGATATTGGAGGAGGAGCAAGTACCATGGGCACGCTTTCAGGAGGAAACAATATAAAGATTTCCTTAGGCAAAAGGTCATTGATTGGTGCCAATGCAGGGCTTGGGATTCCACTGGGAGATGACTGTACTGTTGAGGCTGGACTATATTTAACAGCCGGAACCAAAGTAAATCTCATGCTGGATAGTGGAGAGAAAGTGGTGAAGGCCTCTGAATTAGCGGGATCAGATAATTTACTTTTTAGAAGAAATTCCATCTCGGGTTCAGTTGAAGCTATTCAAAACAAAAAATCGATTGAACTCAATCAGGAACTACATAAGAACTCATGAGCACATTAGAACTTGCCCAAGAACTTATCTCAATTAAATCAATCTCTCCTGAGGATAAAGGCTGCTTTAAAATCCTAGATAAGAAAGTCACCGAACTTGGATTTAGGGTTGAATATTCAAGCTATCTAAACGTAGAGAATATGCTTGCTAAGCATGGATCTGAGGGCAAAGTATTTTGCTTTCTTGGTCACACAGATGTTGTGCCATCAGGCCCAATTGATCAGTGGGATGTTGATCCGTTTGCTGGAGAGATTGTTGATGAAAAATTGATTGGTAGAGGCGCAGCAGATATGAAATCAAGTATTGCTGCGTTCATTGGTGCAGCAAGAAGATTTTTAATTGATAATCCCTCCCCTCCTTTTCAAATATGGGTGCTTTTGACTAGTAATGAGGAAGGTGAGTTAGCTGATGGCAAAATAGATAAACTCATTGCTGATCTGCAGAGTAAAAATCAATTTATAGACTACTGTCTAGTAGGAGAAGCTAGCTCCAAAAAATCCGTTGGCGATGTTATGCGCAGGGGAAGAAGAGGTTCTTTAACGGGCTATCTAACGATTCATGGTAAACAGGGCCATGTTGCATATCCAAATGAGGTGAAAAACCCAATTCATGCAAGCGGTGAATTTATTAAAATAATGTCCGAACAAGAATGGGATCAAGGAAATGTAGATTTTGATCCCACTAGTTTCCAAATCTCAAATATTAACAGCGGTACTGGAGCAACAAACGTAGTACCAGGAGATCTTGAGATGGTATTTAACTTTAGATTTTCTCCTGAAAACACTTCCAAAAATTTAAAAGATAGTGTGGCTAAAATTCTAAATGATTTGAAGATAGAGCATTCAATTACCTGGGTACAAAATGCCGAGCCTTACTACACAAAAGAAGAGGATTTCATCAATATTATTCAAGCTGCACTTCTTAAGGTAAACGGTGAGGAAGCTATCATTGATAATGGTGGCGGAACATCTGATGGAAGATGGATTGCGCCCATGGGTACTCAAACTATTGAATTGGGTCCATTAAATAAAACCATTCATAAAATTAATGAACAAATATCTCTTAAGGATCTAAAGAAATTAGAAGAAGTCTATTTAGCTGTCTTAAAAGAGATGCTCTAAGTTTCTTTAGGTTTTGCTTTAATTACAAACGATAGGACAATTAAAATTACAGCAATCACTAAGTAATACTTAATCATAAAGTTAAATACTGGCGAAATAGAATCTAGTCCCTCGCCTAAAGCTTCTCCACCAAGAAGACCGGCAAGCACTCCACCAATTGCACTAGCTAGAAACCATAATCCAAACATTTGACCCACATACTTTTTGGGTGAATATCTAGAAAATGCCGAAAGCCCAATAGGTGATAGAGCAAGCTCCCCCCAAGTTTGGAATAAATAAGTTAATACTAGCCATTGCATACCAACGGGAGAACTTTTCATTGCCAATTCAACTGCTACTAACATCACAACAAAGCTAAGCCCCATAAATAAAAGCCCGATAGCGAACTTAATCGGCAAAGAAGGATCAAGATTGCGCGCAGCTAGATTTGCCCATACTCCTGCAAAGATGGGGGCAAAGACCACCACAAATATTGGATTAAAGAATTGCAGCCATCCTACGGGAATAATGTAGCCGGCAACACTAAGATCAGTATAGTCTCTGGCAAAGATATTTAATGATCCTGCAGATTGATCAAACCCTGACCAGAATGCTGCAGCACCAACAAACAAAACAAAGAGAAGAATTAAATTCCTACGCTCAGTAGCAGTAAGGCCTGCAAATATAAATAAATAAAGAAAATAGAGCCCCGCTACAATGGTTAAGAAGTATGCAAACTGTTCAGCAAAATATCGTGGATCAATAGTAAAAAATCCAAGCAATCCTGCAGCAATAACAAAGAACATACCTATAAGAGTTACTCTAGAATAATTGATAAGTTTGGCTCGCTTGGCATCGTCCATGTCATTTGGAGCTGCTCCTGCATCGCCAAGCAAATGTCTTGATTTAATAAATTGAATAACGCCAAATGTCATTCCTATCCCTGCTGCGCCAAAGCCCCAATGCCAGCCAATTTTTTCACCAAGGAATGAACATACTAAAAATCCCAAAGTAGATCCGATATTGATAGACATATAAAAAATGGTATACCCGGAATCCCTTTTGCCATCTTGGCCGGCATCATAAAGTTTGCCTACGATAGTTGAAATATTGCCCTTTAAGAGACCAGTACCAAGGACGACTAACAGCAACCCTAGAAAGAAAGTCTGTGTAATTGGAATAGCTAAAGTATAGTGCCCAAGCGCAATAATAATTGCTCCAATTAAGACAGCTTTTTGATGACCCAGTATATTATCTGCAAGCCAACCTCCAGGGACCACCATGAAATAAACCAACCCAACATAAATTCCATAAATTGCTTGCGCTTCAACTTGGGACCAACCAAGACCTGGATTAAAACCTGTAATAGCGCCTGTCATATAGAGGACAAGCAGAGCTCGCATTCCATAGTAAGACATTCTTTCCCACATTTCAGTTAAAAATAATGTCTTTAATCCTATTGGATGACCAAAAAATGTATTTGAATTACTCATGAAAGTCTCTTTTGTTTTTATAATGATAGCTCAAAATGTTGAATGAAACTAAAGAACGATTGATTTTAAGAAGACTTATTGCAGGAATATATGATTTTTTTCTATTGCTAGGTGTTTGGTTTTTTGTGGGATCTTTCTTTCTTGTTTTAAATTCAAGAGAAATACTTCCTCCTTATGCAGGCCTGTTGATTGCATTTCTAAGTGCATGGTTATTTTTTGGTTATTTTTGGAACAAGACTGGTCAGACTCTGGGGATGAGCGTGTGGAAAATTAAATTGGTCCCACTAGAAGGAAGCAAAATAAGTTTAAAAGCATCGTTTGTGAGATTGCTGATAGTTGGTTGTACTTTTCTTAGCCTAGGAACTTTGCTGCTCTTCAGTTTTTTTGACAAAGATGGCTTAACACTTGCTGATAAGCTATCTAAAACTAAGCTTATAAAGCTTTGAATCTTTGATTGGCAAATAAAAATAAAGCTATCCCTAACAAGGCAATCAATAATACCGGAGAAAAATTCAATATGATGCTTAGGGAAATTAGTAGATTCTTTATCAGAGTGAGAGTGAAAGCTATCCCTAAACTTATGGCTATCATTCCCCCGGTAGTAATATTTCTTTTGGATACAAAGCTTAACGATCCTATAAAGTAAATTAAGATTAAGCTTGTAAGAGGTATTAAGATATCTACCTGCCCTTCAAGATCAGAGCGATAGCTTGCAAGTTCTTTGGATTGATTTACTAAGGCTGTTTCAAAAAGACTTTTATCTTCAACCACGCTCCTTAAAATGCTCTTCTCAGCATTAATTTCATAAAGAAATACTTGGTTTTTGGCGGGAAGATCGACCAGAATTTTATTGTCTCCAATAAACTGAGCATCTTGGCTTAAATCTATCTTGGACTCATAAGCATTTTGATTAATGAAGATCCATATCCCTGCAAACATACAAGGCAATAAAGCAATGTAAAGGATAATCCTTTGGGGGCTAAGGCCAAGCATTCTCAGCAGATTCAAGGTATTTGCTTGATGAAGAAGAGAAATAGATAAAGCGCAACCAATAATAATGGCAGCTTCAATAAAATATAAGCTTCTTTGATCAAGATCCTTGATCAAGCCCAAGACAGTAGCAAGAGCATTAGTTTGGCTTTTATTATTGAGCTCCTCGCTCAACTGAATAATCAAATCTATTGCCAATAAAAACACCATAACTAACACGACTAAAACAATGGTTGTTTTAAAGAGGTGAGAAATAAATTTCGTTAGGCCCATTAGAAGATTAACCAAAGAAATAAAAATGCCATGGATATGTAGATAATAAATTTGCTTATAGGGTTGTTGAAAATATTTAGATTCCTAAGAATACTGGATTTAAATAGTATTAATAAACCCAATGCGCTAAATCCAGCATGAATAGGCCAAAGCGCCAAATAAAGCAATGCATTTGAGGACTCCGTGTAACTATTCCTGTATGCAATGAGGAATGTTAAATATATAAGAAATAGTAAGCCTGCCAGAACAAACTTCTGGTTATTAGACTCCCTTGGTCTGGTTTGAGAAAAAGCAAAGGCAAAAAGAAATAGATTAAGAAATAATAAAATAAAACTGTAATTCCACTGCTCTTGGCTAAAACCTAACTGATCATCTGAATCCAATATTTTTCTGAATGATGGAGCTAAACTTAATTCTTCTTCAAGATTGAGATGCGTTGTGTGTTTGTCAAAGCTTATTGAGGACTGAGAGTCAAATGAATCAATTAAAATGCTGCCCTTGCGAAAATCTAAATAAAGTTTTTTATTTTTGATGGCGGTCGTCATCTCTTCAGAAGAAATAATTAAAGCACCAGAGTCTTGAATTGAGAAAAAGGTGACGCCCTTAAATGAGTTATGTTGGCTTCCTCTTGATTGAAATGTAAATTTAGAACTTTGATTAATATTATGGATTCTATTTGAGCTAAGCAGCTCAAGCCTATGCTCTATACCTTGATTAACGTATAAGGATTCAGCAAGCGGTTTTGAAATTGGAGCTACCAATAACCCTAGACTAAGCAAACAAAAGAGTATTAAGGCGCCCTGCCCAAAAATTGTTCTAAATAGATAGGTATTTGATTTGCCAGCACTAAAAAATATTAAGTAACCATTGTTTCTATAAAGAGAGCCTAAATTCACTAATAAGCTAACAAAAAAAGAGATGGGTATTATGAAGGTAAGAAAGTCAGGTATTCTTAATACTAAGATTTTTAATGCTATAAGTGGATCAAGCAGATCAGCGGCCGCTTTTTCAAATAGCTGTATTGATCTTGAAAATAGTAAAAAAAATAGCATTCCTGTTGAAGTGAGCAGAAATACTCTAAAAATATTACGATTGAGATAATCGTTAAAAATATTTTGTGTATACAACATGTTTAACTATTTGCTATAGATTACAATACAACTTAAATGTTTAGATAGCTAGGAGACAAAATGGCTTACAAAGTTTTAAACTCAATTACTTTAAAAATTATCAAAGATAACTACAAATCAGTAGTAACAGATATGCTGACTGTGCCTTGTGAATCAAAAGGTAAGAAAACTAATCTGCCTACCTTTTTAATAAAAAACCTTCCTGAATTGAATCAACCCCTGAAGGTTATTAATGCTGGAAAGTCAAAAAAAGTAATTACAGTTTCTAATAATTCCAAAGCTGGGCTTTTGCATATTTCACCTCAGCCAAGCAAGAATGACCCTACTTTTAAGTGGGTAAACTATTTTTCCTCCTTAGTTTTAGACGCTATTTCCAATAATTGCAAAGATCTGTGCATTGTTTTAAACGCTGAACTAGCCAGTTCTCCAAAATTGGTTGAAATCGCTGCAAGAACCTGTGAGTCGGCAGCCTACTCATTCAATGCTACAAAAAACAAAACCAAGAAATTAAATTCTCTAAAAAAAGTAACTTTTTTGGTAGATGATTCACATAAAAAAGATGCGAGCACATTAAAAAATTCCACTGCAATTGGTTTTGCAATTGGTGAAGGTATGAATGCAGCAAAGTATCTTGGTGATATGCCTGCAAATCACTGTACTCCTAAAATCATTGAAAGCAAAACTAAAGCTCTAAAAAAAGATTTTCCAACACTAAAGATCAGTTCACTTAATGAAAAAGACCTTACTAAACTTGGTATGGGCTCATATATGTCAGTAGCAAAAGGAAGTATTGAGCCTCCACGAATGCTTATCATTGAATACAAAGGCGGTAATAAAAATGATAAGCCTGCGGTGTTTGTTGGTAAGGGGATAACTTTTGATACTGGGGGAATTTCTCTAAAACCGAGCGGGTCTATGGATGAAATGAAGTGGGATATGTGTGGAGCAGCTTCTGTATTTGGAGTTATGCAAACAATTGCCAGACTTAAAGCAAAAGTGAATGTAGTTGGGATTATGGCTTGTGCTGAAAATATGCCATCTAGCAAAGCTACAAAACCTGGTGATGTGGTGACATCAATGTCTGGACAAACAATAGAAATCTTGAATACAGATGCAGAGGGACGTCTTGTTCTATGTGATGCACTAACTTATGTTAAAAAATTTAAGCCATCCTATGTCGTAGACATTGCTACCCTAACTGGAGCATGCGTTGTTGCACTAGGGAAACATGCCTCTGGACTAATGGCAAATGACCAAAAACTTGCAGATAAATTGCTTGCAGCTGGAGAAGATGCGGGTGACAGAGCTTGGCAACTACCTCTATGGGATGAGTACCAAGTTTGCACTAAAACCAATTTTGCAGACTTAGCAAATATTGGTGGCGGAAGAGAAGCTGGGACAGTTCATGCTGCATGTTTTTTATCAAATTTTACGCAAGATTATTCCTGGGCTCATTTAGATATTGCCGGAACAGCTTGGATTACTGGTCCCAAAAAAGGCGCCACTGGCAGACCTGTCCCTTTACTTGCTGAGATGTTATTGAAATAGTACCTATGTCAAAAAAGAGTCCCTATCTGCCTAAAGATATTGAGGAATCTCTTTATCATGAGTGGGAAGAAAAGCGTGCCTTTGCCCCCGGAGATAAGCCCGGTACATTTTCATTAATGATTCCTCCCCCAAATGTGACAGGCACACTTCATATGGGGCATGGATTTCAAAACGCCATTATGGATTGCCTTATTAGATTTAAGAAGATGCAAGGTTTTGCGTCTCTATGGCAGGTTGGTACAGACCATGCAGGCATAGCAACTGAAATGGTTGTTGAACGATTGCTAGCAAAAGATGGTATCTCTAAAACTGACCTAGGTAGAGAGAAATTTATCGAAAAAGTTTGGGATTGGAAAAATCAATCAGGTAATACTATTACCCAGCAGTTAAGAAGACTTGGTGGCAGCCTTGACTGGGAACATGAAAGATTTACTTGTGATGAAGATTATGAGCATGCAGTACAGCATGCTTTTATAGAATTATTTGATGCTGGATTGATCTATCAAGGTTATAGGCTGGTCAACTGGGATCCTAAATTACAAACATCTCTTTCTGACTTAGAAGTACTAAATGAAGAAAAGGTTGGAAAGATTTGGACTATTAGTTATGCCATAGAGGATTCCAATGACTGCCTGCAAGTTGCTACAACCAGACCAGAAACTCTATTTGGAGATATGGCGCTTGCTGTTAATCCAAACGATGATAGATATTCAAGCTATATTGGGCAAAAAGCCATCATTCCTGTGGCTAATAGATCAATACCGATCATTGCCGATACTTATGTTGATAGTGAGTTTGGCACAGGCGTTGTCAAGATCACTCCTGGTCATGACTTTAATGATTATGAGGTAGGACAAAGGCATGGCTTGCATCTTAAAGAATCTGGAGAAGCAAGTATTGGAGATGAGTCTAAATTTTTACCAATATCAATTATGGACAAAGATGCATGTCTGCAGGGAGAGGTTCCTGATAAATTTAAAGGCATGGAAAGATTTGTGGCTCGAGAAAATCTTCTTGAAGAATTGCGTACATGCAGTGCGCTCGTCGGAGAGGATGATCACAATATTAAACTCCCCATAGGTGATAGATCTAATGAAATATTGGAGCCTTTGTTAACTAAACAATGGTATGTTGATGCCAAATCACTTGCAAAGCCTGCCATTCAAGCGGTTAAAAATGGTGAGATAAAGTTTGTTCCAAAAAATTGGGAAAAAACTTACTTTCAATGGATGGAGAATATTCAAGATTGGTGCATCAGCAGGCAGCTATGGTGGGGACATCGTATCCCGATATGGTTTGATGATGATGGCAATGCCTTTGCTGGCAATTCAGAAGAGCATGTAAGAGAGAAATATGGAATCAAGGGCCCTCTTAAACAGGATGAAGATGTGCTTGATACATGGTTTTCATCAAGCCTATGGACTTTTGCTACCCTGGGTTGGCCAAAAGAGACAGATAGGCTCGCATTATTCCATCCTACCTCAACTTTAGTGACGGGTTTTGACATTATCTTCTTCTGGGTTGCAAGAATGATAATGATGACCATGTATTTCATGAAGGAAATCCCCTTCAAAGAAATATTTATTACAGGTCTTATCAGAGATGAAAATGGGCAGAAGATGTCAAAATCTAAAGGAAATATTCTAGATCCCATTGATCTAATTGATGGAATCTCGCTAGAGGAACTTATTCGAAAAAGAACCTTTGGACTGATGCAGCCGCAGCTAGAAGAAAAAATTATTACTGCTACTCAAAAGCAATTTCCAAATGGTATAGATTCCTATGGAACAGATGCCCTTAGGTTCACCTTTTATTCGCTTGCTGCTCCAGGAAGAGACATAAATTTTGATATTGGCAGGATCAGCGGCTTTAAAAACTTTTGCAACAAGATTTGGAATGCTATGCACTTCATTGGGTTCCAAATTGATAAATACGGCTACGAGAAAGATTTAGCAATGAATCCTTTTGAGCATCCTCTAAATATTTGGATGCATGAACAAATTGTTAAATCCACAAACGCCATAACTCAACATATTGAAAACTACAGATTTGATCTTGCATCGAATGAACTATATGAACTGATCTGGTCAAAATATTGTGATTGGTATATTGAGCTTACAAAAAATCAACTATCGCAAGCAAATCATTTGGAGCAATCGGCTTTAATAGGTGGTCTCATTGCAAATTTGGAGGATATAGTTAAATTAGCTCATCCATTTATGCCATTTATAACAGAACAAGTCTTTAGAAATCTTAAAAAGTTGCAGTCAGAATCCTTTCCAGATTTTTTAGTAGATTCTGGAATGCCTCAGCAACGAGAAATTGCAAAGAATAATATAAACCCTTTCTTAGACGACATAATTGATTGCATCGCTTCTGTTAGAGCTACTAGAAACGACTTGAATTTTGATAATAAAATCACCTTAGACCTCAACATACCCCCAACTGCACCCAAGCGTTTGTTCAACTCCATCAATATTCTCAAGGCATCGTTCAATAAAATGTGCGGTATTGCTGATATATACTCAAAAGATCTTGATAAACATTCTAAAGCAATGAATATTTTGATTGCTGGTGAAAAGTGTCAGTTAGTTTTACCTGAAAACTTTAGTTTTGATGATGTGCTCAGTTCTCTCAAAAATAAGCTAGAAAAAATACAGGAAAAAATAAGCTCCATCGAGAAGAAGTTAGCGAACGAAGATTTTATCAGCAAGGCTCCCAAAAATGTCGTAACTAATCAGCAAGAGCAATTACAAGAATTAGTCCAAGAGAAAGAATCTCTCGAGGAAAGCATTAAAAAATATTCTTAAGCTATTGTTGGAAAGCATAAATGTTTCCTAGATCGAGAAGTTCGGTTAATGCCTGCAAAAATTCTCTTGTTTCAATAACCAGCGAATAATCTTGCAGATCTTCTGGAAAAAGTTTTTCTCTGTAATATTTATGAATAAGGTTCTCAAGAGCTTCAAATTTTTTATCATCGAATATAAATTTGGAGTTTAACTCTCCAAGCTCTGATCTTTGTAATTGGGCCTTAAATCTTAGGCATGCAGGACCGCCTCCATTCATCATGCTTTGTTTGATATCTACATACTCCAATTGAGCTATTTGCGAGATATTGGGGAGATTTGCAAGCCACTGTTGGATAGCAGAATAATTATTCACTTCCTGAGGCAGGATAAGGCACATTTCATCTGTATTTGGTATTGTGACTAATTGAGAATTTAATAAATAAGACCCCACAATATCCTCTAAGTTTATATCTTTGTTGCTTATCTCAATGAAGTTAGCATCAGGAAGTTGCGATGAAATCTGTTCTTTAATGTCCATAAATTGTTCAGGAAATGCAAAAGCATCGGCATGGTAGATGCACAAGCTTTCATTAGCTAGGCTTACAATATCATTGTGAAAACTGCCTGCTTGAATTGCTGTGGGAGCTTGTTCAATAAAAAATGTTTTGGCTGAGTTAAGCCTGTGATTGGCAGCCACAGAATAAGACGCTTCTAAGGCCTGTCTTTGAACCATTGCTTTTCTTTCAAAAGCAGAACCTCCATGCACAAAGATTTCAAATCCTGAGATGTCATGGCTTGTCGACATTCTAAGATGGTTAGCAGCTCCCTCATCTCCTTTGTAGGACAAATTTGGCACTGGAGGATGAACCACTCCTATTCCACCAAATATGAGCTCCATTTGAAAATGAGTGAATTCAGATTCAATAGACCTATGCAACATACTACCTAAATTAGCGGGAGTAATATGCATAATGTTATCCTCACAATCTACGCTAGGTGAAAAAGTTCCTGCATTTGCAGCCCACATTGCAGAAGATGAATAAAGATTATTAAGCAGTGTTGGAAATTTCTTGGAGACCTTGTTTAGAACCTGTTTTTCATCGCCCTCAAATCCTAAAGCATGAAGCGCATTAAAAATAGGTCTCTCATGTGGCAGAAAAAAACCTTGAGTCAAACCCAAGCCATTAACTAATTTTGCTTTTTCAATTCCTTGCAATGCTGCGGTCTTAGGAGAAGATGGTTGATTTCCATGGCTTAAAGAGGCTAGATTACCCTCAGAGAGTCCTCCGTAGTTATGGTAAGGACCAACCATGCCATCAAAATATACTTCTGGCATTAGCTACCCCGAGTTATTACAGATGCTTTAGGCCATGCACAATAATCAGCGGCATAAAAACCTGCAGGTCGATGATTGCCACTTTTCCCAACCCCTCCAAATGGAGCAGCTCCAGAAGCACCAGTAATAGGAGCATTGAAGTTAACAATGCCAGCATCAATCTCTTTAAGAAAAATATCAAAGAGTGAGTCATCATCAGAAATTAAACCCGCAGATAATCCAAACTCAGTGTTATTAGCCTGTGTGAGGGATTCTTCAAATGTATCTACGAAGCTAACTTGTAATAATGGCCCAAAAATTTCTTCATCAAATACTTTTGTAGCCTTTGATGTATCAATAATTGATGGAGTGACAAGAGATCCCTTCTTGCTTATTAGCTTGCCCTTTAATAAAACCTTTCCTCCATGCTTAATGAGCTTATCTTGAAATTCTAGGAATTGAGAGGCTGCCTTGTTATTAATTAGTGGGCCGAAATGCTTGGAGCTTTTAACTTCATTTCCCATCACCTTTGCTCTCTTGAGCAGAGCATCCAATATCTGTCTACCATTTTTTGAATTTTGTAAGATTAACCTTCTTGCACAGGTACATCTCTGTCCAGAGGATAGGAATGCAGAACTTAAAATAATATCTACTGCTCTAGTAATTTTTTTAGTTTTCCAAACAACTAAAGGATTGTTGCCACCTAATTCTAAAGCAAGAATTTTATTTGGCTGACCTGCCAAGGACTTGTGTATTTTTAGGCCAGCCTTTATTCCACCGGTAAATAATACTCCGCGGACTGATTTGTGATCAGTTAGCATTTTGCCTACCGTATGGTCGCCCTGAACAAGATTAATGACACCCTGTGGCAAGCCCGCTCTTTCCCATAGCAAAACCATAGCCTCTCCTACTAATGGGGTGAGCTCGCTGGGTTTAAAAATGATGGTATTGCCTGCAATAAGTGCAGGCGTAATGTGTCCATTCGGAAGATGTAAAGGAAAGTTAAATGGTCCAATAACTGCCATCGGTCCATGAGGAAAATGCTCAAGAACTTGTTGTGAGGAAGATGAAATGACAGAGGTTGAGCCTGTCCTACCTTTATAGGCTTTAAGGGAATTATTAAGTTTAGCAAGCGCTGCAGATACCTCAGAAGCAGCATCAGATAATAGTTTTCCAGTTTCTTGAGAAATAAGGTTAGCGAGAAACTCCTTCTCATCACTAAGAATTTTATAAAACTTTTTAATAATTATAATTCTTTGTCTTAGTGGGAAATTTCTCCATGCAATAAACGCATTGCTTGCAGAATTTATGGCTTCATTAACTTGAGCTTTGGAGGCTTGATTATCATTCCACAGCTCTTCAAGCGTCAGAGGGTTAGTTGAAATTAGCCTCTTTCCTTCTCCTGCCAACCAATGATTATTTATAAACAACATTAAGAAAATATGCTGATAGCATCCCCTGAATTAACTTTTAAAATTTTGGCAGTTTCTTGCGTTATTTCTGCTTCTCCATTTGAATGCTTAAAGTCACCGTAGCTACATCTAAAGTTAACTAATGAGCAATTGCTTAAATAGCCTGAGGATGGCTGAGCAAGGGCTCTTACTATTTTCACGGTGCTTTTGATTTGGTGCTGAACAGCATTAATTCTTTTAGTAACAGCCTCCAAACAAGGTCCTGCATCAAACACGTCAACTAGACCATTGGCATAAAATCCCTGTTTTTCTAGAATTTTCTGAGCAGGTAATGCATTTTGATGAGCTTTACCGATTACTCTCCTTGCCTTTGCAGGAATTAAATCTTTAAGAAAAGGAAACTTCGGGACTGCTTCACTTATAAAATGGTTGTCAATATAACTCAAGCTATCTGCACCTTCAAAATCTATTTCAAAGAAAGTCTTGCTAAATTGATTCCAGAAATCTGATTCTCCTTCATTATTTTTCCAACCCCTGATCTCCACAAATGTTTTTTTATCAAATCTGTTTGGATCAAGACCCATATAACAAAGCCTTGATAAAGACAGAAGCTTCCCTACGCCTTTCGCCCTAGCATTGGGTGATAAAAATAGAGTACCTAACTCGGTGTATGCAGCTTTGTAATGATGCAGCTGAAGAAGCTCAACATTTTTAGCAAAATTAAGCGTTTTGGAAGAAATTTCCCTAGATTTTAATTTGAAAAATACAGAAGGTTTCTGATGGGCTACCTTTGTATAGATTGCTGAGATCCCCATAATTTTATTATTGGATTCAAGCACCATGAGATAACTTGCAGGCTTTTTTGAGCTAGCTTTTGCTATAGATGATTGCTGAGACCAATCTATTCTTGCCTTGAGATCAGCTTTTGTCTTGGGCATGGTTGTCATTACCCTTGCCTCGGTATCTAAAAGCTTATATAGCTCATTTAGGTCAGATGGCTTTGCAAGCCTAACAACGACCATAATGCCCTCCCTAATTGTTGGGGCTTATTATACTACCAGGTGCCAATGTTTGGCATGGATGCCCAGGGATCCATTATTTCTTTGGGATTGCCAGATTGCAAAAGTTCAATTGAGATATTGTCAGGTGTTTTAACAAAAGCCATGCGGCCGTCTCTGGGAGGTCTGTTAATGTTGATGTTATTGTCCATCAATGTTTTACAAACTGCATAAATATCATCAACAGCAATCGCAATATGTCCAAAATTCCTGCCGGAATCGTATTCAACCTCATCCCAGTTGTGAGTCAATTCAATCATTGGAGCTTTACTAGCTAATGCTTGAGAGTAGTCCTTTTCGGATGCAATAAATACTAATGTAAACCTACCCTGCTCATTGTCATATCTAGATACCTCTTTAAATCCAAGAAGACTAAAGAAACGAAGTGTTTCATCAATTGATGAAATTCTAACCATAGTATGCAAAAACTTACTCATAACATTCTTAGAATAAACCAATAAATACCAAAGGAAAGTAAAAGAGAAGAAATTCCATGCTTGCTCAATATAAGTGCCTGAACTCCAAATAATCTTGTTATTAGGGCCAAAGCAAGCATAGCGATGGAAGCAAATAATAGCTGCCCAACTTCAACACCTATATTAAATCCCAAAACTCCTAAAATTAAATTATCTGTGAATCCTGCCCCTGATAAGTTCGAGGCAAAACCTAAGCCATGAATTAAACCAAAGAATGCAGTAATTAAGAGTGGCTTGACCATTTCTTGATCATCCAAAATTATTTTGCTGTAGCTGAGTACAAAAACCGTCATTCCACAGAATAATAAGAAACCTATAATTCCAAGCACCCATAATAAAAATAAAATACCTAATGGCATTAATTGCCAAAATCTAAAGTATTGCCTTCTTGATAGAAAGAAATTTTTATAAAAATACTCGTATCCAAGAAAGAAAATTGAAAACCCGATCAGAGCCTCTACTATATTCATTTTGGCAATCACAATTCCAACACTACCAAGAAATAAAGAGAGAGAATGACCGATTGTGAATCCAGTGATTGATAAAAATAACCTCCACCGAGCAAATAAAACCAACAGGCCTAGAATAAATAGCAAATGATCATATCCTGTAAGAATATGTTCTACTCCGAAGTACAGAAAATTTAAGAGTGTTGATTGCTGAGAGCCTTGACTTAGTTCTTGAGATAATGAGAATGCATTCGAATCTATATTGAAAATAAAGTCCCCCCAAAGCTCTTGATTAAGCTTTACCTTAGAAAGGTGGTTGTGGGAGGGATTTAAGTCCTGGAATAGTGAATTCTGATACTTTACTGGGATTGAAGTACACTGAAGTTCCCATGTAGCCTTAATGAACCCAGCGCTGGCATTAATGGTTGGGGATACAATTTGCTCAGCTTTACATTCAGGGCCAAAATCAAATGAGCTTACAAAATAAGTACCCAACTCAAGATCACGAGTAAGGTTAGAAGGCAATATGAGTTGTTGAAAAATATCCAGCCTAATATTGGCTTTAATATTTATCGAAATTATTTCCTCTGACTGAGTGATTGAAACTGTTGAATAAGATTCGTTTCTACTATGAGCTTCCAGTTCATAACAAGCAAAAACAAAAATAAGGACAAGTAATCTACAAATCAGTTGATTTAGTAATGTCATACCATTTTCTTAGATTAATTAAATATTCCTGAAGCAGCTCATCGCGTTTTTGCTTTAAAAACTCAGCCCTGACTTGATCAATAATACTTTTGAATGGCTTAGGCGTATCAAAAGATTTTTCATACAAAATAATTAAATGAAATCCAGCATCCATTTGCACAGGGTCTGAAATTGTTCCTGGCTCCATGGTTAGTGCAATGGAAGTGAGTGTGGGGCCTACATATTCTCGAGTTTTTGTAGCGGGCAATAGGCCCTTTGGTAAGCGAATTGCTGACTTATCAGCTGCTTCGAATGCAAGCTGAGTGTTTCCTTCTAGAAGAGATTTTTTGGATGTTAAAGCAATATCCAATGAGGAGAACCGCAACACTTCCATGGAAAGCTTGGGATTAGCTAAGAAAAAATCTTTATTGGAGTTATAAAAAACTTCTAACTCTGTATCATCGATTTCTAGTGTATCAGTTTCCGAAAGAATACTTTCAATCATTTTTTGAATGAGCAGGCTTCTCACTTGAGGGTTATTATCTAAATAACCCAGATCTATTGCTCTTCTGATTAATAGCTCCTCATCAATCATTCTTTCAAGAATTCTTTCAGGGTCAGTTTTTAATAATCCTGATGCTCGAGTTTGATCAATTGAATCTAAATATTGCTCAAAACGGTCACGACTTATTACCTTATCTTCTATTTTAGCTACCCAGCTCATAGAAGAAATATCAATATCCTCGATAAAACTTGTGACGATGAGCAAGGCACCTAAAAGTAGGCCACCCATGGCAAAATAATCTGAGGGCTTCTTATATGAGGTTTTAAAAATTTTTCTTTTAGAGACAGCAGGCAGTATGGTCATCTTGATGTGATCAATATCATCTTCAAGATAAATTTCACCAACCTCCTTGAAGCCCAGTTTTTGATAATATTTAATTAGTCTGTACTGGGCTGATATTGAAACTTCTTGATTAGGATATTTTTGGGCAACAAAATCTAAAGCACTAAGAAGAATGGCTTTTCCATAACCCTGCTCTCTGATACTTAAAGCAGTAATGACTCTCCCAAGAGAAGGACCTTCGTACTTAATGCCTGGGGGAACAATTCTTAAGTAGGCTTTAATTTCTCCCCCAATTCTACCAATCAAATGAAATGAGGAAGCGTCATTCCCATCTGCATCAAGATAGGGGCAATCTTGCTCTACAATAAAAACTTCTTGCCTGAGTTGTAAGATCGCATAGAGCTCATCTATTGAGAGATTTTGAAAACGAACTATAGAAATATCTATTTCAGCTTGCATGATTAAAAATGTAGAGACTGGTATTATAGCTTTTTAAGAATGGTATCAACTTATGGAAATACATAACTTTGAATTAAATGCTCTTAGCGGAGAACCTGTAAATTTTTCAAAATATAATGGAAAAATACTTGTGATTGTAAATGTTGCTAGCAAGTGTGGTTTTACTCCTCAATACAAGGATTTGGAAGAACTTCATAAAAAATATAGAGATCAAGGCGTCGAAGTGCTTGGTTTTCCTTGTAATCAATTTGGTAAACAAGAGCCAGGAAATCATCAAGAAATCCAAGAATTTTGTGAATTGAATTATGGAGTATCCTTTCAAATGTTTGAAAAAATAGACGTGAATGGAGCAAATGCTTCTCCCTTATACGATTATTTAAAAAATAGTGCCCCAGGGCTTTTAGGTTCAAAGTCCATTAAGTGGAATTTCACCAAATTTTTGGTAGACCGTAGCGGAGCTGTAATCAAGCGGTTTGGATCTAATGACTCGGTGGCAAAGATTGAGAAAGAAATAAAAAAAATTCTCTAAAGAAATATGTCGCCAAATTTTTTATTAAAAAATGGTGTCTTCAATACTGTTTATTCTTCCTCTCCACTTCGATCGCTGCATCAGTCAAAAAAAGTAAAAGCATTAAATACGGCATCTGAAAAAAAAATTTTTCAAAGCTCTGCGGGCATAAATTTAGAATATTTCAAAACAAGTGATGCAGCAAAATCTGTCATTTTCCTGCCTGGTTTCTTGGGTAATAAAGATTCAAAATATTTAGCATGCCATGCTTTTAATGCTTTCAAAGCAGGATATCAAATAATCAGAATACATCCCGTTGATCATGGTGGGTCAGAACATTTGAACTCGGATTTTTTTAAGGCCACAGATATTTCTGCCATTGAAGAGCTAATAAAAACTATCACAAGCAGCCAATCGGATGTTTTATTTAATTTAATTGGTTTTTCTCTGGGAGGTAATATAGCCCTTCGTATCTCTCAGGTAGTATCAGAAAATAATCTGGAAGGAGTAATTGCTATCTCTCCTGTTTTAGATCCAGCTCAAGCTATGAAAGCAATGGATACTCAATCCGTGATAATTAATAAGTATTTCTTAAGAAAATGGAAGAAATCTATTGCTAACAAGCATAAGCATTACCCAGATAATGATCTGCTGCCCGCCCTTGAACTTAAATCCTTAAGAGAGATAACTGAATTCTTTAGGAATAAGAATGCTGAATTCTTTTCATTAGGGGAACTTTTTCATGCTTATGCTATTACAGATGAAAACCTTAAAAACCTACCAAGAAACACAACGATATGGAGCGCTATGGATGATCCATGTATTCCTGTCGATCCACTTTTAGATATTCAACCTTCAAAGTTACTCGATCTAAATATTACCAAGTACGGTGGGCATTGCGGTTTTATAGAAAACTTTTCTTTCCAATCACAGCTTGAAGATTGGATCTTGCAAAAGCTACAAAGCAATACTCATTAATAACGCATCCTCTGGTTTTGGCTTCTTGTAGTAATCAACTCTTACAGCATCTACCTTAAAACCAAAAGATTCGTATAACGTGATTGCTATCTGATTAGATTGTCTAACCTCTAGATATATTATTTGCATATCTTGCACTTTGGCTTGCTGGAATAATGTTTGCATCAAAAGTCTTCCAATACCCTTACCTTGTTGAGTTTTATCAACAGCAACACTCAGTAAATGGATCTCAGGGAAAATAGATTCATAAATTAAAAATCCAATCAACTCACTTTCAAGTGTAGCCTTTAGGGCTATATGTCCTGCATTAAATGAAGACTTGACCTGCTCTACTGTCCAAGGAGAAATATTTGTTTCGGAATCTATAGCATGGATCCTGGCAAAATCGCTAGAATTTGCTAAAGATATCTTTATTTGCTCTTGAGGTGGTATAGCATTTGTTGCCATAAATTTTTTTTGAGATCTTGGTTTTGTAGCAGTTGTTCTAAAGAGGGGGCAGCAATCACATTAGATCCGTTGAATGTTCTTGTAAAATCAATGATCACCCTGCAGTTGCGTCTAATCATATTGCTATCAAACTCGGTTGCATCTTCTTCAACCAAAAGAGTTCCTCTTTCTAAAAGAGAGTTATTACCAGAGGATTGTAGAACTTTATTTAACAGATCTAGCTCATCTTCCTTTATTTGGTCTAATTCCTCTTGATGCAATGTTAAAATAGGCTCTAGAAACATATAATTAATACTTTTTTTGGGTTCAACGAATGCTTGTGAAAAGTCTTTGATTCCCATTAGAGAAAGAATTGTTGCTGACCGTTTGTTTAAATAAGACACAGCTCATTAAAACATGAAAGATATTGCTAGCAAATACAAACCTTATAAGCCTATCGAGCTGCCAGATAGAACATGGCCTAGCAATGCAATCGAAAAAAAACCCCTGTGGTGTTCTGTAGATCTTAGAGATGGAAATCAAGCTCTTATTGAGCCAATGGGGCAAGAACGCAAAAAGAGAATGTTTGAATTGCTTTGCAATTTAGGGTTTAAAGAAATTGAAGTTGGGTTTCCTGCAGCATCTCAAACAGATTTTGATTTTGTTCGCTGGCTGATCGAAGAAGAAAAAATACCCTCCGATGTAACTATTCAAGTCCTAACGCAAGCAAGATCGCATATTATTGAGCGAACTTTTGAGGCGCTTGATGGCGCTGATAGAGCAATAGTTCATTTTTATAATTCCACCTCAACCCTTCAACGCAAAGTAGTATTTAATCAGGATGAAGCAGGAATAAAAAAGATAGCAACCGATGCGGCTGAATTAGTTAAAAAATTGGCCCTAGAAAATACCCATACTGATTGGTCTTTTGAATACTCCCCCGAGAGCTTTACTGGCACAGAATGTGAGTATGCTGTTGAAGTTTGCAATGCTGTTGTGCGTATCCTAAAGGATGCTTCACAAAATAAAGTTATTATCAATCTGCCCGCTACTGTTGAAATGACATCTCCTAATATGTATGCGGACCAAATTGAATGGATGCATCGCAATCTGTTAAATAGGGAAAATATTATTCTGTCTCTTCATCCCCATAACGACAGAGGAACTGCAGTAGCTGCTACCGAGCTTGGACTCATGGCTGGTGCTGACCGTGTAGAAGGAACATTATTTGGTAATGGCGAAAGAACGGGCAATGTAGACATTGTAACGCTGGCTCTTAATTTGTTAACGCAGGGAATTGATCCTGAGCTAGACTTTACCAATATTAATCATGTCATCAGGGAAGTAGAATTTTGTAATAAGCTGCCAGTGCACCCAAGACATCCCTATGCAGGGGATCTAGTATTTACTGCATTCTCAGGGTCACATCAAGATGCCATCAATAAAGGACTACAGGCTTTAAAGAAAACCAATGAGCCGCATTGGGAGGTACCCTACCTTCCTATTGACCCCGCAGACTTGGGTAGAACATATGAAGCAGTGGTGAGAATCAATTCTCAATCAGGTAAAGGTGGGATTGCTTATATCTTAGAAAATGACCATGGAGTTTCATTGCCAAGGCGCTTACAAATAGCCTTAAGTGCTGAGGTACAAAAAGTTGCTGATGAAACTGGTAGAGAAATAATCTCCTCAGAAATTTGGGATATCTTTGAAAGTTCTTTTGTAAAGTCAAATGGCTTAGAACTCATATCATTTGAGGTATCTTCTAAGGAAGATGGTCAAGACAGCATAGAAATTGTTCTAGCAAATGGAGATAAGCAACAGAAAATTCATGCTCAAGGTGAAGGTCCGCTTTCTGCTGCAATCCATGCTTTAAATGAGGCTTTTGCAACTAAATTGAGTATCAGCGAATTCCATCAACATTCTATCGGTTCAGGTTCAGGGGCTTCTGCGATAACTTATATTGAAATTACCAAAGATAAAAAAGTTACTCGCTGGGGAGCTGGCATTGATAAAAATACACTTAAGTCTTCAATAAAAGCTATTATTTGTTGCTTTAATAATATTACTTAAAATTTGGTTTTCTCTTTTCAAAGAAAGCTGATACACCTTCTTTAAACTCATCCCCACCAAAAATTTTGTCTTGGATTTCTGCCTCAGCCTCATATACTTCGTAATATCCTTTTTCCATAGCAAGTCTCATGAGCTTCTTTGTTTCCCTAACAGCCGTTGGTGATCTGCTAGCAATAGTTTCAGCCCAAGCGTTAGTCTCTTCTTCTAGCTTTTCTGGATCTACAACCTTATTGGCAACCCCAAACCTTTCACACTCCTCAGCTGATATTCTTTTTGCTTCAATGGCATACTCCAATGCCTTTGCATATCCAAAGCCCTTGGGTAATAGCCAAGCAAGCCCTCCATCTGGGACAAGTGCAATATTACTGAATACAGACATAATGAAAGCATCTTTAGACATGATGCGTAAATCACAAGCCATGGCATATGCTGCCCCAATACCTGCAGCTGGACCATTTATAGAACCTATTACTGGAATTGGCATATCAATAATCGCTCTTAAACTGGGTAGATATCCGTTTAGAAGTGAATCTTTGGTACTCTTCCAGCTAGCATCTCTCTCTTGTAGATCAGCTCCGGAAGAAAAGCCACGTCCCATTCCCGTTAATATACATACTCTTACTTTTTCTTCTTGAGAAACCTGTTCTGTTGCACTTTTAAGATCCCATACTAGTTGCTCGTTAAAGGCATTCATTGCATCTGGTCTTGTAAGAACTATTTTTGCTATTTTGGTTTCAGTATTTATATCTAAAGAAAGAGTGTCGTAAGCCATTTTTTATATCACCTCAAAATAAATCTCATTTTTGTTGATACGAAGTATAACACCTTGCTCATCATCAGATCTGCTCCACTGAACTTCTGCATTAGGCGAGGAAGAATCTAAAAAAGTTTTCTCAATTTCAATAAGTATCTTTAAATTTGGAATAGGGAGTTTATGAAATTCTAACCAATGCCTGATTAATTTTCTTCTCAATGGAGAGTCGAGATTTACAAGCTCACTTTTAATGAGAGATTCAGATCTAAAAAGATGCCCATAAACATTTTCAAAAAGTGTGTCTAGGATTTCAATCTCTTCATGCGCAAGTTTACTAAAATCAAAAATCTTGTTTGCAGCTGCGCTCCATCTTGACTGAATTAAAGGCATCACAGATTTTCTAATAAAATTTCTATCGATGCTCTGATCTAAATTGGATTCATCTATTAAATAGTCAATGTTGTGAGATGTAAGGTAGTCAATCAATACATCCTTTGGGGCATGCAATAAAGGACGTATAAGGAAACCTTCGCCAATTTTTCTGGAAAGTTTTATACCCGTTATCCCTCTTAATCCGGTCCCTCTAAAAAGTCTAAATAAAACTGTTTCCACCTGATCATCTAGGTGGTGTGCAAGGCATATTTGTTTGTAATCCCTCGAATATGCTTTGAACACTTCCATTCTTAAATTCCGAGCCTCAATTTCAATACTTTTTGATTTGCTTTTTAAAGTGACATGCTCGCTAAAAAATGTGATACCAAGTGATTCAGCTACTTGCTTGCAATGACTCTCCCAAGCGTTTGCTTGAGAATTAATGCCATGATTTATATGCAGAGCAGCAAGCTTTCCATTCAATCTATTGTTAATTTTTAATTGGTGAAGTCCGAAGAGCAATGCAGTGGAATCTGGTCCACCACTAAATCCCACAAGAGTATCTAAATCTGGGTCGATATTTTGGAAAATTTCTTTGGCAGCTAAATCGTTAAGAGCCAATTCTTAAAAGCCTTTGATATCTGCTTTCAAGCATCTCCTCAATTGTTTGTTGATCCAATCTTGAAAGCGCATCTGTTATTGATTTTTTTAATGACGTAGCCATTTCTTCATAATCCCTATGAGCACCACCAGAGGGCTCTGGAATAATCTCATCCACAATACCAATCTTAATAAGCTCTTGGGCACTAACTTTCATTGCTTCAGCAGCATCTGGTGCATTCTCTGATGATCTCCAAACGATTGAAGCGCATGCCTCTGGAGAAGCAACTGAATAGATGGCATGTTCAAAAATTGCAACATGGTCCCCTACTCCAATCGCCAGAGCGCCTCCTGAGCCGCCCTCCCCAGTAACAACAACAATAATTGGCGTCCTGAGTTTTGACATGACAGCAAGATTTTGAGCAATAGCTTCAGATTGACCTCTTTCTTCTCCTTCAACACCAGGATATGCTCCAGCTGTATCTATAAATGTAATGACGGGTAAAGAAAATCTCTCAGCTAGCTGAAATAACCTTTTTGCTTTTCGGTAACCCTCAGGCTGAGCCATCCCAAAATTTCGTTTAACTTTTTCTGAAGTTTCCCTGCCCTTTTCATGTCCAACAATCATCACTGGAATATTTTCAAAGGTTGCCAGACCACCAATGATAGAGGCATCGTCTGCAAACTGTCGGTCTCCATGAAGCTCATCAAAGTCACTAAATAATCTTGGAATAAAGTCTGAAATATGTGGTCGTTGAGGATGACGGGCTACCTGTACTTTCTGCCAAATTGAAAGCTTTGAAAATATCTTTTTACGCAGCTTGAGTTCCTCATCCTCAAGCGATTGGATCTCCTTTAGCAAGGAGGTATCCCCTTTGGAAGCCTCTCTAAGAGCTGCAATTTTCTCTAAAATGTCAGCAAGTGGTTTTTCAAACTCTAAAAATTGATTGCTCATGTTAATTAATTCTTAAATCTAAATTTGGAAAAGCATGTTTTATAGATGCAATATTATCTTGATTTGGATGAAATCTAAAATTCTCTCCTAAACTAATAGAGGTGTCTTTATCTTTAAAACTAAGCTTAATCTCTAGAGTACATTCTCCTGATTCCCATAAAGCACCATTGAGTTTTTTTAAGGTTTCCATTCCACTTTCCAGCTCTGGAAGTTGATCCTCAGTAATATGTAAAGAAATGCCCTGCACGCTTTTATATATTCCATCTAGGGTATGCAGTCTTTTAACATTCATTTTAAATTGCACTTTTCCAACCTCTTTTGAACGATAGTCATCTATGCTGATGTCTCCTGCGAAGATGAGTATGTTGTTTTTTTTAATAATTTCATGATGACTTTGAATGAGATCATTCGATATCACAGCATCCATAGATCCAGAGCCATCATCAAAATTCACAAAATACATTTGCTGACCTTGTCTATCACGTGTTTGTCTAATATTCTGAATTAAGCCAGCAATTTTAGATTTCTTTATATCGGGTTTCAGCTGATCAATGGTATGAGAGGTCAATCCTGTTAATGTATTGCCTAGTGACTCTACAGGGTGACCTGAGAAATAAAATCCCAAAGCTTCGCGTTCTAGTTCAAGGATTTCATTGTTATCGATCTCATCTTTATTCTTAAATTTTTCATAAGGATCAAAATCTATGGCATTACTGCTAAATAGGTCCCCTCCAACTTGTTGCATATTTCCTTTTTGAGATTCAGACAAAATATCGCTTAGCGAATAGATAGCAATTGACCTATTAGGAACCAAGGCATCAAATGCCCCTGATTTTGCAAGCGCCTCAATAGACTTTTTGCCTCCTAACTTAATATCAAACTTCTTAGTTAAATCAAATAGGTTTTCAATATTGTGTTGGGATCGATTTTCTAACAAATGGTTTATAAATGAATCAGCAACTCCTTTGATAGCGCCTAAGCCATATTCGATAATGTTTTGTTCATTTACAAAGAACTCTTTTTCGGATTTCATGATGTCTGGCTTTTTAACTTGAATACCCAGACTATTACATTCTTTAAGAAGAGTATAAATTTTGTCAGTATTACCAAGCTCCGTAGAAAGAACTGCAGCCATGAACTGCTCAGGAAAATATGTTTTCAGAAAGGCAGTTTGGTAAGAAATCAATGCATAGGCTGCAGAGTGAGATTTGTTAAATCCATAACCTGCAAATTTTTCAATTAGATCAAAAATCTTTGAGGCAAGCCCTTCTTTAATATTATTTTTCTTACAGCCCTCCACGAATACGGCTCTTTGTTCCTCCATTTCCTCAACTTTTTTCTTTCCCATTGCTCTTCTGAGGATATCTGCTTGCCCAAGAGAGTATCCAGCAAGTACTTGAGCAGCCTGCATGACCTGCTCTTGATACAAAATTACTCCATAAGTTTCTGAAAGAATGGGTTCCAATAATGGATGAGGATAAGAAACATTATTTCTTCCATGCTTACGATCCACAAATTGATCGTCCATTCCTGATTCCAAAGGACCAGGTCGATAAAGTGCAAGCAATGCTGTAATTTCCTCAAACTTTGTTGGCTTTAATCTTCTAATAAGCTCACGCATTCCGGGTGATTCAAGCTGAAAAACCGCTGTAGTTTTTCCCTGTTGAAGCAGATCAAATACCTTTTGATCATCAAGCGGAAGATTTTCTAGATCAAGTAGTTCCTCTTTTAACAACTTCTTTTTAGCGTTAATTGCATTAACTGCCTTACTAATCACAGTGAGTGTTCGCAATCCAAGAAAATCAAACTTTACCAAGCCTATTTTTTCTAAATCATCTTTATCAAATTGAGTCATAGTAGACCCAGAACTTGAATCAATATACAGAGGACAAAAATCAGTAATTTTTCCAGGCGCTATGACAATCCCTCCTGCATGTTTTCCAACATTTCTAGCAATTCCTTCCAATTTAAAGGAAATATCCATGATTTCAGAGACCTCTTCTTCGTTTTGAATCATCTCTTTAAGTAAAGGCTGTTGTTTGATGGCACGCTCCAATGTCATGCCAGGGACAAAGGGAATCATTTTTGAAATTCTATCTCCTAAGGCATAAGGTCTGCCCAAAGCCCGCGCAACGTCCCTAACCACTGCCCTAGCTGCCATAGTTCCAAAAGTAGCTATTTGAGAAACGGCTTCAGCACCATACTTTTGAGAAACATAGTCGATCACCAGATCTCTTTTTTCCATACAAAAATCGATATCAAAATCTGGCATAGATATTCGCTCAGGATTGATAAATCTTTCAAATAGTAAGCCGTGTTCTATGGGGTCTAATGCAGTGATGCCAAGACAAAAAGCTACCAATGAACCGGCCCCAGAACCCCTCCCAGGACCCACAGGTACATTATTATCTTTAGACCAGTTTATGAAATCTGCAACGATCAAAAAATAACTAGAAAATCCAGTAGCCTTGATAGATTCAAGCTCTAAATCCATTCTATTTTGATACTTTGCATGTTCGTTAGAATCTAATTTCTTTAAGAAAATATTCAGGCCCTCTCTTGCTAACTTTTCAAGATAGGAATCAAAACTTTGGTCTTCAGAGACTGGGTACTCAGGTAAAAAATATTTGCCCGTATTGAAAGTGATGTTGCACTTCATTGCTAAACGATAGGTATTTTCTAAAGCTATTTCATACTCAGAGAGAGCGGCATACATTTCTTTAGGGCTTTTGAAATATTGTGACTGTCTAAAGTCTTTTGCTCTATTTTTGTCATCAATAACTTTTCCAGTGTTTATGCAAACCTTGATGTCGTGGATGTCAAAGTCTTCTTGATTAGCAAAAAGAACATCATTGCTAGCAACTAATGGTATTGAGTGCTCATGAGCTTTGGTAGCAAAAACCGAGTTGGCAATAGAATCCTCATCGCTAATAGCATTGATTTCTAAGAAGAGGTTGTCATGGGAGATATTTTTATAATGAGTCAATAGCCGCTCTAGCAAATCATCTCTACCATGGATTGCATATCTTCTGGCTAAACTTCTTTGACCGCCAATGATCACAAACAATCCTTCAAGGTTATTAGTGAAATCTGCAAAATTGATGGCTGGCAGATCAGATGCCTTATTTTGTTGTGCCTTGGAGATAATTTTTAGTAGGTTAAGAAGTCCTATGTTATCTTTGATAAGAACGAGAACCTCATCGATCTCTGATCTACCTTTAACTGAGATCACTGCTCCCAAAATAGGCTTTATTCCTTGATCTTCTGCGTAAGAAATAAACTTTACTG
>VMBT01000072.1_pt1 | contig 64078 bp, 79 predicted proteins | sample 4404301 | NCBI WGS metagenome assembly VMBT01 (sample SAMN12238535, study PRJNA552566) | marine metagenome | isolation source: Coastal seawater | place: USA: coastal Georgia, Sapelo Island | collected 2008-08/2009-08 | reverse complement strand
CCATAAAGCGCGTTCTCGCAAGGGATCGGGAGTTCAAATCTCCCTCCCGGCGCCATTTTAGATCTTTTTGAACTATTTTATACGTAAAAGTTAAAAGTAAATTTTTGAAGCAACCACCATGGCCAAATCTTTACAGTATGCTGCTGTAATTGGTCTATTCTCAATTTTACTTGCTAGTGGAATTTCTGCAAGTGTTTCCGCATCTCCTGAACTAATTCGAGATAGGTATATTGTAATTCTTAATGATGATACCGAACCTTGGTCTGTTGCAAATGAGATGGCACAAGAACGTGGATTGGCAATTTCTAATGTCTATGGAAATGCAGTTAATGGATTTAGTGCAACAATTCCAAAAGGACAATTAGATAAAGTGTCATCTGATTCTAGGGTAAAATATATCGAACAAGATGCTATTGTAACGATTTACAAAAAACCTACTGACAAACCTGGAAAAGGTGGAAGTGGTGATGGTGATTCAACTGTTCCACCACAAATTATCCCTACGGGTATTTCGTTAATCAAATCAACTACATCTGGCACTGTTAATGTTAATGTTGCAGTAATTGATACTGGAATTGACACAAACCATCCTGATCTAAATGTTGTAGGTGGTGAAAATTTTGTTTTTAGAGGAAAAGATACTTTTGATGATGGTAATGGACATGGAACTCATGTAGCTGGAACAATTGCAGCTATTGATAATAACCAAGGCGTAATTGGTGTAGTTCCTGGAGCAAACTTGTATTCTGTTCGAGTCTTAGATAATTCTGGTTCTGGAACTTATTCTGGTGTAATTGCAGGTATTGATTGGGTTGCAGCAAATGCTGACATAATTGATGTTGCTAACATGAGTTTGGGTGGAACTAAATCCCAAGCAATTAATGATGCCGTTGAAACTGCAATTTCTGCTGGTATTGTATTTGTTGTTGCAGCAGGAAATGAAAATGCAGATGCATGTTTAAAATCTCCTGCTAGTGCACCAAATGCAATCACTGTTTCTGCTCTTAATGACGGAGATGGTATTTTGGATAACGATGACTCTTTTGCACGGTTTAGTAATTGGGGAACATGTGTTGACATGATTGCCCCTGGTGTAGACATAGAATCTACATACAAAGGTGGTGGGTACAGCACACTTACTGGAACCAGCATGGCAAGTCCTCATGTTGCAGGAGCTGCTGCATTATACTTGGTAGCAAATCCAGGGTCTAGTCCTGCAGATGTACGAGACGCACTAGTAAGTGCTGGAAGCTTAAGTTGGAATAATAGTGGAGATCCTGATATCATTAAAGAGCCATTACTTGATGTCTCTGAAATCTAATAGTCTAATCTCAAATTACAAAAATTTACTATTTGTTTTCTAATTTCTCAACAATTTCTGAAAATTTCCAAGGACCACAATGTGCATCCATTGTTTCACTTGCAAACAGTCCTGAGTTGTGTAGGTGATTTACAATGTGTGCTGCAAATGGGAGCGCACCAGTTGCTCCAGGAGAATTGTAGTTTAGTATGTGGAATGATGACTCTTCATCAAGCAAAATAACATCTGGCTCAAATTTTCCTTTATCGTTAATCACTGATGAGCGAATACCTGCTGTTCCTTTTTCAGTAATTTTATCTGCATCAATCTTTGGTAAAAATCTTCTAACTCTATCAACCATTGCAGATTTTGACATTGATGATTGAATCTCACTCATTGCCAATTCCTGGAATTGTTTGTCAAAGATTGCTTTTCTTGCACCTGAACCAATCATCTCAAGCATTTTTGGAAGAAAAGTTTTGAAATTTTCTGTCTTGTCATATCCATATGGACTAAATACAGGAACTGCATTGGGTCCAATCTCACAACTTCCATCAACTCGAATAATCCAATGTGGATCCAAGAATGGATAGTCTGGAAATTCTGGAACAGAATAGATGCTAGTTTTAGTTAGGTTGTTGTATTGTTTAGGTGCCCTCCAATATTCTCCCCTGAAATGAACGTCAGTTAGTTTTGTTCCAACTCCTAATTCATGTGCAATGTCTACTGCTTCTCCACCAGCTGCATTGATTACAAGGCTTGCAAAAATTTCATCTTCTTTGTTTAAAGTAATTTTCCACTTTCCATTCTCTTTTTTTATTTCAGAAACTTTTGAATCTAAAAGAAAACTTGTTCCATTCTCCTTACTATCTTGCATTAGTGATTTTGTGTATGTTGAATAGTCTGCAGAGCCATCTCTGTGAACATAAAGTGCAGCTTCACATTTTATTTCTGGTTCTATCTTTTTCATTTCTGCTTTGTCTAAAAGCTCAATGTCATTTTCTTCCAAACCGTTTTGCTTTCCCCATTTGAGATATTTCTCTAAAACTTTGATTCCCTTTTTGTCTAATGCAACTTCTATTACTCCATCTTTTTTAAATGGCAAATCATGTAACTTGGAATACTCTTCCCACATCTCAAATCCATGAAATGCTGCATTTGCAAACAGCTTTTTCTTTTCAGGATTGTACAGATATGGAGCATGAACCTTTCCAGTATTTCTTCCACTTGTGTGAAATGCAACATTTTTTGCCTGCTCTATTACTGCCACTTTTTTTGACTTGTTCAGACTAGATAGGAAATATGATATTGATGTTCCAAGAATTCCTCCGCCAATAATTACAACATCAAAATTTTTACCCATTAATTTTCAATTTATTTTCATTCTAGTTGATAATAAATGGAATCAGTAGCAATCAAGATTAATATCCAATAAAATCTAAAATTAAACCATGTTGCCTGATAAGTGCTCTGTTAGCAAAGAAGGAAAACAATGTCCTAGTCCACCCGAATTCATTGTATCAATTGTGGATGGAAAAGACGAGTATATGGTAGGTGTAACATGTGGCAGACATAGACAAGTTGTCTCTGGCAAAATTGGATTTTTGCAAAAAGAAGGTAAGATTCATGAAGGAAAAGTCAGTTTTTCACCTGTTAAGGCAGTTGGAACTGACTGTATTCATGGTGATGAAGATGATTTTATCCAAATTGATATGAATCGAGGTAAAAATTGAAATAATTTCCAATCTCTTTGAAAATATGCTTTTTGAATTACTATCTGACATCGTTAAAATAGAGAATGTCTTGTTTGTTGTAAAAAGTGAAGGTGCGACAAGTGAGGTTAGAAGCCCTCTTACTATAAGACAAAAAGAAAAATGGATTACTTTGGGTGAAAATGATGATCCTGCACACATGCATGTTGATTCAGAATTAATTACTCATGCAGAATTTGTACAAGAGGAAAAACCTGAACGTACAAGCTTTAGTGTTAGATTTTACAATAAAGATAATCAAAGAATATTGGCTGCATTTTTTACAAAGATGTATGATGATTCTAAAACACTAATTCCTGAAAGAAAAAAAGTATATGATGAACTAAACCAAAAGTTTTCTTCTAAAATTAATTTTTAAAAAAAACCTTGTCTGAAAAAGACAAGGAGAAAAAATATTATTCTTGAGATTTCTTCTTCTTTTCTTTTTCAGATTGTAGTTTAGCTAATTCTAATTCTTCGTTTGTATGTTTGAATTTTTTCAATCTGATTTGTATTCAACGTTTAGATATAAAAACTCCACATTTCTTTTGTTAGTAACTTGTGCGTGAAATTCAATACCCTACTGAATAGATCGGTTTTTTTCCATTAATCCCTAGATTGAGATTTTTTACAGTAATTTCAGCCATCTTGGCTCTGGTTTCCTTAGTTGAACTTCCTATGTGTGGTGCCAGCACTACATTTTGCAATTTTACAAGTGGATGATTCTTGCTAATTGGCTCTTTCTCAAAGACATCTAGTCCTGCACCTGCAATGATTTTCTTCTTTAATGCAGTAACCAGGTCTTTTTCATTTACAACCTTACCTCTAGATGTGTTAATCAAAAATGAAGTCTTTTTCATTTTTCTGAATGTTTTGATGTTGAACATCTTGTCTGTCTCTTTTGTGTGTGGAACATGAACTGAAACCACATCACTTTGAGAAATCAGTCTCTCAAATGAGACATATTTTACGCCCAGAGACTTTTCTTTTGATTTTGAAATGCGATTTCTGTTGTGATAAATTATCTTCATATCAAATGCTTTGGCTCTTTTTGCAAGTGCTTTCCCAATTCTTCCTAATCCTAAAATTCCTAGAGTCTTTCCCCGAAGGTCTAATCCCACATAGTCATATGCGCCATAGATTACTTTCCATTTTCCATTGCGAATAATTTTATCCCCTTCTGAAACTCTTCTTAATGCATCAAGTAATAATGAAAAAGCCAAATCTGCCGTTGCATCAGTCAATACTTCGGGGGTGTATCCTACTCTGATCTTTTTTTCCTTTGCATATTTTGTATCAATATGATCAAAGCCTACGCTGTAAGTACTAATGACTTTGAGATTTTCTGCCAAGTCCATTGTTTCTTTGTTGATATTGTCGTATGGAAAACAGATCAATCCATCTACATCTTTAATTTTTGATCGTAACTTTGTTTGAGGAACTGGAATTTTCCCAGAATTAACTTCAACTTGATATTTTTTCTTTAGTTCTTTTAAAGCAAAATCGTGAAGTGCTCTTGTTAGAAACACTTTCTTTCTCATAAAGATGAGACTTATCTCAAACCATTTATACGATTTCTTTCTAATTTCCTTATGTCTACTGAAACACAAGAGGAAGATGAAGAATTTGCTATTTGTGTAGAATGTGGAAATGCTATTGAAAAATGCGTTTGTGTGTGCCCATATTGTGGAGAACGAGATGAGTGTAAATGTGCATTATTTGATGCAGCAACTGGAGGATAAAAATTTGGTAAAAATGACTATTACTATTCATTTCATAGGTGACTTGCTATGAGTTCTGTAGATTTTACTTGGCTCATTGGAGGGCCTCAGGGCAGTGGAGTTGAATCTGGAGCTAATATCTTCTCAAGAGTATGCGCTGAAATGGGATATCAGGTATTTGGAAAGAGAGAATTTTATTCAAACATCAAAGGAGAACACAGCTACTTTGCAGTAAGAATATCTGATCAAAAAATTCATTCAAATGTAAATGATGTAACGTTGATGGCATCATTTGATGCAGAAACTATTTTTCGTCATTACGATGAAGTAATTTCTGGTGGTGGAATAATTTATGACTCAGCTCTTGAAGATGTAACTACTGATAAAGTTCACACACTTGATGCACCGTTTAGAGAAAGATTACATAAAGAACTTGAATCCAAGAACAAACCATTTTCCATCGCAGGTGTTTTGGAAATTGCAAAAGAAAAAGGTGTTAAACTATTCCCCGTATCATTTAAAGCAATTCTTGAAGCATTAGCTGAAAAAACTGAAAATCCTCGTCTAAAGGGATTAGTTAGAATGTTCAATGTAATTGGGGTCTCTTTGTCCTTGGGATTAGTCAAGATGCCCCCTGATTCTTTACAAAAAACAATTGGAACAATTTTTTCAAAGAAACAAGAGATTGCAAAAATTAATCAGCAGACTGCAAACTATTCTTATAATTACGCCACTGCAAAGTTTGATGAATTCAATTATTCGTTAACAGGAATTCAGAAAGAACCTGGAACTCTTTTAGTTCAAGGGTTCCAAGGTACAGCACTAGGAAAGATGGCATGTGGTTGTAGAGTTCAACCTTACTATCCAATTACACCAGCTTCAGACGAGTCTGTGTTTTTAGAATCAAATGAGATTTTAGAAATAATTGATGACCGTCCTGGTTCTACCGCGGTAATTCAAACCGAAGATGAAATATGTGCAATGGGTATGACTATAGGCAGCGCCTTAACTGGAACACGTTCAGCCACCTGTACTTCTGGTCCTGGATTTGCCCTGATGACTGAAATGTTAGGTTGGGCAGGCATAAACGAGGTACCTGTTGTGATTACCAATTATCAAAGAAGTGGCCCTTCAACTGGTCTGCCAACAAGACACGGACAAGATGATTTACTATTTTCTGTTTTTGCCGGACATGGAGATTTTCCAAAAATTGTTTATGCCTCTGGTGATGTTGAGGAGAGCTTCTATGATACTGGTAACGTTTTCAATTATGCAGACGTCTTTCAAGTTCCAGTAATTCATTTGATGGACAAATTCATTGCAAGTTCTGTTGTTACATGTAAAAGATTTGATCCATCCAAAATCACAATTAATCGAGGAAAACTCTTAGACAAAGTTGAAGATGGATATGAGCGATTTGCATTTACTGAAGATGGAATATCTCCTCGTTCTAGATTAGGAATTGACAACGGAATTTTTTGGGATACTGGTGATGAATCTGATGAAAAAGGACACATCACAGAGGATCCAATTTTGCGTGTAAAGATGATGGATAAGAGAATGTCTCGTCTTGACTTGATATTACAAGAAATTCCAGATGTAGAAAAGGTAGTATCTTTTGGTATTGAAGATTATACTGTGATCACATGGGGTTCTTCAAAAGGACCTATTATTGATGCGATTGAGATGCTCAAAAAAGAAGGAATCTCAATTGGACTAGTACAGATTAAACTTTTGCATCCATTTCCTGGTGAATATGTTGCATCTTTACTTAAAGATGCAAAGACCATAATTGACGTTGAGGCAAATCATTCAGCCCAACTAGGAAAATTATTCAAACAAAATGTGCAAAGAGACATTGACTATTCTATCTTAAAATATACCGGAAGGGCAATGACTAGTACTGAAGTTTATGATTCACTTAAGAAAATTGTTGAAAACAAGGCTAACAAGAGGGAGGTTTTGATGCATGGCGCTTAAGATGGCAGACTTCAAGACCGATGTCCATAATGACTGGTGTCCTGGTTGTGGCGACTTTGGAATTGTAAATGCAATTCAGATGGCACTAGCAGAAATGGGCCTAGAGCGTGACAAGACTGCCATATTTTCTGGAATTGGTTGTTCAGGTAAGACATCTCACTACATCAATACCTATGGAGTTCATACTTTACATGGTAGAGTCTTGACATTTGCCCAAGGTGCGAAGATTGCAAACCCTGAGATGACTATCGTTGCAGTTGGTGGTGACGGTGATGGTTTGGGAATTGGTGCCGGTCATTTTGTTGCAGCAGGAAGACGTAATGTAAACATGACATACATCATATTTGATAATGGAGTTTATGGATTAACCAAGGGACAAGCATCTCCAACACTAAAACTCGGTGAACAAACAAAATCACTCCCATCCCCAAACACTAACTACAATGTTAATCCAATTGGATTGGCTGTTGCAAGTGGATTCACATTTGTAGCAAGAGGATACTCTTATGATGTCAGGCATCTCAAAGATTTGATCATTCAGGCAGTTAACCACAAGGGTTTGTCATTCTTAGATGTTTTACAACCATGTCCAACTTACAATGATCTTAATACTAGAGATTGGTATGCTGGAACCGATTTGATGGATGAAGCTCAAAAAAGACATTCTAGAATATACAAACTAGAAGATCACGGATATGATCCTGTTGTTCATTTCAATGAGGAGGCCGAAGTCAATGAAAGACTCACACAGGCTCTTATCAAATCCCTTGAATGGGGAAACAAGATTCCGACAGGAGTGTTTTACAAAAATGAAATCATTACCCCTTACACTGTTAGACTAAGAGATAAGGTTCCAAACTACCTTGAAAATCCACCTGCGAAACAAAACATATCTAAAAATGGAATATCTAATACCGACATCTCTCACATCTTAGACTCACTAGAAGTCTAATGTTTTGAAAACCAATCAGGTTATAGGCAAGTTTTGTTTTAGTGTATTTTGCATTTGAATATCAACGAGACAAATACCATCTTCAGAAAATCAATCATCAAGGGCTTTTTTGAGCCTCAACTAGTTAATCTTGATTTCAAAAAATCGCCTGAAAAACATCCTACCATAAGTGATGATGGACTAATGCAATCTGATTTGCTTCACATATTCTTTGATGTAGACACTGGTGCTGATTATCCTGATGGTGATGAGTGGTTTATTGTGGATATGCTATTTCCAAATGACATCAAACTGCCTGACACTCTAAAGGGAACTGATTACTTTACAACACTTTCAGTTGATGACGGTAAAACATACTGGCATCATCGTGAACTAATCCGCTACAAATATGGAAAATCAAAGAAACTTGAAAATGCTTTAGAATTTTTGGAATCAAAATACAAGGAACTGCACGAATTGCTAGAGCCCCTGCAGAAAGATCTTAGTTGACTTCTTTCCAACCATCACCTTTAAACAAAAATTGTTTTTGTGGTGATGCTGCTGTGTCAAGTCTCCATCTAATTGACTTTGAATCAAATTTGTAGTAGACTTCAGTTATTTCTGATGGAATTTTTTCTGGATCAAGATGATATGGTAACAATTCCAAAACAGAATCAATCTTTTCAATAGCATTATCAAACCATTGTTTGTCTTCAGTGTCTATAGTAAACCCGATCTTTGGAACTCCTGAAAAGTTAATTACAATCTTTATTGCATTCCCGCTTCCTCTCCTTCTTTTCATCTCTTTGAAAACTGCCTTGACTTTCTCCCATCGTTTGAAATCAAACCATTCAAAAAATGCATCATTGAATGTAAGGGGGATATTCACATCTAGGAAACTGACAAAGTCTTTATCATCAGCTTCAATTTCTTCTTGGTTAATGGTAAAATGAGAATTTAGAAATCCATATAATACTTCAATCTCCCAGGGTGAAATCCCATAATATCGTAATGTTGTAGTTAGACTTTCGGACAATAATCTTTAGATACTAAAATTGTAATTAAAGCTTCAATATGCCAAAACTAGAAGAAATTGACCTTAAAATTAAAATTAGATGGTAGGCAAGTGATTTTAGAATGAAAAAAGAGTATGTTGTACGAAGTATTGATGCTGCCCCTGATGGAGCACCATATGTCATTGTATCATTATCTTCTGTAAAAGATCTTAAAGAAGGAACTCAAAATCCACAATCTCCATTTGGCAGTCCAAAGGTTATGGGTTTTTCAAACATGAATGATATGATGAAAGATCTCAATAAGATGATTTCTGGAATGGGGGGTATGGGAATGCAAGGTGGTGTAACTCAGCTAAAACTAGAGATGCATGAATACAAAGAGATGGGTCTTTCTGTTGGGGATAAAGTCTTTCTCGAACTAAGTAAAGCTGAATCTCTCGGCGTCTGACCTAGAGTATTGTGTTAAAATATTTCCAACCGTAAAATGCTGCTACAGTTCCAATGACAAATAACATTGGTTTCCATGCAAATACTGGAAGCGCTGGAGTTGCAAGTTTAACTTTGTAGTTGTCTACAATTGCATGAACATTTTTCTTAATTTTGTCATGCCAAATACTATATTCCACTTGGTATTTCTTTAGAATCTCTTCTACTTCATAAACTACCGGCGTTCTTTGAGAAAACAAATGTTGAAGATAATCTCTTGAGACTTCAACTTCTGCGTGAATTCCAATTAGTCCTTTTTTGAGATCAACCATTCTTACATGCATCTCCCATGGTTTCTTTAGTTTCAAATTAAGACCATGTCCTATTTGGTCTGGTTGTTTGTGTTCAAATTTTACTTTGGTAAATCCTTCCTCAGTAAAGATCTTCAACATCTCATCAAAACTCTTCTTTACAACAACATGAAGCTGTTCTACTCCTTCCTTACTGTCGACATCAATCTTATGTTTTAATCCATCAAGAAATGAAATTGTCTTTGGATATGTTGTGAGATATTCCAATATTTTGGTGGACAAAATACCTCTATTTAAAGCAGAATAACATTACAGATTTTTTGGTGGATTTGATAGACCTCTAACATACACACATTGGTCTGGATCTATTGCCATCTCTAATGAATTGATTTTTCTATCTGTAAGATTTGCACCAGAGTTTCTAACTATTGCAAATGGTTTTGATTCTGCACCTTCTCCCATCTTGTGATTTGCAATAGTTGCCAAGTTATCTACAACTGCCTGAAATGTAACTTTGAGTGGATTTCCGTCAAGATCTTTTTTTGACCTCATATCTAATACTGGTTCAATCCCTGCACAAGCAATTGCAACCCCTGATGTTCCAATTCTTGCAGGCATCAATCTACTATCTACTAGAATAACTCCAACATGAATTGACATTTTCAAAAATATCTTTCTTCGTAGTTGTTCTGCTATCAAATATGGATTTTCTGGATACAAAATGACTTTGCCTTTCTTAGCATTTGATTTGTCGATTCCGGCATTAGGTGCCATGATGTTATCTGATGATGTGATAACGAATCCTGAAATTCCTCCAAAAATTTTATCTGATTCTCTAATTACAACTTCTGCAATCTCTGGTTTTAATTGATATTTTTTTGAAACCTCTAGTCCCTCATCTGAGATTTGAATATTATCCAGATCAACAATTCTCCCCTGAGAGTTTGAGATGTATTTTGTAGATATAACTAAAACATCACCATCTTCTAGTTTTGTCTCATTTTTTTTGAGTGTCTTCAAAAATACCTCAAATACATCAAATTCTCTATACATCCTATCTGCTAAAAGTGGTAAAACGGTTAATTGCACAATATTGTGAGAATGTTTTTTCTTTTTTATTGTTCTGAAAAGCTTTTAATCTCTAAAAGGATGGTTTTTGATTATGAATATTGTAGAGAAGATTCTTGCTCGTGCATCAGGAAAATCACAAGTTGCACCTGATGATGTAGTTTTTGCAAAGGTTGACAAAGTAATGGTTCATGATGTTTCTGGACCAGGAGTTCTCAAGGTATTTGATAAATTAAAAAACAAAGGCGTTGATGTCAGCAAACTCTGGGATCCTACAAAAGTATGGGTTGCAGAAGATCACTTTGTTCCTTCTGCTGAAAAAATATCTGCTGAAAATATTGTAAAATTATCAAATTTCACAAAAAATTATGGAATTGAAAAACACTTCAAATATGGAATGGGCCAATATGGAATTTGCCACACATTATCTCATGAAGAGGCAATGGTAATGCCTGGTGATGTTTATGTTGGTGGGGACTCTCATACAAACACTACAGGTGCACTTGGTGCATTTGCTTGTGGATTGGGTCATACTGATATTGCATATGTTTTGCTTAATGGACAAATCTGGTTTAAAGTTCCTGAGACTGATTATTTCAAACTAAATGGAAAACTTCCGGACCATGTAATGGCCAAAGATTTGATTTTGAAAATCATTGGTGATATTGGAACTGATGGTGGAAATTACAGAACCATGCAGTTTGGCGGTACTGGAATTGATGAGATGACTGTTGAAAGTAGATTGACACTGTGTAACATGACAACAGAAGCCGGAGCTAAAAATGGAATTGTTGAATCTGATCAAAAAGTGGTGGACTATCTTTCTAGTAGAGGGGCAACAAATGCACGCATCTTCAAAGGTGATGATGATGCACAATACGCAAATGTGTATGAGTATGAAGCCTCTGAAATGGAACCTCTTGTTGCAAAGCCATTTTCCCCGGAAAATATTGCAGTCGTAAGAGAAGCTCCTTCAGTAGAACTTGACAAATCTTACATTGGTTCTTGTACTGGAGCAAAGTATGAAGACTTGGAAGCTGCAGCAAAGATCCTCAAAGGAAAGACTGTAAAAATTAGAACAGAAATCCTTCCCGCATCCATCTCAATTTACAAGCGTGCAATGGAAAATGGATTACTTACAATATTCTTAGATGCAGGTGTTACTGTAGGCCCACCAACTTGTGGTGCGTGCTGTGGCGCACACATGGGTGTTTTGGCAAAAAATGAAATTTGCATAAGCACTACAAACAGAAACTTTCCTGGTAGAATGGGTCATGTAGAATCTGAGACATATCTTTCATCTCCAATGGTTGCAGCAGCTTCTGCAGTAACTGGAAAAATAACTGATCCGAGGGATTTGTAATGAAAGGAAATGTCATAAAATACGATCGAGACAACATCGATACTGATGTCATTATTCCTGGCCAATACCTCAAGGTTCATGATTATGCTGAACTTGCAACTCATGCAATGGAGGGTCTTGATCCTGACTTTCATTCCAAAGTAAAAGAAGGTGATTTTATTTTATCTGGAAAGAACTTTGGATGCGGCTCATCACGTGAACATGCCCCAATTGCATTATCTCATTCTGGAGTCAAAGCAGTTCTTGCATTATCTTTTGCTAGAATCTTTTATAGAAACTCTGTTGATGGTGCATTTTTGTTACCTATTGAAATTGAAGAAGATGCATACAATGGAATCTCTGAAGGAGATGAGATTGATATTGATATTAGTAAAAACGAAATCAAGAACTTAACAAAAAGTCAAACATACAAGATGAAACCCTTCTCTGAAATTATTGGAAAAATAATTGAAGCAGGCGGTCTCTTCAATTACAAACCATAGGATTTAAAATGGGAAAAACACTTTTTGAAAAAATTTGGGATGCACACATTGTTGTTGGAAAAGAAATCGGCCCATCATTGATTTACATTGATAGACATCTAGTTCACGAAGTTACCTCTCCTCAGGCATTTGATGGTCTTAGAATGAACAATAGAAAGGTTCGACGACCTGATCTGACTATTGCAACAATGGATCATAATGTTCCTACAACTGACCGAGGACTACCAATCTTAGATCAAACTTCATCTATACAAATCCAAACTCTAGAAAAAAATTGCCAAGATTTTGGAATCCAACTATTTGATATTAACAGCCCTAATCAAGGAATTGTCCATGTCATTGGACCTCAACTTGGAATAACTTTACCTGGTTCAACTATTGTTTGTGGTGATAGTCACACATCAACTCATGGTGCATTTGGTGCCCTTGCATTTGGAATTGGAACTAGTGAAGTAGAACATGTCTTGGCATCCCAGACTTTGTGGTTAGAAAAGCCAAAACCATTTGAAATTAGGGTTGAAGGAAAACGAAAGAACCCACATGCAGTTACTGCAAAAGATATTGTATTGTCAATTATCAAAAATATTGGAACTGGTGGCGGTACTGGAACTGTAATTGAATATCGTGGCGAGGGAATAGAGGATCTTTCCATGGAGCAGAGGATGACTATATGCAACATGTCAATTGAGGCAGGCGCCCGTGCTGGACTTGTTGCCCCTGATGAGAAGACCTATGACTATCTTAGAGGTAGACAGTACACTCCAAAAAATTATGAATCTCTTGTAGACTATTGGAGAGAAAATTTAAAGTCTGACAATGATGCAAAATTTGATAAAAAATTCATATTACACATTGATGATATTGCTCCACAAGTAAGTTGGGGAACAAATCCTGGAATGACTTGTGATGTAACTGAAACAGTTCCGACACCTGATGAGTTTTCAAAAGGTGATGCCAATCAAAAGAAAGGTGCAGAAAAGGCACTTGATTATATGGACCTTGAAGCTGGAACTCCAATTGAAGACATAAAAATTGATAGGGTATTCATTGGCTCTTGTACTAACGCAAGACTAGAAGATTTGATAGAAGCATCAAAAGTAATCAAAGGACAAAAAATTTCTCCAGATGTTCGTGCAATGGTAGTTCCAGGTTCTCAAATGGTAAAGAAACAAGCTGAAGAGATGGGTCTTGACAAAATTTTTACTGATGCCAATTTTGAATGGAGAGAAGCTGGATGTAGCATGTGTCTTGGAATGAATCCTGACATTTTATCTCCTGGAGAAAGATGTGCAAGTACTTCTAATCGAAACTTTGAAGGAAGACAGGGAACTGGTGGACGAACTCACTTGGTTAGTCCTGTAATGGCGGCTGCTGCTGCAATTAATGGACATTTTGTTGATGTAAGGAAGATGGATTTGAGTTAGTATGGAACCGTTCAAGAAAACGTTAAGCATTGTAACTCCACTTGACAAAGTTAATGTTGATACTGATCAGATTGTGCCCAAACAGTTTCTAAAATTAGTACAAAAGTCTGGATTTGGAAAATTCTTGTTCTTTAATTGGAGATACGATGAGAATGAAAACCCAAAATCTGATTTTGTCTTAAATAACTCAAAATATAATAATTCAAAAATCTTGGTTGCTGGAGACAATTTTGGTTGTGGTTCAAGCAGAGAGCACGCCGTGTGGGCACTTCAAGACTATGGATTTTCAGTAATTATTGCCCCTTCATTTGCCGATATCTTCTTTAGCAACTGCTTTAAGAATGGAATCTTACCAATTTCTCTAGATCAAAGCATTGTAGAGAAACTACAACAAGATTCTGAACCAATTGAAGTTGATTTGGAAAATCAAATAATTAAAACATCTTCAGATGAAATACCTTTTAAGATCGACTCTCACAAAAAGAAGATTCTTCTTGAAGGACTAGATGATATTGCACAAACATATCAGTTTGAAGATAAAATTTCTGAATTTGAAAAACAGTCTAAAGTCCCATCTGTTTTATGATTTTTTTTACAGTTTTTTGATTTCTCTCCAAGTATGAAGGGGATTCTGCATCAATCCATTCATTGTCACCAATATCAAAAGAACTAATCTTTCCTTCTTTTGATAGTTGTTGCAGAATATCATAGGAGAGATTGATCTCTTTTTGTTTCTTCTTTTCCTTTATTCTTTTAATAATGTCTTTTCCAAGCATATAGACTCCCAAACATTCGGACAATTGTAATTTCATTACAGGTTTTTCTTTGAATTCTATAATGACTCCATCTTTTACTACAGCAAATCCTGTTTCTTCTTTTCTCTTTGTTCTGGTTGCAATACATGCAGAACTCTTCTTTTTCGTAAATACCTCTTTCATCTTTTTGAGATCTATTGCACATAAATTATCTACAAACCATAAAACAAATTCAGACTCTTCTTTGAGTTTTTTCTCAATGTGTAGTAAATCTCCTCCGGTTCCACTCTGGGAGTCTTGAACAAAGGAAATATTCTTTTGATCTCCGTAATAGTTTTTGATTTGTCCTCCAAGACCGTTAAAATCTGAAATAATAATTATCTCTTTTATGAAACTGAATTTCTGTAGATATCTTATCACATAGTCAATGACTGGCTTTCCATTGATTGGGGTCATTGCTTTAGGAAAGAATTCTGTATATGGCTTGCCTCTTGTACCTTTGCCACCGGCTAAAATTATTGCCTTCACAGTCTAACGGTATGATTTTTGCTTTCTTCTTCTTGCGCCAGGTCCGCCAAACTTCTTTGGCTCTTTTCTTCTGGCATCACCGCTGATTAGGTATTTGTCATAATCTGTGATTCTTTTTCTAAGGTCTTCTCTGGTTGATTTTGGAAATGGATGATCTTTTGGATCTTTCTTTGACTTTGTCCATCCTGTTAATGCTCTAGATATTGCAGTTGCAACAGCACTTGCTTGTCCCATGAAACCTCCACCTCTAACTCTAACAGAAATGTCAATTTTATCTCTCAAATCACCCGTGATTTCTAGTGGTGCTAAAATTACTTCACGAGCAGTTTCTTGTGGAATCATTTCAACTGGCACGTTGTTAATTCTAACTTTACCTTGTCCTTTAGTAATGTAAACATGTGCGCTAGATGTTTTTCTAGTTGCAAAATAGATTTCAGTTTTTGGTGTTGTCATTCAGTCCACCCTATTACTCTGCATAATTCTCCCATCGTAGTATAGTTTGATGGAGATTTTTTAATTTTTGCTTTTTCAAATTGAATTTTCTCAAGTGATTTTAGTTCTTTTGGAGAACCAATGTATGCTCTTAATCTTTTAATTGATTCTTTACCTGATGGTTTTCTATCATATGGTAACATTTGACGAATCATTTTTGTGATGATTGTATCTGGTCTTCTGTAGTGTACAGGTCCGTGTTTTGGATTAATGATGCTGTTAATCTCTAAAAATTCCCTGTATTCTTTAATCAAGTTTGATCTAGTTCCACTGTACATGATTTTCTCACAGTTTACAATTGAAACTCTGTGCCCTTGTTTTAGTAATTTAGCAACATTTGATGATAGTCTGCCAGCAATGTGGTTGGTAGCATCTACTACAATTGGTCTGTCTGTTCTAACAACTGTCTCTTGACTAGCCAAGTAATACGACTCCTTTTCCAGTTGGGTTTTGTTCAATTAGTTCTGAATAACTGATTAGTTTTCCTCCATTCTCAATAATTTTGGTTGCTGCAGAGTTTGAAATTGAAAATGAACATAATGTGATTTTATGAGGTACATTGCCTGTTCCAAGAACTTTTCCTGGAAATACGACAGTATCGTTTTCTTTAGTTAATTTAGCGATTTTATTCAAGTTGATGTCTCTTCTTGCAATGGATGGCTTTAATGCATATTCTGCTAGTTTTGCCCAAATTGGAGCATCGTTTTTAGCTGAAGCCGACTTTAGATCCTTTGCCATGCGTATAACTACTTGATTAGTCATGTGAATAATGCGGTTTAAAACCCAAATATAACGTATATGCTTTCTATTCGCTGATTTGGTCGATTGTATCTTTGAATTCAGCCAATCTATTACCCACTTCTTCTACTCCTGATATGATGATCTGTTCAGGATTAAGTGCACCTGTTGATTCAACGGTAAGAATTCTCTCATCTTCCTTATCTGTTTCAGTTAACATTGAAACATTTGCAGCATTCCATTTTGCGTGCTCTGTACCTCGTCCAAGTCTTGCATAACATTCAACTTTGATTCTTTGACCTGGGGCAAGTTCAACAATTGGAATTTTGTCAGATGTTGGGGTGATAGAATCATCTTCAGATGATAGCTCATTTGACAGAACTGTTCTTGTAACATCTGAATCTCCAGAATCTAAAACTAACATTACCTTGCAATTTGAACATCCTGTCTCACTTTGACAATCACATTTTGATGGCTCATTAAATCTACTCAAGTCTGTTTTCAGTGGAATGAGGCCTAATCTATGTGCCAAACCCTCATCTGGCAAAACCGATGAATTCTCAATAACGTCAACTGTGTCAATTGCAAAAACTGGGACACCGTTGAGGCAAACACGTCTTAGGGCATTTGCATATTGTAATGGTACATCTTTTAGCTTTAAAGCTATTTTTTGATTATCTTTGCTAATTACTTCTAAGGATGACAAATCTTGATGAAAATCTTCAAAGTCCACATAAAAATCTAGCTAGTTTTGTGTCTGAAATGAGTCCTTTTTGAGATGATGCTTGAGTCCGATTTTCTTCTAGATGACTAGTGGATTTTGAAAAACTATATTCTGATATTTGGAATTTGAATTCTTCAATCCTTTATCCAAAATTTAAAAAAATACTGGTGTCGAGATTATAGGGGTTTTAGATCTGAAGTCACTCTAATTCAAGATGATGAAGAGTTAGATATGATGTGCCATTATACATCCCAAAAATTCACTACGAGAAAAAACATTGAACCCAAAATTGGTCCTGGAAAGAACCCTATGACCGAATACGATAAAATCAAACGAATTACATTTCCAGTTAATCACAAACATCTCTTAATGATTACCACTGAAATTGAAGGTGAACACACTAGTGTGATCAAAAAAATACTTGAACTGATAAACAATTAGAGAAATCTTCTTTTGAATCGATATTGTAACCCGACTGTAATCATTTCTGTCCCATTTACAGTATGTAGAGATAAATACCAAATTATCATACAGACAATAGAAATGGCCGATGTAACCGTTGCAAGATTCTCTTTTGAAGGAGAGAAATTTGAGATATTGGTAAAACCTGATCCAGCACTAGATTACAAGCTTGGAAAGAAGAAAGATATTTCAGCAATTTTAGTTTCAGAAGACATCTACACTGATTCAGGAAAGGGAACAAAACCTTCAACTGAAAAATTACTCAAAGCTTTCAAAACCGAAGATCAAACTGAGATTGCTCAAATAATTATGCAAAAAGGTGATCTTAATCTTACAACTGATCAAAGACGAAAGATGATTGAAGACAAGAAAAAACAGATTGTAGCATACATTGCAAAGACATATGTCGATCCTAAAACTCACTTGCCCCACCCACCTTTGAGAGTTGAACAAGCAATGAAAGATGGAAGAGTTTCAGTTGATCCACAGAAAAGTGTTGATGAACAAGTAAAGGATATTGTAGAAAAACTTCGTTCAATAATTGCTCTAAAATCTGAGAATTTACAATTAGAGATTATTGTCCCTGCACAATATGCTTCACAATCATATGCTGTTCTTAAGTCCGTAGGTTCTCTAAAAAAAGAAGAATGGCAAAATAATGGTTCTCTAAAAGCAATACTTGAAATACCCGCTGCAGCAAGGCCAAACGTGATAGACAAATTAGGTTCTATAACCAAAGGTTCTGCTTCAGTTGAGGTAATGCAATAATGGCAGATAAGAGAAAATACGTTATCCCAGGTGATGTTGTAACTACAGGACCTTTTAGACCTGAACAAAATACAGTACTTGAAGGAAACAAAATAATCTCAACCACAATTGGTATTTCTGAAATTTATGATGACTCCGTTCGTGTAATTCCATTAACTGGAAAATATATTCCTAAAATCAATGATCTCGTAATTGGTAAAGTCAATTCCCACACATCCTTATCTTGGGAATTGGATATCAATTCCTGCTATGTTGGATTTTTACCTGCACAAGATGTCTTTGGACGTGACTTTTCTGCCCATGCCGATGAACTTGCAACTAAACTCCGAACTGGAGATTTGGTAGCAGCAAGAATTGCAAACTTTGATAGAACAAGAGACCCACTAGTCTCAATCTCTGATAGAGACTTGGGAAAGATTGATTCTGGAGTTCTGATGGAAATCTCTCCAAGCAAAGTTCCACGCCTAATTGGTAAGAAAGGCAGCATGATTCAGATGATTGAAGAGGCTACCGATGCTGCAGTAACAATTGGCCAAAATGGTTGGGTTGTAGTTTCATGTGAATCCCCAGAGGGATTATTAAAGGCTAAAAAAGCAATTCAAATGGTTAATGAGCAAGCACATGTTGCAAATTTGACTGATCAAGTGAAAGAAATGTTAGATAAAAAAGGTGAATCATAATGGGTGGACGAGAAGCAACAATGGTCCTTATGGACGAAAATGGAAAACGTTGCGACGGACGTACAGTAGATGAACCACGTCGAATTATGATTAAAGCCGGTGGACTCAAAAATGCAGATGGTTCATCTTACATTGAATTTGGCGACAACAAAATTCTAGTTGGAGTATTTGGTCCTAGAGATGTTCATCCAAAACACATGTCTGACACTGATACTGGTATTTTGAGAGTTAGATACCATATGGAGCCATTTTCAGTTGGTGAGAGAAAGAATCCTGCTCCTTCAAGAAGAGAGATTGAAATTTCCAAAGTAATCAAAGAAGCATTAGAACCTGCAGTTATGTTAGAAAAATTCCCAAGAACTGCAGTTGATGTATTTATTGAAGTTTTACAAGCAGACGGTGGAACTAGATGTGCTGCACTTACAGCAGCATCGGTTGCATTAGCTGATGCAGGAATTCCAATGAGAGATATGGTTGCCGCAATTGCTGCCGGTAAAGTTGCAGATACTGTAATCCTTGATGTTAATAATGAAGAAGACCAAGCTGGTCAAGCAGACATGCCAATTGGCTACATGCCAAATCTTGAAAAAATTACACTATTGCAATTAGACGGCGTTCTTACTCCTGAAGAATACAAAAAATGTGTTCAAGTGGGAGTAGATGGATGCAAACTAGTTTATGAATTACAAAAGAAAGCACTCAACGACAAATACTTTGGAAATAAGGGAGATTAGAAATGGCATCACACACTGTTATTGACGAACTAAAGAGAAATCAAATTCTTGAATTATTAGAACAAGGAAAAAGAGTAGACGGTAGATCTCTTGATGAGCCAAGAGAAGTTTCTATTGAAACTAATGCAATTCCAAAAGCAAATGGCTCTGCAAGAGTTCGATTAGGTGATACTGAAGTTGTATGTGGTGTTAAAATCCAACCCGACAGACCTTTCCCAGATACTGGTGACAAAGGACTTTTCATTTGTACTGCTGAATTATTGCCTCTTTCACATCCTACAGTTGAAACAGGACCTCCAGGACCTGAAGTAATTGAGCTAGCTAGAGTTGTAGATAGAGGAATCAGAGAAAGTCATATGATTGACGTTTCTCAATTAGTTATTGAAAAAGACAAATCTGTAATTGGCGTCTTTGCAGACAACGTTGTTGTTGATTATGATGGTAATCTCTTTGATGCCTGCTCTTATGCTGCAACTGCCGCATTACTCTCATCAAAAAGTCCTAAATGGAATTGGGTGGATGATGCACCTACACTAGTTGAAGGCGAAGAAGTTGATGTACCTATCACCACAATCCCTGTATCAGTAACTATGGCTAAGATTGGAAAACATATCATTGTTGATCCTAATGGTGATGAATGGGCAAGCATGGATGCAAGAATTACAATTACTAGCGATTCTAATGGAAACATTTGTGCCTTACAAAAAGGCGGTGATGATGGATTCACCCAGGATGAAATCGTTCAATGTGGTGAAATTTCAGTCAGAGTAGGCGCAAAAATAAGAGAAAAATTAAAAGAAGCTCAGCAAGGAGGTCAGTAAAATGGCAAAGGGTAAGAAATCACTCAAAGGTCTTGGTGCAAGATATGGAATTAAGATTAGAAAACAATACACCAAAATCCATCTTCAATTAAAAGAAAAAAGAGCATGTCCTGAATGTGGTTCTAAAACATTTGGTAGAGATGCAGTAGGAATTTGGTCTTGCAAAAAATGCAGCTTCAAAATAGCTGGAACCGCATATGACGTTAAAGTTTAGTGCAAAAATTACAGTTGATGCAAAAGACAAAACAAAAGCAATTTTTGATTCTGTAAATACTGATAACGAATTTTATCCTGAAAATCCTGTAAAGACTCAAATAAAACTAGACAAGAAAATGACGATTTCTGTAGAATCTGAACATCTTCCTCACTTAAGGGCTAATCTCAACTCTACTTTGAGATTAATTCAGGCAAGTGATGAGACTATAGAATCGGTAAAGATATAATGAAACAAAAATTGTGGTAAATCATGTCAGCAGGACAAATGCCACCATGGCTTCAAGAACAACTGATGAAACTACAACAATCTCAACAAAACTTACAATCTATCATGACCCAAAAACAACACCTTGAGATGGAAAAGGCAGAGACTGAAAAAGCTCTTGAAGAATTAAAGAAAGTAGGTGATGCTGACGCAGTTTACAAGCAAGCAGGAACCGTCTTGTTAAAATCAACAAAAAAAGAACTAGTTGATGAATTAGAAGAAAAACAGGAGATGGCAAAAACCCGTACAACCGTATTAGAAAAACAAGAAACACGTGTTAAAGAAACTCTAAAAGAACAAGAAGCAAAAATTACTGAAATGATGAAAGGTGGTTCTGAGGCACCAAAAACGGAAGAAGATAATCCTAGAAAATAATCTCAAAAATCATTTTCATATAAGATATTAACAATTCAATTCAATCATTATTTGTGAAATTAGAAAATCTCAGAATTATTGTAGACGAAAGGGAACGTAAAAGTGGAATTCCCGAACTGCTCAAATCAGTTGGCCTTAATCTTGAGATGAAAACACTTCCAATTGGCGACTATATTGTAGCTCCTGAAACAATAGTGGAGAGAAAAAGTATTCGTGATTTGATGGCATCAGTTTTTGATGGTAGGTTATTTGATCAATGCACCAGACTCAAAGAACATTTTGAACATCCTATAGTTCTGATGGAAGGAAATGTGGATGAGATTGAAGAGATAACGGAAAACCCTTTGATATTTTATGGTGCAATTTCTACTGTTGTTCTTGATTTTAAAATTCCAGTAATCCCTACTCCAAGCGCAGCCCATACTGCAAAATTATTGGTATCAATGTGCTCTAGAAAAGATGCATCCAAAGGTCCATTTTTGAAAAAAATAAAAAAATCATCTGATTTAGAAAGACAACAACTATCATCACTTTGCAGTCTCCCTGGTATTGGGGAAAAATTTGCGGTAAGAATGCTTGAGAAGTTTGGTACTCCGCTCAAAGTATTTACTGCAACAACTGCGGAACTTGCAAAAGTTGAAGGATTAGGTGAAGCAAGAGCAAAAAAAATCAAAAAAGTTCTTGATACAAAAAGTAAACATCTCAAAAAATCAAATCAAAAAACTCTACATGATGACTGAGACAATTGAATCTTTACTGAATAGCGGTCAAACCCTCATGAATCTAGGAAATCCAAAAGATGCATTGGTAATTTATGACAAAATTCTTTCACAAGAACCAAAGCACATTCTGGCTTTACTAAAGAAAGGACACATTTTGGGACAATTGGCAAGATATGATCAAGCAATTGTTCAATACAACAAAGTTCTCTCTCAAGAAAAAAATCTCTTAGCATTACTTAACAAAGGATTAGCTCATCATTATCTAGGACAAGTGGATATTGCTCTAGATTGCTATGAGCAAGTCTTGAAAGAAAAACCAAACAATCCCACCACTCTTTACAACAAAGCTTCATCACTGATAAAATCTGGAAAAATTCTAGAAGGAATTAAAATTTTATCTGATGTTATACAATTAGATTTTTCATTCAAAGAAAAAGCTAAATTTGATATTGAATTTCAGCATATTAGAAAACTCAATGAATTTAAAAAAATCTTATCTTGATGTAGAAATTATTCTTTGAGCAACTTTCTTTTCAATGGGGTGGCACAGATGGGGCATTCTTTTCCTGTTGAGTGGTTTGTTCTACAACCTGGGCAATAATGAACCCATTTTCCAACATCTTTGATTCCTTGAGTCATTATTGGTGAAATTTTTAAACCTAGATTTCTGGCAACATTTGAAATTGCAAAATCATCACTGATTATCTCACCTTCCAATTCAATGCCTAGTGCAATTACCGACAAGTCTTGTTTTGATAATTGTGGATAATCCCCTGTATCCTTTGCAGCATCTGTAGCTGCTTTTGTAGATTCACTATCTGGCTCTCTGATTTTTAGTCTGTTTGTTTCAAGTAAAGTTCCTAATGCATCATGATTTTTCTTTATGTGTTTGATTTCATCGTAGACTAGAGATGTTGTATAACAATCAGTAGATGATCTAAATGGTACACCTGCATAAAATGCACTGGCATCTAAAATTCTAAAATCCAAGTTTGCTCATTTGTCTTAATCCACGTTTTTTCAATCTGATAAACACGGCAGGTTTTTTGTATTTCTTGATAGTAATTGGCTCTTCAAATCCTGCAGTCTTTACAACTTGTGCATCCATTACAATGTTGCAGTCATGAGAACTAATTATCTCAATCTTCTCATCTGGTACTACAATTGATTCCAGTCTATACACTGGCGCAACTGGAGTAATTATCAATACATCTAAACTCTCATGCAAAATTGGCCCTCCTAATGAAAATGAATGACCTGTAGAACCACTTGGTGTTGCAACTATTACCCCATCCATTTTTTGTTTAACGGTATCGTTTTGGAATTTAATCTCAATTTCCGCAGTCTTTGTCAAGTTTGCTCTGTTGATGAAAATCTCATTTAGTGCCGGTGGAAATTCTTTTCCTCCACAAGATGCAACAACTCTAGTTCTCTTGTCTAAGAAAAATTTATCTTTTTGAATTTGATTTAATGCGTCATCTATCTCTTCAATTGTTATTTCAGCTAAAATACCCCTATTCCCGCCTACATTTATTGTCAAAATTGGAGTTTCATTCTCTAAATTCCTAAAAACTCGAAGTGTTGTTCCGTCTCCTCCTAAAGTAACTACCAAATCAAGTTTAACTTTCTTTAATTCCTCTAGAGTTTCAATCTGTTTTGCACCATCAACTTCAATTGGTGAAATGGTGTATACTTTGGATTTTTTTGCCAATAATTTTTTTGCAACATTGGTAGCAGCTTTTTCAGAATCCTTGTTCCCAACCTTACTTACAACTGCAACGTTTTGAAGTTTCAAGCAGTTTTCTAGAAATGGTATTTACTTAAAAATGATATTTTTTGGAAAAACAATTAAGTATGAAAGAGGTTCGTGTAACTCATGAGTTATGCACATCCTGAAGTGTTAGTTGATACGGAATGGGTTTCACAAAATCCCCCAAACGAAAATAGAAAATTAGTTGAAGTCGACTATGATCCTGTAAATGGATATCAAAAAGGTCACATTAATGGCGCCAGTTTAATCTGGTGGAAACGTGACATCAATGATCCTGTTACAAGAGACATTATCTCCAAAAAACAATTTGAAGAGTTAATGGCAAAAAATGGAATCACAAAAGATACTGAAGTAGTTCTTTATGGTGACTTTAACAATTGGTTTGCAGCATTTGTTTTCTGGGTTTTCAAAATCTATGGACATGAAAACCTCAAGATCATGAATGGTGGCAGAAAAAAATGGGAATTGGAAAATAGAGATTATACTACTGATGAGCCACAATTTGGTTCAGTTGCATATGTTGCACAACCTCCAGATGAGGGACTACGTGCATATCTATTTGATGTAAGCCGTGCACTCGGAAAAGAAGATACCGTAATGGTTGATGTTAGATCTCCTAAAGAATTTTCAGGAGAAATTACTGCTCCACCAGAGTATCCAATGGAACATGCACAAAGAGGTGGACACATTCCTGACGCAAATAATATTCCATGGGCAACTGCAGTTAATGATGCTGATGGTACTTTCAAAACAGTTGAAGAACTCAAACAAAACTATGAACCAAAAGGAGTTACACCTGACAAAGATGTAATTTGTTATTGTAGAATTGGTGAACGTTCTTCACACAGTTGGTTTGTTCTAAAGTACCTTCTTGGATATCCAAAGGTTCGAAACTATGATGGTTCTTGGACTGAATGGGGAAACATGATAGGAAACCCTGTGGAAAAATAAAATGTTACTAGATCTCCCTGTTTTAAAAAAGGGATCCTTTTATTTTATCAAAGATTCTGAAACCGATCTTGTCCTGGAAGATAAGACAAAACGAGGACTTACTGTAAAGGAAACTTCAATTGATGAAAAACTAAATGTCAAGGCTGACAAAGGAATGATTCATGACATGGATGGCATTGGTCATTGGGTTCCAATTAGGTGGTATTTTCCAAAGAATTTGTACGTTCTTGATACAGTATCTGTACATGCTGAAGCAATGGAAAAAAAGTACACCGAATTACGAGAACTCACATGTCCTGACGACAGTGACTGATAACCTTTTTAAATAAAATCGATTGAGAAATCTTAGATGTCTTTACTTCTCAAAGATCGAGTTTGGTCGATGGAAGCCCCTACTGCAAAACGTGGTGTTTATCCATTACACGGATTCAAACTTGGATTGTATAGATTACCGATTAATCTTGAGGATCCTAATGAGATTAAATCAGTTCACGACGGTCTCAAAAAGGCTTTTGAGATGGACAAGTATGCTGATAGAGTTTTTGCAACATATCGTTGGAAAGAACAAAACATGGATGATCCTGATGCAAAGGGATATGAGGAAGTCGAACTTTCTGTCACAGTTGAAATTGTAACTGGTGAAGTTGTGGATATCATTTATCAGATTTTTCCAATTGAGAAATTTGGTGACCCTAATTGGGTAAAAGATTACAGAAAGAAAGCTGACCATTTTGCAAAAATGGTAATTGACACTATTTTGCGTAATACTATCTTGGCAGACAAGATGATTTCTTATTTTGTAAAAACAGAAAAAATTTCTGAAGTTGCAGCAATTCAAAAACTTGAAGACCTTACTCCATTAGCAAAGATTGTTCTTGGCGCAAAACCAAAACCCGTTGAAGCTACTGAAGAAGCAGAAGAGGATGATGATGGAGGCGATATGGAAATTCCAGATGGTGCAAAACCTGGACCAATTGATGTTGATTACAAACAAAAGATGAAAGCATCTTCTCCTTATGAAGCACCAGAGCACACCATCAAAACTTGGGGTAGAAAAGGTACCAGTAATGGAATTATGGGTGTTTGGGGAGAATTTGTTTCCGTAGATTATGATATTTGTGTAGCAGATGGTGGTTGCATTGAAGCCTGTCCAGTAGGTGTCTATGAATGGTTTGACACTCCAGGAAACCCTGCATCTGAAAAGAAACCACTGATGTCAAAAGAACCTGATTGTATCTTTTGTCTTGCATGTGAAGGTGTTTGTCCACCACAAGCAATCAAGATCTTTGAACAAAAATAACCCTAATCTATCGCAAGTATAAATAGCGAATAGTGATTCTCAGAGCTAGGGAAAATGTCATTCAACCCTTTCACGCAATTAGTGTTTGATTTGTTTATTCTATCAGCAATTATAATCACTGCTTATACTTGCAATTTCTACTATCTTGCATTTCTGTCTAGAAAAAGAAAGAATACTCTGGAAACTACTGATTTGGGTACTCCTACAGTTACAATACAATTGCCCATATACAACGAAAAGTATGTTGCAAAAAGATTAGTTGACTCTGTATGTAATCTTGATTATCCTCAAGACAAGATGAGAATAATGGTTTTGGATGATTCCGATGATGACACAGTGGAACTTTTGGCAAATACTGTTGATGAATACAAAACGAAAGGTTTCCAAATTGAACATGTCCGAAGAGGAACTAGAAAAGGGTACAAGGCAGGTGCACTAAAGTATGCCATGCAGTCAACAGACACAGAACTTGTAGCCATCTTTGATGCTGACTTTATCCCTCCAACATGGTTTCTCAAACGAGCAATTCCCCATTTTGCAAAATCAAATATCGGTCTTGTCCAATGTAGGTGGGGACATGTAAATGAGAATTATTCTGCAATTACTCAGGCACAAGCTCTAAGTCTTGATTTCCATTTTCTAATTGAACAAAAAGCAAAGAGTAACTCCCACCTTTTCATGAACTTTAACGGAACTGCTGGAATCTGGAAACGTGATTGTATAGAAGATGCTGGTGGATGGCATACAGCAACTCTTGTTGAAGACTTGGACTTGAGCTACAGAGCACAGATGAAAGGATGGAAATGTGTTTTCTTACCTGATATTGTCGTTGACGCAGAACTACCAGTACAGATGAATGCTGCAAAAAGACAACAATTCCGTTGGGCTAAAGGCTCCATCCAATGTGCAGTAAAACTACTCACTGACATTGCAATTAAACGAAAAATTGCAATTGAAGCAAAGATTCAGGCCTTCATTCAACTTACTCGTCACATTGTTTATCCATTAATGCTAATCCAATTCCTTGCATTGCCAATATTGCTGGCAGGACAGGTCAATCTCTACGTGATTAGTTTTCTTCCTGCAATAACCATTGCCACATATCTTGCAATGGGTCCGGGTGCATACATCATGATTATTCAAAGCATGTATCAAAAGTCGTGGAAATCTAAAGCTAAGATACTTCCTGCACTCCTTGTTTACAATGCTGGAATGTCTGTGAACAACACCGTTGCAGTATTTGATGCAATTCTAGGAAAAAAGAACGAGTTTCTAAGAACTCCCAAGTATGGTGTTCTTAAGAAAAAAGATGACTGGAAAGATAATGCATACAATTTACCTTTCTCCCAAGTAACACTTCTTGAAATTTTCTTTGGCGTCTATGGGATGTTGGGAATCTTTATCTCCATATTTTCAAACAATCCTATCTTTGTTCCCATTATTGCACTCCAAACTATTGGATTCTTTTACATTGCCTATCTGAGCCTATCTCATACTCGATTTAAAAGAAATAAATCAAGTGTCGCCCGTGTAATGACCAAGAAAGAGAAGATGGCTAATAGAGTTTACAAACTTTCCATGGTTGGGATTGTAGGAATAATTATTTTTGGAGGATTCATGGCAATTTACGGATACAGTGTAGATATCTATCCTCTAGATAGAATCAGAGGAAATTTGGATGGAATTATTGGTTCATCTGATCCAAGTGCAATTCGTACTCATCTTGTAGCAATTCAAGATGATATGGATGGAATAATGGCAAATGATCTAATTCCTGAAAAAATAAATGCTGATGGTGAACTAATTTCCAAGAATCCTGTATGGATATTTTCTACAGAATCTACAAATTTTGTTCGAATTCAAGATAATCTTGACACAATGCTTGCAAGTGTGGATAAAATCTCTACCGTTCCAAAAGATAGTTCTGCTTATCACACTGGTATGATGGATGTAAGTGATAGGGCCCTTTTAATCAAAACCAACATTATGGATGCAACCCCCTACATGTATGTCAGCGTTGCAAATCTAATGTTTACAACCGTTTGGATTGCTGCACTTTTGGGTATCTTTGCAGCATTGAAAAGAAAGAAAGAACAACTTAAAGAAGCCGATGAAGTCGGAGTTTAAGAAATATTCAGATCTTTTCTTATTTCATCAACCGCTCTAATTCCATAAATGTCTCTAATCTGTGGAATTCTGACTGATTCCTTTAACATGTCACGTCCAATTGCATTGGTCAAAATTGAATACACATCACTGAATCTAATCTCCCATTTGTCTGCACAATCAAGAATCTTACTAACTGCCCACTGTCTTACTTCATGTGGTAATGGAATTTTCTCTCCAGATTCAATTGAAATTCTATCAAATAGATTTACAATTTCTGCAGTAGATTCGGCCATCTTCTCAAGATCTTTTGCATCTCCGTACTTTGATTCCGCATTCATTCTAATGTTTGATTGATATTCTGATAACTTTAGTAATGCCATCATCTCTTTTGATGAATCATCAGAAGCTTTGTTAGAAACATCTCTGACTGATTGCATCTCATTGAATAACTTTTCAGTCTTTTGATGGAACTCTGCTGATGCAGCATCTTGTTTTTTAATCATCTCTGATGCTGATGAGATTTTATTCTCTATGCTGTTTGTTTTGTCAAATACATTTTCTTTAAACTCTGCCAGGTCTTTTTGAACTGATTTGAGGCCTTCCCCCACAAATGCCGTTGAATCTGCTCTATGCGATAATGCACCTATCTCTGTCTCAATCTTGTCAATCTTACCTGCTAATTCTTTAATTGATTCTAGGCTTGCATTATCTACAGAATTTGCCTTTAAGGCAATTGTCTCAAATTGCTGTTTTAGGCCATCAATAACACCTCCTAGAGAATCAATCTTTGATGCCTTGGTTGATATCGCATCTATTGTAACTTTTATTGCCTCCAATTCTGAATTGATATTGGAACTTTCTGAAATTCCATCTGTGATTTTTGAGAATTCTTGTTTTAGACTATCAATAATCTGTGAACCAGTTTCAAGCTTTGCTGTCTTTCCCGATACCTCCTCAATTGTGTTCTTTAGTTTATCAATTTCCAAACCAACTTCCAAAAATGAATCTGTTTTCCCTGAAACTTTTCTAAGATCATCTCTTACTTCATCTATTCTTTGAGCAATTTTAATAATCATTTGTGAATTATTTCTAATAGAATTCATACTGTCTTCAACTTGTTGTGAAATTTCGTGAGGTTTTGATAATTTTTGTTCCTCGGAAATTCTGTTAATCTCCTCTTGCAATTTTATAGTTTGATTGTTTATCTTATCTACAATACTTGATTGAGTTCTGACTTGGTTTAGACCTGCGTATAGTTTTTGTGTGTCATCCTCAATTATGTTAAGTTGTTTTGATTGTTTTTGAATATGTTCTAATGCTGATGTTAAAGAGTCAATCATACCTTTCATGGAAACTAGAACTTTTTGGTTTTCTCCAAATATTTTTGACATCACTTTGATCTCTTTTTGTAATGCTTTGTTAGAATCTGACACTGATGCAACTTTTTTTAGCAAAATTGATGGACTAGGTTCTCTTTTAGTAACTTTTTTTGCTTTAGATGTAGTTTTTTTCTTTGTAGTTTTAGTAGCCATATCAATTGAAATAAAATTTAACGATAAAAAAGTTAGGTCTAAAATAAAAAATGTAAAGAGTTACTTGTTTACAACTTCTGGTTCATGAAGTAACTCATGAAAGGTCTTTTCAGCTAAACCATTTGCTGTCTCTATGAAACCTCTTGTACAATATTCACATTGAATCATATAGTACGGTATGGTACCGTACTATTAATAACTAGGTAATGACAACGTAACCAATTATGCAGTCAGATACCCCAGGTCATATCTCTACATCATATTCAGTTGACCTAATCATCACTCTGCATTTTTACTATGGTTGATTGGCATAAAGAGATTAACATTTTCAATTCACTAGCCTCAAATTTTGAATTACTGCGTGAACTTTTTCATTTCATTTGATGTTCATTTGATTATCATTTTGTAATTTTTTGTTGCAAATTTTCTCCATCAGTAACTATTTTTAAACAAATTTGTTTACCACTAATATGCAAAATATTCCACTCCAGCTAAATCCTAGTGGAATCCAAAGCTCACTTAACAACACTGTTTCTAATTTGCTTGAAAAGATTACTCCTGAACTTCCTCACACAACATTTGTTACTGATTTAGCATTCATCATGATTATTGGTGCAGTTGTTACTCTTGCATTTTTCAAAATTAAGCAACCATTAATCATTGGATATCTTTTTGCAGGAATGCTCATTGGACCCCTCTCTCCCTTTTGGTCTTGGGTATTACCTGAAGGTGGACCTTCAGCTGGTGTAATAGAAGGTGTCGGAATTTTATCTGATATTTCTGCGTTAAACCTTTTTGCTGAAATTGGGGTGATCTTACTCTTGTTCGTAATTGGGATTGAATTTCCGTATGCAAAAATTAAGAGTATAGGTAGAGTTGCAGTTGGAGTTGGAACTATCGGTTTGTTCTCAACTTTGGGTGTGGTGTTTTACACTGCAACTGCTTTGGGTCTACAATTCATGGATGCATTATTCATAGCTGCGGCATTATCAATTTCAAGTACTGCCATCATTGTCAAAATTTTGGAAGACATGGGAAAGATCAAAAAAGAATCCTCGATTCTTGTCTTGGGTATTTTGATTGTTGAGGACGTTATTGCAGTTATCTTGATTTCATCTTTACAATCAATTGCTCTGGTAGGAAGTGTTTCTATCGAATCAATAATTGTAGTTGTTCTAGTTGCAACTGGATTGATTGTTGGAACCTTTACAGTTGGAACTCGTGTAATTCCTCCTTTAATTGATAAAGTGGCTGCAGCAGAACATCGTGAAATTTTACTTCTTAGTGTTCTTGGTGTCTGCTTTGGATATGCATTATTTGCTAATGTTGTAGGATTATCTGTCGCAATCGGTGCCTTTTTGGCAGGTGTTTTAGTGGCAGAATCAAAATCTGCTGAAGTTGCAAAACTCCTTTCTAGTCCAATTAAAGACATGTTTGTTGCAATCTTCTTCATTTCAGTTGGAGCTTTAATGGATATATCGCAACTTGGAGATTACATATGGATAGCAATTGCGTTAATTGCAGTCGCCACAGGTATGAAATTTGGAGGAAACATGATTGGAAATATTTTGTTTAGACAAAAACGTGGTAAAGCACTTCGCTCAGCATTTACTTTAGGTGCTCCAAGAGGAGAATTCTCAATTGTAATTGTAAAGGCTGGTGTTGATATTGGAGCAGTAAGTGCTTTCTTGTTCCCACTAATTGGTATCATTTCAATAATCACTGCATTTCTTTCACCATTTTTAGTAAAAGCTGGAGACCAAGTCGTACACAAATTAGAAAAAGATAATGTCTGATGAACTAAAACGAATGCTAGAGCAAGTCCATACTGGTATCACTACTTTTGATTTTGAAGGAACAGATACTCCTTGCATAATTATTGATGCAAAAAAATATGAAAACATTAGAGCCATAGTTGAAGGACAACCATTTGCGGTAAACACTGATTTGAATATTTTACAGGATGGGTTAGGAAATGTCTTTGTAGAAGTTGTTTTGACTTTTTCAATTGGTAACATCTCTGAAAAATTTCTTGTAAATGCAAAAACTGATTTGAAATTTTTTGAAACACTTGCTCAAACATCCATGTTTGTTCTAAATTCTCCTGAATCTCAGTATGGCAAAGATAATGTAATTGCAATTCAATTACCTAGACCTGAAAAAGCACATGATGCACTGGAAATCATAAAATCTGCTCTTATTCCTAAAAATCAATAGATGGTGCAGTTACCGGGATTTGAACCCGGGTCACGTACTTGGCAAGCACGAGTACTAACCAGACTGTACTATAACTGCAACAAACCTAGAGGCTGAATTTGGATATTAAACTGTTTTTAACTATTTTAATGAAGAATCACTATGGATGAAGTTATTCTAAAAAAGATTGATGAAAAAATTCAAGAAACAATTTCAAACAAAGATGACATTAAACAATTAATTTCTATGTTGTCGAATATTGATAACTCAAAATCCTTTGCTTTGGGTATTGTTGTTGGACGAATCTATAATGCATTTTATTATCAGTCAAAACGAATTTTGAATAGAGATCCAACAAAAGCCGAATTTGAAGAATTTTTGGAATTTATTCAAAACAGGAAATCTGATTTAGAAAATTTATGGTGATGGTTTGTTCCAATCAACAACTTTGATTGTTGGTGTTCCTGGTAATTTTACACATGCACTTTTGAGTGATTTTTTTGCTGCTGCCAAGTGAGCGTCACCGTTAACATAAAGTTCCATGATGCATTGACCTTCTTTTACTCTTGCGCCTAAACTGGTTGCTTTTCCCCATGCTCTTCTCATTCCTTCTGAAATTCTGTCTGCACCTGCAGTTGCAATTTGTTTATTTTCTCTTAACATATTGTGTGGGTAAATTCTAAGTCTAGAATAATATCCAGATTCACCAGTTGTTTTCTCTAGTGTTTTATTTGCTGCCAACCTTGTAGATTCAATTGCCATGTGTCTTAACTGCATTTTTTCATTAATGCATAGTTGTACACAATATTGGTAGGTTCCTCTTTTACCACCTTGAAATTTTGCAATTTTAATTTGTGGTTTTCCTTTGATGTACTTTCTTCTGGTAAAGACCTGACCATTACCTTCTCTATAGTTGGCTCCGTGCATGATATGATAACGCCTGAATGCCCATATTTTAACGGTTAGAAGAGGTTCATTCGTGGTTTCCAATGCTTATATGGAAATCATTTGGTTTCCTTTTCATCATGGAAGAACCCCCATTAGTTCGTGGTACAATGGTTTCAGATCAAGCCTGTATTTCTGATAAGAAAATGATTCATGAACTTGAACTAAAGGGATATGGAGAAATTGAAACAGGAAAACTATTCTTAAAACAATTTGAGACTCTATATCTTCTATACACAAACAAACTAGTTCTCAAAAAAGGTAAAAAACAAATTGATTTTGATTTTTTCATGAATGTCTGCCAAAAAACTGACTCTGAAATTTTGACTAAATTTCTGATATATCGTGATTTACGAAATCGAGGATATGTTGTAAAAGATGGTTTTGGATTTGGTTCAGATTTTAGAGTCTATGAGCGAGGTCACTTTGGTGAAAAAGGGGCAAAATTTTTGATATTTGGTCTTAATGAAGGACAGCAGGAGAAGATGGGTAATCTGCAAAAAAAGATTCAAGAGATTACTCAAATGGGAAAGGAACCAATAATTGCAGTTATTGAGAGACGTGGTGAAGTTATCTATTACAAAATCAACAAAATGAATTTTTACGAAAACAAGGCAAGACTAGAAGAATCATTTAATCTGTGAAAACCCAATCTGTAGAATATTTCAACAAATTTTCCTCTTCAGCATACATGAAATCGTAGACCTCCAAATGTTTTGTTTTATTCTCCCATAATTCTTCAAAATCTCTCATCTTTCTTTCTACTCTTGATTTATCATTCCAAGATGTAAAGACATCTACTGATTCAAAGTCTCTTGTTTGAGTTGAAAATGATTCTCTTGATGTTCCTGTAAATGCCACTGCATCATCTTTATCATCTCTAAACACCCCAATTCTTTCTGAAAAAGAGTCTGCAACTTGCTCTGAATTTGGAATTGCAATCTTTAATTCAATTTGCCCCTTATTGACAATATTTTGCAATTTCTGTATCTTGGAATCTTTGATGAATTTTCCCTCAAATGATTTTGTGTATTTTTCAGAGAATAGTTTTGTAAACAGGTTAAGATCTTCTGTTCTAAATCTGTGTCCAGTAACCATTCTCAATTTTGCTTTTCCTATTGCAAAGTTATCAAAGGCCATAGCAATTGTGGCCAATGTTTGGATTGACAAAAAATCTACACATCTGTCATATTCTATGCAATGACTGAGGCAAGGAAAGAAAAATTCTGCTACAATATCATCTGTGTCAGAACGATACTCTTCTTTTAGTTCTATGTCTCTTAGTCCCACTAGAATCCCGTATTGAATTTGTTATTTAAAGAAACAATTTTTTAAGAAATCAAGTGCTCCCACCGGGATTTGAACCCGGGTCACAGCCTTGAGAGGGCTGTATGCTTAACCGGACTACACTATGGGAGCTTAAACCAAAAAACTCTTGTCTCAATTTAAAGGAAATGTTTTGACTTTACATGAATTTGTTAAACTTTGTGAGTTAGGTAATTTATAGAAAATCTAGAGTATGATCTTTCATGGACTTGGACAAAATTCCTGAGACATTAAATCTACTTGATTTTCCTGTTGGGTTGGGAGGATGTAGAATTTCTGATAATTCATTTGATTCTTGTGGGTATGATGTTGTAGTTTTTGATGAGAAAGATGAACCTAACGAAATTATATTCATTGATGATGAAATTGTTGTTTTACATCATGGTTCCTTTTCTGAAACAAAATCAAAAAAACTTTTGGAGTATGATGGTCTTCAGATAATTCGAGACGAGTCTTGGGAACTACGAATGTTCCTATCAAAAATTAAAGAAAAACGTTCCTCTTTATTTTCAGATTTTGCAAAAAATTCTTTGATAGAATCTATATTTTGTTGTCAAAAGACCAAAGAATCTGTTGAAAACTCTGATGATTTTGCATCTTGTTGGCAAAAATGTGCTGCATTTTATCTGGCAGACGCAATCACATCTTTGAATAAAAAAAGATTAGGTCCGACCCACATGCTTGACTCTATGAGAAAATTTTCAAAAAGCTCAGTTAATGAACACATATCTGTTGTAACTCAGACAGTTGGAATAGAACGAGCAACTCCTGTTTTGCTTGAACGTATGGTAAAATCAACAATGGGGTTTTCTGATATGGTTGAAAAGAATAACCATTACCAGATTATTCAAAAAGCACATGACTATTTTGTGAAAAATTCAATGATTTCTGATTGCTATTTCTATATGGGATATCTAAACAAGGAAAATTTCATAAAAATCAAAAATACTCTTAATAGAAATCAAGATCTTTTTCATGTTTTAAAAACAGCATTTGATATTGAGGCTGACTCTAATGTTTTGTTGCAGCAGGCTGATCTAATTCAAAATTCTTGCAATGTCTTACTTGGCTCAGATAGTAATTCTACATGCATGCACTAACCTTTTAAAATAAGTAAGATTATGATTTGTCATGACAGATCAAGCATGTGGATGCGAAGCTGATAGCGGCGATCCAGAATATGCATGTGATTGTGCAATGCAAGGTCACTGCATCTGTAGCGCAGACTGCCAATGTGGCACTGACGTTTGTAAAGAAGCTACTAAAGACATGTAATTGGATTATTCCAATTTTTTCTTTTATTTTTAAAATTAATCTTCTTCTTCCTCAAATCCCCAAGATTTTACTAATTCTTTTTGGAATTTGTCATTTTGTTTTGCATCTAGTGCGTAACCACAATTCTTGTGTGTTGGAACAACATTCATTCCATCTAGTTTGAATTCTACTTCATACAAGTGAACTTTTGGGCATTCACACATGTCTATTCATTCTCTAAATTTTCCTCTATATTTGCTTATTTGATACAAGTTGAATAACGTTTAACTATCTCTTTTTCTAATTTTTTTTAGATTTGAATAAACTCTTAACTCTTCCAATTCTCATGGTGGTACTTCTAGGTACTTTGATAATGCCTTCAGCTTTTGCGCAATTTCAATCTGGAGGTGTAGACATGCCTGGAACATGGTATGTGGGCGAAGGCCTCAAACATGGTGATTATTTTTCTTACAATCTATGTCATGTTGACTACAAGGAATGTGCTGAATTTGGAATGGATTTGTGGATTAAAGGCGACATTCAATCTGGCAGTGAAACAAAATGGTTAGCTGAAGTTGTTGTATATGATGGTAACAAAATCATTGTAGGTGAAATGGAAATGGGAAAGATTGCTCCTGAACCAACTGGTGGAAGTCCAGAACTGGGTGTTTATAGAGGTGCATTCAAGTCTTCAGTTGCATGGTTATCTGCATTCGCAACATCTGATTCTGGTACCAGCGGAAAAGGACCCAAAGCATTTAGTGCAACTTCATGGGGAAAGATTGGAAACATTGGTGGCGAACAAGTACGTCCTTTGAAGATTGAAACAATTACCATTTCATCTGGAACTTGGGAGACTGTACAAATGGGATGGCGTACTGGTGGACAAACAAGTAAAGTTTGGATTGTTGATGAATTTCCATTCCCTGTTAAAGCACACACATTAACTCATGTCTCAGAAGGAATTCCACCTGCTGAATACAAATTTGAATTACTAGATTACAAAGAAAATGTATCTTCAAGTCCATTCTCTGGAATTGTATCGACTGCTGATAATTTTTCAGCACAAGGATGTGATACTAATTTTGAAAGAGATGTTACTATAAAGAAACCAACATACAACTATGATTATCAAATCCATGTGTTTTATGGTCCTGAAGAACCTGAGCAAGGATGTGAGATGCAATGGCTCATAAAATTTATCAGTAAATTTGATGACACTGAATTTTTGAATCAAGTCCAATTTGATTTTCTAGTTGTAGATGATAAATTGACTCCGTTACGTTCTATTGCCCAAGACGAAGGTAGACAATATCTCTACTCTCCATCTGGCCAATACATTCTTGATTTTGTAGTTGAAGAACCCCCAGGTGAGGCAAATTATGTTGTCTGGGTTTATGGATTAGCTCCTGAGGGAATTGTACCTTCATCTGCTTCAGATTATCTAAAAATACCTGTAACAGTTTTTGCCGGTGAGGGAAGTACCTCAATCATAACTCCACCTGTACAGACAACCCCTCAAATTCCTGAATGGATTAAGAACAACGCAGGTTGGTGGGCAGAAGGTGCAATTGATGATAACTCCTTTGTTCAAGGAATTCAATTCTTAATTAAAGAAGGAATCATGCAAATTCCTCCAACTGCACAAGGATCTAATTCTTCAAATGAAATCCCATCTTGGGTTAAACAAAATGCTGCTTGGTGGGCAGAAGGTGCAATTGATGATAACTCCTTTGTTCAAGGAATTCAATTCTTAATTAAAGAAGGAATCATGAGTATTACTTCTTAATTGCCTACATTCAAATTGTGAATTGCTCAAAAGTTTTTGAAGTAAAATGGTCGGTCTTTTCAAACACCCTAAACGAAAAATTAGAAAATTAATCAGCCAAGGAAACTATGAAGATGCAATCCAACTAGGAAAAGGTTTGGAATCTGAATATTCTGATGATCATGACTTTATGTTTATCATGGGGAGTGTCTACTTTTTGGTAGATGACCCAAAAAAGGCTCTACCATATTTTGAGAAAGCATTTCAACTAAATCCTGACGACCTTGAGATGCTCAGACTCAAAACTAATGTTCACTTGGCCTTGGAACAAAAATCTGAAGCCATTAACTGTTGTGAACACATTCTAAAAATTGATCCAAAAAATGACGAAGCACATGATTTGCTTGATCAACTAGAAAGATTGTAAGACTATTTCTTTTTCATCTGGTATGCATTTTCCATTAACCAATTACAAAATGCGGTAACTTTCTCATCAAACTCTGTCCAGATGTGAACTGAATGAGGCAAAATGTCTATTTTCCAATTCTCTCCAAAGACTCTAACTCCCTCTTTATTCTCATACATGTAAGCATCTTCTGTCTGAACATCTCCTAAGAATTCTAATGCCTTTTGCTTGATTTGTTCTCTATCAATTGGAAATCGCTTTCTTTCATAATCTACGATTAAACTCAAATCTCTTTTCCCATACATCTCAAACTCTTCAATTCTTCCTTCCTTGGGAAAATTTACAACGAGTTTGATATTGTATTTTTTGCCTACATCTTTTCCGATCTCGACAATTCTTGTATAACCCATTGCAGGATTTTTCTTTAAGAGAAATCTAATCTGTGCAAGGTCTTTTTTCAATGCATCTTGAAGATCTGAAATTAATTCTGAAAATATCATGATTATCCTGAAAAGAAATTCCTATTATAATCATTAATTTTTTCCTAGATTGGTTTTTTTAGAACTTTGATTGGCTTAGAGTATGGCAATGCCAACTGATGACTCTATGAGAATTGGTGATGAATCAGAGAGAACAACTGACGTGAATTCCTACCAACGAACTTGTATGGACTTTATCGAAGATATATCTCATGATTATGAAGCATGGGTTGATTACTACAAGTTACCTGAAGATGAAGACAAACGAAGAAGGGAAGGAATTCGAGCAACAATTACCAAAACAAACACCTGGATTGCTAAAGTAGCAACTTCGATTCCTGCGATTGATGTAGTCATGAATGATGGTATTCAAAAGATGGCAGAATCTACTGCTGGAAAGCCATTACAAATTGGGGTCTTTGTAAATAAAACTCCTAGCTACACTGAAGCAAAACCTGGAGTTATTGATGTAAATGTAAAGGCAAGTGGAAGAGAAGGGAGAAAAGTCAAACTAGGATACCACTTTAAGGATGACCGATTTAGAATAGAATCTACATGCGGTGCATATATGGACGAAACAAATCTACCTCTGGATGATTTTGATTTAATGGATATTCATCTAAAAATTCATGCAGAAAATGCAAAACAACGAGATGTCATCTCATTTACTGTGACAATCTATGAGATGGAAAATGATGTTGAAATGGAAAAAAGAGGACTAAGTACTATAATTCACATTGTCTGATTAGAAATCTATCTGACAGGTTCTATTTCCATTACTGGCTCTTCCATATAGTCAATGAATTTACCTGTGCTTTCAAGTTTGATTGAATTAATTTCTCCAAGATCATCAAATGAATTCATCTTGAGAAATCCTTGTGATGCCGTATACAAGACATCGTCAATGTAGAATGTTCTAGCATTGTTCATTCCATAATATCTCCAGTCACTGTCAGAGTGTGTGATTGTTCCCTTTGACTCAAATCCATCTGTCTTGTCTATATGGAATACGTAAAATCCACTCCATCTGTTATAGTCTGGTGCAAACATCCTGGAACTTGTAACATCATCAAGACTTTCAACATTAGCACTTATTGGAATGGATAACACATTTCTTGTTTTATCAAAGAAAAATGCCTTGTGATTGTGCAATGATTCAGACTGTGTGGAACTATCACCAATGATATAATCATCTACAACTTTGGGGGTAGTCACATCTGCTACATTGAAGAGTGCAATTTTTACTCCTAATTGCTGCACTCTGCCATTATCCATCTCCTTTGTGTCTCTTCCAACTCCTATGATGTGATCCTCATCATATGGATGCAAGTAATTTGAGAATCCTGGAATCTTTAGTTCTCCTAGAATCTTTGGAGTGTCAGTTGATAAATCAATTACAAAGAAAGGATCGATTTGCTGGAATGTAACCAGGTATAATCTATCTCCCATAAATCTGGATGAAAAAATGCTTTCATCATGCGCAATATTGTCTAGTCCTCCAACAATGTTTAGTTGTTCATCTAGGACATAAACTCCATTTGAGCGAACCATTCCTTCATGCTGGATATAGTATTCTGTAGTAGTTGCAACTCTGAATCTGTCTCCAGACTCATCCATTGAGAATTGATTGAGCAGTCTTCCTGGAACTGTTCCCTTTGCAACATACTCTATCTTGTCTTGATCAATTGAAATTTTGTGAATGATAGTTTTTCTAGTATCCTCTTGAATTTTAGAGTCATACTCGTTTAGTGCATCTCTTATCTTTTCAAACAACTCTTCTTTCTCTTTTTTATCCATCTTGTTGTAAGAGTTTTGCATGAGTTTAGAGATGTTTACCCATTGCTCTGATGCACTAAGAGATGAATCGCTTTGAATTGATTTGATTTCATCTTGAATTTCCTCTGGCAACAGTGGAACTATAACATCATAGAATCTGTCACGTGAAGAGTTTTCATAAAATCCAAATGGCATGTTCTGCTGATATGTCAAATAGAAGTTGTTCTCAGAGACATAAAATGAGCCGGTATATCCCATCAAGAATGTCTCAGAGTTTATGGTATTTCCAAAAATATCAATTGCAGTTAGTGTGCTAAAGTTTGAAAATTCCTCAACATTATCAAAATAAAATGCATCTGGAGTCATAATTCGAACTGAATCCTCCATAATTACTGGAAGTCTTGGGTATTGGTGGTTGATGTGGTTGTTTGTAACAAAGTATGCATAATCTTCAATCATTCGTGCATCCCTAAAATGCCCATCAATGGAATAGTCCTTGAGTATGGTTGGATTTTCCTTGTCTGAAACATCTACAATTAATGCGTGAGTAACTGGGTTGTATGATGGTCTTGGAATAAAGTCAAACTGTGGAATAATTTCCTCATCGCTTTGTCCATTGTAAAATATCACCAGTCTGTCATCATTGAGAAACATGTTCTGAATGTACTGTGACTCGATGTCAAGTGCAATTTTGAGAATTAATTTTGCATCTTCAGCTGGATGTGCATCTATAATTGATAGTGTGTTTCTTGATACGATGTAAACATATTTTGAATCATTTTTGAGATAGTCTGGCTCGTCAACATTTTGGACTTGAACATTTGTTGTAGAATAATCTGTTCCACCTTGAACCTTGGATGCCCCGTCAACTGGCATTGGGTCTGCTGTTGGAACCCCTGCAGACTCTGCTGTCTCAAACATCACCATATCATCTGTTGCCATTGATCTTACTCTTGGGTCATAGAAACTACTGCTAAACGTTGATGTAGCTTCAAGAATTGAAATCAATTCTTCCTGTGATGAAATTTTCTTTATCTCATTTGTTCCTTCAAAAAATTCTGAAATAGATTTATCTACATAGATTACTTCTGGCTCAAGTGTTTCAGTTACGACTCTGATTTGTGGTTCTTGATCAAAGGAAATGGCATACATTATTCCAGCTGTAATAATTACTGAAATTCCCACAATAATTGGTAAAGAGATCTTTGAACCCATCTGTATCCACTTTTTTAGCACATGAATTTAGTATTTACTACTTTTTTCACTGATGATTTCATCATTCCAAACTTAATCCAGTGTCACTTCAATTGTGACTCTTTTCTCTTTTGCTCTTTCTTCTCCTGGATACTTTAACTCGGAAATTTTCTTGTTGAGTTCTTCGTCAGTTACCTCTTTTGCCTGTCCTACAAAAACTGAATCCTTGTACTGAATTTTTACAGTTGGATTTGCCAATGCATTTTGAAACCAATCTCCATCAGGTCTGTGTCTTGAAAAATAGATTTTTCCATTGTGGTTAACTGCCCTGAGCATCACCCCGTGCTCCCTTCCTGTCTTTCTTCCCTTTGTAATCAATATTGGTCGAAACAAATCCTCTGTAATCTTCATAGATGATTTTCATCTGTCAAGTAATTTAACCCCATTGATAGAAATTTCTGATATCGAGTCTCATAAGCAAATCTCAACATTCCAAACCATGTCAGTAAAACTTGAAGGCATGCCATCAAACGTGACTACCGCAGACACATTTACTGGAAAAAAAGTCATTGACAGAGAAGGAATTGATTACGGCAAAGTAAAACATATTCACATCAATCAAGATACTCTTACCGTATCTGGAGTTACAATCCATCAGGGATTTAACAAAGATTATTTTCTCTCAGATGATTACATTGACAAATTTACTGAAGAGACATTGCTTCTCAGCAGACCACCAGTAAGAACAGGAGTTCCAGTTGTGGATATAGATAATCACAAAATTGGTAAAGTAAAGAGATTGCACAGACATCCTGATACACATGAACTTGAATCAATCGAAGTATCAGATGGATTGATGCACTCAAAGATTCTATCCAAATCTGAAATTTGGGGAATTGGAGAAAAAGTCATTCTAGGAATGACCAAAGAAGAATTCAAAAATCTTGAATGATTCTTTTTTAATTTCTTTTTTTAAAAATTCACTTATTCTGGTTTCTTGGCACAGTTCTCACAAACAGGAATTCCTTCCTCAATTGTAACCTCGACATTTGATGAGTGGCATTTTTGACATAATCCTTTCATGAAAAAACTCTAAAATCACTCCTTAAATTTTTTTATGGATTGAAATAGGATCCTTAGCAATTTATAATTCCAAATTGCGATCCAAGTATGTACTCTGTGGAAACAAAATCACTGACAAAATCATTTGGTAATGTAACTGCAGTAGATGATGTTTCCTTCAGTGTTGAAAAAGGCGAGATCTTTGGATTTCTTGGACCCAACGGTGCAGGAAAAAGTACAACAATTATGATTCTGACTACCTTACTCAAACCAACATCTGGCCAAGCTTTGATTTCTGGAAATAATGTAATGACTGATCCAAAAAAGGTGAGAGAAAACATCGGTTATGTTCAACAGGAGACTACTGTTGATGAATATCTTACAGGACGTGAGAATCTTTTGTTACAAGCAAAACTCAATCACATTCCAAAAGATGAGATTGACTCTAGAATTGATGAAGTTTTAGACTTGATTGAACTATCTGACAAACAAAATGAGTCAGTTGTCACTTATTCAGGTGGAATGAGAAAGAGATTGGACATTGCAGGCGGATTACTTCACAGACCAAAAGTTTTGTTTCTTGATGAGCCCACAGTAGGACTGGATATTCAGACGAGACGAAAGATCTGGGAGTATATCAAAAGGATTCATGACGAGTTTGAGATGACAATATTTCTTACAACTCACTACATGGAAGAGGCTGATCAACTCTGTGATAGAATTGGAATTATTGATGGTGGTAAAATTCAGGTCATTGATTCACCTGAAAATATGAAAAATGCTATGGGAAATGAGGTCATTTCAATTATAATTGAAGAAAATAACTCTAGAGATTCTTTCTTGTCTGAACTCAAAAATATAGAATCTGTAAACAAAATTAATGAGGATGGTTCCAAACTAACTTTATTTGTCTCAAATGGAACTGAAGTAATTCCCAAAGTGTTTCAAATTTCTTCAGACATTGGAATCAAAATTACCTCTATCTCTTTGACTCAGCCAACACTTGATGATGTATTCATTTCCTACACTGGACATGAAATTAGAGATGATGATGGAACATTTAATCGAAAACGTGAACACGCAAAAATGAAGAGGTTACGTGCATGAATACTTTGATGTATGACACTTATACAATTTTTTGGAGGGAACTCAAGAGATACAAGAAATCTAGAAGTGGTGTTCTAATTCGATTAATACAACCTGCAATATGGATTATAGTTATCGGAAATACGTTTTCAGGAACTCAACCATTAATTCAATCAGTTGGTTTTGAAGGAGAATACATTGAGTTTATGGCACCTGGTGTCATTATTCTTACTGCGATTTTTACAAGTATCTTTGGCGGTGTTAACACTTTGTGGGATAGACGTTATGGTTTTATGAATAAGGCATTGACATCCCCAATCTCTCGTTCTGCAATCGCACTAGGAAAAATGTCTGCTATTTCATTAATTGCGGCTCTGCAAGCTAGTTTGATTTTAGGAATTGCTTTGGCAATTGGTGTTACTTTTCCTAATCCAATTATGATTGCGCCAATTATGGCAATTGTAATTTTGTTTTCTCTAGGATTTTCTGGAATCTCTGTAATGGTTGCAGCTACTGCAAAGTCACAGGAAACTTTTTGGGGAATAATCAACTTCCTTGGAATGCCTCTTTTCATGTTAAGTCCTGCATTGTTCCCATTGGAGTTACTTCCTGATTGGCTTGCAACTGTTGCAAAACTAAATCCTGTAACTTACACTGTCTTACTTGTTAGGGAGATGATGACAGGTGTATCTGAAGGTGGAGTTTCCATAGTACTTAGCCTTGGAATCATCATTGTCTTCGTTTTGGTGATGGTTGGGCTTGCTAGCTATGTGTTTACGCGTGAAGTAAACAAACCATTTTGACACAAAATTGACAAAAAATCTAACAATTGTTAACTCTGTTGATCTTTGAGAAATTTTGAAACTAGTAACTGTTGAACACAATACCTGTAATTGTAGTTGCACTTTCCGTAATTTTGTTATCTGGCACTTTGACTCCATCATTTGCGCTAGGCGATTATGATTTTCTATCTGAATGGGGAGAATTTGGAATATCCACACCCGGACATCTCTCACACCCTCAATTTATCGCAGTTGATGATGAAGGAAATTCATACATTAGTGATTTAGGTAACAAACGCGTTCAAAAATTCTCTAGTTCTGGTGAATTCATTCTTAACTTTGGGGAAAGCGGAAAATCTTCAGGCCAATTCCATCATCCTTCTGGTATTGCAGTGGATTCTGATTTTGTTTATGTTGCAGACCAAAACTTGCATAAAATTCAAAAATTCACTCTTGATGGAATCTTTGTTTCTGAATGGGGAAAATTTGGAAATAATGAAGGTCAATTCAAGTCCCCAAAAGATATTGCAGTAAAATCTGATTTTATTTATGTTGTAGATGCTGATAATTATAGAATCCAAAAATTCACTGCCGATGGTGAATTTGTATTATCTTTTGGATCTGGTGGTATGAATCATGATCAATTCCTCATCTTAACTGGAATTGCAGTTGATGATGATGGAAATGTCTATGTCACAGACAAAGGAAATCGTAAAATTGAAAAATTCACTTCTGATGGTATTTTGATAGAGTCTTACGCACTACGTGGAACGAACTATGTATTTGCTCCTGAAGGAATAACTGTTGCACCTGATGGAAAAGTCTTTGTTACAAACTCTGGAAATAACAGAGTTTTGTATCTTGAATTGGATGCAAATGATTTACGTTTAGATATTTTTGAGCAACTAGGACCATTTGGAAATTCTTTTGTTGACCCAACTGATGTTACCCTGGGATTTAATGGTAATTTGTTTGTAGTAGATTCTGCTGCACATAAAGTAAAGTCATTTGAGACTCCATTTTATGATGAATCAAAAATTATTCAGACTGCTGAAGTTTTTGCCCCTGAAGTTAGCGAAGGCTATGAATCTGATGACATTGATCCCTCAATAATGGCCCCAAGTGACATAAAACTAGAGGCAACTGATCTTTTTACTACTGTATCAATCGGTGATGCGATAGCAGATGATTCTCAAAGTGGAATCAAAGCAATCTTGAATAATGCTCCTGAAAAATTCCCCCTGGGTGTAAGTAAAGTAACCTGGATTGCATTTGACAATGCAGGAAATACTGCTGAAGATTATCAAAATATTACCGTATATGCTTGTGGAAATGTTCATTCAAATTACAACATGATAGTTGGAACTGATGAGAATGATGTTCTTCAAGGAACTTCTGGAGATGATCTAATCTTTGGTTTGGAAGGAAATGATATCATTAGTGGATTAGAAGGAAATGACTGCATCTTTGGTGGAGAAGGTGATGATATTGTCTATGGAAATAGTGGTTATGACACCATTAGTGGAAATAATGGACATGACATACTCAAAGGTGATTCAGGATTTGATGTAATCTATGGTGGATCAGGTTCTGATGTTCTTGATGGTGGTTCTGAGAATGACAACTGTTATGATTCTCAAGAAAATATTATTCTAAACTGCAACGAGTAGAGAAATTCTATATAGAATCTATTGAGTATTTTGGAACTATGTTCTACAAATAGAAAATAATGTTTGCCCTTATAGCGGGAATAATCATCAGAAAAATTAATGACTTTCAAAAACGTACAAAACATTGCACTTTTTAGCATTATTGCAACCTTTGTCTTTGCTTCGTTTGGCACTTCTGATGTTTTTGCTGAAGAAGAAAAATACAAAACAGTTGGAGACATTGTTCCTGTTTTGACCTTTACCTTCAGAGATGGTGTGGAGACCCACTCTTTTCCAGTTTTTGATATGGGTGAAAACTTTGTAGATGACTCTGGAGTATCATTTTCAGTACAAGGACATGTTACAAAATCCCCATTACTTCACAAAGCACTTGATGAGGCATACAAGTACAGATTCTCAAATGATGCATTTGACTATCAAATGAAATACTTTGATGTGGATGCAGATTTTATCAAGGGTGATAATTCAATTATCTCTCTTGATTACAATAACTGTAGAATTGAAAATTACAATGTAGAGACAATTGATTCCAATGACTATGAGAGTTACTTTAGAGACATTGGATTTTCAATTATTGATAACATTGAATTTGTTTGCAGTGGTGTAAATTCAAACTATGAATTTGAAATGCCAACTGAATCATTTACTGATTACGGTGAATCTGGATTCAACTTTGCAAAAGACACTAGAACAACTGTGACCTTCAACTTTGATGATGGCTCTGAGAAAATAGAGTTTCCTGAGTTTAATTTAGTTTCAGCATATGAAGAATCAGAAGATAACGTAGTTGCAGAATTTGCAGTAGGTGGAGTTTTGGAATATTATCCGCTACTTTACCAAGCAATTGATAATGCAAGAGATGTTGCTGGTATGACTTATGCATCAAATGAAGACTTTGATGCTGTAGTGGAGTTTACAGATGGAAATGATGTTCTCAGAGGATTAGAATTTAGAGAATGTGTTGTAAGTGATGCAAAAATTGACACTCTATCTGACAAGGAAGAAGGATTTGTTGGAAAGAGTGGATTTGTTGTATCTCATCAGCTAGGCTTTACATGTTCAGGATTGAAACCAATCAACACGAACTATGATTTGCTTAGAGGTGATGCTCCTACATGGAAAACTGCTCATTTGACCAATGAGTATGTTGAAACTCTTCAGAACACTGATCAAGGAATGGATGTATTTACAACATTTACCTTTGCAGATGGAACTGAAACAATAGAATTTTCAATATTCTCACAAAGTGAAGTGCTAACTGTTACTGAAAATGTAGATAATGAGAATGGTGATAGTGATGTTGCAGCTCAAAAGTTTACGCGTAAAACTGTAGCCCCTACCTTGGAATTGAGAGGAATTGTAGGTGATTACCCATTACTGTATAATCACGTAGATGAGAATCTCAAAGTTCAAAGTGTAAAGGGCACCTCACTAAAGGAATTGGTAGACATTGATGTAGACATTGTTTTGGATGGCGAAGTGGTACGTGGATTCAACTATTCTAATTGCCGAGCAACTGATTATAGAGTAGAAACTGATCCAACTACTGAAGAGAGCTATGTCAAAAACAAGTTTGCACTAGAGAATATCTTTGACTTTGAATGTCAAGGATATCACCCAAACAACCCAATCTATGATACAATGTTTAAAGCACAAAAAGCAGATAACACTAGTTCAAATGATCTTAGAAACACTGATCAATGGACTCGTGGATTCTACGCAGAGTAAACAAACTCTTTTTTTCTTTTATTTTTATTGAAACTTGAAATAATATCGATCATTTTATGATCTCCAATTGATCCTGTTTCTATATAGAACAATAGTTTGTATGTTGACTAGTCTTAATTTCAATTTCACAAACACAAAGTCATGGGACAATGGTTATCTTGGGTAAAATCCAATGAAAATGAAATTCTAAAAATCATTGATGATTTAGGAACCAAAGCCGTTCAAACTTCTGAAGCACTACTTGAGTATCTAGATGATCTAAAAAATTTAGAAAAAATGGAAAAAGTTAGAAGATTAGAAACTGAAGGTGATGAATTAACACGTCAAATATTTTCAGAATTAAACAAGACGTTCATAACTCCTCTTGACAGAGAAGACATGCAAAGAATTGCATCAAAAATTGATGATGTTATTGATTTCATAGATGGCATCGCTGCAAGATTGTATAGTTACAAAATTGAATCTCCTCCACCATTCACTAAACCAATGATCGAAGAATTGGTTAAAGCGACAACGGAGGTTAATTACATGGTTTCAAAACTAAGACGTATAAAAAATCCCCAAGATATGATCAATCACTGTAGAAATACTAGTGATATTGAGCACAAAGTCGATGACTTGTATCGTGATGCAATTAGAGAATTGTTTGAAAGTAATGATGCAATCCATATCATCAAACTCAAAGATATCTATGAATCCATAGAAACTGCATCTGACAGATGTGTTGATGTAGCAGATGTGGTTGAAGATATAGTTCTGAAATATACCTAGGTGATAAGATGTTAGAGTTGGCAATCGGTGCAATAATTGTCGCTTTAATCTTTGATTTTGTAAACGGATTCAATGATTCTGCTAACTCTGTTGCAACTGTAATTGGAACTCGTGTCCTAAAACCTCTACAAGCAGTTACTTTGTCTGCTGTTGCAAATTTTATTGGACCTTTCATTTTTGGTGTTGCAGTCGCAACTACTATTGCAAAAGGAATTGTCAGTTTTGATGATATTACAATATACATGATAATTGGAGGACTTGCAGGTGCAATTTCGTGGAGTACAATTTGTACTTACTTTGGATTACCAATTTCAAACAGTCACTCACTTGTTGGGGGAATAATGGGTGCAGGAATTGCAGGATTAGGTTTTGAAAAATTAGTATATGGTGGATTGACCAAAGTTTTTGCAGGAATTGTTATCGCACCAATTGGTGGACTAATTTTTGGTTTACTGTTAACTGGATTAATAATTACTGTTTTTGCAAGCAGACGGCCGGCTATTGTAAACAAAACTTTTGGTAAATTACAAATAATTTCTTCAGGTTGGTTTGCTTTAACTCATGGTGCAAATGATGGACAAAAGACCATGGGAATTATTGTTTTGATTTTAGTTTCAACAGGATTTATGGATGAATTTGAAATGCCTCTTTGGGTAATTTTTGCTGCTGCTGGAGCCATGGGATTAGGAACTTTCATGGGTGGATACAAAGTAATCAAAACACTTGGCGTTAAAGTTGCAAGACTAAGACCCTATCAAGGATTTTGTGCTGAAACTGGTGGAGGTTTAATGCTTGCAATCTTTGCAACCCTTGGTATCCCTGCAAGTACTACTCATGCAATTACTGGAACTATTATGGGTTCAGCAGCTGCTAGACGAAAAATGGCTGTACGTTGGAAAGTTGGAAGGCAAATTGTCTTTGCATGGGTAATCACTATTCCTGGTGCTGCTGCAATGGCAATTGGATTTACGTATTTGATTCATCTATTTGTTTAATCTATTCTTTGGGTTTTTATTCAAGCAGAAATTGGCTGAAATATTCAAATGGAAATACTAGAACTAATCCAAGCTAATCTTCTTACTCCGATAATTCTTTTCTTCTTGTTTGGAATTATTGCAGCTCGAATAAAGTCTGACTTGAAGATACCTGCAGCAATTTCAGAATTCTTACCAATCTATCTTCTAGCTGCAATCGGTCTGCATGGTGGAATTGAGATGCGAAACACTGGATTTGAAAATATGTTGATTCCAATGTTTGTTGCAATTGGATTGTCATTGCTGTTTACATTAAATCATTATCAAATTCTTAGACGATTAGGAAAATTCAACCTCTTTGATTCTTATGCCCTTGCATCAACTTATGGTGCAGTAGGAGCTGTACACTTTTCAGTAGGTCTGTCCTTTTTGAAAAACCAAGGTGTATCTTCTGAAGGATACATTGCAGCAATTCTTGCAGTACTAGAACCCCTAGCATTCATTTTGGCAATCTTCATGACAAACATGGCAGTAGCAAAACAGATCAAAGCAAAGAAACAGTCATTCTCAGATGATGATTCTACAGAAATTGATATTGGATTAAATCAAACAAAGACAAAACTCTCCAAAGTCTTACACGAATCAATTACTGGAAAAGCAATCGTAATACTTCTTGGCAGTATTGTGATTGGTTACATCATTGGCAAGGATGGATTTGAGCCAATCAAGATTGTCTTTGATGACATGTTTACTGGTGCAATCGTAATTTTCATGATTGAAATGGGAATAATTGCTGGTCAAAGACTAGATGACATCAAAAAAGTAGGTGTATTTCTTACTGCATTTGCAATAATTATTCCTCTATTCAATGGAACAATAGGCGTTCTAGTCTCAACTGCACTAGGGTTGAGCGTGGGTGGCGCAGTAATGTTTGGATTGTTAATGGCAAGTGCTTCATTTATTGCAGCACCTGCAGTTTTACGTCATGCTATTCCACAAGCAAAACCAAGTTTGTATATCACATCTGCTTTGGGAATCACATTCCCATTTAACATCATAGTAACATTACCAATACTGTTTACCTTATCTACATTCCTTCATACTGGAGGAGCGATAGACTTATTCAATTTCATTACGGAGGGATACTAATGAAACTGTACAATGTTAAACTACTAACAATAACTTGTGAGATTTTAGCTCAAGAAAATATTATAGAAATTCTCAAAAAACATGAAATTACTGGATATACCACCTATGAAGTTGATGGAAATGGTGCACGTGGTTTACGCGGTCAAGGATTGAAAACTGAAAAGAATGTCAAAGTAGAAGTGATAATGAGAGAAGAAAAACTACAGGATATTGTAGAAGAAATATCTAGAACTCTATTTGCAAATTATGCTATTGTACTTTATGTTAGTGATGTAGGTGTACTACGTCCTGAAAAATTCTAGCAACAAGAATCATCTGAACACAAAACTGGCATCTTTTTACTAGCGTTTGTGACATTTGATATTAGTTCTGATAATTGATTGTTTGAAATTGCATACATTGCTTTTTTCCCTTCATCTCTTGACTTTACAATTCCACATTTTTTGAGTGTCTTGAGATGATGTGATACTAGTGGTTGATCTTTTTCTAATTTTTCTACAAAATCATTTACACACAATTCTTTGTTTTTTTGTAATAGTTCTAAAATCTCAAATCTTGTATCATCGCATATACACTTTAAAAGACTGACACCATTCATATCAATTTAGGTTTATATAAACTACTATTTATGTGATGACATGGAAAATGTGCTATTTGTGTGCGTGGAAAATGCTGGACGTAGCCAAATGGCTGAAGCTTTTTTCCGAAAATACGCACCTGCAAAGTATAATGTGATTAGTGCAGGAACGACTCCTTCATCTCAACTAAACCCTGTCGTAGTAGAGGTTATGAAAGAAGTTGGAATTGACATGACTCAACAATCCCCAAAAACACTATCTAATGATATGATTAACAATTCTTCTAAAACAATCAACATGGGATGTATGGACAAAGAATCCTGTCCTGCATTATTTGTTAAAGACGTACTTGATTGGAATATTTCAGATCCTAAAGAAAAATCAATTGATGATGTAAGGGAAATTCGTGATCAAATCTTAAAAGAAGTTTTAAAACTTGTAGAGTCTCTTGAGGAATAATTTTGGTATACTCTAATTTACAGATTTTTACTGTGGAATTAATTGGAACTTTTATTCTTGTCATCTTTGCAACTGGTTCTATTGTTTATGATGCAGAATTTTTTGATGGACAATTAGGAATTCCATTTGCAGCAGTTGCACCATTCGTTGCGTTGCTAATTGGTGTCTATTCTTTTGGTAAAATCTCTCTTGCACATTTTAATCCTGCAGTAACAATTGGGTACTACATCACAGGACATATAACAAAAATTCAGATTCTGTATTATTTTGCAGCAGAAATCATTGGTGCACTGTTAGGTTCACTATTTGTCCTGAAAGTTATTGGAGAAAAAGCAAATCTTGGAGCAAATGCACCAAACTATGATTTTTCATTAGGTTTGATTTTTCCAGTTGAAGTATTGGCATCTGCAATGCTCATGGGTGTAATCTTCTATGTGGTATATACAAAAGGATTGAGAGGATTTAGTGGCGTTGCAATTGGAGGAATTGTCGGATTGGATATTTTGTTTTTAGCATTTATCTCGGGAGCTTCAATGAATCCTGCAAGAGCACTTGCTCCTGCATTGCTATCTGGCACTTTTAGTGATTTGTGGCTGTATTGGACTGCTCCTTTTGTTGGAACCATAATTGTGGCCTTTCTATTTCGTGGCAAATTCCAAGCCCAAAGAGCCTCAAATTAGGAATAATAATGACCGAAATTAATGACAAATGTTGAGTAATTCCAAACTGTTCTCAGATGCCAAAAAAGTAACTCCTTCAGGCGTCAATAGTCCTGTCAGATACTTTGAACCATACCCATTTTTCACAAAAAAGGCAAATGGTGCATACATCTGGGATGCTGATAATAGAAAATTAATCGATTTCTGTAATGGTTATGGTGCATTACTTTTGGGACACAGAAGAAAGGAGATCATTGATTCTGTTTCAAAACAACTAACCAAAGGTACTCTTTACTGTACTCCTACGGAAGCAGAAACTGAGCTTGCAAAATTGATCATTGGTAATTTCCCATCAATTGACAAAGTTCGTTTAATGAATACTGGTGGTGAAGCAACAATGACTGCAATTAGACTAGCTCGTGGATTTACAAAAAAGAAAAAGATAATCAAATTTGAAGGATGTTATCATGGCGCTCATGATTCTGTCTTGGTAAAAGCTGGATCTGGTTCAGCTCACAATGGAATCTCAGTTTCTGATGGTGGGTTAGATGAAGTCTCAAAGAATACTTTGGTGGTTCAATACAACAACATTGAAGATTTACAAAAAACAATTCAGAAAAATAAAGACATTGCAGGATTAATTGTTGAACCAATTCTTGCCAATATGGGATTAATTTTACCTGAGAAAAATTTCTTATCTGACTTGAGAAAAATTACCAAAGAAAACAATATCCCATTAATCTTTGATGAAGTAGTTACTGGATTTAGGGTTGCTCCTGGTGGCGCACAAGAACACTTTGGAATAAAACCTGACATTACTACAATGGCCAAAGCTCTAAGCAATGGATTTACAATCTCTGCAGTTGGCGGCAAAAAGGAAATAATGGATTTACTTTCTCCAGGTGGAAAAGTCTATCAAGCAAGCACCTTTGCAGGAAACCCTGTATCTGTTAGTGCTGCAATTGCATCTATCAAGACCATAAACAAACTCAGAAACAAACTATACTCTAAACTTGAGAGATTCAATCTTTTGTTCTCTACTGCACTTGATGATATGGCAACTGACATGGGAATTCCTCACCAAATTAACTTTGCAGCATCAATGTTCCAGATTTTCTTTACAAACAAGCCTGTTACAAACTATGAAACATCAAAGAAAGCAAATGCAAAGAAATTCCAAAAATTATTCCAAACCTTACTCAAAAAAGGAGTGTTCATTGCACCATCTCAGTTTGAAGTAGTCTTTTTGTCTGATGCCCACACCGAAAATGATCTAAACAAAACACTTGATGCATATCACTTGGCACTAAAATCGGTGAAAAATTGAAGTACATTGTAGGTGCTAGAGGAAGCCAATTATCAGTTGCTCAAACAAACTTGGTAATTGCAGAACTAAAAAAAGCACATCCTGACGCAGAATATGAAATTAAAACAATTACAACAAAGGGTGACACTGATAGTCGACCATTATTCACAATAGATCAAAAAGGAATTTTTGAAAAAGAGATTGATAGAGCAGTTGTCCAAAAAGAGATTGATTTTGCAGTTCACAGTCTAAAAGATGTTCCATCTCAACTAGAAGATAACTTGGTACTAGCTTGTATTCCTAAACGAGAAACAGTCAATGATGTGTTTATTTCTCCAGAGGGTTCTACACTTGATTCTATAAAACCTGGTTCAGTAATTGGAACAAGTTCACTTCGAAGAGCAGTTCAGGTATCGAGAAAAAGACCTGATGTAACAGTAAAACCAATCCGTGGAAACATTGAAACTCGAATCAAAAAAGCTTCTGGAGAAAATTATGATGCGATAGTTCTTGCAAAGGCAGGAATCTCTAGATTGGGAGTTGATGTAAAATATACCGAATTGTCAACTGATGATTTTTCCCCATCACCTGGTCAGGGTGCAATTGCTATTGTAGCACGAGCTGATGATTCTAAAACAATTGAGATGCTCAAAAAAATTGAAGATCCTGATTCTCGTTTAGAAATAGAAGCAGAGCGCGCACTATCTGACTTTGTTGATTCTGGATGTCGATTCCCTCTAGGAGCATACGCAAAATCTAATGGTTCTGAAATGACTTTGATTGTAACTGCATTCTCTGTTGACGGAAAACAATCTCTTCACGTAAGTAAAACTGGAGACAAGCATAATCCAAAATCTCTAGGCCACAGTGCCGGAGAGGAATTACGTGAGAAGGGAGTAAATGATCTTGCATTAAATTGGAGAGAAAAAGTGGAGGAATGGAATAAGACATGACAGGAAAAGTATATCTTGTTGGAGCAGGACCTGGTGACAGTAAACTGATTACACTTCGTGCGGTTGAACTTTTGAAAAAAGCAGATGTTGTATTATACGATAGACTAGTAAGCAAAAAAATCATCTCTATGATTCCAAAAAAGACTGAAAAAGTCTATGTCGGTCGCGCAGTAGGTGATGATACCACTCACCAAAACACAACAAATGATTTGATGGTAAAATATGCAAAATCAAAAAAGAATGTAGTTAGACTAAAGGGAGGAGATCCTATAATCTTTGGACGTGGTGGGGAAGAAGCAGAATTTCTCAAAGAAAACAAGGTAAAGTACGAAATTGTTCCAGGTATTACTTCTGGAATTGGCTCTGCTACTTATGCTGGAATTCCTCTTACTCATAGAAAATATGCATCATCTGTAGTCTTTGTAACTGGCCATGAGGATCCTGAAAAGAAACAAGAAATTGTAAAGTGGAAACGACTAGCAAAGTCCGTAGATACTATTGTCATTATGATGGGATTATCTAGAATCAATATTATCTGTAAACAACTTGTTGCAGGTGGAATGGATAAAAAAACACCTGTTGCAGTAATTCAAAATGGTACTACTCCTGAACAAAAAATGATTAAAGGAACTGTTACAAACATTGGAAAAAAAGTCAAAGAAAATAAAATAACTCCTCCTGCCAATATTATAATTGGAAATGTTGTGGATTTATCAGAAACCATAGGGTGGAAATGATGCTTGATGGAAAAACAATAGCAATCACTCGTTCTCTTGATGATGCTTCTGAATTTATTTCTCTTGCAGAGCAAAACAATGCAACACCAATAGCATTACCGACAATTGAGCTTGTGAGTAAGGGTGAGAAAATTGTTGATGAGTTTCTAGATTCTGTAAAAACATACAATCCTGATTATTCTGTTTTTATGAGTTCAAAGGCTGTTAAACTCCTCTTTGACACTGCAAAAGAATCAGGAAAACTTGAAACTCTTCAACTAGCAATTGCAAACACCATTGTAATCTCTGTTGGTCCAAAAACAAGTATTTCTCTTGAAGCACAAGGCATCAAAGTAAATCATCAACCTGAAAAAACATTCTCTTCTGTAGGTGTTGGAGAATTATTTACCCAACTCAATGCAGTTGGAAAAAAAGTCATTGTTCCTAGAAGTGGCGCATCTACTCCATTTCTAAAAGAATTGCTAAACAAAATTGGAATAGATGTATCTGAAATTCATCTCTATGATGTATGTGCATTTAGAGATACATCACAATGGAATGGATTCAGAGAATTATTCTCACAAAACAAGGTTGATGGTGTCGTGTTTACCAGTGCATCTTCTGTTAGGGGATTCTTTGAGATAATGATCAAAGATTATGATGAAAATTCTTTACTTGACAGTCTTGCAAAACTTTCTGTAGTTTCCATTGGACCATTTACTTCTGATGAATTAAAGAAATTCCAAGTCAAGAACACAGTTGCTGAAGTTCATACTGTCGCAGGGGCCTTTGAAGCCATGAAAAATACTCTTACTATTACATAATTAATGATCAAATTCTAATACTTTGAAATCCATTTAAAATCATGGAGTATGAAATCAAAAAGAGGATCCATATCACATGCCCTCACTGTGAAAAACCAATAGAGACTGAAATTGAAATTGATCTAGAAATCGAAGAGAAGAAAAACAAAGACAAGAAGAAAGATAAGAAAAAGGACAAGAAAGAAAAGAAAAACGATGAGAAAAAATCAAAAAGGAAATCAATGAAATAATCCAAACCTGAAAATTTTAGCTCATCCTATTTAGCTTCGCCTATTTTTCCTCATGTATTTATAATATAACGGGGTTATTTCGCTCATGGCAACTGAAAACCTTGACATGGATTATTCAAAATATGATTTTAAAGACTCTACAGAAATGTATGTCCACCTTAGCAAGAAAGGCCTGACTAAGGATACTGTAATCGAAATCAGTAAAATGAAAGATGAACCTGAATGGATGCTTGATTTTAGATTACGTTCTTACGAAGTCTTCATGAAAAAACCAATGCCAACATGGGGTGGAGATCTTAGTCTCATTGATTTTCAAAATATCTACTATTATGCAAAAGCATCTGAGAAAACAGAAAAGAATTGGGATGATGTTCCAGAGGATGTCAAAAATACTTTTGACAAATTAGGAATTCCAGAAGCTGAAAAGAAATTCTTAGCAGGTGTTGGCGCACAATATGAATCTGAAGTTGTATATCATAGCTTGAGAGAAGATTTAGCAAAACAAGGTGTTCTCTTTTTAGATACTGATGCAGCTCTTAAAGAACATCCTGAACTTTTCAAAAAATACTTTGGAAAAGTTATTCCTCCAGAGGATAACAAATTTGCCGCACTAAATAGTGCCGTTTGGAGTGGTGGTTCATTCATCTATGTTCCACCTGGTGTCAAAGTTGACATGCCACTTCAAGCATACTTTAGAATTAATGCTGAAAACATTGGTCAGTTTGAAAGAACGCTGATTATTGTTGACGAAGGTGCAGATGTACATTACATTGAAGGTTGTACTGCTCCTGTTTACTCTTCAGAGTCATTGCACTCTGCAGTTGTTGAACTAGTTGCACACAAAGATGCACATCTAAGATATACAACAATACAAAACTGGAGTAACGATGTATACAATCTTGTAACAAAACGTGCTTATGCATATGAAGGTGCAACAGTTGAATGGATTGATGGAAACATTGGAAGTAAACTTACAATGAAATATCCTGGAGTCTATCTTATGGGCGAACGTGCTTACGGTGAAACACTCTCTATCGCATTTGCAGGTAAAGGTCAGCATCAAGATACAGGTGCAAAAATGGTTCACATGGCACCAAATACTACATCCAAAATTACCTCCAAATCTGTAAGCAGATTGGATGGTCGTTCTACTTACAGAGGATTACTCAATGTGGCAAAAGGAGCTACAAACGTTAAGTCTACTGTAAGATGTGATGCATTGCTCCTTGATGATACATCAAAGACTGATACATATCCATACATGGAAATCAATCAAGAAGATGCAACAATTACTCACGAAGCAACAGTTGGAAAAATTGGAGATGAACAAATCTTCTATCTTATGAGTAGAGGATTTACTGAAGAAGAAGCATTGTCTCTAATTGTTAATGGTTTCATGGAACCATTCACCAAAGAACTTCCAATGGAATATGCAGTTGAGTTAAACCGTCTCATCAAACTTGAGATGGATGATTCTGTAGGATAGTCCTTTTGGTTGTGGTACGATGTCTCAAGAAACACTATCCAAAATTGATGAATCTCATATCAATGAAATCTCTTCATCAAGAAATGAACCTGATTGGTTGAAAGATTATAGAAAAAATTCTCTTTCAATTTATTCTACTCTCCCAATTGAGATGTCTCCACTTTATAACAAATACACGGATGCAAAAAGATTAAACCCTGAAAAAATTTCAATTGCTTCTACTACAAAAGATACCGTTCCTGATTTTCTTCAAAAGAGACTTGGAGAACTAGAAAATGAAATTTGTATTATCCAGATTGGAACCAATATTCATAAAATCAACCTCCCTGATGATCTAAAATCTAAAGGATTAGTCATTTCCTCTATTTCAGATGCAATTCAAAACAACTCAGAACTTGTCAAAAAAGCACTAGAGGCATCAAACTCTAATGATGACAAGTTTACCGCCTTGAATAATGCAGCATTTAACTCCGGTGTGTTTATCCATATTCCAAAAAATTTTGTTTTAGAAAAACCAATTCACTTCCTTTCTTGCCTATCTGATGATGGATTATCTACAATCTCTCGAAACGTAATCTTTGCAGATGAAAGTAGCAAAGCATCTATCGTTCAAGAATTGTATTCTCCAAAAACTGAAACTCAACAAGCATATCTTGAATTACTCAACACAAATGTTGCTGCAAATGCAGAACTAAGTCTTACAACTTTACAAATGATGGATCAAAACTCTGTTAACTTTTCTACTAGGAGAACTGACTTGGCACAAGATGCTACTGTAAACTGGTATTCTGGTCTATTTGGCTCTATATTATCTAGATACAAAATTGATTACTATCTTAATGGAACTGGTGCATCTTCAAATGAATCTGAAGTTGTATTTGGAAATAATGATCAACACTTTGATATTCAAACAAACATGAATCACCAAAGTCCTGCAACCGAAGCCAGAGTTGTAGAAAAATCTATTCTTAAAAACAGATCAAAATCCCTTTTCAAAGGAATGATTAGAATTAAAGAAAATGCTGCAAAATCAAACTCATTTTTGTCAGGACGTTCTATCCTACTAGATAAGAATGCAAAATCTGATGCAATTCCTGGGCTAGAAATTCTAACAAATGATGTGAAGGCAACCCACTCTGCATCTGTTGCACAAATTGATGAAGAACAAATCTTCTATCTAAAAAGTAGATGTTTGAGTCATGAGGAAGCTGAAAGAACTATTGTTGAAGGCTTTTTGGAGCCATTATCAAGAAAAATGTCTTTTCAAGTAAGAGCCTGGATTGCATATCTTATTGAATCCAAATGGGAAAATCGTGAATTGACAATTAATACTGATGAGGAACTAGCAAAATTCGTAGAAATTGAAGAAACAAGATATAATGAAGATTCTGAAATTGAACAACACTACAAATACAGATGATGGGGTAAAATAGAACTTGCAAAGTACTCAATCTTCATTTGAAAATTTAAGAAAAGATTTTCCAATTCTTGAGAGAACTGTTAGAGATAACAAACATTTGGTATATCTTGATAATGCATCTACTACACAAAAACCAAATCAAGTAATAGATGCCATCACTGATTACTATCAAAATCACAATGCAAATATTCACAGAGCAGTTTATGCTCTAGCTGAAGAAGCAACAGAAGCTTACGAAAGTACTAGGGATAAAATTGCAAACTTTGTGAACATCAAAGATAGACAAGAGATTATCTTTGTTAGGGGAACCACTGAAGCAATTAATCTAGTTGCATATGCTTGGGGCCGTCCTCACATCAATGAAGGAGATGTTATTGTAACTACTGAATATGAGCATCATAGTAATATTGTTCCATGGCAACTTCTTACACAAGAAAAACGTGCCAAATTAGAATACATTGGAATGGATGATAACGGTGAATTGATTCTAGATGATCTTGACAAATATCTTGCAACAGGTAAAGTAAAACTTGTTACTTTTAGTCTAATGTCTAATGTACTTGGTACAATTACTGATGCTAAAAAAATTATTGAAAAGTGCAAGGCTGCAGGCGTTCCAACTCTCATTGATGGAGCTCAAGCAGTTCCTCACATGAAAGTTGATCTTGAAGAACTAGGCTGTGATTTCTTTGCATTTTCAGGTCACAAAATGCTAGGTCCAACTGGAATTGGTGTTCTTTGGGTTAGAAAATCTGTGCTTAATACCATGAGTCCTTTTCACGGAGGTGGTGATATGATTCGTGAGGTTCACAAATATGAAACTACTTGGAATGATTTACCTTACAAATTTGAAGCTGGAACTCCTAATATTGCTGATGTTGTTGGTCTAGGAGCTGCAATTGATTATCTTACTAAAATTGGAATGGATAACATTCGAGAACACGAAATTGAACTAACAAAATATGCAATTGAAAAACTTTCTGCTGTTAAAGGTCTTCATATCTATGGAACCAAAGATATTTCAAAACGTGGAGGTGTGATCTCATTTAATTTTGCAGATGTTCATCCTCATGATGTTGCACAAATTATTGATGAAGAAGGAATTGCTGTTAGATCTGGTCATCACTGTGCGCAAGTATTGATGGAAAGACTAAATGTTGCTGCTACTTCAAGAGCCAGTTTCTACATTTACAATACTAAAGAAGATATTGATGTACTAGTAAATTCATTAAATACTGTGGCAAAGGTGTTTAAGTTATGAGTAGTAATGCTGACATTTACCATGAAATGATTGTGGATTATTCAAGAAATCCTGTAAACTATGGAAAAATTGAAGATCATGATGTGACATTTCATGATGCAAATCCATTATGTGGTGATAGTATTGATATTGATATGAAAATTGATGATAACAAAGTAACTGATATCAAATTCCATGGCAAAGGATGTGCAATCTGCATGGCGTGTTCATCTGTTTTAACTGAAATTACCAAAGGAAAAAGTCTTGAAGATGCAAGAAACATCGAAAAAAATGATGTCTTAAGTGAATTGGGATTGGAACATTTGCAAGCAGTCCGAATCAAATGTGCTTTACTTTCTCTTAAGGTACTCAAATCTGCTCTTTACACGTACATTGGAAAGCATCTTGAAAATTCAGAGGATGTCGATAAACTAAAAGAAGAGGCAGCAAACCTGTACTAGCATGAGTTTTACGCCTAAAACACCAGTTGAACTTCAAATTAGAAAAATAATCTTTGAAAGATTCAATGAGGTAGATTCCATTTTTACAAACGACTCTATTTTTGAAATTCTTAAAGAAACTGGTGACATTAATCCTTCTTGGATAATTGATGACATTGAATCTTTTGTAAATGATGTTTGTGATTCAGGTCTTGCAAGAAATGTTGCCCAGAATTTTACTACCATTCATCTCAAATTGTTTGATACAGTTGAAAAACTACATTGTAATGCTTGCAATCACGATGTATTTCTTGGAAAATCTGAAGACAGAGTTTGTCCAAACTCTTCGTGTAAATCATCTATTTAGACTGGTGTCTTATTCTAGCATCTTCCAATGCTTTTATCATTGGCAATTTTTCTCCTGTAAGGTATAGCACCAATGCACCACCTGCAGTACTAATGTGGTTGATTTTTTCAGCTAGTCCTTGCTGTTTTAATGCAGTTGTCAGGTGTCCTCCACTGACAATTGTTGTAGCCATTGAATTTGCTACTGCTGTCAACAATGACTTTGTTCCGTAACTAAAATTTTCTTTTTCAAAAAATCCTGCAGGTCCACTGATAAAAACAGTTCCTGCACCTGCAATTAATTTTGAATAATATTCTACAGTCTTTGGACCTAAATCAAAAATCTTATCACCCTTACCCATCTCTCTAACATCCATCTCTACTCTTTCACCATCTTTGTCAATCGCAATATCTACTGGCGTTGCAAATACATCTGGATATTCTCCTATCAATGTGTGAGCTTTTGCAACAACTTCTTCTTCTCTTTTAATTCCAAGTGATGATTTCACTCTGGCTTGTGCACGCATGAATACATTTCCAATCAATCCTGTTAGTAAGACGTGGTCTGCTCTGCCATTTTGAATAAGTAATTTAATTGCCTCAAGTCTATCTGGAACTTTGGAACCTCCTAAGACTATAACATGAGGTGCCTTCGCAACAGTCATGATTTCATCTAGATTTCTGACTTCTCTTTCTACAATTCTTCCTGCACATGCAGGTAATACCTGTGGGAATCCAACAATTGATGGATGTGATCTGTGTGCACTAGGAAATGAATCTAGCACACATAGATCAAACAATTTTGCCAATCTAGTTACCATGATTGTTTTTGCTGCGTTCTCTGGAGTAAATTCATAATTTTCTTCTGCACATAATCTTAGATTATCTAAAAGTAGGATGTCTCCACTTTCTAAATTTTTGATTGCATTTTGTGCAGCTTCTCCAATAACATCTTCAACATATTTTATTTCACGATTCATTAATTTCTCAAGAACTTTTGCATGTTTGTCCATTCCAGTATAATCATTATTTCCAACTCTTCCTTGATGGGATGCAACAACTACTTTAGCATCTTTTAGTGATTGAAGTGTTTCAATGGCTTCTTCAATTCTTTTAGTCCCTGAAATCTCCATTGTCTCTGGATCAATTGGACAGTTCATATCGACTCTCAAAAAAACGGTTTTACCTTTTAAGTCAAAATCATCTAATGTGAGGACCTTCACAACTTTTCTATTATACACTTGGTTAAATTCTTTGAGCCGATCAGAATTAATCTATTAACTTTGATTTCCAAAACTTATCTATTAACAAAAATTAAAAGATGTGTATATGGAGTTTGATTAATTGCAAAACTGGCTTTTTGATTTTAGGTCTCGTTCATTTGTATTTCTCACAATTTTATTTTTGATTTTAACTTGGTTAGTTTACTCTGGGGTCACCGAAAGTTTTGATCAAAGTGTAACTTTGTATTTTTCTGAAAATGTTGGAAATCCTACACTTGACATCATGATGCAGTATATCACAGAAAGTGGGGATGTCTTTAACATGTTGATATTTGGAATAATCATGTTAATTATTCCTAAAACCCGAAGAATAGGAATCACTCTTATGATATTGATTGTAATCTCTACGCTTCTAACTGGATACATTAAATGTGGCGTTGACCGTGACAGACCTGATTTTGATTATGAAGGTGTAGAATTCCCTGTAGAGATTAGTCGTGATACATTTGCACTATTTTGTGAGGGTGGATTTGATGCCTCATATCCATCTGGTCACGCTGCCAGGGCAATGATATTTGGAATTATCTTGGGGTATGCATTATCTGAGCGGTTCCCTAGAGGTGCTTACTTGATGCTCTTATACCCTGTCATGATCTCGTTGAGCAGAATCTATGTTTTACAACATTATCCTATGGATGTAATAGGTGGGAGCGTTATTGGAATAATGCTTGCTGGTGTAATGGCAAATAGAACAAAACTTTACAAAATTTTTGATAAATCAAAAACCTAACTCTTCTAATGCAGAATTGCTAATCAAAACTATTGCATAATGCTCATCATCATGATGATATGTCCAATATCTTACATCCCTAACTTCATTTTTCTGTCTTAAACCATGAGTTACTCCTGTAGTAACAGTATATCCGATTCTTTTTGCAATCTTTGATTCTTTTGGCATCAAAACTCTAAAACCCTCTTTTTTTCCTTGAAAACCGATATTTACCATATCTTCAACCGCATTTGATGCATCTTTTTCATCTTTGAGATCATATGTTTTCGAAACTGGTAGGTCTTTTGGGTGAAAATCCATGATAATTCTGATATATCTTGACTAATATTTTTTAAAAAATGATATTTGCGATCAATATTAGTTAATTTTCTTAACTGGTAAGTCAAATCCTGATTATATTAACAACTTAATCGACTCTATTGATTTGTTTGAATCATTGGCATCATTAGAAAAAACCGTTTTGGAATTACGTAAAAAACAACAAGAAGCAACTAAACTTAGAAAAAGAGCAGAAAAGCAACTCCAAGAAGTTCTTTCGTCTCAGAGGCGTTCTACATCTGGCCTTAACTCAATTGACAAAAAAATAGAGTCTGAAAAAGAAGATGTTTCAGATGTATCTGGTGTATTAAACCAAAAAAACTCTCAATTAGAAAGTATTGAAAGATTAGTTCAGGCTGCCCAAGAGAGATTATCTAGAGAAAAAGAATCTATTGAGCAAACTGAGCAGGAAATCGAGTTTTCAGAGAATCCTGAGGAAAAACAATATGCAGAATCTAGATTGCGCTCCCTAAGAGATCATGTTGAAGAATTAACTGCTGAGATTAAAAGTAGAGAAAAAACTGCCAAAAAAATTGCTGAAGATGTTGCTAAATTTGATACGATTAAATCAAAAATCTCATCAAAGATTCAAAAACAATCTCAAGCAAAACCATCACTACGTGAGACAATGGTTTCTAGCAAAAAAGCAGCAGGCAAGTTTATCAAAGAAGTAGAAAGACTGACAAAATCTGAAGACTCTGCAAAAAGAGCATTAGAGAAAGCATCTTCCAAATTAAAGGAACTGTTAGCAAAGAAGAAAACAGCAACTAAGAAAAAAGCAACCAAAAAGAAAACAGCAACTAAGAAAA
>VMBT01000071.1_pt1 | contig 64214 bp, 74 predicted proteins | sample 4404301 | NCBI WGS metagenome assembly VMBT01 (sample SAMN12238535, study PRJNA552566) | marine metagenome | isolation source: Coastal seawater | place: USA: coastal Georgia, Sapelo Island | collected 2008-08/2009-08 | reverse complement strand
GAGGTTGTTTAAGACTTTGTTATGTATAGCGGAGAGCTTGAAGTTCAAGCAAAAAGAAAGGCTATCGCAGTTCTACAAGATGAGATCAATAGAATTCTTAATGCATCTAGAGAATTAGCATCACTTCCAGAGTTGATGATAAAAAAAGACAAAAGCGGCATAAAAAATGCATTGGAGCAAATTTCAACAATTGAAGAAGAAGTTGAAAATTTGAGAAGAAAGATCACACGTGAAGTTGCTGATGTCGGAGGATTAATCATGAATAGAGAAAATCTTCTCAACACAGCATACACTATGGATGAAATTGCAGGATACATTACTGGAATATCATTCAAACTTTCAAATGTAAAATCCACCACTCTCAAGAGTGCAAAATTAGACAAAGAGTTAACAAATCTTATCGGACTAGTTGTAGACCAAGTTTACAAACTAAATGAGATAATTAGAAGTCTCAGTACAAACACTGCAAATGCAATTGAGCTTGCTCAAGAAACACAAAAGATTGAAAGAGAAATAGACATTAAATACAGACAGGCAACATTAACTCTTCTCAATGAAATCACAAACACAAAAGAATTATTGTTGTTAAAGGATGTGATTGAAGGAATTGAAGAGATGGCAGATAAATGTCAAAGAGTTTCTGATTCATTCATTCTTCTAGCATTGAGTCTATAAAACTCAGCTTCACTTTTTACTTTTCATTTATTTTTCATTGAATTCATATACATCAATCATTAGAAATTTGTGTGAAGGGAGAATTAATCGAAAATAGAGTAATTGTTTGGGATATTGAAGATTCAAAAAAATTATTTCAAAATGGATATTTTGGAAAACCAATTGGAATCCCAAAACCAAAAATTGAAGAGATTGATGCGCCTCTTGTTTTAGATTTAATTGAATCATTATACTTGTTGGAAAATAAAAAAATCAACATATCTAAATCAAAAAATAAAATATCAATTGAAGAAATGATCCAAATTTGTAAATTAGAACATCAAGACTTTGAAAAAAAATATCAAGTCTATAAAAATTTTAGAGACAAGGGATACATTGTGAATCCGGGAATAAAGTTTGGTTGTGATTTTGCAGTTTATGAAAAAGGTCCAGGTATTGATCATGCACCGTACTTAGTACAAGTGTACAACAGAGGAGAAACAATTTCTACAACAGGGATTGTTTTGGCGGGAAGATTAGCAACATCAGTAAAAAAACAATTCATTTTAGCAATCCCTAAAGGAAAAAACGAAGTAGATTATTTAGCACTTGATTGGTGGAAAGCCTAGATAGATTTTATGTGACCTGCTATCCTATTGTAAATTTCAAACATTTCTTTAGAAATTCCAAAAGCTAGATGATTATCCCATTTACCTCTAATTCGGACAGCACCATCAGTGGGTTCAATGTAAATTGATGCATTTTTGACAGATTGTTTTGAAAGCATTTCATTTAATTCATTGTCTTCATTGAGTTTTATTGCAATTAATCCTGGACCATTCCAAGAAACTGAAGTTACAGTTTTTGATGCAAAATGTCCTTTGGTAGCAAGAATACTCTTTGCTACATAATTGCCATCTTCAGAAGAAGTATCTTTTCTAACAATAAAGTGTGCTTGAAATCTATCTAAAGCACCCCAAGGCATTGGATTTGGATCTTGCATTTTTAACCCTTCTGAATTATTTGAATGACGTCAATATTTGAATTTTCAATTTCAAGACAACCACGATTAGTAATCATTCTTGGAGAATGTGCGAAATATCTACTGTAATAATCACCATGTTCAACATCATCAGTGCCAATGTCTTTAGCTTTGGAATCAATTCCAATCTCTTTTAACATACTGCTGTATTTTTCAGGCCATGTTTGATAAACAAATGTATCAGATTCTGAATCATGCATAATTATTCACAAATTTACCCACAAATAAAGATATCAAGAAAAGGTTCCAGATCCAAATAAATATCACAAAATATTTTAAATTTTAATTATGAAGTTTCAGGGCAAAGTTGCATTAGTAACGGGAAGTGGAACAGGAATTGGAAAAGCAATTGCGACAAAATTTGTTGAAAATGGAGCCACAGTGATTATTCTAGGTAGAAGAAAAGAGCCTTTAGAAGAAGCAGCAAATGAATTACAAAAAATTATTTCAGAGAAAAATACAGGAGCATCAGTTAAGATATTTCCAGGAGTAGATGTTGCTGACGAATCAGCTATGAATCAAATGTTTGACACTTTAAAAAATGAAAATGTAAATGTAGATTATTTAATAAATAATGCAGGAGTTTCAGGTCCAGTTACATGTTTTGCAAATGCTTCATTAGATGATTTCAAAAGTACAATTGGAATTCATCTTACTGGAACCTTCTGGGGTTCAGTACAAGCCCTAAAAGTAATGAAAGAAGGTGCAAAAATCATTACAATATCTACTTTCTTTACTGAAGAAAGACCATTAGAACAAAGACCATACAGATTTAGAAGTCCATACACTGCATCACAAGGAGCAAAAAATAGACTTGCAGAAGCAATGTCATGGGAATTAACAGATAAAGGAATAATTTCAATTGCAACAAATCCTGGTCCTGTTCATTCTGACAGAATTTACAAGACAGTATATCCTAAAGCTGCAGCAGAATTTATGAGAGTTAGTGGATTTGAAGAACTTACACCAATTGAAGTGGAATCAGCTGCTAAAGAACTATTACCATTACTTGGTGAAGAAGAATCATTTATTCAAAATGGAATTACAGAAGCTGCAACAAAACTTGCAAATGGTAGAGATGTTGAAAAATTAAAAACCACATTTTCTAATCTCTTAAATAAAATTCAAACAATTGCTGAAAAAGTACAAAATAATACATCACATATGATTGCAAATAGAGAATTTCTATCACAATCACAAGTTGCTGAATCTGTTCTAAATCTATGTGATGACGAAATTGCAAGAATTTTGAACGGTAAAGTAATTCCAGGAGATAGAGTGTTTTATCCAGTTAAACCACATGTTGGAACAACAACTCCAAATGTTCATCAAATTAATTTTTCTGGAAAATCAATTGTTTTTACAATTGATGGAACAGATTCAACTGATGCAGAAAGGGTTGTATTTTTAGCAGATTACATTCAAAAGAACGGCGGAAAAGTAGCATGTTTCATTTCACCATCAACTCCAACAAATGTACAAGAACAAATTAGTTCAAAATGTCATTCTCATATTGTAGATATTAAGAAACCAGAGGAAGTTCAAAGATGGTTAAACACTGCAAAAACCAACTTAGGTGATATTTTAGCAGTCATTCACATTACAGGTAAATTACCTGAAATTTCAAAATTAACAGAACTAAATCGTGCAGGATGGGAAGAATTAACCGAGAAATTCATTTCAACCCCAGCTAATGTCGCACAAAGAGCACTACAGCAATTTGTTCCAGGTGGGGACAAGGATCCAAGACTATACAAAGATGCAAAAGGAGCAATCATGATAATTGGTCCAGATTTGCCTTCAGGTAAAAAGGTCTCAGGTACTGCTAGAGCTCAAGTTGAAGTATTCAGAGGGGCATTAAGACCATTTACAACAACTACAAATCAAGAACTAAGTGATGTGTTGAATTCAAAAATAAGAATATTCTCAATTTTCCCAGGTTCAATCTCAGGAGCAGAACCAAACCACCAAAGAATTGCTGAAGCATTGAACTTTCTAGTTTCTGAACATGCCGCAGAATCATCAGAAGTAACATTCTGTGTTGATGAATCCAGATAATGAAAAAATTTTCAGAGTTTAGAGTAGGAGATTCATTTTTTTCAACCTGCAGTATTTCTGAAAAAGAGTTAGAAGAATATCTTAATTTCTCTAGAGTAAGAAATGCATTTTTAGAAAATAAAAATAAAGGAGAACAGATTATTTCTGGTCGGGCAATTTTATCGAGAATGGAGGGAGAATTTACAAGATTAAGTCAAATTTATGGAAATCACATAATATTTTTGGGTACAGATGGAGATCCAAATTGGGAAAATAGAAACACCAGGTTTCTGAAACCACTATTAACGGATCAAGTTTTAAAATTGAAATTCATAATTTCAGAAGTAGAAGAAATCGATGAAGAGTATGGAAAAATTTTTGTAGATTATGAAGGAACTAATAATGAAGGAGACGCAGTAGTTATTTCAAAGAGGAACATATACAGAATTAAAAAGGAACCACCAAAATAGTTAATTAAAAACAGGAGAGCCGACATTGTCTCTCCCACCCCAAATCAAAAGATTTGAGAACAATATTAATTACAAAATTTGTATAAAAGCAATTAAAAAAATCCGAGGCTAAATGAATTTCCGGTAGCAGAATCAAAAAATAATTTTATCGCTGCAATTAAAATAACAATTGAAACCAAAATTTGAAGAAATTTCTCTTTAATTTCTAATGACAATCTTGCACCTACAAATCCACCAATAAAAGATCCAAGTGCAAGAAATCCAGATTGAATAAAATCAGGATGGCCTAAAAAGCTATGTACAATTACTCCAGACAAAGATGCAAAAAGTAAAATTAATTGTGATGTAGGAGCTGCTTTTTTCATCATCATTCCCATTCCAACAACCATTAATGGAACAAAAATTATTCCACCACCTATTCCAAAAAATGAGGAGATAATGCCAGCAAAGAAACTTGCAAAAATTGAAAAGAACAATAGTTGTTTGGTAAGTTTTTTTTGCTTACTCTCTAGATTTCGTCTAACAAAAATGTAAATCGCTGATGCTATCAAAACCAACCCAAACAAGATTTTGAATAAATCTGATGAAACATCAGATGAAAATAAAGCACCCAAAACGGTACCAGGAATAGATAACAATCCCAGTTTAACACCTAATGAGTAATCAATTCTTTTTTGTCGAGTATATGAAATTGTGGAAGCTATTGAATTACTTAATGCTGCAAACAGACTATTACTTGCAGCTGTTGTTGGAGGAAACCCCAAAAATGTGAGAATAGGAACAACGATAATTCCACCACCCAATCCAATCATAGACCCCAAGACACCAGCTGCAAAACCTAAAGGAATTAACCATATTTGTTCAATCATAACTAGTTCAATTGATTAAATGATTATTGAATAATTAGACTTTTTTAATTATGTACAATGTCTGAATAATAGAATTTTCAGTTTGAGAGATTTCTAAAACCAGTTTTGTATCAGAAAGATTATCAACAGTAGATTTCATAAATGGTTTATTACTTTCATTAAAAAATTTATGAGATTCTAAAATCCAGTTAGAAATATCTGAAAATGAGGTAGAGTTGTACTCAGCCCAACAGTCACACACTAAATCTTTTACCAGTATTTCAAAAATTATTGGCACACTAGGCTCAGAAATTGAAGTTGTTTCAAATGTTGCCAATGCAAACATTGTAACTTCAGGACTACCTCCAAAATTGATGTTTCCAATAGAATCACCTTGAGAATTTACTACAGCAGTGGTTGTGCAATATGTAATTAATGAAGAATCAATGTCTGAAATATTAGGACAGTATGATTCTATTGTATAATCAGTAATTGGAACAGGTGTAGAGACAATAATATTTTTTTGTTTTAAGGAATTTTGTATTTTTTCAATATCATAATATGAAAAACCATCTAAATTGACAACGTTATTTGGTTTTGGGTCATTGATTGGTATGAGTAAGTATATTGATAAAACAATAATGCCAATTACAGGGATTAAAATTAGTTTATTCACAAATCTAATCAAAAACTTTGTCTGATAAGCTTTTGCAATATTAGATTGAAATTACAGTTAATTTTGAATCAGAATTTATTTGATGTCTTTCAATAAAACCCGACGTCACTTCAATAACATATAATGATTCTGCATTAGGAACAATACTTTGACAGGTTGCAATTTCTAAAACCGCTTTGCATGGAGGTACATTCTTTTCAAGATGAACCAAATTTCCATTTTCATCAAACCACATCATGTCTAATGAAAATTGCATATTTAGCATCCATAATGAGTACATTCCAGGAGAGTCAAATACAAAAATCATTCCCTGATCATTTGGGAGTGGATCTTGGAACATTAATCCTCTAACTCTTCTGGGTTCAGTATCAGCAATTTGGACCTCCAATGGAATATCGTCAATCAGTATAGTTCCTCTTGGAAATTCAACCGTTTCCAATTTACTTTCACTTGGAATTGATAATAAACCAATTACACCAATAATTACAGCAGCAATTGTAATAGGAATTAACGCCTGTGTTCTAGTAGTCATAAGAATAATTTTGCTAAGCTTCTAAAATACGTTAATTATTCAATTACAACTTTATACAATATCATCTGAATGTTGTTATGAGTAGAGGAGGAGCTCTTCCTTTAGATTTTAATTCAGATAAAAGCATGCCGGGAAGATACGAAGAAAGTAATAGAGAATATGAAATAATTTTTCAACCAACAATATCAAGTAAACCAAAGAATAATGCATTAGTAATAGGAGTAATAATTTTTGGAATATTTTCAATCGGATTTTATTCATTTTATTATTTTAATCAATCAGAAATTGATAGTGAAATTTCTAAAAACACCATAGGAAATGATGAAGCACTACTAATTGAAAAATATCAAGTAGGGAGATTCGGAAGTGATCATCAACATGCAGCAATTTTAATTACAATTGGTGGAGAACAGCTTAATTTGGGAATTCAACAATTCCAATTAAAAAGCAAGTATATTCATTTTGAAGATGGAAATACATATCTAATTCACAGACATGCAACAGGAGTTCCACTTGAAATGCTATTTTCTAGTATTAACATAGAAATTACAGAGAATTGCATAGTTATTCAATATTATAATGATGAAAAAGAAAAAGAATTTTGTAATAATGATAAATTACAGATTTTCATAAATGATAAGGAATTTGAAGGTAATTTACTTGAATACGTCATTAAACAAAATGATAGAATTTTGATTTCAGATGAATCAAGAGATTTAAAAAAATATTTGAATTATCTTAATTCATTTGAAATACCCAATTTAGAGAGAAAACAATTTTCAAATAATGGAAATGAGATTTTTATCTAGTTCTAAAAGACTTTACTTTTAAAATCATTAAGTGATGAAAAAGTTTCTTTAGTTTGTAGACCTATATCGCTAATGGTAGAGCTGTTGTATTTTTTTTCCAAATATCGCCCTGCTAAAATCATTGGTCCACCAACAGCACACGTAATCCCAGTGGGTTCAGGAATCCACAACATCAAAAATCCAATTTTTTGAATTTTTTTGCCAGGTGCTGGTGCTTTTTGAAGTGATCTAAGTGAGCTGGCAGTCCCAGGACCGTCCATTTTTGCCATATCTGCATACAAATTTGCTCGTCTATTTGCAGAATCAGAAAATTTTCGAATTTTTTCCAATCTTGCTTTTAAAGGATCAACCATGAATAGTTTCTTTCAATAAAAAATTAGATAAAAAACAAAGATCAGTAACTGTAACTTTCATGTCAATAAAGAATAACCTAAATTTCCACTGAGACACTCAATTATATCAGTAAAATCAACAAAATTAAATGAAAACCCGAGATTCTAAACGGCTTGATTCAATAAAAGCAGCTCATGAATCTGAAAAAACAAAATCAAGTACCAGAATGGAGGACTATCTGGAAATTATTTCTGAATTAGTTGAATTGAAAGGATATGCTACAACATTAGATATCTCAAGATACATGCATGTTAGTGCACCTAGTGTAACAAAAATGCTTCAAAGGCTAGACGAAGCAGGATTTTTAGAATATGAAAAATATCACGGAATAAACCTAACTTCGAAGGGAACTCAAGTTGCCGAAGGAATTAGACAGAAACATGGAATTTTACTTGAATTTTTTGAAATTTTAGGGGTCGGTTATGATACTGCCAATCAAGATACAGAAGGAATCGAACATCACCTTAACCCCAAAACAATTAAACAGTTAAGAAAGTTCATCACATTTCTTAAATCAAATCCAAAAATAATTAAAGAATTCAATAATCTTTAAGAAAAATCTGAATATCATTTTTTGATGATGCAAATTCCATAAGATCCCTACCAGTTTGTGAACGCCTGGGGATTTTAATTTGTCCCTTTCTACCAATTCGTTCTGAAGATAAAAGATTTCCATTAACAAAAATTTCTGCATATTGAGAAGCATATTTTCTACCAACATCAATTAAAAAAGAGGTTTTAGATTCATTAAATGAAAATGATAACGAATTTGAATTAAATAATTCAGAGTTATTTTCTCTTTCAACAACATCAACATGAATATTCAAAATTTTTTCAATTTCATTAATTTTACTTCCTCCACGACCAATAATAGATGGAATGACATTAGAACTCACTTTTACACGGACACTATTTTCACTTAATAATTCCACTATAGCATCAGAATCAAATTTTTTAAAAAATTCAGATATTTTATCTTCAGCTAATTTTTGAATACTATTTTTATTTTTTTTATTTACTGGAATGAGTACATTCTCTTCACCAAATGTATAAATTTCATATTCAAGATTTTGATCATAAAAGTTTCTAATCTCAATTACAGGTCTTGCTAAATCAGATTCAGTCATTCCAGAAGGAACTTTAACTTTTAATTCTAATTCATAGACATTTTTTATTTCACCCCCGTGAACAAAAACTACAGTATCAAGTATACTAGGAATCATACCAAGTTCTATCTTTCCAATAAATCTTTGAATTGCATCAATTGGAGCATTTGCATGAATGACTCCAACCATGCCAACACCAGTTAATCTGAGATCTGCAAACGTTCTAAAATCTTCTTTTCTTCTAACCTCATCAAAAATTACATAATCAGGTCGTACCAGTAATAAAATATCTGCAGAATTATCAAAACTTCCATCCAATTTGCTATATTGGGTAATCCCAGAATCAACCTGTAAATCACGAGGAGATTCAAAAGTTTTAACAATTTTTTGCTGTGAATTGTAGAAATTTGCCAGTCCAGAGGCAAGTGTACTTTTTCCAGAACCAGGAGCACCAGAAATAACTATCCCTTCGGCGCGTTGTGAAAATCTATCCATTAGTTTTTCAGGAAGCGAGTATTCCATCAATGACATTTTTTTAATTGGATGAACTATAGTTACTTCATAATTTTCAGAAAATGGTGGAAAAGTAATCACAATTCTATAATCTCGATATTGAATTACAGTGGCTCCATTTTTTGTTAAATCCGGAAGAATTTTTTGATTTTTGCATAAATCAAGTATTTGAGATATTAGTTCTTTTAAATTTTCAAGTGTTAGTTTTTCTTCGGAAATTTTTTCAAGTGTAAAGTTTCCAGGAAATCCACGTTTAGCAAGAGGGAATTCATTTTCTTTAAGATGAATACTCATTGTCTGTGAATCAAAATATTTTTCAAAAGTAGGATTTTGAGTTAAATTATCATCTGAAAGTAAAATGGAAGAAACTCCTTTTGATGTGGCAAGAATATTTTGTAGATTATCAGATGTTACTAATGTTGCTTGAAATTCTTTTGCAAAATCAATAATTTTTGAATCAATTCTACCAACTTTAGCAAATTTTACATCATCACTAGTTACATGATCACCAGTAGTTGTAAAAACATAATTTTTTTGATTGCATAATATTCTAATTTTTGTGATTTGTTCCAATCCAGTAAACCCTTCAGGATAATTCCTAGAAGCCTGAGATTGTAATTCATCAAAAACTGGTTGAGGCAGTATTATTTCACATTCATTATAATTTTTAGAATCAAGGTGCGAAAGAAACAATCCATTAATTATAACACTAGTGTCAGGAACAAATTTTTCCATCTAAAATACCCTATTGTGTGATCTTAAATTACTTTATCAGTAGGAACTATAGAATCCAAAAAATCAAGGTACCAGGAGAACCGCAGTGCCCACAATTACAAGAAACCCAATAAAGAGAAAAGATCTTTCACGATGATCCCTCAATAATTTTGGTTCGGACATGAAGGGCATTGATTTATCAAATATTTTAAAACAAATATCATAATCTTAAGAAATTATGATACAATCAAAGTAGATCAAAGAAAACAAGCTATGGAAACTAAAATTGCTCACAACGGGTAAAAAATTCACAAATTATAACAAATACTCATGACAGACACAGAAAAGAATCATGATTTTTACAATCATTGTAATGAATATTTTGATTTTTTAAGAAAAGAGGGAAAAACAGATTTTGAATTTGAAGATGAGTATTTCTTCACACTGCCAGCCATATCTAATCATAATTAATCATAAGATATAGGAATGGGACAATAAAAATAGTAATTATGCTAGAACCGATTCAAGTATCAAATAAAATTATTGAAAGAAGTAAGAAATATTCAATTGATTATTGTGATGTAAGATTCGAAGAAAAAGAAAGAAAATCATGTTTGTTTGAAAATAATGAAATTGAATCAATTAAATCAGAAAGAGATGTTGGATATGGAATAAAGTTTTTAAAAAATAACACATGGCATTTTTTTTCAATTACAGATCCAATAAACTATAATCAAATTGAATCAAATTTAGATACGATTTTTAAAAATTCAGAAAGTAATCAAAATAATAATAAAAAAGACATTACATCTATACCCATCACAAAAACTGAAATTGATTATTCATTCAAGGAAAAACCCAATATTGATGAGATTATAAAAATTTCCAAAGAATGCAGTCACATAATTCACGAGTATAAAAAAATTAAAAAGTCCATAATTAATCCATGGTTCACAGATAATACAAAAATTTTTATCAATTCAGAAGGAAGTGAAATAATACAGAAATTTTCAGATGTAGTTTTTGAAATAAATGTGATTGCCCATGAAGAAGGCATTACACAATCAATAAATGCCACAGAAGGAGGTAGAGGAGGATTAGAATTAATCACAGACAAAAATAAGATATTTGAAACAGCCAAAAGAATAGCCTCAAAATCAGTTGAATTGCTTTCTGCAAAAACAATCAAAGAAGAAAATGCATCAGTTGTGATGAATCCAGATTTTGTCGCACTATTAACCCATGAAATTCTAGGGCACCCATCTGAAGGAGATCGAGTTCTAGGTAAAGAGATTGCTTGGGCAGGAGGGTCATGGTGGAAAGGAAAACTTAATGAAAAAATTGGTTCAGAATCTCTTAATGTTTTTGATGATCCAACATTAGAAAAAACTTTAGGATGGTATTATTTTGATGACGAAGGAGTCCAAACAAAAAGAACAGACATAATCGAAAAAGGAGTTTTGAAAAAGCATTTTCAAAGTAGAGAAACTTCAAAAATTTTCAATACAGACCCGACTGGAAATATGAGAGCCACCAATTTTAGATATGTTCCGCTAATCAGAATGGCATGTACATGTATTGGACAAGGAGATTACAAGGTTGATGAAATGATTAGCGAGATTAAGGATGGGTATTTGATTTCAGATATGAAAATTCCATCAATAGATATGAATCGATATAATTGGAGCATATCATGTCAATATGCAAATAAAATTGAAAATGGTGAAATTACAGATTTACTAAGGGATGTAATCGTGATGGGCACAGCTCCTGAATTTTTTAATTCAATTGATGCCTGTGGAAATGATTTCACAGTAAGACCAATTGTTAATTGTGGAAAAGGTGATCCAATGCAATCAATGATAATGGGAAATGGGGGACCATCAATAAGAGGGAAAGCAACTGTAAAGAGTGTAGATTAAATGAATAATACAATTGAGAAAATAAAACAACAAGTGATTAATTGTAAAAAATGTAAATTGAGTGAAACTAGAACAAATGCAGTTCCTGGAAAAGGAAATTTCAAGGCAGATGTTATTTTAATTGGTGAGGCGCCGGGTAGAAATGAAGATAAAAATGGAGAACCATTTGTGGGAGCTGCTGGAAAAAGACTTGAAGAGGCATTAAAAAAAACAGGAATTGAAAGAAAAGATGTCTATATTACAAATGTAGTAAAATGTAGACCACCCTCAAATCGAGTTCCTATTGACGAAGAGCGAAAAGCATGTCAAGATTACATTAAAAATGAAATTAAGATCATTCAACCAAAAATTATTTGTATTTTGGGAAATACCGCATTTAATTCCATGTTAGGAGGTGGAGAAATTACCAAATTTAGAGGTAAAACGGTTAGAAAAAATAATCAAATCTATTTTCTTACAATTCATCCTGCTGCAACTATCTACAATCAAAAATTAATTCAAATTCTAGATGAAGATATAGAACGACTGTTTTCGCTAGTAGATAATTTAAAAAAATCATTGGAGGTTTCAATAGATATTGAAATCTCTTCCTAGAGAATTTTATTACAGTAATACACTTCAACTAGCAAAAAATTTGCTAGGAATGAAAATTGTGAGAGTTTCAAATGACAAAATTTTATCAGGTATTATTTCAGAAACTGAAGCATATAGGGCATCAGATGATCCTGCAAGTCATGCATACAAAAAAATGTCAAATAGAAATAAACCAATGTTTGGTGAGGTAGGTTTTGCCTATGTTTATTTCACATATGGAATGCATTTTTGTTTTAATGTTGTAGGAAGAAGTAAAAATTACAAAGCAGGGGCAGTGCTTATTCGTTCTATAATACCAGTAGACGGAATTGATCAAATGATTAAGAACAGAAAAATCAATGATTTGAAAAACATCTCAAACGGTCCTGCAAAATTAACTCAAGCATTAAAAATTTCCAAAGAAGATAACGGAGTAGATCTTGTAAATAATTCAAAATTATTCATTACAAACGGAGTTACTCCTGAAAAAATCACATCTTCACCTAGGATAGGAATCAGTGTAGCCACAGAGAAAAAATGGAATTTTAAGATGATTTGTTAGAATCTTCATCATCAACTAATGTCCATGGTGCAAAACGACCTAAAATCCTAGTCCAATCTAATCTTAAAAGCAAAATAATTACCGCAGCCATACTTATTCCAAAAACAACAATTCCAATGTAAATGGGAGTAGAATCATCAATATTTTCTAAAAATGGTTCAACAAGAGAAAATCCTAGATAATGTGAGATAGCTACAATGATGTAACTTAAGACAATTTTTCCAGCCAAAGTTGCTACAAAAAATCTTTTTGGATTATACTTTGCTAAACCTAATGGAACATAAACTAAATCATCAGGAATGGGGGTAGCAGCTGCAAAGAATGCGGCTGCTGCACCATATCTTTTGACAAGACGTTCAAAAGGACGCATTCGTTTTCTTGTTTTTTCTGCAATAATTTTTCTTCCCCCATAGCTTACATAGAAAATAATTTGTTTTGCAATTGTAGCAGTTATTGCAGAAAGTAGTGCTAGAATATGAAGATCGAATTGGTCACCAACTGCCATGGTTGCCAATAACAAGAATCCGGGTAATGGGATGAAGGGAACCAAAGAACCAAAAAAATTAACCAATGCTAAACTGAGATATCCTAATTCAGGAGCAAAAGGGAATAAATCAACAAGATCCACATGGATTGTTTCTACACGAGATATTTAATTAAACCCAAAATCATTCTAGGATCATTAAAATATCTAATTTTTGAGTGATAGACATGGTAAAAAAAGATCAGCAAGAAATCTGTGACTCTATAGCAAAAATTAGTCCATACATTAGATTTGTAGGGGTAATTGGTGAAAGCGGTGAGTTGTTAGCGTATAAAAGAAGAACAGATTTAGTACCACTTCTTAATGAAAAAAATACTCAGTATCAATTTTCTCATATCGCAATAAAAACCGACCTTGAAGGATTTTTTGATAAAAATCTTGGAGAGATAGAATTTGTCTGGGAAGAAAGAAAAAAAGTTCAAACCATTTCATTTGCAATAAAAAAATCCAGAGTATGGGTATCAATTGATAAAAAAGTCATCAGATCAGAAATGTTAAGAATAATTGATGCATGCCTTCCAGTTGTCAAGAAATTCTCATAAATTGAAATGCCCTTACTGTGAAATTGATCTAGACTCATTAAACATGTCAGAAGGTCTTAAGCATATACTAGAACATAAAAAGAATAATCAATCTTAACTTATTTTTAACAGAACAAGTAAGAAAAATAGTGACAGATACAAATGAAATTGAAAAAATAATAGATGAAATTTCATTTATTAAAACAAAATCAAAAAATTATGAAGATATGGAAGTAGAAGAGATTAGCAATGAATTACGAATGATTATGGAATTTGAACAAAAAGCAGTTAAAAAAATTGAAGAGTTTGAACAAAAATCAAAAGATAAAGATTTTGTAGAATATCTTAAAATGATTTCAAAAAACACAACACAAAGAGAAATTTCAAAAATTCAGGAAATATATTTGCAAAAAATTGATGAGAAATATCTTAAAAAATAAAATTATTCTTTCTCATCATATAACCAGCATCTAACATATCCAGTTTCTGTTATGAACTTTGGAGGAATTGATTCACATTTCTCAAAAGCATGAGGACATCTATCAACAAATTGACACTTAGTAGGCATCATGTTTAACCTTGGAGGAACTCCTTCTATTGATTGAGGTTTTTGACCATTAAGAGTTGGAATTGATTTCAATAGGGCTTGAGTATAGGGATGTTTTGGATTAGAGTAAACATCATCTAAGGAGCCAAATTCAACCATGTTTCCACCATACATAATTCCAATTTTATCAGAAATTTCAGATAAGACGCCTAAATCATGAGTGATAAACATGAAAGACATACCTTTAGTCTTTAATTTTTTTAATGTGTTAATGATTTGAGCTTGAGTTAAGACATCTAAAGCAGTAGTAGGTTCATCAGCAATAACAAATTTGGGAGATAAAATTAATGCCATAGCAATGATTACTCTTTGTTTCATACCTCCGCTTAGTTCATGAGGATACTTGGAAAGGATATCATGGGATAAATTAACAGTTGCAAGCGAGTCTTCAATTAGTTTTTCTTTGTTACCTGAAAAATGATGTTGAGTTAAAATTTCCAAAAATTGTTCATTTATAGTAAAAACAGGATCCAGAGAATTCATTGCTCCTTGAAAAATCATGGAAATTTCTTTCCATCTAAATTTCTCATTAAATTCTTGATCAGAGATAGATAGCAAATCTTTACCATTAAAAATTATTTTACCCTCTGAATCCCCATTTTGTATAGATCGGATTAAAGATAATCCCAATGTACTTTTTCCGCATGCACTCTCACCTGCAATTCCAATTGATTCTCCAGAAGTAATTGAAAAATCAACATTAGTCACTGCATAAACGGATTCTTTTTGAGTATGATATTGTGTTGAAAGAGAAGACACATCGAGAAATTTCATATGATTACTATGAAATACTGACATTTTTGTTTTACATAAGATTAGAGAATCTTATCAGTCACTAAGGATATAAACAACATCACTAAAATTAAAAAAATCGATTCAAATGATGCTTCCAATATGTATTTTTGATGCAAAAAATCAGGTATTATGCCCACAGTGCGAAACAAAATTAGAATCTGGAAAAATTTCCAAGTCAGATATTGAAGCATCATTTATTCTTGCAAAAACTGCAAAAACAGTTTCAGATGTTGATAATTTTTCATTGTTTTCATGTAAAGAATTTCAAGGAAATTACGTAATTTCACTTGCAAAAGAGGACATAATTAGGATCAGACAAAGCAGAACTCTGTATAGAGTATTACAGGAGCAATTTAAGGGAAAAATTTGGCTGGTTGAAGCAAATGAATCAGATAAACAATTTATCGAGGATTTGTTTTTTCCAACAAAAATCCTATCTATCAATTCAGTATGGGCACCAGGAGGATTACAAAAGACAAAAGCAGTTGTTTCAGGTAGATGGACCTCCAAATTTCCAATAAATATAGATCATGTCAAGGATATCGTAAAAAGAGCCCGAAACCTTGACATTGATATAGAATTTGAGGTACAGAAAAGGTAAGAAAAATGGTTTTTGTTAAAACGCACGATATTTCAGAAATAACGTCAGAATTAATTGGAAAACAGGTAGTATTAGGAGGTTGGATTGAAGATTTACGAAAATTAGGAAAAATGTCTTTTATTACATTAAGGGACATTTCTGGAATTTCCCAAATTATTGTCAAAGGTCAATTGAATGAAAATCTGGGAGAAATTAACAGACAAAGTGTTGTAAGCATTAAAGGGATAGTACAAGAAACCAAAGCACGAGATTTCAAATTTGAAATCAATGCTGAGGAGATTGAAGTTTTAGGAAAAGCAATTCATCCATTACCTGTGGACCCAATTGGTAGAGTTGAAAGCAATATTGACACAAGATTAAATCATAGAGCATTAGATATGAGAAATCAAAAAACTGCATCAATTTTTAAACTGAGACATTACGTACTTCAGTCATTACGAAAAACATTATCTGAGAAGAAGTTTCTTGAGATAACAACACCAAAAATTATAGGAAGTGCAAGTGAAGGAGGTGCAAATCTTTTCTCATTAGAGTATTTTGGAAAAAAGGCATACCTTGCACAAAGTCCACAACTTTACAAAGAGCAAATGACAATTGGTTTAGAAAGAGTTTTTGAGATTTCAAATTTCTATAGAGCTGAAAATTCTCACACAGGAAGACACCTTAGTGAATTTACAAGTATTGACATCGAAGCAGCATTTATGGACTATAGTGATGTGATGGATGTTTTAGAATCTCTTGTCATGGAGGTTTACAAATACACTTCAGAGAATTGTAAACAAGAACAAGAAAACATAGGTCATAAAATTGAAGTTCCAAAATCACCGTTTGAACGAGTTACATACAATCAATGTGTGGAGGAATTAAAAAGTGAAGGTGAAAAGATTGAATTTGGAGATGACTTGTTAGACTCTCATCTCAGAATAATTGGTGAAAAACATCCGGGATTTTTCTTCTTGACAGATTGGCCACTAAAACTAAAACCATTTTACATTAGAGCAAAAGATGAAGACCCAACACTTTCACGTTCATTTGATTTACAATTTGGATATCTAGAACTTTCCTCAGGAGGAACCAGACTTCATAATCCAGAAATGCTTAGAAACAGATTGAAGGAACAAGGTCTGGACCCTAGTCAATTTGGAGATCATTTGAAAGCATTTGATTGGGGAATGCCCCCACATTCTGGTTGGGGAATGGGATTAGACAGACTAATGACTACATTGATTGGAATTGATAATGTACGTGAAGTAGTACTTTACCCAAGAGATCCCGATAGATTACACCCATAATTCATTCAGATTTTTATTATTTCAAATTTAGAAGAAAATATGATTGAAAAAGATGATGCAAAAAAAGTCCTAGAAGTAATTGGCAATAATTTGATTGGAGTATCACATGACTCAAAGAGTTTTGTGAAACTACCAGATGAATTCTGGGGATATTTTGCCAGAGGTCACGATACAAAAGGAAACTTTGGAGTGATTGTAACATATTCTGAAAATGGGCAAGATGTTGATGAATTAATCAAAATGTACGAAGATTGGGTTAATAAAAATAAATCAAAATCAGAATAAATTATTTGGTTTCAAGTAATAATTTTCTGTAACCCTGACATTCCTTACATATGGGTTTATCTTTGTATTTTGGATTTCCTTCTTTAATTTTTAAGGTACCATCAGCGAGTTTACAAATACAACATTTAACCATAAAAAATCAAAGGATATCTAATTAATAAAAATTAGGAATTTTGAAAAAGAGATAAATTCAAAGATGAGGATCTATTATAGTGTACAAATGTGATTTTTGTGGTTCAAATTTTGGAGACAGAGTATGTTATTTTTGTGAAAGGGATTGCTGTACATCATGTATGGTAGACGATAGAACAAGATGTAAAGAATGCTACATTAAAAAAAGAAAACTAGGATGGAAGAAAATCATCAAGAGAAACAAAGTTGTTTTAATTTTTATTGGTTGTTTGTGGTTTTATGCAGTTTTTCCAGGACCATTTTTACCAGGACTTGATCCTAACTTTTATGCAATTTCAGTTGTTGCAGCATTACTAATTATGATTCCAATCTGTTTAGCGTTATTTTTTTGGTCATTGAATCCACCAAAATCAGATTTAAAAAGAAAAAAAGACTAGAGTAATTTTGTAATTTCTCTTGTAAATTCAGAAGTGGTTTTATCTCCACCAATATCTTTGGTTTTCAAACCCTTTTTGACTAAATCAAAAATTACTGATTCAATTTTTGTACCTACATCAAAACATTTTGAATCATTGTTTTTCTTGCCCAACCAATCAAACATCATTTTTAATGATAAAAGAAATGATGAAGGGTTTGCAATATTTTGTCCTGCAATATCAAATGCTGCACCATGAACGGGTTCAAACAATGCAAAATTATCTCCAATATTAGCTGCAGGTGCCATACCTAATCCTCCAACAACTTGAGACGATTCATCAGATAGAATGTCGCCAAATAGATTCGTTGTAACAATTACATCAAATTTTTGTGGTTGCCTAATCAGATTCATAGCGCATGCATCAACATACATCTCTTCAAATTCTATCTGAGGATACTCTCTGGAAATTTCCTTACAAGAATCAGCAAAAAGTGTGTCAGTTACACGCATTACATTTGATTTGTGTACACATGTGACTTTTTTCATATTGTTTCTTTGAACTGCAGTCTCAAATGCATATTTGGCAATTCTTTTGGATGCCTTTTCTGAGATAATTCTTAGAGCAACAGCAGCGTCACCAAGACGAAATTCCTTCCCAGTATACAGATCTTCAGTATTTTCTCTTACTATTACCATATCAATATCATCTCTTAATGCAGGCATTTGTGGATATGATTTTGCCGGACGAATGTTTGCATACAAATCAAACATTCGTCTTAAAACAACTATAACATCTGCTGCGCTCTCACCTACAGGAGCTTTAAGACATACATCTGAATTTTTTATTGATTTAACAGTATCTTCAGGTAAAGCATTTCCAGTTTGTTTTAATGCAATATCTCCTGCAAGTAGTTTTTGTATATCAAATTTTAAATCAGTTTTATCATGAATTGTTTCAAGAACTGAAATTGCTGATTCAGATAATTCAGGACCAATTCCATCGCCAGTAATCAAGGAGATTTTATACATAATTATTCAAAACATGTTTTTTAGTTAGTTTGTTTTTCTTGTAGGATTTTTTTTAGCATGATTCTGTTTATAGCGTCAATAACAGCTTTGACTGAAGTAGTTACAATATCTTCACCAACAGATTTTGCTGAGACTTTGTTTCCCATTGCATCTTCTACTTTAACAGTTACTTCACACAAAGCACTAGAACCACCGCTGATTGATGCCAGACCATAATCTTTGATACGGATTTCGGAAAGTTTTCCTGTAATTTTCTGAATTGCATTTAGAGCAGCGTCAACTGGACCCACACCATAATCAGTTCCAACATGATCTTCTCCATTTACATTTAATTTTACAAATGCATATGGCATTGTTCCAATTCCAGTAGATACTGAAAATCCGGTTAGTTGTACCAATCGCTTTAATTCTTTATCACCCATTACTTCACTAGCGATAGATAGAAGTTCAACATCAGTCAATTGTTTTCCTTGATCACCAATCACTTTTACTTTATCCAAAATTTGTTTTGATTGAGATTCACTTGGTTTTACACCATATTCAGCAAGCATAGCATTCATTCCGTGAACTCCTGCATGTTTTCCTACTTGAAGCCATCTCTTCCTTCCAACTAATTCAGGGCTAATTGGTTCATAGGTTAGAGGATTATTTAGAACACCATGAGTGTGAATACCAGATTCATGACCAAATGCATTTGCTCCTACAATTGCTTTATTTGGTTGGACAATAATTCCAACAGTTTTTGAAATATATCGTGATGTCTCATAGATTAATTCAGATTTGATATTAGTTTCATATTTTTGATCATAAGGCAAACATTTGAGTGCCATAGAAAGTTCTTCAAGAGAAGCATTGCCTGCACGTTCACCAATTCCGTTAATTGTAACATGTGCACATGCAGCACCTGCATGAATTCCTGCCAACGAATTTGCAACAGCCAATCCAAAATCATTGTGACAATGAACACTGACTGGAAGTTTTGTTGCCTCAATAGTGTCTTTAGTTATTTGAGCCATATATTCAGGAGTGGAATAACCAACAGTATCAGGAATGTTGACTCTATCTGCACCAGCTTTTGCAACTTCACCAAAAACTTTTTTCAAAAATTCTCTATCAGTTCTAGATGCATCTTCTGCTGAAAATTCTACTTGTAAGCCACGGGATTTACCATATTCGACTGCTTCAATTGCTTTTTCTAATGCTTGTTCTCTTGTCATTTGAAGTTTGTATTGTAAATGAATATCAGATGTAGCAATGAATGTATGAATATAATTTAGACCTGCATCAACTGCAGCATCAATATCTTTTTTGATTGTTCTAGTAAGACCAGTAATTTCACAAGATAATCCCTCAGAAGTAATCATCTTAACTGCTTTTGATTCACCTTCAGAAATTACTGGAAATCCTGCTTCAATTGCATCTACACCTAATTCATCTAATTTTTTTGCAATTGAGAGTTTTTGATCTGGTGATAAAGAAACACCGATTGTTTGCTCTCCATCTCTTAAAGTGGTATCAAAAATTCTTACTTTCAATCTGCACCACTTCTTTGTAATGCTGCAACACCAGTACGTGCAACATCAATAATTCCAAAGGGTTTAGCCAATTCTTCAAATGCTTTAATTTGATCAGGGGTTGCAGTTAATTCAACCATAATTGAGTCTTTTTTAACATCATGAACTTTTCCCCCATAGGCATTTGCCAGTTTATTAATTTCCATACTATCATTAGCATTACGTATCTTTATCTTAAAAATACTGAGTTCTCTAAATACAGATTTGTGCTCATCTAAACGCTCGACTTTAACAGTATCAATCATTTTATCGAGTTGTTTTACAATTTGATCTATTTGTTTTTCATCACCAATTGTGGTAATGGTCATTTTTGATAATTCAGGATTCTCAGTTACCCCTACAGAGATACTATCAATATTGAAATTTCTAGATCTAAACAAGTGTGTAACTTGAAATAAAATTCCCGGTTTATTTTCTACAAGAATTGAAAGAATTGCCCACATCTTTATCACTATGATGGTAAAATCATGTCCTTTAATGAAGTTCCAGGTGCAACAAAAGGCAATACATCTTCTTCAGGATCAATTGGGATATCAATTACAGTTGCAACATCACTGCTAAGAGCATCTTTGATTGCTTTATCTAATTCATCCATTGATTGTGCACGAATTCCTTGAGCACCATACGATTGTGCTAATTTCACATAGTCAGGACATTTTCCTTGATCAACACCAATCATTCTTCTATCATAAAATGTTCTTTGCCATTGAGCAACCATTCCCAATGTGAAATTATTTAGTAAAAATACGATGACAGGAATATCTTCTAAAACAGCAGTAGCAAGAGAATTCTCAGTCATTGAAAAACTGCCATCACCTGCAATATCTACAACAGGTACGTCGGGTCGTGCAACTTTAGCACCGATTGCTGCAGGGAATCCCCAACCCATTGTACCTAATCCAGTAGAACTAAAGAATGTTCCAGGTTGAATTACATCATAAAATAATGATGCCCACATTTGGTGTTGTCCAACTTCTGTTGTAATGATAGATTCCTTTGGTAAAAGTTCTCTTAATTTTCTCAATAATTTTGCAGCACCCATTTCACCAGGATGGAGTTTTAGATTTTCACGCCAGTAAGCTCTTGTTTCTTTAACATGTTTCACCCATTCATTTTCTTCTGTTTTTTTAATTGCTTTTTGAAGTAATAATTTTACCATTACTCGAAGTGAAACTTTGACATCACCAATAACTGCAACTTGAGTAGTTTGATTCTTTCCAATTTCTGCAGGATCAACGTCCATGTGAATAATTTTCAGATTCTTTTCAAATGCTTCAAAGGTTCCTACAGACCTATCTGAAAAACGTGTACCAATTGCCAAAACACAATCAGCTTCAGACATAATTTTATTTGCTTCAGCGTGACCGTGCATTCCAATTGGACCTAGAGATAATGGATGAGTTTCAGGAAATGCGCCCTTTCCCTTGAATGTTGTAACTACTGGAAGCATTAATGTTTCAGCAATTGCTTGTAATTCAGCAAAAGCTGAAGAGATAATGGTTCCACCACCAGCTAAAATAACTGGTTTCTGGGAAGAGAGAAGCATATCGATTGCTCTTTCAACATTTACGATATCAGGATCAGAATAAGGATGATATCCTCGAATTTTAAAAATTTCTGGAAATTCCATAGGAGCTTCATTTTGTTGGACATCTTTTGGAATGTCAATCAATACAGGTCCAGGTCTTCCAGTCTCTGCAATATAGAAACCCTTTTTCACTACACTTGGAATTTCTTGTGCAGTTCTTGGTTGAAATGCGTACTTGACACAAGGGTTTGCCATTCCAATAATATCACTCTCTTGAAAAGCATCTCTTCCAATCATTGCGACAGGAACTTGTCCAGTAATTGCCACCATAGGAGCAGAATCCGCTTGAGCAGTTGCAATACCAGTTAGAATGTTTGTTGCACCAGGACCTGAGGTTGCAAAACAGACTCCAGGTTTTCTACTAACTCTACCAAATCCATCAGCCATATGTGCAGCTGATTGTTCATGTCTAACAAGAATATGACGAATATTACATCGTGCAAATTCATCATACATTGGAAGATTTGCACCTCCAGGTAATCCAAATACCTGCTTTACACCTTCTTTTTCCATTGCAGTCATGAGCGCTTTGGCGCCTGTCATTGTTTCCATATTATTTCACCAAATTTTTTTCCATAATTTTAATGTGTTATAGTTTAGTGACTAATCTAAAGGAGTAATAACAACTCACAATTTTTTGGTAATCTTTTATTCATTGAAATCAAAAAAATAACCAAATTTTGATTAATAAAGATTCTCTATCAAACTTTTGACACTATGATTAATCTCATAAGACTTAAACTTAGAATCTAACGGATTTGATTAAACATGTCAGATAATGAAGAAATTATCAGAGTTATTGAATCACTGTTTGAGGCAGGTATTTCAAAAGATACTGGGATATTAAGAGAAATTCATTTGAATGATCCAAAATTTTCTAGTTTTAGTGATTTGCCACCATTTGATCTAAAAGATTTCCAGACAACAATTGAATTAGAAGAATTACGATTTGTCAGTATTTCTGATTACAGTTATCAGATAAAGAATCCAAAAATAAGTATTTTTGATGATATGGCAATTGTGGCAATGGAATTAATTCAAAAAGGAATGTTGGTGGATAATAGAACATACACTGGTGAACATATGGAAATTCATGGAAGAGCATCATTTGTGTTGGTAAAAACTCCAGAATGGAAGATAGCACATTTCCATCTATCTAGAACAGACTAGATATTTTATTTAGAATTGGGTTTTTGGTTGTTTGGTTTTTTGTTTTGTTTGTTGTTTGGTTTGTTATTCTTGTTAGGATTATTATTTGGTTTTTTGTTTTGAGTGTTTGGTTTATTGTTATTTTTTTTAGGATTGCTGTTTGATTTTTTTTGTTTGTTGTTTGGTTTGTTATTCTTGTTAGGATTGTTGTTTGGTTTTTTGTTTTGTTTGTTAGAATTCTTTTTGTTTTTAGATTCTTCATTAATGAGTTGTTTGTAAATTTTAAAGGCTTGATCGACATTTGCATTTCCATGAACAATTGCTCTAACTGCACGAATCATTGCCACTGGATGATCAGATTGCCAGATGTTTCTTCCCATATCAACACCAACAGCACCACCTTTGATTGCATTGTATGTTAATTGCAAAGCATCACGTTCAGGAATTTTTTTACCACCAGCAACAATAATTGGAACTGGACATGATTGAACAACTTTTTCAAAGTTTTCACAATAGTAAGTTTTTACAATATGGGCACCTTGTTCTGCTGCCATTCTACATGCAAGTGAAAGATATCTAGCATCTTTTCCTAATTCTTTTCCAACCGCAGTAACAGCTAATACAGGAATTCCATAAGATTCTGCCTCACTAACTAATTTTCCCAAATTCACAACTGTTTGATATTCATATTTTGAGCCAACAAAGATGGACATTGCTAATGCACTTGCATTGAGTCTGATTGCGTCCTGAATGGATACTGTAATGTCTTCTTGTGAGAGGTCATCTCCAATAATACTTGAACCGCCAGACACTCTGAGTACCATAGGAGTGTTTGTTTCAGGTGCAACGGAGGTTCTTTGAACACCTCTAGTTAGCATTAAAGAGTCACAATATTTCAAAAGAGGGGCAATTACTTTTTTTGGATTTTCTAATTTCTCAGTTGGTCCAAGAAAATAACCATGATCAACTGCCAACATTAAAGCACGGTTATTGTGTGGTTTGATAATACTAGATAATCTATTTTTTAATCCCCAATCCATGTGGGCGGTTTGAAAATACCTTTCTTAAGCCTTTCTCATTTAGTAATGATAATTTTCATGGCACCCTCTCCAGTTCTAGCATGTTCAAATGCCTTTTGAGTATCCATTATAGAGTATTTGTGAGTGATTAAGGATTCAACATCAATTTGTTTTGATTCAATCAAGTTTAGTGCTTCTTTAGTATCAGAATCAGATGCAGCATAACTTGTAACCAAAGTAATTTCTTTTGAATAAATTTTACTCATATCAAGATTAATTTTTGCACCTTTAGAAGGAACACCAAACATCATAATCGAGCCACCTTTCCTTACCATTTCAATTGCATCTTCAAGTGGTTTCAGACTACTTGTTGCAACAATCGCAACATCAACACCGATTTCATTTGTATGTTGTGAAATTTTTTCAAATCTCTTTTCATCCATAGAATTAATTGATTCTGTGATATTGAGTTTTTTTGCAAAATCTAATCGAAAATCATTTACATCAAAACAAAATATTTTAGAGAATTTTTTTGCTTGTGCAATTTTAACATGCATCATTCCGGTGGGACCAACTCCAAAAATAGCAACACTATCTCCACTTTGGTAATTGAATTTGGTCCATGCTCTAACACAGCATGCAAGAGGTTCAATCATTGCTGCTGCTTCAAAAGATGTTGATTCAGCAATTTTTAAAACTCCACCATGAGACACATTCCATGCTGGAACTACATACTGTTCAGATAATCCACATGGGGAGAGATTTGTTTCATAGTATTTTTTACACATTGTTTCGTTTCCATGATTGCAAAAATGGCAATCATAGCACGGAACATGATGATGTGTAAAAACACGATCACCCTTTTTAAAATCAGTAACATCATTTGCAACATCAATTACTACTCCTGCAGGTTCATGTCCTAAACGCATAGATGGTTGACCATATTCACCAAATACTTTTTCCAAGTCTGAACCACATATTCCACATGCATGCATTTGAACTAAAATTTCACCAGATGACAAGTCAGGAGTTTGTGAATCAGATACAGAGATTACAGATGGCTCTTTGACAAAAGCAGTTTTCATACAAATTTACGTTTGAATTGAATATAAGTAGATTAAAAATTTAGACACCAAGAATCTTTTTGAGCATTACTCTATAGTCTACTTCACTTTTTTCACTACCAGTTGCAGGTAATGCAAATACAAGAGTTGATTTTTGAGCTCTTAATTGTGTCAATTGATCATTGATTGGTTCAGAAATATCATCACTTACCAAAACAAGTCCAACATCTGAGTCATCAGTTAATTTTTGAATTTCAGAGAGGGCATTTTTTGGTGAATCTACAATTTTTCCAGGAACGCCTGCTAATTGAAAACTAGTTACAAAAGATTTGCTTCCAACAGTGAAGATCTTCATCAAGAAAAATTCCCGTTATTACCAATTTAACCCTTTTTGGAGAGATAGATCTGGAAAGATTGATTTAGTTTAGAAATTTAGATAAAACATGTCAGAAATAGATACACAAAAAGATGTTTTTCTCTTTTTGCATGGTAGAATGGATCTTAAAGAAAAAGCAACCAATGCTTTGACTGCAAAGGGATTTTCTGCAGATAAAATCACAATGGCACTACCAACTAAAGTTGGAAATGTTGGAGATTATATGGCAATGTTGTGGATGCCTCCAAATCCAGATCAAATCAAAATTCAGCAAATCACAAAAGTTGAACAAGTTGAACCAGAAGGAATGATTGGTTTGTGGAAAGGAGTTTCAAAGGATGACATTGAATCTATCCCTCTCGGATAATTCTAACTAAATCCTGCACCAAACTCAGAGCCTTTATCTAACAAATCTCCAGAATCTGAATTTTTTAATTTTCTATAAAGTAGAGTTTCATAAACAAGTTTCATAGCTGATTCATCATCTAAATTACAATCAGATTTTATCATGTTCTTGTATTTTTCCAATACAGAATCATCTTGCTCATCAGGAGAAACTCCATCATGAATCATCAAATTAGCAATTTTTTCAATCTCGATATTTTGAGTATTTTCATCCATAGACATCATAGATTATTCTAGTTATTAATGGATTCGAAAGTTTCCCTTAAGATCAGAAATTAATGCAGATATGAAATTTTCAAATTCATCATCAGAAAATATGATTTTTTCAAATTGGTTTGTCTCAATTGCGATTTTGGCAGAATCTAAATGATAACAGTAATCTTTTCCATTTAATTTTCCAAAATAGAATCCAGGACATGAGCAATAAATCGAATCAGGGTCTATCCAATGTTCTTCTCCTTTACCAACAACAGTCCAGATCTTTGTCATGCTTGGTTCAAAAACATGTAACTTTACTCGTTTTTCAGATACCATGAACTCAATTTTTTCAGAATCAGACTTCACAAGAATTTAATCACTTAACCTCAAAATAACTTTGATGTTACAGACAAGAATAGTTCCATCAAAACCCGCACTGATTTTAGAGGGACTAAAAAAATATCTTGTAATCACAGATCTGCACATTGGATTTGAAAGTTCCATGCAATCAAATGAAATATTTCTTGGAAAGAATTCATCAATCCATCAGACAATTGAGGAAGTCGAATCATTAATTGATGATGAAAAACCAGATTCACTTATTTTGCTTGGAGATATAAAATCAAGCGTAAAAGTTATTTCAAAAAACGAATGGGACGAAGTACCACTATTTTTTAAAAAAATTAGTGAGAAATGTGACATAATCACGGTTCCAGGTAATCATGATGGAAATTTGGAGAAACTAATTCCAGATAATATTACAACGATTAGTTCGATTGGTATGATTGATGAAAATATTCTTTTTACACATGGACATACAATGCCGACTGAAAATTTTTCTCAAGTGGAAAAAATTATCATGGGACATGTTCATCCAGTATTTTTTCAAGAAGAGTCAATTATGAATGGTCAAAGAGTATGGGTGTCAATGAAAATAAAAAAAGAAAATATTTTTCCATCATCGTCAGGCGAATTAGAAGTCATTATCATTCCATCTTTTAATAGATACTTTTATGCAACTCATAAAAGAAATTATAAAAAATCAATTTCCCCAATAATAAATCGTGCAGAAATTTTATCTGCAAAAATTGTTTCTCTAGATGGAGTTATTTTGGGAGATGAATCGATAATCAAACAGGTTTTGTAAATTAAGAATAATCATCATATGATTCTATAGGATTTTTTGTAGTTTCATTTGTTCTTAACCACTCTAATGTCTTTACAAATGAATCTGCTAACTCAATGGTAGTTAATACTGGAATTCCTAACTCTAAGGATTTTCTTCTAATTTGATATTCATCTTCTAACATACCAACATATTTTTCCAATGTTGAGGTACTAGGAATATTAATTATAAAATCAATTTTTCGCTCATAAAGTAAATCAGCAATGTTTGGTTTTCTTTGAGGTTCTGAAATTTTATGAACAACATCAATTGTTCCTAATTTTTCTTCAAAGAATTCTTTTGTATGTTCGGTTGCTAAAATTTGGAATCCCAATTCTTTGAGTTTGGCAATAGATGGAAGTAATTTTTCTTTGTTGGTTGAACCACCGACAGTTACAACTGCAGTGCCTTTGTCAGGCAAGTTGAATCCTACTGAAGTCAATCCCTTAGAAAGAGCGTCGTAAAAACTGTCTCCAAAGCATGCTGCCTCACCAGTAGATTGCATTTCAACGCCTAATGCAATATCTGCGCCTTCCAACTGCATAAATGAGAATTGAGGTACTTTGATTCCATAATTATGAATTTTTTGCCACTTGTTTTCAGGAATTTTAGGCAGAGGTTTGTCCAAAATGGCTTTAGATGCAAGTGAAATCAAATTGGTTTTGACAAATTTGGAAACAAAAGGCATTGAACGAGATGCTCTAATGTTTAGTTCAATTACATAGACATGATCATCATGAATAAGAAATTGGAGATTGAATGGACCTTTTACATTAAAGGTTAATGCAATCTTTTTTGTGTATTCAGTTATGGTTTCAATTATTTTGTTACTTAATCTCCAGGGAGGAATACACATCATTGCATCACCAGAATGAACACCTGCACTATCAATATGTTCAACAATTGCACCAATTACAACTTCTTTACCATTACTTACTCCATCAACATCTACTTCCAGCGAGTTTAACATGAATTTTGAAATAACTACGGGGTGATCCGGAGAAACATCTGTTGCCTCTTTGACATATGTCTTTAATTCATCTTGAGACCAAACTACTTTCATTGCAGCACCAGATAATACATAAGAAGGTCTTACAATTACTGGAAATCCCACAGTATCTGCAAAGCTTTTTGCTTCATTCAAATTTGAAAATGCTTGCCATAATGGTTGTTTAATGTGTAGTTTGTCTAGTTCTGCACTAAATTTAGAACGATCTTCTGCACGGTCTACATCGTGTGCAGAAGTTCCAAGAATTTTAACTCCATGTTTTGACAATGATGGTGTTAAATTATTTGCAGTTTGTCCACCAACACAAGTGATTATACCTTTAGGATTTTCAAAATCAACAATATCTAAAATTCGTTCTTCAGTCAATTCTTCAAAATACAACCTACTACAAATATCATAATCAGTTGAAACCGTTTCAGGATTACAATTTACAACAGAGACATTTTTTTCTCCATTTTCTTGCAAACCCCAAACCATGTTTACCGTTCCCCAATCAAATTCAACGCTACTTCCAATCCTATATGGTCCGGCTCCAAGAACAGTGATTCCTTTTTCATCAGCTGAAATTTGAACATCATTGGAATTACCCCCATAAGTCAAGTAGAGATAATTTGTTACAGCAGGCCACTCAGCTGCTAGAGTATCAATTTGCTTTACAGCAGGCACAATTCCATGCTTTTTACGCATGCTTCGAACATCATCAGGGGTTGTATTTTTTGCTCTAGCAATCTGTTTATCTGAAAAACCTTGTTTTTTTGCAGAACGTAGTAATGATTCATCTAGTTCTGAATCTTCTAACTGCTTTTGAGTATCAACAATGTTTTTGATTTTTTCAATAAACCAAGGATCAATTGAAGATAACTGATAAATTCTCTGGACTGAAATTCCCATCTTTAGAGCAATTGCAACATTGTACAAAATTTGATCATCATGATGAGATAATTTGAATTCAATTTCTTCTTCAGTGAATGTTTGTCCATTTGAACGATTCAAAACTAAACCATCGTTTCCAATATCCAGCATACGAATGGCTTTTTGGAATGATTCTTCAAAGGTTCTACCTACTGCCATTACTTCACCAACTGATTTCATTGTTGGACCCAATCTACGATTTACAAGTTCAAATTTTGAGAAATCCCATCTTGGGTGTTTACAAACAATATAATCCAATGAAGGTTCAAAACATGCAGTAGTACTTTTTGTAATTCTATTTACTAGTTCTGATAAATTATATCCCAATCCAATTTTTGCAGACATGTAAGCAAGTGGATACCCAGTTGCTTTACTTGCAAGTGCAGAGGAACGTGAGAGTCTAGGATTGATTTCAATTGCAACATATCTATCAGAATCAGAATCAAGTGCATATTGGATATTACATTCTCCTACGATGCCAACATGTTTTGTTGCACGTAGTGCTGCAGAACGTAACATGTGATATTCATGATTATCAATTGTTTGAGATGGAGCAACAACAATGTTGTCACCTGTGTGAACTTTCATTGAAAGAACATTTTCCATATTACATACAATTACATTATTTCCATCATAGTCTTGCATTACCTCATATTCAATTTGCTTCCAGTGACCAATGTATTCTTCAATTAAGACCTGCCCAACAAGACTTGCTCTAAGACCCCTCTCAACTATCTCGTGTAATTCTATCTCATTATAGGCAACACCTCCTCCTCTTCCTCCTAGTGTGTATGCAACTCGAATAATGACAGGATAACTGAGTTCTTCAGCAGTTTTTTTGGCATCTTCAAAATTTGTGACGGTTCTGCTCTTTAGCACTGGCACGCCTACTTCAGTCATAGAATCTTTGAATAATTGACGGTCCTCTGTTCTCTGAATACCTTTGACTTGAGTTCCAAGAACTTTGACACCATATTTTTGTAAAACATTGTTTTCTTCTAATTTGACTCCACAGTTTAGTGCAGTTTGTCCACCATATGCCAACATGATTCCATCAGGTCTTTCTTTTTCAATTATTGATTCAACATATTGAGGAGTAACTGGTAAGAGATACACTTGGTCTGCAAATCTAGTATCTGTTTGAATTGTTGCAATATTTGGATTGATTAAAACACTTTTGAGACCATCTTCATGAATTGCTTTTAGACATTGACTTCCAGAATAATCAAATTCACCAGCTTCACCGATTTTAATTGCACCACTACCAAGAACAAGTATTTTGTTTAATGATTCGTTTTTTGGCAATTACTTTTTCTCCATTAATTTTTTTAATTCTTCAAAAACAAATTTGCAATCAAATGGTCCTGGAGCAGCTTCTGGGTGAAATTGAACTGCAATGCAATTTTGTTTTTTATGTTTGATTCCTTCAACAGTTTTATCATCAGCGTTTGTAAACCACAAATTAAAATCAGAATTTGCAAGGGATTCAGGCTTTATTCCATATCCATGATTTTGACTAGTGACATAAACCTGATTATTTTCTAAATTAATACAAGGTTTGTTTTGACCTCTATGTCCATATTTTAATTTGTAAGTTTCAGTATTTCCTGCAATTCCAATAATTTGTGCACCCAAACAGATTCCTAATGTTGGAGTGTTTGTTTCAATTAATTTTTTTGCAGTATCAATTGTTGCAGGACAATTTTGTGGATCACCTGGACCACTACTCAATACAACTCCTTTTGGATTATATGACATTATTTTTTCAAATGGAGTGTCCCATGGAACCAATATTGCTTTGTATCCTAAATCACGAACATTTCGAATAATTGCATTTTTTGCACCAGTGTCAACTACCACAATGCATTCATCTTCTGAGCCGAATTGTTTTTCTTGTTTTGTTGAAACTCTATCCATGAATTGCTCAGAATTGTAATTAGGCGCCTGATTGAGTTGTTGTTTTATTTCTTCATCATTAATTGGGGTATCAGATACGGCTAATGCAGCCATCATTACACCACCATTTCGTAGTTTTTTTGTTAATTCCCTAGTATCAATTCCAGAGATACCTGGAACTTTTTCATTAAACAGCCATTCATCTAAAGTCATATGCATATTCCAGTGACTTGCTGTGTGAGATAATTCATGAACTACAAGACCTCTAATTTGCATTACATCAGATTCAAAATATTTTGAAATTCCATCTTCATCTTTTGCAGATGGGTCAGGTACACCATAATTTCCAACAAGAGGGTAAGTTAGAGTAAGAATTTGTCCATTATATGATGGATCAGTTAATGCTTCAGTATAACCGACCATTCCAGTGTTAAAAACAATCTCTCCAAAAACAGTTGTTGAAAAACCAAAACCTTCACCTTCAAGAACAGATCCATCGTCAAAGATCAGTTTTCCAAACTTCTTTGCGTGTTGAGATTTCTTTGTAGTAATTGTGACCCTCGAATAGTCGTAGTCAAAGGGAATTTAAATTTAGTGTATAACTTTTGGAAGAAATTTTTGATCGCAGAAAATCTACAATGCTTGGAATTCTTCACTCCATTTATGATATGCTCGAATCATATCCATGGAGACACTTGGTTTTCTTCTTGCCATGATATCCTTAAAGTCAGATGTAGTAAGATCTCTTGGTTGAATTGGCTCTTCACCTTCTACTGGTTCATGATAATCAGGAGCATTAAAGATCTCATGAACAGTTTTGATTTGTGCTGCTTGACAAATATCTTTAATGTCACTTGCACTATAACCGTCAAATAATTTTGCAAGTTCAGTCGTGTTGACACGATAATCTTTTTTGAGTTTTGCAGTATATTGTTCAAAGAGATTCACTCTTGCTTCAAGAGTTGGCAATGAGACATAGATTCTCTTTTGGAATCTTCTCAAAAATGGCCAATCAAGACTCCATGGTTTGTTTGTTGCACCAATTACATACAACATCAAATCTTTGCCTTTTCCGTTTACACCGTCCATTTCAGTCAAGAATTGGTTCTTGGTTCTTACTTCTCCACCAACCTCACTGTTTCTAGAACCTAAAAGTGAATCTACTTCATCAACAAATAAAATTACAGGTTTTCCTTCTTTTTCAGCATAACTTCTTGCCATAGTAAATAATTTTGACACATTTTTTTCTGCTTCACCTAACCATTTACTCATCATTGATGATGCATCTACATTGATAAAGTAACCGTCCATTTCATTTGCAGTTGCAGCTGCAAGCATTGTCTTTCCAGTTCCTGGTGGTCCATAAAGCAACATTCCTTTTGGCCAACCTAGTGGAAACAAATCAGGTCTTTTAGTTGGATAAACAATTGATTCTCTTAATGCACTTTTTGCATCATCTAAGCCAATAACTTGATCCCAAGTTACATCAGGTTTTTCTTTTAAAACAAGTTCTTCAAAATCATTTTCAGATTCTTGTCTTTGAATTGATTTTTTCTGCTCTTCATCAGTTGCTTTTGAATCTACAACGGGTTCAACACCATGTGCCTGTTGAAGTGCATTGATTCTATTATGATATGAATTGCATCTATCTTTGTAAATTGGATTTAGTTTACTGTTTGGATATAATTGGATTAATTTCACTAGTGCATCAATTGCATGTTGATAATGTGTTATGGCCATACCTCTGGCTCCTTGAGAATCGCATTTTATTGCCTCTGAAGCATATTTGCTTGCAGTGTTTTCTAGTTCTTGTGGTGCCATGCTCATTTTTAATTACCTTGTTCAGAATTTTCTTGAGAATTTTCATGGTAACCTTGTGAGTTAACATGTGTGACAAAATTGGTTAAATTAATTGGACTAGTTTCATATTCGTTATACTCGGGACCGTTGTTAAATTCAGGCTTAAAATCGGATTTTTTGGCAATATCGATATGAGTATCTTTGATTTTATTGATGGAGTCTTCTGCAGACAAAATTAATTCAGAAATCTCATCATCTAGATTGGTAATAGAGCAGGCAGCATCAGATACCACGCCTGCAAAATGCTTTAGAATTTCAGACATTTCCTTCTTATCTTCATATTTGCATATTAGAAAATCAGCAATACCTACAATTTTTTTTAAATCCTGTAATTCCTCGATGGATAATTTTTCAACTAGTTTTTCATCAGAGGGTTTTAGTTCTGTAATTTTTTTGTCGATTTTTGATGAAAGAGATTTGATTCTATCAATATCCTTTGAAAAATCAAACTAGGGAGATAACATGTTCAAGTTAGAGTCCACGATCAAATTTACTTTATCAATCATTTTTGTTGAAGCATCACTGGATGTAGAAAAATCAAATCTTGCTTTTGTTAGTGCCGCTGAATCTAGAACGATACTGCCCAAATGGACAGATAACTCTGATAATTTTTGACTAGAATAAGGCATCAATGAGAACAGTCTTGCACTAATTGTTCTAATTACAGGTATTACAGAAGGAAGTTTTTCAGGAATACTGTGAATTCCAGAGATACATTGTAGTTGTTTTTTGACTAAAGAGAGTACTTCTTGGGAAAATAGTAAGGTTTTTTCTAATTCAAACCCAGATACATGAGATTTATCTGATTCATCAAAATCACTCATAAAATCTTGATTGGAAGAATTGACATCTAGTCTTCTATCATTAATTTGAGATACAATATCATCTAATAATTTCATCGAGTAATCCAATCTAGGAACAATTGTTACTGAATGAGAGATTTTTTCATCGATGAGATGTTCATTTATTTCTACTAACATGAAAAGGAATTCGATATTTTGTATTTGAGTAAGATGTACCAAATTATTTAGTCACCGCAGTTACAGGATACCAGAGATACAATTTTGAAAAATTTTGAGTAATTGTGTAAAGGAATTTAGCTCTCAATTTTACCTAATAACAAAGCAATCAAAATTATGGCAAATGAACGCTCATTGACTGTAAGCCTAGAAGAGTTCGGATTGAGCAAATATGAGGCTCAGGCATACGTAGCACTTATCGCAAAAGGTACAATTTCTGCAGGAGAATTAGCCTACTATTCAGAGATTCCAAGAACAAAAATCTATCCAACTTTACTTAAACTGGAAAACAAGAAATTGGCAATAATTTCAAAGAGCAAACCCATCATGTGTACAGCAATTGCTCCTGAAGATGCATTTGATGAGATTATTCATGAACAGATTAACAAAGTAAATGCTATGAACTCCCTTGTATCTAATCTGAAAAAAGCCAGTGAGGAAAGCAGAAAGGCAAGAGGTTCAGAAGAAAAAAGATATTTCCATATCAGTGGAAATAATGTTCTACCACAATTACAAATGATGATTGAAGGGGCAAAATCATCAATTAAGATCATGGCTGACCAGTGGGGATTAGGATTACTGGCAGAATGTAAAGAACAAATGGTTTCAGTATTGAGAAGAAATCTTGATGTTAAATTACTAATTACACCATCACACATTTGTTCAGAACATTTTAGAATGATACCTGATGGTGTAGATATTAGATCATCAGAGATAACACAGAATTGTTTTATTTTTGATGAAACAGAAATTTTACTTGTAGATAATGATAATGGAAAGGGCGCAACTTTTTCATCAACAGATATTCTTAGTCACAATCAAGAGAAAATATTTTCAAATATTTGGAAGAATGCAGTTAAGACAAAAGCTCTTGCAGACATGTCAAAAAATGAGGCTCAAGAGATATACAAAATTATCAAAACAGTTTCAGAATTTGGTTTGATACACATACTAAATTCATCATTTGTTTCAAAGAAACCCGAAATTGAGTTATTCAAATTACTAGAGAAAAATGGTGTATCATTGAAAACAAAATCCCTTGATGACATTATTGAGATGATGGATGCAGTAGTCAAGATCACCTGTTCAGGACATGTAAATTTTGAGGCAAATACAAAAAACATTACAGTTGAATCCAAATTAAATAGCGGTCATTCATTACCATGGGTTTCAATTTTAGATGGCTGTCTACAAAAACAAGGTTACAAAACACGAACTGTATACAATAGTAATTCTACAAAAGGCGAAAAAGTTCTAATTAAAATTTCTAAAAACTAAAATCACGCTTTTTTTGAATAATTTTCATGATTGAAGATAAAATCAAAGAAATGGGAATTACTTTAGAAGCACCTCCAGCTCCTGCAGGTTCTTACATTCCAGTAGTCATTACAGGTAATTTGGCATATGTTTCAGGTCAAATTCCATTTCTGAATGGTAAAGTCGAGTTCACTGGCAAAGTGACTGATGATACAATTGAAACAGGTCAAAAATCTGCCAGATTGTGTGTAATCAATATTTTATCACAATTAAAAAAAGAACTTGGCGACCTGGACAGAATTGAAAAATTTGTTAGATTAAATGGATTTGTCAATGCAGGTCCAGAATTTTCAATGCACCCCAAAGTCATCAATGGAGCATCTGACTTGTTGTTTGAAATTTTTGGTGATAAAGGAAAACATACAAGAATTGCTCTTGGTGTTTCGAATCTACCACTTAATTCAATGACTGAAATTGATGCAATAGTTCAGATAAAATAAATTAATTTTTAATTTTTTTATTTAATTCTGTGATGAATTTTTTTATTTTTGGTTTTGGAATGACTGCACCGCATGCTTTATCATGACCACCTCCAGAACCACCCAATTCAGATGCAAGGAGATTAACAATTTTTCCAAGATGAACCTTACAGTTTTTTGAACCTCTCACAGATACTGCGTAAATTCCATGATCAACTCTCTCTTTGTATGCAACACCAACATCTTTTTTGGATAATCCCATAACAAAGTTGACTGCACCGCTTGCTCCTGAATCAAGAATTTCCATATATCCTAGATTCTTCATTGTCTTCATTCCTTGTTTTACTTTGGCAATTATTTGTGCTAATTTTTCAACTTGAAGTTGTGCAAATTCATAGGTGTTTGGAATATCATGTGGGAATTTAGAGTCTGCCAATTCTTCAACCAAATATAGTAAATAATCAGGATCCTTTTGATGTCCAACAATATTGTAAGTCATTGTTGTTGCACTAATCAGTGCAAACTGTCTATCATACATTTGAAGTAATTTTGATGCAACAGGACGATCCTCCATATAATCAGTAATTGCAGCACAGCATGCAACAAAGCTAGCATGATCATTTAATTTTGATTTAAAGGCATCATAAACTTGAACAGTGGTACATTCGTTTACGTTATGAATGACTTTAACTTTGATTTTTTCTAAAGCCTTAACCACATTAGGATCAATATCATGATGATCAATGTAAGTAACAGATACTTTGTTTTTTCTTAAATCACTCAGAAGATTAATGAATTCATCTTGAGTGTTCTTACTTAGACCCAAGTCACAGATGAATAATGTTTTTAATTTTTCATCAGTTGCCACTTGCCTAATTGCATCCATTTGTCCAGGATAATCAACTAAAATTGCATCACCGCCAAATGCTTGACGAATTAATGCAGCAGAACTGATTCCATCATTATCTTCCTTGTGAGAAATACAAATTAATTTAGTTCGTAATGATTTTGGTGATTTTTTAGTAACCTTTTTTGTGACAGTTTTCTTGGTGGTTTTTTTAGTAGATGATTTTGGTGATTTTTTAGTAACTGATTTTTTTACACCAGTTTTCTTGGTGGTTTTTTTAGTAGATGATTTTGCAGTTTTTTTAGTAACTGATTTTTTAACTGCCAACATGAAAACCGACGCTGTCCCTCATTTAAATGAAATATAGAATCTAGTTTTTTCTAGAATTTTTGATTTTTTGATCAATCAAATTTGTTGAATCAAGGTAGATTTCATAAAGTGAGTGTCCCTCTAATTGATTCTGTCGATCGATTTCTTGAATTTTGATCAATTCCTCTTTTGAAGCAGATAGAATCAAGTCATCTAAATTTGTGAGTTGTTTTCTTTCGGATTGATTCATAATAATTGATGAATAATTCTCTTTTATGATCAAGTGTTGCCAATATAGACAAAAAGATCAATTTCAGAGACCTTTTTTTGAGAAAATATAATAGCAGTTTTTTTCTAGGCTCAGTATGGAGACAAAAAATATTGGATTGAGAGGTGTCGAAGTTGCAGATACGAGAATTTCCAATATTGATGGTGAGAAAGGCAGACTAATCTATCGTGGATACGACATTATGGATTTGGTTGAAAATTCAACCTTTGAAGAAACCGCATATCTCTTACTATATGACAACTTACCTACCAAAGTACAATTAGATGATTTTAATGCCAAATTAATCGAGGCAAGATACATTCCAAAGCAAATGCAAAAAAACATGGGAAACTGGAGAAAAGATGCAGACCCAATGGATATGTTACAAGCATTTGTTTCTGCACTAGCAGGGTATTATGATGAAGAATTTTCAAATAAAGATGCAAGTTATGAAAAAGCCATCAATCTGATTGCAAAAGTTCCAACAATTATTGCAAGTTGGCAAAGAATCAGAGATGGGTTACCTCTGGTGGATCCAGATCCTACATTGAGTCATGCAGCAAATTTTCTTTACATGATGACAGGTGAGAAACCTGATGCAGAAGTTGAAAAGATTTTCGATAGGTGTTTGATTTTACATGCAGACCATACATTCAATGCATCAACATTTACTGCAAGACAAGTTGCATCAACTAGAGCACATATGTATTCTGCATCAAGTGCAGCAATTGGAGCACTAAGTGGTGAACTTCATGGAGGAGCAAATACAGAAGTCATGAAGATGTTGTTAGACATTCAAGAAATTGATAGAGTCGAATCATGGATCAAAGAAAGAATGGAGAAAGGAGATAGAATTATGGGAATGGGTCATGCAGTCTATAGAACTTATGACCCAAGAGCAACAGTACTCAAAAAATTATCTAGTGAACTTGCTGAAAAAACAAAAGAACCATGGTTTGCAATTACGGAAAAAGTTGAAACTACTACAATAAAATTAATGAAAGAGATGAAAGGAAAAGACATCTATCCAAACGTTGACTTGTATAGTGCATCATTATACTATATGCTAAAAATTCCTGTAGATTTGAACACACCAATCTTTGCAATTTCAAGAGTTGTTGGATGGGCAGCACATATCATTGAAGAGAAATTTGCAGAGGCAGCTCCAAAACCTGCACTCTATAGACCAAAGGCAACATATGTTGGAAAATATTGTGGACCTGAAGGTTGTAAATATGAGCGATTAGATTTGAGAAAATAGTTTAGTTTCTGGTACTAAGCCAATCTTTTGCTTTTGAATTAACATCATGTTTGTACAAAACTTCAAAAACCATATCATAGAAAGTAATTCCTTTTTTCTGAGCCTGTTCATCTAACCATTTGATTCCGTCAGCAAGTTCAGGATCATATTCGGAAAACTCAACTAATTCATCAACCATTCGTGAGAAGAACTGTTGGGATTCAAGCATAATTACATCTTTTTATCTTTGATCATAAGTGAGGGATTCAAAATATATTGATAAAAAACCACTTTTTGATTGACAATTGAAACATGTTTTGTATGCCTATGGAGATAAAGAAAAAATTTCATGGCTAATTGAATCAGATGAGAAAACAGTTTTTGAGAATAGAGAACATGTAGAAAATTATAAAGATAAAATTTCAAATTCTGAATCAAAAACTATTGCTCTACATGTAGGAATTTTTTGGGGCATTGGAGTGTTCATCATTAAAAATAAAGATTCCATTAAAATCAAAATTGATGACACTGAAATTTTTGATGAATTTACAGGTAAGAAAAAATCACAAAGTGAACTAATCCAAAAAAGGATTGGATTTATCAGACAATTAATCAATCAAAGAAAATTAGAAGTTTCATGTGAGTTGATTATACCAGAGGACAATAAAGCAAACAGATTTGGAAAATAAAAAATGTTAAAATTCTAATAAAAAAATCATAAAAATATCATTATTTCTAAAAAATAGCAAAAAACTAAAGTTTCTAGTGTTAATTCATAGAATATATCAAAAATTGGAATTAGATTTATTTAGTATATTCAGATTTCTAGATCAATTATGGCTAGTATAGACAAAATCGCAATTGGATTTACAGTTGCAATTGTAGCTATAGGTATTGGATTCGCATTCTACATGGATGGAGTTCAAACAGCAGGTCCAGCAGTTTCTGCACCTGTAGTTTCCAAACCAATGGAAACTCAAAACTCTGCAGCTTCTCAAGCAGCAGCAGATGCAGCAGCTGAAAAAGCAGCAGCAGATGCAGCAGCTAAAGCAGCAGCAGCTGAAAAAGCAGCAGCCGCAGCAGCTGAAAAAGCAGCAGCAGATGCAGCAGCAGCACAAGCCGCAGCAGATGCAGCAGCAGCTAAAGCAGCAGCAGATGCAGCAGCTAAAGCAGCAGCAGCACAAGCCGCAGCAGATGCAGCAGCAGCCGCAGCAGCAGGACCAACCACTCACATAGTTGACGTTCCAGCAGGAACCGCATCACCAGGATGTGAAGAGTCAAACTCTTGTTACTTACCAGCATCACTTTCAATTAGTGTAGGAGATACTGTAGAGTGGGATAATGTTGATACCGCAGCACATACTGTAACCGCAGGTAGTCCAGCAGACGGTCCATCTGGTGCATTTGACAGTAGCTTACTCATGGCCGGAGCATCATATTCATTCACATTTGATGCAGCAGGTTCTTATGATTACTTCTGTATGGTACACCCATGGATGACCGGAAAAGTTACTGTTAACTAAACAGACTTTCCTTTTTTCTATTTTATTTCATTTTTTTGAATTGTACGATTATACAATACTCCAAATCTATGAGTTTCATCTCTTATGTGTTGGAGAATTTTTAGTGATTGATTTTCTTTAGGAATTTTGATTGATTCTTTAATTTGGGGTAAGAAAATTTCTTCATTTTGTTTTGCCAGCGATATACAATCAATATCTAGACCAAGGGATTTCAATGAACTTAATGCAGAGGATAATTGACCTTTTCCTCCGTCAATTACTATCAAGTCAGGTAAAGGTTTTTTCTCTTCTAATAATCGAAGGTATCTTCTCTTGATTACCTCTTCAATCATGGCAAAATCATCACGACCTTCAACAGTTTTAATTTTGAATTTTCTATAACCAGATTTTTCAGGTTGTCCATCCACAAATTGTGCCATAGAGCCCACTGCAAAAGAATCACCATGATTAGAAATGTCAAAACATTCAATGACCTTCGGAAGTGTTCTTAATCCTAACAAATCTTGTAATTCAACCAATCCAGGTTCAGTTCCTTTTTCCTCAATTATTGCTATATTTTTCATGATCAAATTCATGATGTCTTGTTTCTTTCCTTTTTGTGGTAAAGAAATGGTTACTGTAAAACCTGATTGTTCAGATAAGAGAGATTCTAGTAAATAATTCTCATCAGGAAGTTCACTGACAATAATGTGTCGTGGGATTTGATGTGTTGAATAATACTGATAAAGGAAATTTGAAAATGAATTTTCACCAACAAGATCAAAAAAGAATTTGTCACTGTCACGAATTACACCATTAATCATTCTAAAATTCATAACTATTGCAGAGTATTCCTTTATTGCAATACCAAAATATTCCTCATCAGAATTTTCCACATATTCCATCTTTTGTTTTGTTTGAAGGCTTCCCAATCTAATCAAAGTGTCTCGAATTTCTTTTGCACGTTCAAATTGTTGAAGATCTGCTGCAAGTTTCATTTCGTTTTCTAATTTTTTTGTGAAAATTTTTGTTTGGTTTTTTCCTTTCAAAACTTCTTCAAGTGATTCAACATGTGAAGAATATCTATCTTGAGCCTCTTTGAATTCACATGGACCCTCACAATTACCTAAATGGTATTCAAGACAAACTTTTTTTGGTAATGTTTTACAAATTCTAATTTGAAATGCTTTACGTAATGCTCCAATGGTAAGTAATTTTGAACTACCTTGTGTAAAAGGACCGTAGATTTTGCCTTTTCCCAAAAATGTTCCATCTCGGGTTCTACGTGCAACAAGTAATCGAGGAAATTTTTCATCAGTTACTCGGAGATATGTGTAACGTTGTTGATCTTTTAATTCAATATTAAATCGTGGTCGGTATTTTTTGATCATGTTGGATTCTAAAAGAAATGCTTCACTTTCATTATCAGTTAAAACAAATTCAATGGATGAAATATTTTCAACTAGTTTTTGAGTCTTGTAATTTTGGTTTTTAAGAAAATATGACTTTACGCGTTTTTTGAGATTTTTTGCCTTTCCAATATAGATAATTTTTTCATCCTTGTCTTTCATCAAATAAATTCCAGGATCAGTTGGAATTGTGATTTTTGAGATGTCAAAAGTCATTTTTTAATGAGTTTTTTAAGATATTTTCCAGTATAACTCTTAGAGTCCTTTGAGATTTCAATGGGGGTACCGCATGAAACTATGGAACCACCAGAATCACCACCCTCTGGACCTAAATCAATAATCCAATCAGAATTTTTTATCACATCCATGTTGTGCTCAATTACTACAACAGTATTTCCTAAATTCACTAATCTATTTAGTACATCTAGTAATTTTTGAACATCTGCAAAATGCAGTCCAGTTGTTGGTTCATCTAAAATATACAGAGTTTTACCAGTAGAACGTTTTGATAATTCTGAGGCAAGTTTAACTCTTTGAGCCTCCCCTCCAGAAAGGGTAGTTGACGATTGTCCTAATTTTATGTAACCCAAGCCTACATCATTAATTGTCTCTAATTTTCTTTTAATTGATGGTACATTTTCAAAAAAGTTTAGTGCTTCAAAAACAGTCATGTCTAAAATATCTGAGATATTTTTTCCCTTGTACAAAACAGATAATGTTTCAGAATTGTATCGTTTTCCTTTACATTCATCACATCTTACATAAACATCTGAAAGAAATTGCATTTCAATTTGTTTGACACCATCACCATCACATGAAAAACATCTTCCATCTGGAACATTAAATGAAAATTGTCCAGGTGAATATCCACGTTCTTTGGACAGTTCGGTATTGGCATATAGTTCACGAATTGGAGTAAATGCACCAATGTATGTAGCAGGGTTTGATCTAGGAGTTCTTCCAATTGGAGATTGATCAATGGCAATTACTTTATCTAAATTCTCAATACCTTTGATTTCTTTATGGGCTCCAGGTTTTGAATTTGATTTGTAAAAGTGGCTTTCAAGAGCAGTGAGTAAAATATCATTGATTAGTGTAGATTTTCCAGAGCCAGAAACACCAGTAACTGAAACAAACAAACCAAGTGGAATTTCAACGTCAATGTTTTTGAGATTATTCTCTGATGCTTTTTTTATTTCAAGAGTTCCAGAACGATTTCTGATTTTATCAGTTAGTTGAATTAAGGAATTGTCTTTTAGATATTTACCAGTTATCGATTTTTGTCCTTTGAGTATTTGTTTTACAGTACCTTCAAAAACTATAGCTCCACCATGAACACCTGCACCAGGACCAAGGTCAATCATCCAATCTGAATTTCTAATTACTTCTTCGTCATGCTCTACAACAATTACAGTATTTCCTAGATTTCGTAGTTTGTTTAGTGTATGAATTAGTCGCTCATTATCACGCTGATGAAGTCCGATTGTAGGCTCATCAAGTACATACAAGACGCCTGTAAGATTTGAGCCTATTTGAGTAGCCAAACGAATTCTTTGTGATTCTCCTCCAGAAAGAGTAGAACTTAGTCTATTCAAAGTAAGATAGTTCAAACCAACATTCATTAAAAATTCCAAACGTTCTTTGATTTCCTTGAGGACATCTCTTGCAATGTATGTTTCAGTTTCAGTCAATTTGATATTTGCAAAGAAATCATAACATTTGTCAATGGACAAATCACATACATCCATGATTCCTTTATCATTAATTTTTACTGCTAGAGATTCTGGTTTGAGTTTTTTTCCATTACATGAAGTACAAGGTGTATCTCTCATGAATTGTTTTAGCCATTCTCTTTTTGACTCTGAATCAGTCTCCATAAAGACACGTTGAAGATTATCTAATACGCCCTCAAAGGAATTTGTGTATTGCCATGAAGAATCACCTGAGTGAGACTCGTAGCTAAAATCAATCATATCATCAGTGCCTTCTAAAATTATCTTCAGATGTTGTGGTTTGATTTTCTCAATTGGAGTCATCAAGTCAAATCCAAATTTTTTTCCAACTGCACGAAGTGCTTGTTTTCTAAATGAGGAAAATCTTCCACTCCAGGGAACAATTGCACCTTCAAGAATTGATTTTGATTTATCAGGAATTACAAGTTCTGCATCAAACTTCATTTTTACACCTAAACCATTACAATCTTTACACAAACCAAAAGGTGAATTAAATGAGAAATTTCTTGGTTCTAGTTCACCAATAGTTAATCCACAGTAAGGACATGCATTATTTTGTGAAAATATTTTTTCAGTGTCATCTGAGACAACCATTACTTCACCTTTTGAGGCTTTGATTGCAGTTTGAATTGCCTCAAACAATCTAGAACGTTCTGATTTTTCTATTGTGATTCTATCAACTACAATCTCAATATTATGCCATTTTTGACGGTCAAGAGGCGGAATTTCCTCATTTAGGCTCAAAATTTCACCATTTAGGCGGATTCTAGAGTATCCATCTTTTTTGATTTGCTCAAATAATTTTTCGTATGTTCCTTTTTTTCTTTTAATTATTGGTGAGAGAATCAGTATTTTTTTATCTGAAAATTCACCTAATACGGTATCACAAATTGTTTCAATTGATTGAGTAGAAATTTTTCTACCACAGTTTGTACAATGAGGAATTCCAATTCGTGCAAAAAGTAATCTCATGTAATCATAGATTTCAGTTGTAGTACCAACAGTAGAACGAGGATTTTTACTTGTAGTTTTTTGTTGAATTGAAATTGCAGGAGATAATCCCTCAATAGAATCAACATCGGGTTTATCCATCATTTCAAGAAATTGTCTTGCATAAGCTGAGAGTGATTCAACATATCTTCTTTGACCTTCAGCATAAATTGTATCAAATGCCAATGTGGATTTTCCAGAACCAGACAAACCACTAATTACAACTAGTTTATTTTTTGGAATATCAACATCAATGTTTTTTAGATTATGATGACGGGCACCACGAATTTTTAATTTATTTTCTATCATTTTTAATTTGAATCTCCTTTTCAAGACGCTTTATTCTATCTCTGCATTCGATTGCTTTTTCAAAATCAAGATCATCTGAATATTTTTTCATTTGTGCTTCAAGCTCGATAATATCTGCTGAAATATCATGTGTGGATTTTAGCTTTACGTCATCAAGTGTAGTCACTTGTTCTGGAACAGATTTAATGATTGTTTTTGGAACTATGTTGTTTTCTTTATTGTAAGTAATTTGTTTTTCTCTACGCCTTTTGGTTTCATTAATTGCATTTTTCATAGACATTGTTACTGAATCAGCATACATTATCACTGAACCATTAGAATTTCTTGCAGCCCTACCAAAGGTTTGAATCAAACTAGTAAAGTTTCTCAAAAATCCTTCCTTGTCTGCATCAAGAATTGCCACCAAAGAAACTTCTGGTATATCCAGTCCTTCTCTGAGTAGATTTATGCCTACGAGTACATCAAATTCACCTAAACGTAGTTGCCGAATTAGTTCAGTTCGTTGTAAACCATCAATTTCAGAGTGCATGTAACGAACTCGTACCTGTTTTTTAGACAAATATTCAGCCAAATCTTCTGCCATTCTTTTGGTCAGAGTTGTGACTAAAACTCGCTCTGATTTTTCAACTTTTTTATTGATTTCAGAGATTAGATCATCCATTTGATTTTTAGTTGAACGAATTTCAATTTGAGGATCAAGTAATCCAGTGGGTCTAACTACTTGTTCTGCAATGTTTGATGAAATCTTTTTTTCGTAATCTGCAGGAGTTGCAGAAACAAAGATTGTGTTTTTTAGATATTTTTCAAACTCTTCGAATTTTAATGGTCTATTATCATATGCACTTGGCAATCTAAATCCATAAGTGACTAGCTCTTTTTTTCTAGAGTGATCACCTTTGTACATTCCATGTAATTGTGGTAAGGTGACATGTGACTCATCAATAACTAATAGATAGTCATTTTCAAAGAAATCCATTAAACAAAAAGCTTGTTCACCTGCCTTTCTACCATCAAAATGTCGAGAATAGTTTTCAATTCCTGAACAATATCCGAGTTCTTCAATCATTTCTAAATCGAAATTAGTTCTCATCAATAGTCTTTGTTTTTCAAGTTCTTTTAGTTCAGGTAATCTAGATTCAAGTTCATCTCGAATCGATTTTACTGCATTTTCACGAACATCTTTTGCAATAAGATAATGTTTTGCAGGAAAAATTTTGATTTGAGAAAGATTTGTTTTTTCTTTTAATGATACATGATCAAGTACAGTAATTTTTTCTACTTCATCTCCAAACATAGAGATTCTAACTATATCTTCAGAGTATGCAGGAATGATATCCAAAGTGTCACCTTTTACTCTAAAGAATCCAGGTTGTACTTCAGTATCATTTCGCTCATATCTTGCATCAACTAGTCTTTTGATTATGTCATTTCGTTTTACTTCATCACCAGAATTAATTACAATTGAGAGGTCTTTCCAATCTTGAGGATTTCCTAGTGAGTAAATACAAGATACAGTTGAGACAATAATTGTAGGCTCGCCGGACAATAGCATGGCAGTAGCCTCTAGCCTCATTTTTTCAATTTTTTCATTAATTTGAGTATCTTTTTCAATATAGGTATCGGTTTGAGGCAGATAGCTTTCTGGTTGATAGTAATCATAGTAAGAGACAAAATAACCTACATTGTTTTTTGGAAAAAATTGTTTTAGTTCAGAATAAAGTTGCGCTGCCAGTGTTTTATTGTGAGATATTACCAGAGTATTTTTTCCAGTTCGAGCAATTACATTTGCAACAGTGAATGTCTTTCCACTGCCAGTTACCCCAATAAGTGTCTGAACTTTATTTTTCTGTACACCTTTAACTAGTGAATCAATTGCCTGTGGTTGATCACCGGTTGGAATGTAATCTGAAGATAATTCAAATTTTATTTTCTGTGACAATACACAAAATTTCTAAAAACTGAATTTAAAGCAATGGTGATTATGACAATTACCAAACTGGATCTTCTACCATTTTTAATCCATCAGAGGTAATTTCAAAGCCCATTGTTTTGATAGTTTTTAATGCATTTTCGGAATTTCTTTGTAGAATTTTTTTTGCCAAAATGATTCTAGATTCAGGTGGCAATTGTTGTCCAATTTTGTATTTTCCTTTCATTTGTTGAGGAATTACTTTGATAATTGCAACCTCATCTAAAACAAGATCATTGTCTTGTATTTTTTCATAATGTCCCTCTGGCTGATATTTTTCCATCAATGCATTTAATGCCAATGCTTTTTCTGAATCATCTTCAATCAAAGTTCCAATACCTTTGATTACTACACTAATGTACAATGTATCTGCTTGAGATGCATCAGTGGGATGAGAAAAGTATGAGGGTAAAAATTCTAGTTCTCTGTCAACCTCAAAACCAACTTTATTATTTTTAATTATATTTTCAATTTTTTCTCCTCTGGGAAATGAATGCATATAGATGGAATTATTTGCAAATACAAAATTCATAGGAATTATTTGAGGAAAACCATTTGCATCAATGCTTGCAACCCTGCCTACGTGTTCTTCATTTAGAAATTTGGAGATTTTTTCTGAAGATTTTATTTCTAATTTCCCAATTAACTTCATTTTAGTGAAAATTTAGTCATCAAAGTAATAAACTAAATGAAAATTTTGAGATTTTTAGACATATGCAAAATTACATAATTGAGGAATTTAGCAATCAATTATGGAGAATTTTGAAGAAGAGTATGAGGAATTTGATGAGGATATCGATGAGGATTATTCTGAAAATTCAGATGAAAAAGAAGTTGCCACCGATCAAGTCATTAAAATTCTTGAAGAATTTGGAAAAGATTCAAAATTTTTATGGTTTAGAGAATTGCACAAGATTTCAGATATCGACAAAGGTCTTTTAAGAAATATTTTGAATGAATTAAAAAAATCTCGCGAAGTAAAAGAGATGAAAGCATCAAACAACAGAATTTACTTTTGTCTAAGCAAATATTATCGAAAATGCAAAGATGTAGAATATCGATTCAAGGGAATTGAAACTACACTAAAAGATGGTAGTAGACAGAAATTCATTCAAGGGGCAACAAAAAATACGGAAAGAACCCGAAAGAGATTACAAAAACAAATGAACAAACGACGAGCTAAAGCATTTACTAAAGCTAAAAACAAGAGACCGCATAAATCATAGCTAGTCTTCAGCCATACGTCTTACAAAATTACTTTCTGCACGCTTTAATTTTGAAGATTCAGAAACATCTTCAGCCATATCATATAGTTGATGTAATTTCAAATCAGACTGGAGTTTATCTTCTTGTTCATCATTTAGGTCATATTCCAAGTTTGAGAGAATTGCTAGATTTTCTTCCAGTAAGTCAATGCACTTTTTTACAGTGTCTGGAAGATCATCATTCATAATAATTCTGAAAAAAAGGGATTAAAAAATATGATCAGAGAGTTATTGTTTTGCTTTCTCTCTTAATACAGGCATCACATGACTGGCGAATTTGTCAATAGAGCCAAAGTAGTTCTTTCCCCAGAATCTAATCACAAAGTGATTAACTCCTGCTTCCATGAATTTCTCAAATGTTGGAATAATATCTTCAGGAGTTCCGATTGCAGTTGATGAACGTGCAATTTTATCTGGAATCTTTGTTGCTGCTTCTCTCATTTTTACAATCCAGTCTTGGTTAGACATTGAATATTCTGTAAAGTATTTGATAAAGTCAAATCCTTGAATATCTTTGATATCATGTACTCTAAGAATTTCAGGTTTGAACAAACTTACTTTTACTGCTTCTTTCATCTTTGCCCATGATTCTTCAGCATCATCAGAAAAGTAGACATCAATGTCAAGTGCCATTTCAAAGTTGTCTTTTTCTTCTTGGGTTCTACCATACTTGTCCATTGCAGATTCGATTTGTATTCTATGATCTGCAAACAATTCTGGAGTGTAACCAATTGGCAACCAACCATCACCTAATTTTCCAGTTAGTTCCAATGTTCTCTTTCCACCAGAAGCCATGTAGGTTGGTGGACGTGGTTTTCTAATTGGAGGTGCTTGAAGACAAGCTTGTTCTAATTTGTAATACTTGCCTTCATAATCAACAGTATTGTCTGGAGTTGAATTGTATAATGTATGAATTACTTCAATTTGTTCTTCCCATTTTGAAACTGGTTTTTCAAATGGAATACAAAATTCTTTGAGATTCTGTGCTTCACCTGCACCAATTCCCAAGATAGCTCTTCCTTTAGAAACTCTATCAAGAGTAATTGCAGCTAGTGCAATGTTTGAAGGATGACGTCTAATTGCATCAGTTACACATGTACCTAATTCAACATTTTGAGTAACTGCAGCAATTGCAGATAACATTACCCAAGGGTCTAAGACAATTGCCTTTTTCCATTGAGGAACGTTTGTGTGATCCATGTAAAAAATAGAGTCGTATCCGGTCTTATCAGCGAGCATACATGCTGTAAGAATTTGATCTTCAGTGTAGCCAGCTCTAGCTACGTTTAATCCGTTTTGAATTCCAAACTTTAATTTTCTTTGTGCCATTGAATTTAGCCATCATTAATGGAATAAAAAGTTTAATCAAACTCAGGAATTCGTTGTTTTAAATAAATAGAAAAAAGTAAAGAAATAAGAATTTCTTACCAGGTTCCTGCCTTAATTTCATTAAGACATTTTACTACGTCATCTTTTGATATTGGAATTGGGTTTGGGTCCAAGTGTCCTTTATCAGTCATAACGACATCAGCAGCTTCACTAACATCAGCTTTGAGTTCTAATTTCTCAAATCCTAATTTTTCCATACATTCTTTGAATCTATCATAGAAGATGGATTTGTTGTGTTTGTGAGCTACAGTAGTACATGAGGATAATGAATATCCGTGTGGAACTCCCTCATTTGAGAATACATATGATAATGCATGTCCAAGTGTAGTTGAGCAATTTCCAAAGCCCATTCCAGAAATCATTGAACCGTATGGGTAGTTTTCTGGCTTGTCATTCATTATTGCATCATACAAAACCTCAAATGCTTGCTTACACAAAGTTCTAGTCAAATCATTTCCTAGTTTGCTATCATAACCTTCAGATGCTTGTGCTAGTGCATCACATACTGAGTTGTTTACGATTTGTTGTGGAGTACCTTTCATGAAGTAAGAATCAACGACTGCCATGTCTGCAAGAAATCTGTCTTCACGGAGAAGTTTTTTCTTTCCGTCAAATTTCAAGACACAGTATGTAGTCATCTCAGCTCCTGTTCCAAATGTTGTTGGAATTAGGATTTTTGGTTTTCCAAGTTCTGGTGCTGCATATTTTACAACGTCCATAGAACTTCCACCACCTAAACCAATGATCACTGAAGGATCTTTGCTTTTGTATTCTGAGATTACTGCATTTACATCATCAATTGATGGTTCTGGTGTTACTTTGTCAAACAGCATGTAATCCTGAATACCCATTTTGTCTAACCACTTGCTTGACATTTCTGGCGGAGCAGTAGTGACAACTAGAGCATTTTTTGGATAATCTGTTTCACCAAGTGCATTTTCTCCAAAGTTGATAACTTTTGGAATGCGTACTGTATGCATAAAACACAAACATCATTGATTATTATTATATCTTGCATTGCATAGATAAGATATGATTATTCAAAATTTTGAAGATTTGTCAGATACATCTAGAAAAAGAGAATGTTTAGAGATTTTGGAGAAAGGACTAGAAGCTGCAAATCCACAAAATATTATTCCAGATTATCTATTTCCAAATGAAATCAAAATTGGTTCAAAATCACTAAAGTTGAATGAATTTTCAAACATTTACACAGTTGCATTTGGAAAAGCAGGAGATTCCATGACTAGAGCAGTAAATGCCATAATTCCAGTCAAAGCAGGAATAATTGTCATTCCTAAAGGCTCAAAGTCTTTGGTCAAAGGTAAGAAATTTCAGATTTTTAACTCGAAACACCCACAACCAGACAAAACAAGTGTCAAGGCTGCAAAAGAAATTATCAAGTTTTTGTCATCAAGAAAATCAGATGAATTAGTAGTGTTTTTGGTATCAGGTGGAGGTTCATCTCTTGTTGCATTGCCAGATAAAATCACATTGGAAGACAAGATATTCATGACAAATTTACTTCTCAAAACAGGTGCTTCAATTCAAGAGATAAATTGTGTTAGAAAGCATATCTCAAAAATCAAAGGTGGAAAAATTTTAGAAAGTATGAGATGTAAGGGAATATCTCTAGTCATGTCAGATGTTGAAGGTGATGATTTATCATCAATTGCGTCAGGTACAACTTTTGCAGATAATACAACCTACAAAGATGCATTAGATGTTTTAGAAAAATACAATCTGAGAAAAAAGACACCATTGGAAGTTCTTAATGTATTGGAACAAGGAGTAGATAAAGAGTCAGTGAAAGTAGAGCCTATTGAAAATGTCGTAATTGCAAATAATCAACTAGTAGTATCAAAGATGAAACAAGCTGCAATAGAGAAGGGTTATCAAGTCAAATTAATTGAGATTTACGGAGACATTAAAGAGCAAGTTAGAAAAATTGTAGAAAATATTTCAGAAGAAGAAAAAACTTGTTTGATTTTTGGTGGAGAACCTACAGTCAAAGTGTTAGGAAAAGGAATGGGTGGACGAAATCAGGAACTTGTTTTGAGAATTTTGAAAAATACACAAAAATTAAAAAAAATTGTCATTGCATCAATGGGAACTGATGGAATTGATGGAAATTCAGTTTTTGCAGGAGCAATTACAGAGAATGTAAAATTTGATTCTGAAACAATAAAGGAATTTTTAAAAAATAGTGATTCTGGAAGGTTCTTTCAAAAACAAAAATCAAACATTGTAACTGGATTTACACATACAAATTTGCAAGATATAGGCGTGATTTTGAGATAATTTCTTAATTTTTGATCGAACTTTTAATACAAGAAAGACGCATTAGGAATTGAATTTCATGCTTGAAAAACAATTCAATCCAGAGCAACTTTACAACAGTGTCGTTCATTTCTATATGGACAAAAAGGGGTATTCTAAAGAAAAGGCAAATCAGATTGCTCAAGCAGTTGTTAAAAAAGAGGCACTAAAGAGAACTTGTAAAAATGAATCATGTAAACATTTGTCACATGATCATATCAGAAATGCAGAAACATGCCTTGTAAGGGATTGTGAATGTGGTAAATTTATCAAATAAAATTTTCCAAAGTATTTTCTTTGAGCGGACTAGCATCAATTCCACGTTTTCTTAATTCTTGAGCAAATTCATTTACAAATCCGTGAATCGTGTAGACCTTTTGAGCACCTGATTGTTCCACCATTGAAATTAATTCATTAAAATCACAATGATCACTCATTGGTATAGAGTAATCAGTTCTTCTTCCAAAAGAAAATTTTGTAGACCTTGCCCAACCACTAAATCCAATAGTTACTGCACCGTATTTTGATTTCATTTCTTGGACAAATTTGTTTTTGTATGTAGTCATTGGAGCAACCATTATCCAGGGTTTTTTTGACAGTAATCCTTTTTCTTCAGCTTCTGAATGTCCCATTCCGTCAATTAGTTCAACTCCTAAATTTTTGTGTAGTTCATTCATCTCTTTTACAGAATCATGAAAATACATTGGACCCCAATGTCCAAAAAGTTGGGTAATGGTTTGAGCTTTTCCAAGTTGGTATCCCATCAAGATTACAGGAATTCCTTTACCATAAAGTTCAGAAATTAATTCATTGACTTGATTTTTAATTTCATCTAATTTTGGAAATACAAATTCAGGTAAACCAAAAGTGCATTCAGTGATGAGGGTTTTGCATTTAGGAATTTTGGCACCTTTAAGAAAACCTCGGTCTCGAGTGCAAATATCACCTGTAAAAAACAAATCATCAAAGAACAGCCCTTTTGAGCCTAAAATGTGACCGCTGTCCAATAATTCAAAATCAGGCATGGAATCCACATGATTCTCCATTGTGTAGCCTCGAAGATGTGCCAGTTTGTTTGTCTCCTGAGAGGATAAAATGAGCCCACCCTTCTTTTTTGGAAGATGATCATGATGTGCGTGTGAGACAAAATTTATCCCATCAGCATCAGTATTTTTTGGATCAAGAAAAACACGTTGTTGATTGACTTCACACAAGATGCCATTTTTTGTCATTCTGACTGTATGAGCCAATAAACAAACACAATTTGGATTTGATATAAATTGCAGGATTGATCCACTATTGACTACTTGCTAAATCTTGGAATTCTCATATCTGGTCGTGGAAGCAACATGGAGTATATTCTCAAAGCAATCAAAAAGAAAAAAATTCCGATCAAAGCAGCAGTTGTAATTTCAAACAAACCAGATGCCGCAGGATTAAAGATTGCACAAAAATTAGGAGTACCAACAGAGGTAGTTCAGAGTAAGGGATTTGAAGGAAGTAGAGCAGATTATGATAAAAAGATAATTTCAGTGTTAACAAAATATGGAGTGACTCAAAAAAATGGTCTTGTATGTCTTGCAGGATTTATGAGAATAATTAGTCCAGAGTTTGTAAAAAAATACAAAAATAAAATTCTCAATATTCACCCAGCATTACTTCCAGCATTTCCAGGATTAGATTCACAAAAGCAAGCGCTAGATTATGGTGTAAAATTTACTGGCTGTACAGTGCATTTTGTAGATTCTGGAATGGATACAGGTCCAATTATTATTCAAGCTGTGGTTCCAGTAAAAGAAGGAGATACTGATAAAGAATTATCAAAGAGAATTCTCAAAGAAGAACACAGAATTTATCCTGAAGCAGTGAATTTGATTGCTAAAGGTAAAGTCAAAGTTTCAGGAAGAAAAACAGTAATTAGTTAATCATCAGGTCCACCAAAAAAGTACAGGACTTTGAGTGGTTTTTTATTTCCATGAAAATGGTGAGGGATATCTTTTTTTACAAAAAAGAATTTGTCTTTTGAAACAGCATAATCAGTGTCTTTGATTTTTAGAAATCCATCTCCAGAGATAATAAAATAAACCTCATCGCTACTGTGAGGCTCTTGTGTGTCTTCTTCTCCTGGTTTTAGATACAAAACTCCGGCAGCAAGGCTGTCTTTGTTGATAAAAGTATGAAAATATGAAGAGCCGTTCTTTATCTTTTCAAGAATCGGTTCTAATTCGAATTCTAATTTCACATCTATTCAGCTGAAACGGTGTATGTCTTTCTTGCAGGAGGAGCACTCATGAATGAATGACCAGTTGGGTGCAATTTTTCGTGCTCAGGACTATTGTGCATTGAGATAAAAGTCTCTTTGCTTTCATGCTCTACAATTATTCTATAACTGCCATCACCGGATTTCAAAAATCGTCTGGAGATGAATCCTGGAAAATTACGCAAGACACCATTTGATTCTGAGAACCATTTCTTAAAGTCGTCTTCGGCACCTTCCTTCAATTGAATATCTGCCATCATAATGAACATGATATTTGTGATTTATTTGCCGTTAAAATTGTTTTTGAAAACAAATCCAAGAATTAAATATCAAACAAGTAAATCAATCCCATGACAGGTACCAAGATTGATGGCAAAGTTATCGCTCAATCAGTTAAAGATAGAGTAAAGCAAGCAGTGGAGCAATTAAAAACTCAAGGAATCAACCCGTGTCTTGCAACAGTACTTGTTGGAGACAATCCGGCTTCAGCCACATATGTTAGAAACAAACACAATGCATGTCAAGAAGTAGGAATTGCCACAAAGGATCACAAATTAGAGTCTAGCATTACACAAGAAGAATTAAACAAAATAATTGATGAATTAAATTCAGATAATCAAGTTCACGGAATTTTAGTTCAATTACCACTTCCAAAACACCTAGATGAATTTACAACAATATCTAGAATTTCACCACTCAAAGATGTAGATGGACTCACACCACATAATGCAGGGTTGTTGTCAATGAAAAAAGCAGCACTTGTTGCATGTACACCATCAGGAGTAATGGAGATGTTTGATTATCACAATATAGATTTGGAGGGAAAAAATATCGTCTTGATTAATAGAAGCAATCTAGTTGGAAAGCCATTGTATCACTTGCTACTCCAAAGAAATGCCACAGTCATTACATGTCATTCAAAGACAAAGAATCTTGATCAAGTTTGCAGAGAAGCAGACATTGTAATTTCAGCAGTTGGCGATAGAACCAAATTCACACTAACTTCAGACATGATTAAAGAGGGTGCAGTCGTAATTGATGTTGCCATAACTAGACACAATGACAAGTTGGCAGGAGATGCAGATTATGATGAGATTATTTCTAAAGCATCATTTGCCACACCAGTTCCAGGTGGTGTTGGACCCATGACAGTTGCAATGCTTTTAAAAAATACAGTAACTGCTGCTTCATTGAGTGGTCAAATTGGACATTGATTTAGAAAAAAAATCTCTCAGAAAGATTCTGCTTGAAAAAAGAGACAATACGTCTGCAAATTTGATGGAGATTGCAAGTAAGAAAATTCAAAAAAAGTTGGAACGAATAGATGTCTTCAAAAAGGCAAAAAAGATTGGACTGTATTATCCCACAGGAAGTGAGATTTACACAAACGACATTATTCAGAAATTACTTAGTGAGAGTAGAGAGATCTATTTGCCAAAAGTAATTGGAGAGAATTTAGAATTTAAAAAAATTAATGATTTTTCTGATTTAGAGTCAGGAAAATTTGATATTTTAGAGCCAAAAGAAAATTGTCAATCAGATAATTCACTTGACGTAATAATTGTCCCATGTATTGGAATTACAGCAAGTGGAGATAGATTGGGATATGGATTGGGATTTTATGACAGATTCCTCTCAAAAAATAAAATTCCCACAATTGCAATTACTTTGGAAAAACAGATTGTCAAAAATATCCCAGTTGCACAACACGATATTCAGATTGACTGGATTGTGACTGAAGACCAATTAATCAATACTCAGAGATAAGATAGTCCCTTTTTGCCAATATCACGTCTACAATATTTGTTAGCCCATGAAATTTTATCTGATTGCTTGTATGCATTTTGAATTGCTTGTTCTAGTGTATCACCAAGTGCAGTTACACCTAGGACTCGTCCACCATTTGAGAGAATAACTTGATCTTTTTTGATGGTTCCTGCATGAAAAACGTAGGAATCTTCAGAATTTGAGATTCCAGAGATTGGCTCATCTTTGGGATATTTTTCAGGATAACCTTTGGATGCTAAAACTATGCACACAGCATATTGGTTCTTCCATTTGATTTGTGGAAGTGATTGCAACTGTCCTTCAGAGCTTGCAGCAAGATAATCAAACAAATCAAAATCCATTCTCATTGTAATTGGCTGGCATTCAGGATCACCCATGCGAACATTGTATTCAAGTACATATGGCTCCCCATCTTTGAGCATTATTCCAGCATAAAGAAATCCTCGAAATTCAATTCCCTCAGATTTCATAGACTGGATTGTTTTGTCAATTACTTTATCTTGGATTTTTTTTGCAAGAGATTCATCAATAATTGGTGTTGGAGAATATGCACCCATACCACCAGTGTTAGGTCCCTTGTCATCATCAAAGATTCGTTTGTGGTCTTGACTTGAAGCCATAGGAATTGCAATCTTTCCATCAGATAGTGCGATAAATGACGCCTCGATTCCATCAATGCGTTCCTCAATAATGATTTTGTTTCCAGCATCACCAAAAGTTTTTTTTGTAAGAATTGTCTCAATTGCAGAGATTGCTTCTTCCTTGTTGCTACATACAATTACACCTTTTCCAGCAGCCAAACCATCTGCTTTTACAACAACATCATAATCAATAGAATCCAGATGTTCTTTTGCCTTTTGAGGATCATCAAATATCTCAAATCTTGCAGTTGGAATGTTGTTTCGTTTCATGAAATTTTTTGCCCAGATTTTACTTGATTCTAATTGTGCTGCTTGCTTTGATGGACCAAAGATTTTGAGATTTTGTTTTTGAAATTTATCTACAATCCCCATAGCTAGAGGAGCTTCGGGTCCTACAATTGTAAAACAATTATTTTTTTGAGCAAAATCTGCAAGTGCATCTAAATCTTCAACATTAATTGGAATGTTGTTTTGAGTTCCGCCATTTCCAGGTGCAGTAAAAACTGTGTCAACTTTGGAGCTTTGAGATAATTTCCAAGATAATGCATGCTCTCGTCCTCCAGAGCCCACAACTAAAACATTAACCAATGAAAAATCTCTTTTTGGCAATTATATATTCCAAGTCTTGAGTTTCCAATTTAGCTTTATAATGCCTGATTAGTACCAAAATCCATTGGAACTTTCTACAAAGTTTGATGCAAAGGCAATAGAGAATCAAGTTCGAGATTATATTGGCTCAATTAATTTAGAAGAAAAAATTTTTGCATCAGATAAGAAAGAGCGAGTCAGATTCATAGAGGGACCACCCACAATGAATGGAATTCCTCATGCAGGACATTTGAGAGGTAGAGTCATCAAAGACCTATGGTATAGATTCAATACTTTACAAGGAAAGAAAATCGACTTTAATGGTGGCTGGGATACTCAGGGACTACCAGTGGAATTACAAGTTGAAAAAGAGTTGGGAGTCACTGGCGGAAAGACTGAAGCAATCAAACAATTTGGTATAGAGAGAATTGTTTCCGAGTGTAAAAATGTTGTAAACAAGTACAACAAGACATGGGTTCAAGTTGATGAGTTACTTGGCATGTCATTTAATCATGAAAAAGCATATTGGACTTATCGAGATGAATTTATTGAAAGAGAGTGGCAAGTTCTCAAAAAAGCAAACGAGAATGGAATTTTAGAAGAAGACTTTACTGTAATTGCATATTGTCCTAGCTGCCAGACATCATTGAGTCATGCAGAAGTAAATCAAGGTTATGAAGAAGTCAAAGACCCATCACTTTACTACAAAGTAAAACTAGTTGATCAAGATGCATTCTTGATTGTATGGACTACAATGCCATTTACACTAGTAACTGATGCAATGGTAGGATTACAACCTGAAGAAGATTATGCATATGTCAAAGTAAATGGTGAGACTTGGATTGTTGGCAAGACAAGATTAGAAGAGTTCATGACCGAAGTAAAGATTGAAGATTATTCAGTTGAAAAGACAGTCAAAGGTTCAGAGTTTGAAGGCAAAAAGTATGTTCATCCATTGCTAGATATAATTCCAGATTTAGCTGAATGTTCCAAAGAAAATAATTTTCATGTTGCAGTTTCTGAATCATTTGTTGATGCAAGTACTGGTAGTGGATTGGTTCACTTGTCTCCTGCAAATGGTGAAGAAGATATCAAGATTGCAAACAAAAGAAATGTCAAAGTTTTCAGTCCCATTAATGACGAGGTCAAATTTACAAATCAGGCAGGAAAGTACGAGGGAATGTTTGTCAGAGATGCAGACAATATCGTAGTTGAAGACCTCAAAGAAAGAGGTGCACTAGTCAAAATTGGAAAGATAAAGCACAAGTACCCTCTTTGCTGGAGGTCACACCACCCAATTGTATGGCTGGCAAGAAAGGGTTGGTTTTACAAATTAGATAGATTAGACAACAAGGCAATAGAGGCAGCAGAAAGTGTAGAATACTTTTTTGAGCAGCCAAAAAACCGATTTTTAGGAATAATTAAGGAACGTCACCCATGGTGTATCTCAAGGGAGAGAATTTGGGGATGTCCATTACCTGTATGGGATTGTCAAGATTGTGGTCAAAAGAACTGGTTCTTTACAAGACAAGAGATTGTGGATTCTGCAGACAAACTTCCAGATGGTCCAAACTTTGAGTTACACAGACCATGGATTGATAATGTAATCATCAAGTGTAAAAAATGTGCCAGCACAAATACAAAAAGAGAAGAGTATGTTTTAGATACATGGCACAATAGTGGTTCTGCACCATACTCGTCACTAAGTGATGAAGAGTATCAGAAAGAGATTCCTGCACCATTTTTCACTGAAGGAATTGATCAGACAAGAGGTTGGGCATACACATTACTAATTGAAAATGTAATTCTTAACAACGGACCAACACCACCATACAAAGCATTTCTGTTTCAAGGACACGTGCTAGATGAAAAAGGTGGAAAGATGAGTAAAAGCAAAGGAAACGTCCTTGAAGGAATTGAATTACTAGAAAAATATCCTGTTGACTTGATTAGATTCTACTTTATGTGGAAGGCAAGTCCAATTGAGCCTTTGAGTTTTAGTACTGAAGAATTGATGACAAGACCATACCAAGTAATCAATACACTGTTTAACTTGCATCTGTACTTTAAGCAAAATAGTGAGTATGACAAATTTGATAAATCACACAGTCTCAAATGGGCAAAAGAAAATAATTTGTTGACATCACCAGACATCTGGCTACTATCAAAATTAGAAAAATTAATTCTCAAAATTACAGAAAAGAATGAAACATGCAAGTTCCATGAAGGTGCTAAAGTTCTAGATGATTATATCATTAACAATCTCAGCCAAATTTACATTCCAATAACTAGAGGTGAATTGTGGGACGAAGATGAAGACAAAAAGAATCGAAGACTGGCAATTTATGCAGTACTACAACAAGTACTCAAGACACTAGATATTTTGATTCACCCATTTTGCCCATACACAAGTGAGTATCTCTATCAAACAGTCTTTAAAGAAAAAGAGAGCATTTTGCTTGATAGTTGGCCACAATACCAACAGGAACTAGTCAACGAAGAAATTGAAGAGTCATTTGATATTATGAAAGATGTTGTATCTGTCTCATCAGCTGCCAGAATGAAAGGTAAACTCAAAAGACGATGGCCACTTAATGAGGCAATAATTTGTGTTGCAAAAGGTAACAAAGAAAAACTAGAATCACTATCAGATTTGCTTCAATCACAACTCAATGTTGAAAAATTCAAAATTGTTGAGACTGAAAAAGATGGGGGATTAGAACAGATTGCCGAATTAAAAAAATTACAATTACCAGTCAAAGGTGTTGTTGAACTAGAGAGAAAGAGAATAGGTCCAAAGGCAAAACAACACATGGGAAAATTAGTTTCCAGTTTTAATGAATCAAATCATGATGAGATTGTATCAGCATTACTTGAAAAAGGCAAGTATGACTTTGTAATTGATTCAGAGACAATCTCACTTGATATTGATGACTTTATTGTGAATTTTGATTCAGAGGAAAATTTTGCAGTATCGAGCAGAGATGAAAATATTGTTTTCATTTCAACTTTGAGAAACAAAGAGATGATGGCAAGAGGTCTAGTCAAAGATGTTGCAAGAAGATTGCAAACGCTCCGTAAAGAAAGAGGATACAATCCAACTGATGTCTTGGGTGTTGCATCAATTTTAGATCTTGATGATGAATCACTAGAAATGATTAAAGAAAAATCAAGTGATTTGGCATTTTTGGTCAGAGTAAAAGAGATCAATTTTTCAGAGTCTTGCAAGGAATACAAGCAAGATGATATTGATGGATTGAAAATTCGTATTTCTATCGAATAGTTCCAGTTAATCAAAAAATATTATTTTTTGAAGACAATGGGTAAAACTGAATTGTTTTATCAAGGTTATATAGAAAATTCACGTAAATTTACTGATGGTAAAGCAGATTAGTCTTGATGCATGGCAGATTCAACATCTCAAAGATCTGCTAGAGAAAGGCTCAAAGATTGTCGAGAAGACAAACAAGCCAATAGTTCTGTATCGTCAGACTCTAGAGGAAGAAGATGACTCGTATCAAGAAATTGTGTGTACCCTAACCAAAGGATATGTCATTGAGCAGATGGTTACATCTGGTGGGATTTTAGTTCCCAGTTTTCATCAACAGTTCGTATTTTCGATTGAGGAGTACCCTGATGAATTAATGAGAAAGAGCAAAGATCGCTTTTTACAAATGATTGATTTTCTTGATGAACAGCTCAAGTAGGCTCATGGTTAATAAATAACGTAAAAATCAGAAATTTACATGCAGTTATTAGAATTTCAAGCTAAAGAGATATTTCGTCAGTACGGAATCAATCTTCTTCCAAGTAAATCATCTACAAATATTGAAGACGGAAGAAAGCATGCTCAAGAATTGGGCTTTCCATTTGTAATTAAAATCCAAGTTCCAGTTGGAGGTAGAGGAAAAGCTGGAGGAATTCAAAAATGTCAGAATATGGACGAACTTGATTTAAAATATCCTCAAGTAATGGACCTTAAAATCAAAGGTGAGAAAGCAAGAGCAATTTTACTTGAAAAGATGGCAGACATCAAACAAGAATTGTATCTGTCATTATTTTTGAATCGCTCAAAGAGATGTTATACCATCATTGCATCAAATGAAGGCGGGGTAGAAATTGAATCAGTGAAAAGTCAAATTATCAAAGAAGTTGGGTTGGGTGAAGTCTCAGATGAAATTGCAAATGAAGTTGCAAAAGAAATGGGACTCCAAGGAAAGACTGCAGACGGATTTATAGATACACTGAAAAAATTATCAAAAATTACAATTGAGAAAGAGGCAGAACTTGTAGAAATCAATCCATTGGCAATCATGCAAGATGATTCAATTATGGCACTTGATGGAAAGTTTGTCACAGACGATAACAGTAACTTTAGACATCCAGAATTAGAAAAATATCAAGAAAAAACAGCAATTGAAGAAAGAGCTGAAAAGAGTGGATTCTCTTTAGTGGAGTTAGATGGAGACATTGCAGTTGTTGGAAATGGTGCAGGTCTTGTAATGTCAACTTTGGACATGTTATCAGATAATGGTGGCAAGCCTGCATGCTTTTTGGATGTTGGTGGTGGAGCAACTACTGAATCAGTCTATGAAGCACTAACTCTAATTAGCAAATTAGACAGAGTTAAAGGAATTTTGGTAAATCTGTATGGAGGAATTGTAAAGACAACAGTTGTTGCCGAAGCATTTCTCAAAGCTTATGAGGACAATCTAATTGATTTGCCAGTATTTTCAAGATTAAAGGGAACAGAGTCGGAAAAAGCAAAAGAGATGTTGCAGGGTTCAAGAACCAAAATTTTCGATACTGTTGAAGAAGCAATTAATGCAGCAGTAATGGGGGTAAAAAAATGACTGACATCTTTGGGTTACTAAAAGGAAAACCAGAAGATTCTGATTACATGAAAAAAGGTGTAATTGTTCAGGGAATTACGGGTGCATATGGTTCACTACACGCAAAAAATATGATAACTTATGGAACCAATGTTGTTGCAGGAGTTACACCTGGAAAAGGCGGTCAGAAATTTGAAGATAAAGTTCCAGTGTTCAATACAATGCAAGAGGCAGTTGATGCCACAAATGCAAAAATTTCAATTGTCTTTGTTCCAGCAAAATTCTTTTTGCAAGCTGCAAAAGATGCACTAAATGCAGGAATCAAATTGCTTGTTGCAATTCCAGAACACGTTCCAATTAGAGATACAATGGAGGCATTGGCATTAGCTAATGAGAAAGGTGCAACAATCATTGGTCCAAATACTCCAGGAATTATGATTCCAGAGTTGATAAAAATTGGAATTATGCCTGCAATGCCATTTAAGGCAGGAAAGATTGCAGTGTTATCAAAGAGTGGAACATTACTTTATGAGATCTCTGATGCATTAACTAAGAGAGGATATGGTCAATCAATTACTATTGGAATAGGTGGAGACCCAGTAAATGGAACACGACTCATTGATGCATTTGATATGGTCAAAGACATTCCAGATTTAGAAGGACTAGTTGTAGTAGGTGAGATTGGAGGAGATTCAGAAGAGATGTTAGCTCAGAGAATTATTGATTCAGGATTCAACAAACCAACAGTTGCATACATTGCAGGAAGAGCAGCACCAAAAGAGAAGAGAATGGGACATGCAGGCGCAATCGTTATGGGTAATTATGGCTCAGCAGAGTCCAAAGTTTCAATGTTTAACAAAGCAAACATTCCTGTAGCAAAAAGACCTGCAGACGTTCCTGTTTTGCTTGCAGGAAAGATGGGAAAATCCGATTAAATTAAAAGTGAGTGAAAAAGGAGAAAAATAATGCCTATTACAGACCCAGAGAAGAAAAGGATTGCACAACAAGCAAGACTCGTTATGAAGATCTGCTTTAATTGTGGTTGCAGAAATGATATAATTGCAACTAGATGTAGAAAATGCAGAAATCCTTACTTGAGATTAAAGAACAGAAACTTGGGCGCTAAAAAGTAGATTTTATCCACTCATCAATCTTTCACGGTACTCGGATATCATCATCTTTATTTCATTTTTGTATTGTTTAACAAAGTTCTTTGCCATCTCAGCTTCTTCTAGTTCATCTAGTTCTAGTTGCAAGTCATCTGGAAGTTGTTGATTAATTTGATAGAGAATTCTAGCTGCCTCTACATACTGACCTAAATTTTCAGCATACTCAAAAGCCAATTTCATCTTGTTGATTAATTCATCAAACTCTTGTAAAGACATACAACAAAATCACAATATTGATAATAAAAGTCAGGGTAATTACACAATCTAAAGGTAAAAAAGATTGAGATTTTTAGAAATGTTGGACCGGTCGTCTAGTTTGGTTTGGATGACGCACTCACACTGCGTAAGGAAGAAATTCCCGCAAAGGTCGTGGGTTCAAATCCCATCCGGTCCATTACATCTGTTTTGACGGACTGTTTTTGACGATAACTTTTTCGTTGGGCAAGACACCAACATATTCCCATCCACTGTTGATGAGTTGTTCTGCTTCATCTCCTGTGACAACCCGTTGACTGCCTCCACTGTTTTCCAGTTGTTTAACAACTCTTGGACGTGTGACAGTTGTTCAGTTGTCATTGTTGCAACTTGCGTTCTGATGTTTTCTTTCATTCTTTCTTCTTCGTTTTCTATCACTGCTTCAAGGTCTAGGAATTCTTCACTTTGCTTGAATGCGTTACGCATTTCATTTTCAAGTGATGGGGGAAGTTGTGCTTTGTTTGTTGTATACTTTGCTTCCATTGAACCTTTGTGCCCCATAAAGAAAACACGAAAGTCATGTGCAATTTTTTCTCTTGACTCTGCAATTAGAAGTTCTGTATCAAAGAAGGCTCGAAAGACGTAAGGTCTCCATTTGAATCTAGGTCGAAGCATTTTTCTTATTTCGGTAGTTATTGTGTGTGTTTCTGCAAATTTTTTTCCTTTATTGACTCCTCGATACCTCGGATATCTTTTGAATGGTGAAATTGCGGGGGTGTCTGGTCCTAATGCTTCACCATCAAGGATTCTTTGATTACCAGATAATTTGTAGGTTTATAGCCAGAGGGATAGGTCAACTGAAATGGTATTTTACCAAGTTCCTAATACGAATATTGTTTGCTATCAATCCAAAATTTCATAGATAATAGATCAGATTTGGTTGGTTTGCACGCCAAATACTGTTTACCGAGTATTGGCCACACATGAGAGTCTAGTTTTTGTAAAAAAATAGAAGGTATGGTTCTAATTATTAATTCGAGACCGTAATGGAGTTTGGTTACACTCCAGAAGAACATTCAAAGAATCGTGAAGGTTTTTGCTTCCGTATGTGTCTAGTTTGGTTTTACCTACAAACCTATTGACGGCA